>Ga0160505_100115_pt1 | contig 62709 bp, 44 predicted proteins | sample DIDeMG_FD_108225 | JGI IMG/M metagenome (GOLD analysis project Ga0160505, IMG submission 108225) | Enriched chicken feces microbial communities from UW Madison campus, WI, USA - DID2874_E49_Stillage MG | ecosystem: Host-associated > Birds > Digestive system > Large intestine > Fecal ... | reverse complement strand
TGATCTTGAATGCTTCTCTGTAATATCTGACGGCGTCAGACATGAGGCCGTGCAGTTCCTTTTCCATAGCCAATTCAAAGAGCTCCATAGCCTTCCGGTCTTGGCTGAGAAGGCCTGAATCGGACATTTCCACTGTATCTGAGCTCATGAAGTGTGGTTTATCAGATATGGTGGCTTCCGTGTGCACACCACTACTGATAGGATAACGGTGGGGAAGAAGGTACGATGGTATACTGATGAAAATTAACAGCTTAATGGGAATTACTGTGAGAATACTAACTTTGAATCTTTAAGGTATTAATTTACTATTTCAGAGGTGAATCTGTCATATTGTATTGCGGAATTGTCACGGTGAGACTGACCCACCTATTAAGCCATACGACATCAACACTGCAGGTCAAAAACAGATATCTGCAACAGAAGTATAAGGCATTGAGGCAATTTAGAACAACACTACACCAATACCACTGCCCTTGTCGTCTGCAACCTGCTTGGTCACTGGATCAATGCCTCCATTGATGGGTCTCACTCTATAGTTGAAAAGATAGTAGTTGAGGAGTCCATCACCAGGACCGAACTTGGCATCCTTGATGAAAAGTGGGTTATCCTGACAGGTCAATGCATTGAAAACATCCACATTAAACTGCTTAGATGTGACAAGCGCATCGTTGATCAACGCATTCAAGCGCTTCTTGTAATCTGCCGACTCTCCCTCGGCGCTCTCAGAGGCATAGTAGTAGAGGTAGGCAATACCGAGCTCATTGTGCGTCGGATGGTTCAAAACTGTGAATGGAAGCAAGTAGTACGAGAAAAAGTCAGTGATTCTGCCATCTTCAGGGCTCTCTACCACATATGTTTTGATCACCTCCGCTCCATATTCTCCTCCCAACAACCAATGGCCCAACTCTTCCTTCTCGAACACCTGCACCAACTCGTAACGTTCCTGGAATTTATGCAAGAGATCGTAGACGGCGTCCAAGTCCTTGGCTTCCATGGGCCGAAGTCCCTTGTTCTTGGTAGCATTTGGCAACGCATAATGAGCCACCATTCCGGCCTTGGTCTTGTCTGGAGGCAAGTGAGAAAATCCGACATCATGAAGCTTGGACCAGTTAATGGGACGATGCGTGTAGCGGCACGAAGCCACTGGGGATGGAAGCACGATTCCTGCGGTGTAAAGAGCTTGCCAGATGTCTTGCTTGTTGACTCTGCGGGTGATCTCCTTGATCAAAACTGGAGTCAAACGCTTGCTCCGCAATTTCTTATGGATACACAAGAAGTTGATCTCCACACTAGGGATCGACTTTTGGGTCTTGTTGAGCTTCAATGTTACCGGCACCGCAGCAATAAACGCCACCAACTTCTTGGTCGACTTAACACGCACACCGACGTGCCAATCTTTCCTCCATCCAGGAGGCTTCAACGCCCATTTGAAGAACTCGTGCGAGTACTTGAAGCGGAACGTGGCGTCCTGATCTTCCACATAGTGCTCGTACAAGAGAGTATACACCTCGTCCAACTCTGCGGAGCTCTCCACGTCGATGGTGGACCACTCAAAATCTCCCAAAAGCGGCAATGGCTCATCGGGAATGTCCAGCGGCGTTTTGGTATCGTCAATGGGTCCGTCGGTGTCCACTACCTCGTCCAAACTTGGAACCGGCTGGGTCTTCCAGAACTTGTAGTCCTTCATCTGTTTTTGCTGGGTCTCATTGAGTACTTCGCCCATAGAGATGAGCTTCAAGAGCTCTTCGATCAGCTTGGGTTTGTCCTGTGCCATTTTGGGACTTTAAGTACTTGGAAGTTGGGACTTTGGAGGACTTTTAAAAGGTTTGGTGCAGGCTGGGAGTGTATTTGGAGGTGGGAAGAGACATAATTGGAACTACGAAGAGATTTTAGTATTCCTGAAGGTTTAGAAATTTTTTGAATTTTCCAGAGTGATTTGATCATCCAAATTTGATTGTGTGTTTTCTTCTTATTGTTTTCAATGGTGTTTCTGATTTGTTGTAGATGGATACGGCTTTCCGACTTGTGTCCCTATTCGCACCCATATGTCAAAAGTCAGAATTGTTCACAACTATTTGTTAATTCTCAAAGATACGTGGACTTTGAAATAACGTAAACTGAGCTTTATTTCCTATTTCGTCAAAACAGGTAATTCATCGAACACAACCGTCATACGTCAATTTCTACCGATATGGTGCTCCACAAGAACAAATGGGATCACAAGGCAAAAATATCCTACCTCAAGAAACATGGACTAACTCGGCCCAAACAGGCCCCTCAGATCACTCCGAAGTGGTCATCCAAGAAGACGTCCGAGGCTAGAAGGACACTCAACCTTGACGACTCCGATGACAGCGATTGGGACTCAGAAGATGACGCATTGATCAATCATTTCTACCCAGAAATCGCCGAGCAAAATATCCTGGTAGATCAGAAGTTGAAAATCAAGAGACAGATCATCAATGGACTTCGGGAGAAGATGAATGAGGAACAGGAAAACGACGGCGAAGAAGAAAAGATCGAGGAACAACAGGAAGACGATATGGGTGGAATTTACTTGGGAACACAACCTGAAGAGGAGATCGAGCTTCCAGAACTAGATTCTAGACTCGCTGATTTCGTGATTACAGACCTCAAGCCATCCAAGAATAGGAAGTTGTTGAAGAACAAGATTCTGGATAATCTCTTAGAAGATTATGGTATATCCAGCTACAAGGACACGGTGAGCAACACTAACTACAACGACACAAAAAAGGAAAAGAATGTGGACAGACTCACTGCAGACCAGTTACACGGGCTCCGAATTGGTGAATCAGATAATTCTCCCGATAGCTCAATCCGGACTTTGACAGAAGAGGAAAAATTCGAACATACAGAGAGATCAAAAAAATTGGAGAGTGCTAAACTTTACGAGCAAATGAAGAAGAAATTTGGCGAATCGACTGCCAAAAGCAAGGTTTTGGAGATCAACAACTTCAACGCACAAGACCTGAGACTGATGGAAGTGTTGAATCTGAAGTTGACGCAGACCAACGAGAAAATCACATTGGACGACGATTTGAATTTGCTTCTTGGAGGTAGCAGTGAGTACCACACTGAGAGTTCGGCTCAAAATGTGGATTTGGACACTTTATTGGCACTGGCTACTCAGGGAGATAAACCAGACTCAAAGATCGATACTCATAATTATGGAAAGGCTTCAAAAGTCGACGAAGATTTTCTAGACGATTTACTTGGATAAATATAATTATCAATGGATTAAGGCATTTCAATTTCACTTTTAAGTTTCTGATCCTTGAAATTTGACTTCCAGTTGGTTCCATTATTTCACAGTCATGTTCACATTTGTCTCATTGTAAATTCTGATCATCTTTTGATGACACAAAATTGAACCCAAACACCATAACCAAAAATAGAAAGTCGAGATACTTAGTAATTCCAGAAAATCCAATTTAAACATAAAATTGTCCATTTTTCTGTCCCATTGTCAATTCTACACTAACATACCCAAGTTCCCATCTCGATGCTACCTGCACACCCAGAAAGATTTTTAACTCGCTACAGGATGCCATCTCAAACTTGAAGAACATCTCCATCACAATGATCTCTTCAAGTTGCTGGGTTCCCAGAGGATTTGCCTCGGAGTTCCCCGAGAAATATGAGCTTGATGATGCTGAAATGGAAAGAATTACACAGATGGCTAAGCTTGAATTGGACGATGCCAGAGAAGATTTGGCTGAGGCAGAACAGAACAAGTCCCAATTGCAGGACCAAGGTGACGCTGACGATGACTTGAAGGAGTACGATTTGGAACATTACGATGATGATGATGATGACGAGAATGAGGAAAACGCACAGTCCATTACCATGTTTCCAGGCTTGGCTGCCACTGATGCAACCTTCAACGAGAACGACGGTGATGCCTACCTCACTCTTCCAAACGAAATTGACCAACAGGAGGACAAGCAGGAAATGCAAATTTACCCTACCGACAACTTGGTGTTGGCCACCAGAACGGAAGACGACATTTCATATTTGGATGTTTACGTCTACGATGATGGTGCAGGTGCTCCAGAAGGAAGTGCCGAAGAGGAGGCCGATAAGCTCGACTCGGACGTGGCCAAGGGCTTGGTCAGAGAGTCTAACTTGTATGTTCACCATGACTTGATGTTGCCAGCTTTCCCCCTTTGCGTGGAGTGGCTTAACTTCCGCCCTGGCTCTGCAGCTACGGAACAGGACTCCAACATCGGAAACTTCGCCGCCATTGGAACGTTCGACCCACAAATTGAGATTTGGAACTTGGACTGTGTGGACAAGGCGTTCCCAGACATGATTTTGGGCGAGCCTCAACTGAACTCATATGCATCATTATCTTCTAAGAAGAAGAAGAAGAACAAAAAGAGCAAAAACTCTCATGTGACCACACACCACACTGACGCTGTGTTGTCTTTAGCACACAACAGAATCCACAGAAACGTTTTGGCCTCGACCTCTGCAGACAAGACCATCAAGTTGTGGGATTTATCTCTGGGTAGCGCTGTGAGATCTTTAAACACCATCCACCAAGGAAAGACAGTTTCTTCCTCTCAATGGCACTCCCAGGAGGCATCTATCTTATTGACTGGTGGCTACAACGGAGCATGTGCCGTGTCGGACGTAAGAATCTCCGATGAGAAGGAGATTTCGAAGTCGTACTTTGTTGGAAGCGGACAGGAAGTCGAGAGCGTCAAGTGGGGCATCCAGCCTGAGGTTTTCTACTGTGGTACTGACAACGGTAACATCTACAGTTTCGATATCCGTGTTCAGGATAAGCCGTTGTGGACATTGCATGCACATGACTCTGGTATTTCATCATTGGATGTCAACCCTAACATTCCAGGCATGTTGGTGACTTCTGCCATGAACGACAAGGTTGTCAAGTTGTGGAAGTGTCCATTGGCCAATGGCGGTCCATCCATGGTTTTGTCCAGAGACTTCGGTGTGGGCAATGTGTTGACTACTTCGTTCGCTGGAGACGTGGAGGTTGCAGGTAACCTTACAGTGGGAGGAGTGGCAGGAGCATTGAAGATGTGGGACATTTTGTCTAACAGATCTGTTCGTGCATCGTTCAAGGATGAGTTGAGAGACTTGCAGAAGAGAGCCAGGGAGGAGGCTAGTGGTGTTGGCCGTGCATCTAGAATCGCCAGAAAGTACCAGGGAGCCAGTTCCGAGACGGTTATGACTGTTGAGGCCGGAAGATTGGACAATGATTCTGAGTCTGAAGAGGAGCAAGGGGATGACGAGGAGGAGATGGAAGAGTAGATTGTATAATATTGCATTTCACTATAGGAGTAGGGTAACTCCAAGCAAATACAAGAAGAAGAAACAGATTGTAGAGAAATGAAAGGAAAACAAGAGGAGAAGGAATTTAAAATATAATGAAGAAATTAGAAAAAAGAACAAAAAAAATATTCAGAGTACAATAGTTGTGAAGTTCGTTACTGTACTAATAGGATGTTGGTGAGATCACCTGGTAATATTACAGCATAGAGCTGATCCCACAACAGTGAGCCCCGAAAGTAGAGAATTTCTTTAAAGGAGATAAAATCATTAAAATAAGTACAGTAATTTGATTCTTTCTCCAATATCTCCAAATTTCCATCATTCTCCTATACCCACTAGTCACCTCCAGATCGGCTTCGCCTGGGTGCACGGATGTCTCTCCAAAGTCAAGTAACATACTCCACCATCAAATTAACCCACCGATAATACAATGCCCCGTTTGGAAGAGTGGGAAATTAAGAAGTACTGGCAGATTTTCCAGGGCCTAAAGCCCGAAGGAAACAAGTTGACAGGCGCACAAGTGTCGCCGGTGTTGAAAAATTCAAGGTTGCCAGATAGCCAGCTATCCCAGATTTGGGACTTATCGGACATTGACGCTGACGGCAAATTGGACTTCGAGGAGTTCTGTATTACTTTGCGGTTGATTTTCGACACCGTCAATGGCAACATCAGCGAGATTCCGGCGGAATTGCCAAGCTGGTTGGTTCCGCTGTCCAAAGCCCATTTGATCCTGGCCAACAAGGCAGTGGCCACAGGTTCCAACTCCAGTGGGTCGTTGGGTGACGACGACGACGACATGCTCTCGGACGATTTTGACTGGTACATCTCGCCCACGGACAAGTCAACATACGAGGCCATTTACAACTCAAACAGCGACAGCTACGGAAGAGTGCGGTTTGATTCGTTGGAGGGGTTGTATCTGACACTCAAGAAGGTTCCAAGGTCGGATATCTCGTCTGCGTGGAACTTGGTCAACCCCAAATCCTTCGAGACGATCGACAAGGACCAAGTGTTGGTGTTTCTTCATATCTTGAATCAGAGAGAAAATGGCAAGAGAATCCCACGAGGAGTACCTGCGTCGTTGAGGGCTACATTCTCCAAAGAGGTACCCAATTACGATTTGAGCTCGACTTCCAAGAACATCTCGCAGCCTTCTAGTAACGACAAAAAAGCATTTGGCACCAACTACTTAAACAAGATTGGTCAGGGCCACCAGCCGGAGAAAGGAACAGACTTCTCAGTTACAGAGGGCACTGACTGGGAATTGGTAAGGTTGAGACGAGAATTGGCCAACTTGGAGAGCTTGTTGGATAAAGCACAATCGGAAAGCAACCAGAATGCCGATGGAGAGCTGGCGGTGTTGAAGTTCGAGTTTGAGCAGTTATTGAAATACAAACAGGACAAGTTGAAGACCATGCAGAGCGTGCCTAACAGCGATAAGGACTTGACCGATGTGAAGAACGACGTTGAGTTGATCTCGACCCAGGTGCAGACATTGGAAGAGTTTCTAGTGAGCAAAGAGCAAGAGTTGGCGCAGTTGAAGGCTCAGCTTGCTTAGATAAATAATGAACGACTACAATTTGCCATACTATAGTAAATTCGATTATGACGATCTCACCGAATATTGCTTTACCATTGTAATACTTGGTTCTTCCAGGTTTACCTCTTATGAACTATGTAATCCATCATACCTAGTACATTATTCTACAAAAAAATGTCTACTATGTCCTGTAATAAATGCAGATGCGCCTACTTCTTCTCCTCGTCGACTTGTGGCTCCGGTTCTGGAACTGGCAACTTGAAAGACTCAGGCGTGAAGTCCTTACCCTCTCCAACCTGCTCCCAAACAGAGGAGCCTACGGTGAAGTTTCTCCAGGCCTGTGTCAACTCCAAAGGCTCGTAAACCACACGCTTCTTCTCCTCGTCATATCTGACTTCAGTGTATCCGGTGGTGGGGAAGTCCTTTCTCAATGGATGACCTTCGAATCCATAGTCGGTCATGATTCTTCTCAAGTCTGGGTGGCCCTCAAAGAACACACCAAACAAGTCGTATGTCTCTCTCTCGTACCAGTTGGCGCCCTGGAAGATAGGCACCACTGAAGGCACGGAAGAGGTCTCGGAGGCATATGTCTTGACTCTGATTCTGGAGTTGTGACGAACACTCAACAAGTTGTAAACCACATCAAAACGGTTAGTTCTGGAAGGGTAGTCGGCGGCAGTCACGTCCATACAAGCCTTGAATTGTGCAGGCGTGTGGTTCTTCAAGAACACCATGACTGGTCTCACGGCGGTTGGCGCAACGTAAACAGTCAACTCGTCCTTCCACACAGAGAACTGCTGGATGTATTTGGGCAAACACGACATCACGTATGTTCCGAACTTGTGCAACTCCTCCGACACTTCCTTGTACTTGTCGGCCGGGTTGACCAACGGCACCTCGATGGGCATTTTAGACTGTCTGGGCAAGTCGTTCAAGTTGACCAAAGGTTCTTCTTCATTTCTCAAGCGCATGGAACGGGAAAAAGCTCTGGACGCATTGAATGCGGCGGCGACATGGCGCACACTGGCCGTACGGGCCATTCTGGCTTGGGTGCTGGCCAACATGAGAAGAGGTTGTAGTTGGAAATTTTAGGTGTGCAGATATGTAATTGTGTAGATTCGATTGGTGGGAGCACTTGGTGCACGGGTGTAGATTGAGATAAAAGTAGAAGGATGAAGTGGAAAGGGAAAAATGGAGGAGGATGGAGAAAATGGGGAGGAAGGGTAAAAATACGGTGATTTAGAGGCATTTTAATGGAGATTTGGGGTATATTATGGGAAATTTGTGGTGTTGGGATTTTGGTGATAAATTAGTAGCTGAAGGGGAAATGGTGGAGAATGCGACTGGTTAAAAGTAGTATGGAGTAAGTTGAGAGGCAATGAAGGCTTGACCATACCAAGGAGTAATGTAATTCAAATATTTTAATTCTTGGGTGTAGTGTTTACAAGCATAGCTTATTCTAGAATTCAAGAATTTTGTGGAGGAATTTGGTCTTGTTACTAAGTAATTGCAAGGTACGCGAATTAGAGGATCTGTCACCTGAAGGTAACTATCATGTTAGGGGTATGTACTTGAGGAGTTTGAAATTATGCTTTCACTGAGGTTTCACATGTATTTTTAAGAGACTACTGCTTGCAAGTTATCGCAGACACTAGTATTTATTACATACATGTACTAGAGATTCTTTATAAATGTTTCCATTCATTAATGATTCTCCATCCCTGAGTTTGGAGAGATTTGAAGGAAATGAAAATTGAGGATGGAAATTGAGATAGGGAGATGTGAAGTAAGAAAAACCGTCGCATATTCTTTCATTTTCTGCTTCCGGTGGTCTTGTTGGAAATTTCGCTGTTGCCAACTTCGTAGTTTTTGTAGTTTTTTTGTGCAACAGAATCACCAATGAGGACTTCAGGTAACTTACAGCTTGGATGGGGCAGACGATGAAGAATTCTTAATGGTCTGGAATTTGTCCATTTTTCTTTTCTTTTCTTTTATTTTTTTTTGATAATATTCGTACATTCATCAACGCCGCTCTCGCTTGTGCCACCATGAACTCCACTGACTCCATCCATTCACAGATCCCACTTCTTTCGACAAGTCAAGTATTATCACCAATTCAGCGAAGTATCGTTACCAACTCAATCAAGTTAAGATAATTCACCACTCTCACAAAATCCACTACTATCTTTGCAAATAATTGCATTCAAATAGTAACCACTTTCACCTTCCACAGGTCTGATTGCCCACCTCCAGTTCATAATCAATGGATACTTCATTGTCCTCCCGAATACATCACCATTCATTAGAGAATCATATTCCGTTGAAATGTAGTCCATTCAAAGGATAATTTAACATCCCACATTCCTCGCATTGAATTCTCTGCTCTTCTTTCTCGACAACCTTCACGAAATCTTCTTTAGTCGACCCCCTAATTTAAATAATTCGTTGCAAGATTGCCATTGTCACTAAGTTCGAACACTAACGGAATGGCTGTGAGTATATTGATAATGCTGATCTCTCTATATTTCACAACCACAACGTACTTTATCGAAATTCTCACTATTCATAGCTCACAATCCACACACCTCTATCCTTTCGAAGCATTCTGCCTTCAATCACCAATGACTCCAAGAGAAAAATGAATGGAGGTACAATTAAGCACAAAATTGATTGAAAACAAGTGTGGTTCACTGCAGAATTAAATACTTGGAACGAGGGCCAGAAACGAGCTCTGAAATTCTTCGCACGGCTTTCATGAAGAGTTGATGACGACTCATACTTCAAAGCTCAGCTTGTATAGGATGGTGGGCCATATAAAACAGAATAAATTTGGGGACGAAAAGCTTGTGCTACATTAAGTAATTATAAAGCGCAATTACTTTTTACTGTTGGAATCCTACATCCTTTCAAGGTTCGGTACTTTCCCATCATTTCGCCAAACAATTACCTGATCCGTACGATCCTATCATTACGTCACACAATCCCCTATGGCTGCTTACGGGCATTACCGACCTTTGCGTGACCTTGAATTCAGTCTCTCAAAAAGTGATTTAAAGTTATTGTTGGCTTTTCCGTCAATTTCTCCTGGCCAGATCTCACACTCGCAGTCACTAGTGGCTGAGGTATAATTTTTATCTCCACGCTTACCCTTTTGAGGAAGTACAATTACTTCCCTTTCTAAGGCTGAAAGGCTCCCTAGCTTAGTGAGAATATTGAAAATAGAACCTTTCATTCCTTCCAGTTCAAAATTTCACACAAACATTTTTTGTTTTCCACTCTTTGACTTTATCAAAAGTGAGGTGGGAAAGTGTTGAAGCTATAGGGGTGAATTGGAGGACGAAGTGAAGGGAGAGCGAAAATCTGTTTATTAAAACTTGGTTATTTGTTGAAGATTATGTATCATGACTCTTCTTTGACCACAATACTCAAAGCATATTTGACCGAAATTAATTGATTCGAGGTGAATTGAGCGTGGTGACATGGCACAAAAAATTAATTCACAAAGAAAATACTTCCGTTGTGCTGTCAGATTTGCAAGAAAGATGTGAAAAATTTTTTGTTGCTATGATGATGCCAACTACAGAACTTCTTCACTCGCTATAACCCCTATAAGATGGCCCCATTCGAGTAGATTCGGGTCGTCTTAGAATTCCATTATGAGGGTAATGTATCAATTACCCTCTCCATGTCTTATGGGGTTCTTAGATAATCTTGGAGAATAGTATCAGCTGAAGTATCTGAAATGAGTCCGAGGAGACCATTTTATTGTGTACCAAAAACCTGATCATCAACTAGGAGTACCCACTACAAATTGCTATTCCTTAATGGACAAGAAGGGTAAAAAAATGACAATTGCCCGTGAGCTTAACTCTCTTGAAAAAATAAAATGCCTTCATTTCTCTTCACCTGTTCTATTTTTTCGTACCTTTGTTATTAGGTCAGGTGGTTCTTGCTGTTTAATAATTACCTGAAGCTGCGATCACTGGCTAACCTTCCGTGAGTTCAACCCTTTAGAGATGTATTTTTCATTGTTCCATCTCTCTACGAATGATACATGAAGTTCATGCAAGGTAGCCATCCAGTGAGGGCCATTGAAAAAGGCATTGAAGACCATTATGCCATTGGACTCATTGTAACTGTGCCGTGACGCAGATAATAGTAATGTCGTGGGGCGTTTTGCATAAACGGAAATATGCCATACTGGTAAGGATTTCCGAGTGAAGTTGACTCCGCAGTTCGGCAATAATGTTGTGGAATTGGGAACAATGGATTTTACAGCTGGGAAACAATAGAGGGAAAATAAAGTTACGGTAGAAATACTACACTCGGAAGTTTCTTGACGACCCTTTGCGTTGACAAGTGATAACAGGGCGAAGAAGTAATTTCCATGAAAGATGCAATGGCAGTGAAAGTCAAAATTCATGCCAAAGTTCAAAAAAAAAAAAAAACATCCGATTCAAGAGTTACCAGGATCTTCAACATCGCCCTCAAATCTAGCGATGCACGCAAAGAAAGCTTGTTGTATCATATGGCAAAAATGTCAAGATAGGTAAGCCTGTAATATTTTTCTCCCATTACGAGGACTTGCCTATCTCTTTCTGTCTATTTAATATTTCTCTACAATGAGACATGTTTGAAGTATCTAACATTTCACCGAAATTGCGCAATACAGGACAATCAGGAGATTAATTCAAACTCAACATAATAATAGGTGAAATTCCATTATGAAAGATGGTGTTGATGGAGAATGCAGAGGTTGAACGCGGAATTCAGGTTAGTAAAGTTTATTCAACGAGAGCATTAACTTTTCTGCTTTCGAAAATTGCCCACCACCTTCCTATTGTGGGCATGATAATCGGCAACATCCACGTACTTTAAAATATTGTCACTATGCATGATATTGTGCTCTGCAAGCCATTTGTCTGGGTTAATAAACAGGCTTGCATCGACCAAGACGCAAAAAAGCTCCTCACGTTAAATTTCTCAACTCATGTTATGGTCTTGTTTGGAAAAAGTCATAATTTTTTTGGTTTCCAATAATATTCATAAGTTGGCTACGTCACTCCTGATAGTTGTAGGAAACCTTGCAGTGCATTTTAAACCGCGCGATCTTCGCACATCAAAAACCTTCGGCCCTGGCCGAATTACGCAGCCAGAGGTCTATGCATATAAATTGACAGACACGGCATTTCACTAGTTCAACTGCTGACTGATCTGGGTTACAAGTACAGAACGGAAAACAAGAAGCAATAATTTGTTGATAAAAACAAAGCACTGTCACAAACTCATTAAATCTTTCATCAGAGATATCACCATGATAAAGCATAGATACAGAATGTGTATACGATTTTCCAGTACGACGTAGTAATAAAGATCTAAGGAGCGATTGCAACGTGGGATTCTGACCCTTCATGAACCACTCAGAACTACTGCATTAGACTTGCAGAATCCTTATTGGATTCTCAATTGGTATTTCAAACCATTGTTTCAAATCTAGATTCTTTGCCGATTACACTATCATCATTCTCACTATTCATGGTGAACTGGTTGCAGTGTGGGGCAATTTGAAAGTAAGATTATGCAGAGGTCCAATGCTCATGCACAATTTCCTCGCGCAGGCACAAGCACCTGTAGCAGTACTGTCGATCTTCCATCTGGCATTGACTAAGAGACGCCCTCCGCCTCCAAAGCAAAACTCAGGGCACTGCAGTGGACTGAAACTGGTCAGCGAGACGGCAATTGACATGTTGCTATTCTGCAAGTTTGACGAGAGTTTACAATGTGATCAACAGGTCTAAGAGGGTTCCTCGCAAATCTTGGAGCTCATTGAATTGCGTCACAATGCAATCTGCTCAATTTCGAAATAGAATAAATTTTAGTAGTGAAGAAAATTATCAAAAAAAAATAGTGGCAAGCACCCGTCTATTGTTCGGCGTCTGTCGCTGAGTAAATATTTACGGTGAATTGAGTTTGGACCTGTAGTGGAGTGTTTCTTTGAAATTACAGGACCGAACCAAAGTCAGAGATAATTCGGCAAAACAATATGCCAATTTTGCTGTCAAATATGATTGCTAGAATCAAAATGAAGAGAAAGAACCCATTGCCAATATCGTTGCAATTATCTGTTCAATAGTTTCATGATTGCCCAGCACTTTAATAAGAAAATTTGGAGCCCGTAGTAAATAACTACCCAGGCGTGAGATTCTACACGAAGACATGAGCAAAAAACCCATCGTAACCTGTTGATATTAGAGCAAACGACAACAAAGATACAATTACGCCAACGGTGATTGCAGTTCCTTGCAACTACGTGACGCAATGAAAATGTGATTTGCAGGAGAAGGATGCAGCTTCAGAATGCAACCATGTTCTCCTGCTTGGAAGTAGGTCGCGGAAAGGTAGAAAATTACTTCCTGCAGGATTACGTATGTTAGTGTGGTTTCCATGTTGTCCTGTGAAACTACTACATTCGAACATCCGGCATACAACACGCTTCCTTGCACCTCTTGCTCGTTGCACTCGGATGAGAATTTGTTAATAGCCTGCACATAATCGATCGATGCATATAGTCATGGAGCCTGTTTCCATTAAAGACTTGTATTCAACGGGCCTTGGTTATCCCTAGTGCCACCGCTACTTAAAGGAGTGTTCTCCTCCTCAAAATCTCATCTCACTTCTGGCCAATCTCCATCCTGCCTTGACACATACGCTAGCATATTTTATTGTTTATAATCCTACTGTCCCCGCATTACAGTCCATCAGTGGGATACCCCAGTTGTGATGAAAGAGGGAAAACAATCAAAGGCGACATCGCCGATTCAGGAAGAGCGCAGACGTACTCGTCGCTCCTACTCATGTGGGCCGTGTAAGCGGTTCAAAATGAAGTGCAATATGGAACTACCCTGCCGACTGTGCGTTCTAGCAAAACGCGAGCAAGAATGTCACCTTCTGCCACCAAACCCTCCGTCCGAGGAGGAAAAAAACCGAACAGCGAGAAGAAGGCTGCGGAATCTGCGTAGACAGGAGATGGAGCAGCAGAAACAGCTCAGGCTGATGTCCTTGGATATGAATCATGGCCCATTGATGTCTGATGGAAATGGTGTGGGGCTCTCTAGCTCTTCAATATCTACGGGAACCAGCTTCAGTGTGCCCAATTCAGGACCCATTACAAGCTCGAATTCGAGGCATCACGTCAGTAATCAATCTCTGACCCCGGCACTGACCAGCCCATCAAATCCACTGGTAGCCTCGCAGAATTCATCCAGATCTCTGCTGATGAGTCTGCACAGCGAACACAACCTAGGTTTTTACTCTGAAGACCATCTACATCAAGTTCCCGCCAGGAAACATATGAATGTGAACATTAACCACTATCAGTTTTGCAGGGACTACTTTTCTTTTTGCAAGTCCATCTCCATTCCCATGCCAGTGCAAACACTCATGAGATGGAAAAGCGTGGTTACTAGTGTTAGCAGGCAACTGCTTGCACTATTCTTCCGCAAACACTACTTTTTAGAAGATGGTGGGGTTCACGAAGTTATGGATTTAAATACCATGCTGGCCGTAGCCAACAATATCTTGGACCAGTTTCCATCACTTAACGACAACTCCAATTGGTCAGTCGACAAGTATCTGCTTCAGCAGATGTCTTTTGTGTGTATTATTATATCGAAGGGAGAGGCTCTTGAGGGGTCAAGTGAGAGAGCAAGACAGTGGCTTGCTATTTCCTCAGAGATCAAGGACATGTTGGCTCCATTTGTTCTGTTGGGAGACTGTATCTTTTTGTCACAGTGGATCATCCAAAGCAAACTAGCGTACGTGCTTCTCAACTCCATGCATGAATATGCTGTGTTGTTTGAGTCGTATTTGGCCGCGGTGCTGTTATGTGAAGACTTTGTCAACCAGCTACGCCTCACTGAGCAAAACGGACCAGATTCAGAAGAATTCACTGTGTGTGCCAGATTATGGGTCATCATAAAAATTGCAGAATGTGAAGTCAGTATTCTTCAATCCAAGGCTGGGCTCCAGAACAGGTTTCCCTCACTAGTGAACACAATTGTTCCAGACAGACTGCTCATAAGCAGGGTATATAATTTGGACTTTACCCAAACAGCAACAGACTACACGCCGTTTAATGTGGCACTCATAGCGTCTTTCGAGTTTTTCCGTTTGTTTGAACAAGCGACGCTGCCTCGAGATGTCATCTTCCTATATTTGTCATTATATGGAAATGTCCATCGGAAATTCCAGGTTCCACTCAACAACGTCGTTAACTTGTTGAGCGGCAACATCGACATGGCGCTCATAACTCAGCATAGCGAAGATTTGATCACCTGCATCATCTCATCGTTCTTGCTGATTCGTTGGCTCAGTATCGTCCAAGCCGACTCTCCACATTTTCCCTCTCTTCGCTTTGCATACTACCTTTCAACAATGATGACGATGTTTAACAGTTTCAATGACATTGATGACAAGCTCTGCCTTCCACCTGGGGCTTTGTTGGATACACTTATGCGTGGGTCTAATTTATTCCTGATCCTCCAGGTATACAACACATTGTGTCACCAAGCGATTTTTGCCGCTGTCCTCTCGTGCTTTGTCCGGCCCGACTCTCACATGCGGACACTTGATCTTGCCTATGTATTCCATGTGGTGATGAAGTCGCTCTCTAGGACAGTGGAGAAAATGCGAGTTGCTACACCGTTCAATTCCATCCTAGTAATCAATTCGACTATTCAAGCAATCGACATTCTCTACAATATGGCAAATGATCCTAATTTTATTGCATCGTCGCCTGAGCAATTTATGGATCTATTGCTTGCCAATATGCCTGGTGATATTGCTGCCAGTTTTGTCAATTTTGTGTTTGGAAATACAGAAACATTTCTGAACCACCTCAAACAACTTTGGCGTTTGAGAGACCATGTGGATGCCCATGGGCATGAACCAATTCCAATTACATCCACATTGCTACTCAACACGGAATTTTTGCGCCAGTTTGACTCCTCATATCTTCCATTTGCGTATACCCAGGATGTTGTGAACGAATACATGGTGGTAGTGGTGGATGGCCATACCTACATTTAAGTGGCATCAAAGGTTTTCATGCTTAGACATGTGGCATAGCGAAGCAAGGAAAGGTCGAATTATCGGCAATTTGTGAGAAAAATATAGGGACAAATGGGGGTACTTGAAAGTACTTCACGGATTCGATGAAATCTTGGAGATAAATTTGACAAGGGAAAGGACGGAGCATGTGAAGTCTTGAGCTGTTCAAAAGACAATGATGAATTTTGTCACACAAGCATGCTCTGTCATGGTACTGGTTACGAGATTTCAGTACCAATTCTGTTGTTGTTGCACCGTGAGAAAACTATTGCATTGTCGGTGAAGATTGGGCATGAATAGTGCTCTCAACTTCCGAGATTTACACCTCATCGAGAATTAGTGTCAGATGACTTCAAATCTGTTTTACCTCTGATTCTTCCCACTCATTAGTCTTGAGAGTGGTGGTGATCGATCTTTAAACATTAATCGCTTTGAGTTATATTGAGGGGTAGTGTTGAATATGGTGGTAGTTTCGAAAAAAAGATTGCTGGCCCACTGTTTTCGAACGTTGTATAATAAAATAAATGTAAGATTGGACATGAAAACAGCAGTCGCTGCTTTTAAGGATAAGTTGGCCAAAGCATAACATGAAATTCACGACAAACTCAAGATTACACGACCATTTCTCAACATCTCATGGTTGGTTTGGTATGGTCAAACTACTGAAAGGATGACAGCCGGGTTCTATACATCGACATCTTACTAATGAACGTATGTTTTACTAATTAATTGTAACTTACTAATATAAGCGAACCTGTAGTGGTGAACTGCTCTATCACAGCCCCCTCCCCCCATTTCATGCAAAAATTTTAGGGTGGCCTCGTAAACAGAAGAAGACTGAGTAGATCGACAAATTTTCCCAAGTATTCAACGCCACATGTGCATAAGATGCGAATGCAGGTGGCTGCAAGAACTCACATCTATGCGATGCAAATCATACTTCGCATACAATAGAAACTAAAAACTGTAACCACCACGTGATCATTCGCGTGACCTTAACTCACGTGACACATCCGTTATAAACTGCCCAAAATTGCGCCAGTTCATCCACACAATTGGAATCAAGTTTTTTTTTGTTCTCAGAACATTCCGTCATCGATCACGTGATCTAGACCCAATCGTCCCGTGACACATATAGCCTAAACCCTCAACGGTAGCAATTTGTAATCAATTGTACACCACTTTTTTTTAGAACAGAATACCCCTATTACTGTCCCAAAGGACTCATCAACACAAGTCCATGTCACAACGTCCTCGTCGGCCTGGCGACTCGCCCAGCCGCGATTCTAATCCCGATTCCGAAAGCCATTCGGAAGCTACATCAACTGATCCAGTATCGGTGGCAATTTCTGGCTCCGAGTATACTTCGCAGGATGTAAATAACGAAGCTGAACATCATGGAGGCAACACTGACGGTAACGCCAGCGGCAGCAGCGGCAACAGCGGCAATAGTGGCAACAGCGGTAGCAATAATGCAGATAGAGCACCCCCTCCAGCAGCGGAGTTTGGCTTGTACCAGCTCATGGACGCTGTCTTCGGGCGCCAGCTTGGCAACCCAAGTTCCGGGAACATTGGTAGAAGTACGAATGATCCCAACAGTACTGTTTCAGGTAACACTGACGACAACAGCAACAATGGCAGCAATGGTAGCGGAGGACTTGGAAGCAGTAATGCTACTGGTTCTGATGGAGCCAACGTTGCAGGGGAGACCACTACGGCTGCCTCTATTGAAATACCACCAGCTCCAGAGCCAGAAAATGGAGACACTTCAGATAATTCTGGCGCCATTGTCATCACCGTCAATTACATGTTCATGGAAGGAGGAGACCAAACCAATCCGGGTAGAACAGGATCGCTCGTGGTGACACTCCCCAACAATGCAACCAACAGAGAACCCCGTATCATCTCGCTGTTCATTTCTTTGGCTACACGCATGGCATATTCGGCATTAGTGACCAATGCGCCAAAAGTACACCCTGGAGTCACGTTGGATAAATTCAATTCTTTTGTTATCAAGAATGCAAGAGACTTGGCCGACTCGACATGTTCCATCTGCTTTGAGGAATATGATACCCCGGTCGAGTTGCCTGAGATCCCCAAAGTCTCGCTCGAGACCATTGCTTCGAAGAAGAGAAAGTTAGGCATAAACTCCCACTGTGTATCGGCTACAAGCTCCACAGACCGACTTCCAGAATCACCTAACATGGCCGGAGAGACGCCCGGAACTGATACGGAGTCTGTAGCATCCGATTTGGGAGCTACCGCGTCGACATCTGGCTCTACAAACGAAAACGACGAGTCGCGGCCCAAGTACTTGTGCGAGCACAACGAGGAGTACAACCATTTGCCTGTGCAAATGCCATGTGGCCATATTTTTGGCCAGTCATGTTTGTCACATTGGCTTAAGGCAAACACAAGCTGTCCCTTGTGTCGTGTTTCTGTTGCAGACGCTCAGCAACAGCCACAGGTGACTCCTATCAGTTACATCCGCTTTGGAGGCTTGAACAACTCTACGGATGATTTGACTGCACCGCTGTCGGCCCTGGCAAACGACAGTACAAGTAGTGACACTACTGACCTAGCGGGTAATGCAGAGTCTAATCGAGAAGAGTCCGGTCCTGGCTTGCTCGACAGAGCAACTCTGGTTCTCTTCAACCCTCTACTGGCTCCCTCGCAGGATGAGAGTATAACACCTTTGCTTCCGAATACCAACAGAAGACGTTCAAGAAACTCTGCTGTTTCGCCCGTAATCGAAAATATTCTCAACTACTTTGGCAGGGCCAGAAGACAAAGGGAAGCCGATGCATCAGGAGGAACATCTCTTTTTGCATCAGGTGTCTCGAGCAGAAGAACCTCGGATGGTGTCGAAACAGTGACATCTGACCACTTCAGCCCAATTGAGAATTTTCACAACTTCACAAGTTTGACGGGCCACAACGGCACTGAATCCACTGACGACCAAAATAATGATAGCGCCTCAAGTTCGAACACACATGTCGATAACGACAATAATGACGTAAGCAACGGTTCGAATGAGGACAACTAGAACACGGTTCTATATTTTATTCATGATATTTGCATAGTTTGGGATTTGGCTGACATGATCTTTACATGTTTTGTTTTGTTTAGAAAGGTTACGGTCTGGAGTCTATTAGTTGCATATGTATATAGAAAAATGCATCGTTTATTTATTACTACTGTTTTCCTTCCAACTTCAATTTTTCTAACTTCTTTCTCTCTTTTTCGGCTCTGACTGCCTCTCTTCTCTCCAAACCTTCCTTGATCATTCTCTCCCGTCTCTGTTCCTTGCTCTCGATGTCATCAATGCCAGCCACACCCATGTCCTTGATCGCGTCTTCAAGCTGGTGCATCTTTCTGAAATTCTCATTGAATCTATCTAGTGAAAGTTTCGTGACAACTTGAAGATAATTCTTCGAGACAAACAGCACAAGTTTCCCATCATCGAAATAGCCAATTGGGATATCTAGCTTGATCAGAATCCTGATTCCCACGATGTTATTGCTGCCGATTCCAGTCTCTCGAAATCCGCATCCCATAGCAGTAGAAAAGAGAAGGTTGGCAGTGTTCAAGTCTCGACATTTCACATGGAGAATGAGGGGTTCAAATTTGAAAAGAATGTATCTTGTGGTACCATCTATGACCTTGGCTTCTTGGTATTTGAAGTCCAACGAATCGTACCAATTCTCGAGGTTTTCTGGTTCATGGGTAACGAAAAGCCACCTTCCCTCATTACCCTTGGCACCGATCTGAGATTGCGTCTTGTTTCCCTCGAGGAAAACCGAAACTCTGCCTGAGCACAGTGATGTGGTGACCATATCCGGATGAGAATTGATCAAGTTGATGACCGGTAGACAAAGCTCATCGATGGTTCCTTTTGGAGAGGCATCTGGAACATCCTCAGAGGTCACACCAATTTCTTGTAGAATGGCGTGCTTCTTCTGGTCAAATGGAGAGGTTTTGGCCATAATGGGTTGTGTGGGATAATTCAATGCAAATACTCGTGGAGTCTGATTCTGAGTTTTTGGTGATGTTCTCAACCCATCTCCTTATCTGCCTGACCGATATGGCACCTTACTTCAAGGCATTGACAAGTTTCCGCTCCTCGTCATCATCAAAATGGAATAATGTCTTAACCACTGGCAAAAGCTGTCCACGTTGCTCTTTGTGCTCCACAAAGCCCAAGAGCACGTTTTTCAAATAGGCCACATTCATCTCATCAGGACGTTTTTCTTCAACTGAATTTCTTGCCGAAGGCGTAGCAGACTTTGGAGTAGCAGAATTTTGACTCTGCATCTGTCTATATTGCTGCGTAATGTGTTTATAGTTCTTTGATAACCTTTCGAACTTCAAGGTCAGCTCCTCGTTCAATTTCTTCAAAATGCGGTTCAAGTTTTCGTAGTCTTGCACCTTCTTGCTAGATGCTTGCAAAGACGTCCGTAATTCCTCAATGGTATTCTCCAAGGACTTTTCACGCTCCTGGAACTCAGCCGATGGTGCCGGAGATGAGTTGGCGAAAGGCTCGTATTGCTTCTTCAAATCTTCACATTTCCTCTCCAAGTCGCGCACTTTCACCAAGTAGCCGTCTCCAACTGCCTTGAGTTCATCGATCTCACGCTGCCTCTTCTTCATGGAGGCCAAGAAGTTGCTTTCCAATTCCTGCTTTTCCTCGTTGATGGTGCGGATTTCGTTCCGCAACTCGGAAGTCTTAATGTTTGTTTGTTCTTCCGCATCCATGAGTAATCTTCTCAACGTCGATGACTCTCTGGTCCTCTCCTGTAATAAATTCTTAGATTCGGATAAGTCATCTTCAAGGTTGTCGATTTTCAATTGAGAGTCGCGTGCTTTCATGTTGAGCTCCTCGTACAGCTGTCTGAGTGATTGGATTTCGTCGGACGAACTGGCCCTAGTTTTCGTCAATGCCTCATACTTCAATTTCAATGCATCAAGCTCAGTTGCCACTTTCTGCCTGCTCACCTGGAGCTTTGATAGCTCGGCATTGAGTGAATTGGTTCTCTCAAATGTAATTTCTTGTTTGTTGATTAGTTCAGATTTCTCAGCAATTAGTCCACGATTAGCGTTCATGAGATCTCCATTTGATGTCTTGAGACTCGAAATGGTATTGTTGAGCTCGTCTCTCTCTTTATTTTTTTTTTCGATGCTATCCTTGAGCTCACGGATCTGCTCATCCTTATGAGAAATAGAGGATTGTAAAGAAGCAATCTCCAACTTCAACGATGAGTCCACACTCTTGAATTTCGTGAGTTCATGCACCCTTTCGTTCAATTTCTGCTTCTCGGCCTTCAAACTTGCAATCTCCTTTGCTGAAGTTTTCAACTCACCTTCAAGCTTAGCGCTTTGTGCCTTTATTTCTGCAACAGAAGCCTTGAATGTTGCGGCATCCTTCTGCGAGGTCTGCAAACTGTCCTTGGTTGAAATCAATTCCTCTTGAGCAAATTTCAATTGGGAGGTAAGATCAGTATTCTTTTTGACAACATCACGATACTTGCTTGCTTCATCCGAATTCTTCTTCGCCTCATCTGCAAATTTGTTAGCTTCATCTGCATTTTTCTTTGCTTCCTCTTCATTCTGTTTAGCTCTTTCAGTCGCAGAAGTCAAGTTCTCATTTGCTAACTTCAACTCCTCTTCAGCCTGCTTTAACAGACTTTGGACAGACACAAGCTCGTCTTCTTTTTGCTTCAACTGCCCAACAAGTTTGAGCTCTTTCTGCTCAAGTGTAGCAACCTTTTCGGCCACTTCAGCAGAAGCTCTTTCTTTGATGGACTTGAGGTCGTCTTTGGCTGTGACAAGGTCGTCTCCAAGATCGCGCAACAGGTCCCGCAAGTGTTCGATCTCCTCCTCCTTGGAGGTAAGCTTTTTCTTGCAATCGGAGAGGTCTTTTGACAACACGTCTCTTTCCTTAGTGAGAGCTTCTAACAGTTCGCTCGCGACTTCATATTTGGACTTCCATTCATCGGAAGCAAGGGATGGAATGCTCTTATCTTGAATGTCCGCTTTGATATTATCCTTAAGCGAACCCTCTGTATCTACGACCTTTTGAACCACATCCTTTGTTTGGGTATCCTTTTCAGATGCGGAAACTTCATCCTGAGCAGAGATCTTCTCAGTATGCAATCTTTCAAGCTGTTTCTCTCGTTCCAGGAGGCTTCTCTCCATTCTACCAATCTCATTCTTCAATTCAGAGATCTCGATGTTCTGCTTTTCAACCATAGCCTCCAATGCATTTTTCTCGCCAGCGATCCTCTCAATCTGTGCGCTCTTAGTCTTGCTTTCTGTCTCCAACGTCTGCAACTTCTCTTTCAACAAGTCGTGATCCGCACTGGGAACTGCGTCTCGGGCGGCCATCTTCAACTGCTTTACTTCTAATTGAAGATTTTGCAATCCTTTTAGTTCACTTCTAGTGGTTTCCAATTCGGTCTGAATTTTAGAATTTGCAGCCTCGGCCTGGTCTTTCACACTCTGAGCCTTCTCCAATTCTGTTTTTAATGCAATTATTTCCTGGTCGAGATTCTTGGATCCATCAAGTTTTTGTTGGAGATCCTTGAACAGCTGCTCTTTCATTTCTAGATTCTCCTTTGCAGTTTTCAACTCAGATTTTACTGATTTCAACTCAGAACTTGTGTTCTCCAAGGCATTCTTAGTGATATCTAATTCGGAAGTGGTGCTTTCCAAATCAGATTTCGTCCGTTCTAAGTCGGATTTTGTACTTTCCAAAAGAGAATTTGTAACTTCCAAGTCCTTTTTTGAAAGTTCAACTTCCTCCTTGTTGTCATTACCTTGTTCTGGGTCAATGGCAGATTCAACCTTATCTCCCAGTCCTTCAGGATTTCTTTCAGTTTCAGCAGTTTCGGCAGGTCCAGCACTGACAGCGGCACTAGCATCTGAAGCTGCAGCCTCGGCTTGTCTCAAGCGCTCCTCGAGATCACCCACTTGCTGCTTGCTATTGCCAATATCATTTTCAAGTGCCAGTATTTGCTTCTTTAAGACCTGAGTCTCCAGCTGAAGGTCTTCCTCCAGCTTCACGAGCTTGCCAACTTTTTCCTCCGCATACTTGACGGTTTTCTCGGAATCAGTCAACTTCTTCATGAGCTCCGCCTTTTCTCCAGTCAACTTATTTGTCTCCGCCACAGCCTTTCTCAACTCTACCTCCAGCAACTGCGACTTGTCTGAAAGACCTTTTAAAAAATCAAGTAGAAGTCCCGCATCAGCAATTGACGACACGGGAGTACATTCTCGTAAGACCTTTTCGAAGGCCGCAACTAGTTCACCTTTCTTCTTCTCTGTCTTATAGGCATCCAACAAAACTGGGTACTTATCCTCGTATTTTGCGAACTTCTTCAATTTAGCCCTGACCAATTGCGGTAACTGGTCCATATCAATGTCTTTAAGTGGCCCACTGGTCGCTATTGCCAGTTGAGTTTCGCTGGATTCACTATTGGCCAAGTTTACTCCATCAGGGCCCTTTTCGTCCGAACCAGGCTCTCCAGGAACGGTACTCGTGTCTTCAGGCTGCTTTAAGTCACCCAAATCCGGCGTTTTCGTGTTCAAAATGGCTGATCCATTTTTAAGTTGTTTGATTGTCTCAGCATTTCTTCGAATGGGATCTCCCTGCTGAATTTCGTTGAAACTTTTCGCCACATCTTCCGAAAATGACTTGAGCTTATTGAACATTTTGCTGTTCCCGCGATCAATATTTCTTAATGATAGAAGTTTGGCTGATACTTGAAATATTAAAGTGTTCCGATCTGAAGGTTAACGAGTATTTGGTACTGCATAATGTCAACATGGTGGACATGGTGGGTTCCATACATTGGTTAGATATATTAAAGTTTATGTCCTTTGCAACTGAATTGCTAAGTTGATTGTAATTCTTCAAGTTCAGCTAATCTGGCCATTTGCAGATTGTGCGAAGTAGCCAATTTTTTTTTCTTGTTAACGGAAGTAAAACATGTAATCGTCCTATTGTTTAACGAATGGCAAGAATGTTAGTATGTTGTTTGAGCTTAAGTGACGTTTGCAGAGCCTGAGGCTTTGTAGCCGGCGCTTTGCCCTGTTTCTTGTCCGATGGCTCACGGGGCTCAAGATTCAAAGACAACTGATATTGCTCTTCAATAGTAGGACACTTATCAAACCATAAATCAAGGAACGTCTGAATCTCATTCACGGTCTGAAAGTTATATCCAACACGCTTAAACCTGTCAATCCCCAATACAATGTCCACAGTCTTAGCTCTTTTGGCGAAGTTCACCATTCTGTTCCGATTCAACAAATAGTCTGGGTTTCCATGGTATACGAAAGTAAGATCACTAAGGTACACTCCAAAGAAAGGGACACATGGTTCAGATCCAATGAATTTGAGCATGTCTCTGTACTCGTTAAAATTTCTGCTCGAATTCATAAGTTTGTTCATGCTCTGCAATTGTGCCATGATATCTTTGGAAACATAAGCCCATGTCTTCTTCAAACGATGGATTGGTGAAGAATAAAGCGCTGAGATAATGGCCGTCATGGACGAAAAATTATTGTACTGGCGACATTTCTCGGCAACTTGGACGAAATACCTAATAGTCTGAACTCTCTTTCTTGGCTCGTTCTTTCGCAAGATCATGTAAGCCACAAAATTAGTCAATTGGTTAGAAGCTTTGATAAATCTCGTTATAGTTTCGTAAGATTCGGTTAAACCAGACTTCTTACCCCATACTTTATGAATGCACGACAATTTCGAGATCTTGCAATATAATGCAAACTCACGAATGGTGAGCTGTCTGGCAAGTTCAATATATTCCACGTCCAGGAGTTTAAGTTTGCGTAAAGCAAACGTCTTCAAAAGTGGAGCTGGGGCCCTATCGCCTGACATTACAGTTTCAGGTTCCACGACCAAATTCTTTCCATCCAAAATTGATTTGATGTCGTCAATCAAAGTGCTGGTAATGCCAAAGGAAGCAACTGAGGGCAGTCTCAAGAATGCTATCCATTTCTGGAGAACAGTCTTATTGTTATACGAATTACTCCAGTGATTCTCAAGGATTAACTTCATAATGAGAAGCACTTTGAGTCGAATTCTCTCCTGCTTTTGAGTTCTCCAGGTCAAATACTCCTCGTAACTCAAACCTTCTGGTGCTTCGACATTGAAACGGTTTATCAAGAGCTGTACTAACTCTCCCAATGGCATAATTGTTGCAAACGATATCAAGAACGAGTTATTGAAAGAACTATCAAAGTCCTCGTGATGGGTTAAGTGTGCTACTAGCGCCTCCTTGGTACCACCCTTAATGTTCCTGCTAATGTCCAACAAGAGATCATACTCTTCATCACCCTCTAAATACCAAGGTGTATTGTCGTTATTAGACTTTCCAGTGTAATAATGGCCATCTTCGGATTTACTTCCTGCAGCGGTATTGTTCCTTTCCATAACAAGAAGTTCCACATTAAGGTCATCATGCATAACTCTGGTTGCATAATTGAGAATGGTTTCTCTTTCATCAATCAACTGTTTAATAATCTTCAAAATTGAATCACAAGATTCAATTCCATCTTCAAGAAGCTCTATCAAGAACTCATCATGATCAACGCAGATTCTTCCGGCCTCTTTTCTCTTTCCTTGCAGTAAGAGAATATTACTAAGAAGTCTAGAGGAACGCTCAAGTGGGTTCTTCAAAACGTCACGATTGTAAACGACCGAATCATCTTCCTTCATTGCCATGAACACATCAGGGTCTTCCAATGTCAATGCTTGAGAATGAATCACAATCTTAGCTATTAAATCGTGAAGCTGCTGCTTGTATTGAAAGAATTCAAGAACCATTGGGTAATCAAAAGTGAGGTTACTTTGCGCAATCTCAGATTCACTCGTTGGACCCGTTGAACTTGTCTCGTCAGTAGGCTCTGCCAACAGATCTTCACGATGTTGAACAGACGGACCCTTCTCTTCATCAGAAAGTACAGGAAACGCTCTGTCGGCAGATGAATATCTTTTGATAAGACAGAAGACAGTGAAATCAAACGACTCAAGGAGATCCACGAGTGAACTCGAATGGTGAAGAACTTTGTACATTATTCGAAGAACTTGCTCATTCCTGTCATCCTTGAGGGCCTCATTATAGTAACGGCTTTGCTTCTTTGGATCAAGATACTCACGTGCATCTTTGGCATATTTAGTGATCTCGTCAGTCCATTTTTTAGCCAGATTGTAAGCATCCTGGTCGATGATGACTTTTAAATGGTACCTATTTTTGAGTTGATCTCCACTCAAGTTGAGGTAAGAATGTCCTCCTGGGAAGAAAGGATTGCACCAGTTTCCTCCATTGAATTCATCGCTGATAAATCTTGGATAAACTTGCGGCAAGATATTGTATCTGTCTTCGCCCTCTGTGTCTGAAACATCTGAATTATCATACTCACGAGGTGATACTTTCTTGTCTTTGGACAAGCGAAGGAAAATCTTAACTAGACCGTTCATACTTTCAGACACAGTCTCAGCATCATGATCGATTTGTTGCAAATATGTTACAATCGCATCCTCGGAATTCGTCAGTGGAGGAACCGAGGCTTGGTCGTTCTCTTCAGGGGATTTCTGGGGCCCCATTTGAAATACCGTACTCATCAGACCACGTGATGATGTACTATTCTGTGCTGTTGAAGCATTGCTGGTTGATTTGTTGAGTCCACGAATGTCGAGACTAAATAAGTCAGATGATGAGGTAGCTCCAGAGTAATGCATAACACTGAGATGCAACAATCCATTGATATACATTTGGGCAAAGCTTTCAGAGAGTCTCTTCAACTTTCTGCGTACAGAATTCTCGTACTTTGTGCCCAAAAAATCATCCTGACCAAGTCTCGCAGCAAACAATACAATAGCAATTACTTTGGTGAGCCTCGAGAGATGCATATTAAATAGCTGCTTGTTGGAGTTCTTAAGTGCCTTGTAAGTCAAGTCTAGAAGGTAGTTGAATTGTTCCTTGAGTTCGGTCCAATACGTCATATCCGAATACTGGTTGTAGAATAGGCCTGGCGTTGAATAGAATGGATGAACGAAATGGTGATATGATGATGCACTGTTCTGAGACATGGAGCTGGAAGTGGAATCTCTCTTGGCATCGAAAGCCTTCCCCATACTGGAGCGAGAGGTGGGACCAATAGAGTCGGAATCGAGGTAGTCAATATTGAGTCGCGATACCAACGTCTGATCGCTGATAGCATCTTGCGAGGGGATTTTCATTCGCCCATCTAGATCCACAGATAAATCCAACAGTACTAAAGGTAACGAATCACAGAAAATATCCAACTCCTCGCAGTAGTATGCGAGGTCACCGGTGTCTGTCATTCTTGGAATCCAAATGACATTGCGACCTTGTAGCCTTTTAACCTCACTGACGAGACTTTCGGCCTCTTCAACCGGAGTGAACTTAACGTAGTCGGAACTTTCCGATGGAGAGATTCCCTGAGAGAAGGAAGCCGTGAATGGACCCAGGGCGTTCGAGCTACCAGAAAACTGTTGGCTCGAGCTCTCGGATAATTTTGGGTCGTATTTACGAGTTTTCGGTTCCGAGTGGACGCTGGTATCCAGCGACGCAAAACTCACTACGGAGTTTTTTCTGGTATTGCTGGCCGGACTATCGCGGCCAGAGTCATTCAAGTTCTTCTGGAGCAAAGATGCAAACAGCGGTATCAACACGTTGGCGGCAGTATTGGCGGCGGTGATGGAGTCGAGCTCTTTGTTGCTTTTAAGCTTATTTAGTACGGGCTGAACGTAATTTACGGACCGGACATAGTTGTGAGGGAACCAGCCTCGACACATTTCCCCGGCACGATTAGTGAGTACTCCATCCCACCAACCAGATTCGTTCTTCGCCAATACATAAATGGTATCACCCAAGTCCAAAGGTAGATGCGAAGGTTGAGTTCCTGGGAAATCGTAGAGAGCAATGACGGTGTCCAAGCACTTGAGCGTTGAGTGAAGCGAAGCCACTGATTCGGTATCGAGGGGCGCCACAGCATCGGGCGGTAAGTCGTCGTAAGACATTATCTAGTGAATGTAACTTGTGAATGGTGGGGACCAGTCAATGGAGATCGCCGAGCAGTTGGAATAGTGCGGAATTGCGGGGAGCGGAACGAAGAGGCGAGAAGTAGCCGGAGACTTGCTGATGATGAAGGCAATTTGCACAAGCGAAAATACTTGCAGTTATGGGAATTTATGGATGAAGGGAAGGGAAGGCTGAAAACGAGCGACTTGACCAGTCAAGTTCAGGGTGCGAGGGAAGTGCAGGACGATCGAAGGGTAGTAGATGAGGGAACGAGACTGAAAAAGGATAGCCTAGAAAAAAGCGGTGGGAAAAGCGATCGAGTAAACTTGGATATTATTTCAGTCAGGAAGATGACAACTGTTGGAGATCTTGATGTTTTTATATTTGCAATGGCAAAAGAAATGTATCCGCCTTAAGATATGGTTTGAGCCCGTGACATGGGACCATGAAATAACAAAGGGAACACAGGCTTAGGCAACAGGAAGATAGGACGAGGAGAAAGGATTAGAAAATGAGAAAGAAAAAAAAAGAAGGAAAGAACAAGAAAAAGAGGAGAAAAGGGGGGTTGTGTAACGATAAGACGAGAATTGGGAAAGAGGATATTTATAAGAGGAAATAAATAAAGATGGTGAGAAAATTATCGTGGGTGCGAATTCTGGGGAAGTGATACGACAAATCAGCACTGAGGGAAATGAAAGGGGAGGGAAAGAAAGGAAATAGCCTGAAGTTTTAATTGAGCAAATTGAATTAATAGATTAAGGGAGGATTTCTTAAAATTTGGCGATTTAGAACATAGTGATCTTGAACATGGTTCAAAAATCTAATTGGAGGGATAGCTTAAGCATACAGGGCTTGTACATGGTAGGCAAGACAAGCAGATGAGGAATGGTAGATCTTTAAAGAATTCCGGAGGAATTGGTGCATGAATGAATCAAATAAAGATACCCACAAAACAAGTGAATTATGCAACTTTCCTAAAAGATAAAAGCGATTTGCATAAGATAATAGAGAAATAGCCGACAGAAGCAGGATAAGCAGGACAATACAATTTAAGGCATGAGGCAGGACAAAGAATTAATGTATGGAAGTTTTGACGAAAAGTTTGGAAAATACCTGATTCTTGAAAAAGAGTTTCCTTTTCGGGTAGTCCTAAGCAAGGGGGAAGGGGGATTCAAGCGAGGGATTTATGGAGAGTATAGGAGTTTGAATGGTGTTATAATTATGAAGATGGAGGAAGTAACAGAGGACCCTGTACAGAGATTTGTTTGTGAGATTCAAGAAAATACTCCAATTCATTCCTCATTTGTTTGACTGATAACGATTCGCTCTGATTGAGATTGCATTGATGTTGATGTAGGTGTTGACGTTGGTGTTGATGATACTAACGGAGTAGGTTATCTATTCCTGAGTAGGTGCGTCAAAGTTCTAGTTCATACAATCAGAACAGAGGTTTTGGGAGCTAACAATATAGCCAATCTAGACACTGTAGTCGAAAGTATATAGTTCAAGTTCTTTAATTGTTAACTATGATTGCTAAACAGTTGAAATGCTCACATCTTTTTTTCCAGTGTCTGGTTCCGGAGATACCGACGCTTCCGGAGATACCGAGACTTACCCTTCACGAATTCCTCAATGTAGAAGTTCATTTGAAACATTTGCTTGACTTCAGAGCTATTCAAATGCATACATTACAGCTCCCATCATGCTTTAGAAGGTAACTTGAAGGTTAGTGATTTCGTCACGTGAAGTCGACTTCAAAGGCAACTATTACTTTACACACTCAAGACTGTACCCTAGGGGCACATATTATGTATGGTTACCCTATAGGATGTCTCATATGTATCATACCCTAAAGGTTGTCAAATATATTAGAGGCTGGAATACACTAGAGGTTGAGAAATACCCTAGTGGCTATGCAATTGCAATTAGGAGCTCATTTTTCTCCTATCTATCAATTAATTCTCGCAACCTCCCAACCTTCCTACAGCTTTCCTACTTTATACCAATTGTCTCTTCTCTATCCAACGTTCATACAAATCCTGGCTACCAATCTACTATAATCCTCATCTATCAATAATAATCCCTCTGATGATATTCATTCTCAATTAATAAGTCATGCTATTATTCCATTTCTCCATAAATAATCTGTTCCCAATATTTGCTTCACCTGACGACCAACTCACAATCAGCTCAAACCACCCAAACAACTCAAACCACCCAAACCACCCAAACCACCCAACTCTCAAACTAAAGACCTGCATTGACAGAAACATGTCTTCATACATGGATCACCTTCTTCGGAACTTCACTCTTAGTTCACACCGGCCCGCTAAGCGCATGTGTGGTGTGCCCTGAAGGCTATGGGCCCATGTATTGTATCTAGCTCCGCAGTAGACCATGGAAGTAGCGAGTGCCCCCAAAAAAATTACCCCAATAGATAAGTATTCACAATTACAAAAAAGAAAATTATAATGAAATAAAAGATTGATTTATTGAACAGCACAATTACAATATAGAAATTGTTCTCAAAAAGAGCACAAAATATCTTTACATCCGTTGACCTAATATCCTCTAAACATACATCAATGCACTGTCTAGCACCTGACTCCCTAACAGCATAACTAACTTCGGAGTCGAGGAATCCGACCGGACACTCGGATCCTGTGGAATTGACCAGGGAGATAGGTGACAGCGAAATATCGACAAATGCTGTTTTTTATTTCATGTAATTTCCAATTCCATATACTTCAACTTCAACTTTTCCCGTCCCTCAATGTCACCAAATTGAACTATTCAGTCAATTTCCAAATTTGAAATTTTCCTTTTCTCACCCTAAATCCTATGTCTCTCACCCCAGACCTTCTGTGCATCACACCACCATGCGCATAAGCCGCACAACCTATTGAGTGGTATGATTGCAAAATCCTATAAAAGACCAGCGAATCCTCCTGTAATTTCTCTCATCACTATCACATTTCACTCAACAAAAAACAATTAGCAATGGTTACTATCGGTATTAACGGTTTCGGCAGAATCGGTCGTCTCGTCTTGAGAATCGCCTTGACCAGACCTGACATCAAGGTCGTGGCTATCAACGATCCATTCATTGCTCCAGACTACGCTGCTTACATGTTCAAGTACGACTCCACCCACGGTCCTTACAAGGGTGAGGTTACTGGTGAGGGCGACTCCTTGGTCATTGACGGCAAGAAGATCACTGTTTACCAGGAGAGAGACCCTGCTAACATTCCATGGGGTAAGGACGGTGTTGACTTGGTTGTTGACTCCACCGGTGTTTTCACCAAGCTCGACGGTGCCCAGAAGCACATTGACGCTGGTGCCAAGAAGGTGGTGATCACTGCCCCATCTGCTGATGCTCCAATGTTCGTCGTTGGTGTCAACGAGGACAAGTACGATGGCCAGACTATTGTCTCCAACGCTTCCTGTACCACCAACTGTTTGGCTCCATTGGCCAAGGTTGTCAACGACACCTTCGGTATTGACGAGGGTTTGATGACCACCGTCCACTCCATCACTGCCACCCAGAAGACCGTTGACGGTCCATCCCACAAGGACTGGAGAGGAGGCCGTACTGCTTCTGGTAACATCATCCCATCTTCCACTGGTGCTGCCAAGGCCGTTGGTAAGGTTATCCCAGAATTGAACGGTAAGTTGACCGGTATGGCCTTCAGAGTGCCAACCGTCGATGTTTCCGTTGTCGACTTGACTGTCAAGTTGAAGACTGAGACCACCTACGAGGAGATCTGTGCTGCCATCAAGAAGGCTTCTGAGGGTAAGTTGAAGGGTATCTTGGGCTACACCGAGGACGCTGTTGTCTCTTCCGACTTCTTGACTTCCAACTACTCGTCTATCTTCGACGCCAAGGCTGGTATCTTGTTGTCTCCAAAGTTCGTCAAGTTGGTTGCTTGGTACGATAACGAGTACGGTTACTCCACCAGAGTTGTTGACTTGGTTGAGTACGTTTCCAAATAAGTGTTTATAGCAATACACTGATACGATTTTACTTGGAGGTAGTTTTCTACACATTGTTAACATCTTTTATGTTTGATCATAAAAGAGTAGCAGATGGTTTCAATTCTGTCGGTAAAGTAATCATTCTAAGTCTCTTTGAACTTTCCTTATAAATAATTTTAAAAAAAAAAAATACAGCTACTTCATACTATTGAATCTTCTACTAACCTCACAATAAAAAATGTCAGAGTGTTAAAGTGAGCATTGAAACAGCCAAGTCATGCACGTGTCCTCTCAGATAGTAACGCTAAAGGAATTGATGGTAGTTACAGATTTAGAGTCTCTAATGCCATAAATGATATCAACAATCACATGGCGAGTTTTGTCCGCCAATTTAGGAAAGAAAAGAGTACCATTGGGGTTATAAGCGAGAATGGATAAGAATTGATCAGAGTCAATGATATGAAAAGCAAAAAAAACTTAGAATTTCTCAACAGAAGTAGCAAAGTCGTTGCAAGGTGTCTAGAATAAATCTATCGATATATTTCAAAGGAAGTGGCCTAGGCGAGAAATGTTCCTGATACCCTATCTACCTGGCTTGTCGTAGTGTTGGGAATATTATTCTCACTTACATCATCACAAAAGCCCAGAAGTCAATTGAAGTCATGTTCAAGTCCAGATAGAACACAATACCCATTGAATTCTTACTCAAACATTTTCATTATAACAAGAAAATTTCACATATCTAGTACAGAATATCCCATGGAAAGAATGAAGGACCAGTCTTCCATTCCAAACAACTAATTTCCAGGCATTCAGTCGAAACCACTAATCAACTGTCTGGCCATCTAGCACTATTTTCTATCACTGACCATTTACAGCCAGTATTCAAATAGCAGAAAACAATTGCAATAAGCAAAAGATAATAATCACTGCTAAAACTCCCAAAAATACATACAAACTCCTATGGACGATTTTGGCACGTGTTCGCCAGTTCAAGCCTGTCCATTCTAGCGGGATATCCGGCTCACTAGCATGTGAATTTCCTGAATTGGCTATTTTTCCCTTCTCGATTTTCCCAAATGAATTACCCACTCTAAACTCTGCACGAACAAGTCTCGTACACTCAAGTCCGAACACTCCAATTCACCTGCATACACAATCGTCTCCATACTAAATCTCAACTACTTATCTCCAACAGTATCCAATTACCACCATGTCTCTCTTCTTCAAAGCTCCTCTAGATATTGAAATTAGACTAGATAATGAAGGATCCCGCAAGCATGTGGATATCCAATCCGTCCAGGGCCGTACTGAGTCGTTGCCTCTCTACAAAGACGGTGAATCCGTCAAAGGAAATGTTACCGTGAGAACCAGAGAGGGTAAGCGGGTAGAACACATCGGTATCAAAGTTCAATTGCTTGGTTCCATAGAGTCGTCGCTCGACACCATATCATCGTCGGACTTCTTGTCGTTGGCAACAGAATTGGCTGCTCCGCTGTTGATTTCCCACCCCGAATCGTACCCTTTTGAGTTCCGAAACGTGGAGAAGCAGTACGAAAGTTATAGAGGGAAGAATGTGCGCTTGCGCTATTACGTCCGGGTACTGGTGTCTCGTAAGAATAAGTCTGACATTACCCGAGAGAAGGAGATTTGGGTGTATCAATATGCTACGCCTCAACCGCCACTGGATGTGGTTGCACCAGCTAGCACCACTGTCAAGATGGATGTGGGTATCGAGCATTGTTTACATATTGAGTTCGAGTACCTGAAGCCGCGGTTCTCCCTCAAGGAGGTGATTGTGGGACGGATATACTTTTTATTGGTTAGACTTAAGATCAAGCACATGGAGCTCTCTTTGATTCGCCGCGAGACGGTAGGATCTCCGCCCAATCAAGTTGTTGATAGCGAGACCATGGTCAAGTTTGAAATCATGGACGGAGCACCAGTGAAGGGTGAGAGTATACCCATTCGTTTATTCTTGGGAGGATACAATCTTACTCCCACGTACAAGGAGGTGAACAAGAAGTTTTCCACGCGTACTTACTTGTCGTTGGTATTGATTGATGAGGACGCCCGGAGGTACTTCAAGCAAAGCGAGATCATTTTATATCGAGACGAATAAGGATTTAACTGAAGACAAACAACGGCCCATTTGGACTCTCTCTCCGGAATTGATACATGAATGGCTGGAATGACACACCATTAATTGGCACTTGGAATGGGATTTTGGGGTGGTTTAGATTTCTTAGCAGGAGATAACTATACATCAATACTTGTGTTTAGCTGGTTGACATCATATTTTCCTCGGACGTGGATTTGAAGCCAAAAATTGATGCAAGACTTCCCTATCGGCATCAATCCATCGATATGCCCTGCCAAGTGTTGATACAGTCATTTTTAGTTGCTTCGTCCTTTCACTTCTTCATATCCTATACCTGCTCACTTGGCCATACTACTTCATTGCCAGTTCCTTGCGTCCACAACAACACCAATCTCGGAACCCATTCAGCATCCTACATATCTAATCACCTCATTCTTGCCATCATTTAGTCTGCGTCCGCCACCTCCTCGCCATCCTCCCCCAATCACCTTCGCCATCTACTCTAATTGGACTGTACACAGCCATAAATAGATCTACTTTACCAACTCCTCCATCTTCTTCCGATCCCCCACATCCGTCTTATTCCTTTGATACAAGCATCGGAGTGTTTCCAGCACTCTTCCTTTCCTACCCATGTCAGTCGCTCTACGAAGAGAAGAAGAGTTGGCCAATGTCCGTGCCCAATCTCAGACGGTAATATCCACAGCTGGTATGCGAGCCTTGGTGTATCAACTCCAAGCCCTATACCTACGGACACCAGTCAAGCTATTCCGGCCCTCTCGCTTTGACTATATGATTTACGTGCGAGAGCTCGCCAACAAACATGACAATATTCTCTCTAAACCTTATAGGTTTCATACTCATTCTACTTTGGGCATGTTTTACAGTGTCTTAAAGAAAGAAGGGTGGAAATTCATTCCCGATCAGATGCTACCACCTCTAATAGCCAACTCAGCCACTGGAGTCATCCTATATGGTACGTATTTGGCATCTTTGGGTGCCCTAGACACCAATGACCACACGGGTCCTGGTATGGACTATAGGTATTCGCCCATAGACACATGGAAGGCAGGATTTATTGCAGGTGCTATGCAATCACTTGCAGCTGCTCCGTTGGATGCAATCTACACCCGTCTGACCACAGCTGAGATGCTTGGAGGAGAACATCAGAACTTGTGGGTATATGGAGCAAAAAAGCTCAAGGAGATTGGTTTGGTGGGTGTATTTGCTGGTTATGGTTTTTCATTCATCAAGGAAAGTATTGGTTTCGCCTTCTACTTTTCCACGTTTGAGCTTGTCAAGACCAGAGGCTACAATTTGACATACCGAGTCATTTCCGCATACCGACGGTTCAAAATCGCATTGAGGGAGAAGTTCTCCTTCTTCACGGTGAAAAACCTGGAGACAGACCAGGCCATGTTACGGCTTGAGCAAACTCGCCTGACCAAAATTCTCAAATCCACATTTGTTCTCTTAGCGGGTGCATCTGCTGCTTTCTCGCTATTGGCAGTCCAGTATCCACTCTCAAAAATCCAGAAAATCCATTTGTCTCGTCTTGAGGCTCTTGATATCTACAACTCATCTAACTTGCGGGTGAGTAAACGGCCCTTCATTAAAGTTTACTATAACTCGTACATTGACACTTTCAACCAGATGGTCAAGATGAAGCAACGAGCAAAACAGACATGGTTTCAAGTGGCATATAAGGGCTTTGTTCGGAATGCCCTTTCGACAATCCCTGCCACATCCGTTGGGCTATTGGTGTTTGAGATCATGAGAACCCGGTTGGCTGAAAATTTCGAGGAGATCCACCCGATCTAGATCATCTCTTCATATCCCATATGGGAGTTTGTGCATATTCCTTCCTTGAGGCCCATTATTTATCGTCATTTAATTAACTATACTAATTCTGTCCGGTAGCCTTCAAGTAGGCATTCCATCCAGCACTTCTATAACGCTCTCCCTCCACAGTAGGGTCTCTACCCTTGCCAAACAATCCACGACCCACGATAATGATATCAGTTCCTGTAGAAATCACCTCGTTCACTGTTCTGTACTGCTGGCCCAAGCTGTCTCCCTTGTCATCTAGTCCGACACCTGGCGTCATGATCAACCAGTCAAAGCCTTCCAGTTGTCCACCCATGTCTCTCTGTGCAATAAATCCGATCACAAAATCCTTGTCGGTTCTGGCAATATCCACAGTCTCCTCCGTGTACTTTCCATGTGCGATAGCACCCTTGGATGAGAGCTCGGCCAACATAAGTAAACCTCTTGGCTCAGATGTGGTTTCTTGTGCAGCCTCCTTCAAACCTTGAACGATGCCTGCACCAGTGACTCCGTGGGCGTTTGTGATGTCTGCCCACTTCGCAATTTGGTAAACACCACCTGAATACTGCTTCTTAACAGTGTTACCAATATCTGCGAACTTTCTGTCTTCAAAGATCATGAAGTTGTGCTTTTTGGCAAGCTCCAATAATGGAACAATAGTTCCATCGTAAGAAAAGTCATCAATGATGTCAATGTGGGTTTTGACAAGACAAATAGAAGGGCCAAGCTTGTCGATGAGCTCCAAGAACTCTTTGGTAGTGCTCACGTCGACCGAAGCACACAAGTTGGACTTCTTAGACTCCATGAGTCTCAAGAGTCTTTGAGCAACTGGTGACGGATGTGTCTTGGCTCTTTGAGTGTATGTGTTTGCCATATTTGCTGGAAAGTGGAGAGAAGTAGTGAAAATGTTTGAATCTTCAGTATCTACAGTAGTCCTGCACGGTGCGCATCCAAAACCTGATAGTGTTAAATTTCAAGCTTCATTAATTAGGAAGCTCATCTTTCATCCCAGGATAGATGGGATCAAGGGTCTTCCAAGTGGCGTCCCAGAGTTCTGTTTTTTCTGGAACAAGAAGTTCATTGCGCAACACCAAAATCATATTCTTCATAATCTCAGAACTGGATTCACGAACGTCTTCTTTCTGGAATTTGGCATTCAACTGGTTGATCGTTACAAAATTGTCCAAGATTCCAAGCCAGATTTTAGATTGTTCATCGCTTGGAAGCTCGCTGTGGAACTGCAAATATACTTTGCTGACCAAGTTTAACACTTGCTGGTGAGTGTCGGGGAATCCATTCACATCAGTGTGAAACACCTCGTCTTTCTCCAACTCTGTTAACAATGGGAACAAACCATATTCGTAGATGCCAGCGGCAGTGTAATCAGAATTGAATGTACCAGACAAAATCGTTGTCTGCAAAACTTTAATAGCATGTCCTCTTATCTCTCTGCATGGATTGAAACATTGATGGGCCAAGGCTTGGATAAGTGGATACGAGACAAATTGCTGTGTGCTTGCAAGCTCACCTGTTAAACTGACAGATCTTTTGGAGAGCTCAACCGATTTTCTAACCAATGCCGATTCTTCAGTTGCATCAAGCGCCTTTCCTTTCTCCTTCGCTTGTTCATATTGTGCTGCAACAACACCTAATGAGGAAATCTCGTCGAGCAATCCTAGGAAAGAAACATAATTTTGTTGATTTATCTCCTCAGGTGAATTCTTCACGATAGATTCAACGAAAATCAAAACATCTTCTGCGCGTTCTGGTGTGGATCCCGTCAACCTCAATAATTTCCAATAAGACTCCTCCGCGATTAAGCTCTTCAACCCAGACTCGTCATCCACAAGAGAGAACAAAGTCTGATTCAAAGCAGCACTGTTCGCTGATAATGCTTCCTTGTCGATGGTGTGCAAATGGTTCAAAGTTTCGACAATTGAGTCTCTTTGAGTTCCATCGCTTTGTCTCCCGACCAAGAATAAATAAACTGAAAGTCTACAGTACCCCTTGTTGATGCCACGCTCGGACTTCAAATAGTAGGTCAATCGTTCGATGACCTTGTTGGTAACCTTAGAGTCATTAACAATAAGCGAGAAGCATACAGCAATTTCGAACAAGAACAAGACTTCGGTTTCAAAGAAGCGCTTCTTCTCTGGTGTAAATTCAGGCAAAGTGTCCAAAATCATTTCAATAAACGTCACCAATTCTTCACTAGTTCCCTTTGAAACAGTATCGAAAATACCTGGCACATTTACAGATCTCACACAGTCAATGGTGGAAAGAGTGGATTCGACTTCCTGATCACTGGGTTCTGGAGGGTCATCTGAGTAACCTTTAAAGAACGATGAAAAAGAGGACATAAGTCCAGATTCTTTGAGTGGCTTCACCCGCAGAATTGTGTATCTGGCCTTCACTTTCTCCAAAGGAGACAATTGGAGCTTCTTTTGGAATTCACTGAAGAGATTGGGGTTGATCAAGCAGTATTCAAAGAGAGTCAATATGATCTTAATAACAGAGTCCCATGACGCAGTGACCCGACAATCAGGCTTCTTGATCAATCTAAAGAGTACAACTGTGGAAAGCTGAGCCTTGAAATCCCTGCCAAAATGAACAGCCATATCACTAATGAAGATGGCCTCATTCTTCTTCTCGATATTAATCTGCGTGATTGGAATCTCGATTCGAACATTCTCATCAGGATTAACTTTGAGGAAACTCTTATCTGGGAGGGTTGTCAACTTGGCCAATTTGGAGATCAACATGTCCACAGAATCCGTTAATCCGTAAGAAATACAAATATTTGCACACTTGTCAATCGAGGACATCAACTTTGTAATTATGTGGTCATCAGAAGCCTCCATGAAAACCTTGATTAAAGTATCAACCGTCTCGTCCACAATAGATTCAAACAAAAGTTTGTCGAACTGACATAAAGTAGGTAAATCAAAATCATTGATTGAAACTCCATGATCACGGGCATACCTAGATTGAGAAGAAATAAGGTTGTGCCAAACATCATCAAACCATTTATCAGTACCGTGGTGTTCTTCTGGCATGATGATTTCACGATCTCTGATGGAACTGTAAATCTTAGACAAGTACCACTCGGGGAAATCCTTGCCGTTGTTGACACCCTTAAGATTCCTCCTATAAGCGTCCAAGTCCATTTGCTTCTTCACTTGCGGATTGTGCAAATCGGTATTAAGTAAGATAATTGAATAGGACAACACAAAAACCGCATCTCTGTCGGGAGTCACAGGTTCCTGGTCTTCCTCATGAGGGCAGAAACTTGTCAGGTCACTTTGGCAGCCCACGTAAGCTTCGGCGAAAAGCTCAACAATTCTCTCAATTTGCTGGGATTCTCCAGGCAATCTGAAGGCTTTTAACATCAATCTCAAAGCCTCGTCGACTCTAAGGCCATCAAACTCAAAAAGCGTCATAAAATGCTTCAAAAGCTCGATATTGCTTGGCTTTGCAAGGAACTCACCAAGCATCTTCTTGTTAAGTCTCGTAGACTTGTGGAAGAAGAACTCCGCGACCTCTTTAGGATCAGCAGGATCTTTGATGAAGCCCTTCTCACAGAGAGCAGCGAGGCCCTTTTTGGGACTCTTGTTGAATAATTCTGTGCATTTCACAAAATACGTCTTCTTTTCCTTGTCAACAATCAAATTATGCTCAGATGCTGAAGGCAGTTGTTGGGCGACATTACAGCCCTTCACTCTATCATTGATGCCAGCAATCAAGGAAAGAACACCCTCCAAGCAAATTGGAGGCACATTGTCTGTGGCCATAAATGCTGACTCCGGAAGGGCTAATTTGCATAAGAAATGAACGAACGAGGTTGCCAAGTCAGTCCTCTCGAAATCGCAATCAAACTCAACAAACAACAGGGAGAAGAACTGAGGAGATCTCGTCCAAAGCAAGGAAAGAGACTCCACAATCATTTCCTTGGATGAGGAAACTCTGTTGGATACAACAGTCTTGTTACCTTTAATGGAGTCCTCGCCTTGAGTCTCAGCAGGCAAAATGGATCTGAACAATAAGTTGAATGTTAATTCGATCTGTGACTTTAGCTGATTGTGGAGCACTATTGCCATTGTACAGAATAACCTGAGAGCTGCCAGTAACAAAGCCGGCGAGTCTGTTGTGGTGATTATCTGCAAAACATCCTTAGACACTGGGTCAGAAACCAAACCCATCAAGGAGGTGTGGCGAGGAATATCATCACCTGCTACCTCGATGACAGTGTTAATTAAGTATAAGGCAAACACTCTGGTGGACTCCATGTGCTGGTACTGGTTGGAGGGAGATATCATGGATATTAGTATGCCGAAGAACTCGTTGATGCAGACAATGTCAAATTGCTTCTCAGCAACATCGTCTGAGTTCTTTTTTGGCGAGGCTTGCAAGGGTCCTGACAATCTTCTGAGCCTTGCAGATTGCTCCCTGGCTAATTTATCGGAGATTTCCTCTCCTTCAAGTGCACTTTCAGAGTCTTCAACAGCCGTGCTTCCGATAACATCAGCTGGCAATTCTGCGTAATTAGTAGAAATCTCCTCAGAATTGGCATGTTCTGGCTCTAGCTCGCGAAGGCGCAGAAACACGCGGATGGTCATAGATACCATAGCCATCTCTGCAGCCCTTCTGAGCACCTCGCTTCTTCTCTTGTTGCAAGCAAGCGATAAACACGTTTGAATCACCTCTGAGACCACTGCATTAGGCAATAGGCGCGAGAGCGGAGAATCCACAATCATTTCTAAAAGACGCAAAACCTTCAACAAGACTGAGTCGTCAGTGTTCTGGTCCGAGGCCTCGAATCTGCAATGTGTCAACGACAGTATCAACTGCACAAGCAGATTCTGCAAGTTCTTCAGACGCAGGGAAAGAATGTCGTAGTCAAGAAACTTTGTGATGGCATTCAATGCCAATGTGGTGACATGGCTGGAAGTGGTGCTTGACTCAATAGCCATTAAGAATGGCTGGAGCAATGTCAAGCTGTCCACGGCGTAGATATCTGATGTTTCCATCAAAATTACACGCAATTGCAAGAAGCTCGAGTGCAAAGGGTTGCTATTTGGCGCCACGGCGGCCCCGTTTGCTCTTGCTCCGCTTTCTTTAGCACCCAATCCTAGATTCATGACATCGTCCTCGCCAAATATGTCGCCAGTGCCCAAAATGGCAGCTACGCCGCTTTGCGACCACCGCTTCATTTTGTACATGGCCAGCAGAATTATCATACACTCGTTGATCATGAGAGTGATGGGATCAACCGCCACTTTCCTTGTCGAGGAGGAAAACATGTTGGGTCCACCCGAAAATGCCATGTTTCTGGGGTTTATGGGAGTTGGTGACTTTGAAATCATGAAGAAGTGAAGGGATTATCACTTCTCGGTCAGCTAGTTCTATGAGTGACCACGTTTGAGAGTTGGAAGGTTAGGTTCGATTCCGTTTAAAAATGTACGTGCTTTGTTGGTCGTGTGCGGCCAGATATCCAGGAGTACGTGTACATTAAATTTTGCAACTGGGGTTGAATTTTGATTTTGGGGCGTTTCCTACTGAGTTTGAGCTTCTTTGGTATGGTTTATGGTGTTTGTATTTTTCAGTTTGATTGTGGTGATTTTTGGTGACTGTTTGACGGTTTTTACATTTGTCTGGAGCACACAGTTGAGTTGCGAAAAGAAGTTATCAGTCTATTTGAGGATGAAATTGAAAATATTGATACAGATACTTTTTTGAAAATTTTTATAAATCTGGAGGTCAAAAGAACATGATAGTTAGGAACTTAGAAGAGACAATGAAAACAAGGAAAACCTAGCCAGAGAACCTATTTCACTGGTGCATTGACATTTCTTATCTTCTCAACCCCAGATATTTAGTCGTATCGTCCAAGTTTGATAATGCTTGATTTCTATGTACAAAAAGCTTAAATTTTCCGCTGGTAGTAACTGAGAAACGACTTCCATGGCAACCTCCACTCCTTCTGTTGAAGCTTGGGACTCAACACATCAAAATCGTACTTCTCAAGCTTCTGCAAGTACAACGACGTTGGAATGGACACCATGAACGGCACAAACACCACATCCGGTAATCCTTTGCGCCACCTTTTGCTCTTCTGGCCAAGAAGACCATCGTTGGGTCTCGAACCAACAAGCTCAGCAATCTCACTCTTGACCTGATCCAATTTTGTCTGTGCAGACAAAAGATGGTCGTTGGCAGTTACAGCCGTCTCGAAAACAACGTTCTGCAACTTTTCTTTGGTCTCTGCAACCTCAGCAGGCTCGCTCATATGTCCCTGAGTCAAACGCAACACCGCCTCTTGTGAAAGCTCAAACTTCGTCATGAGGTCCACAGGAACAGTCACATGGTTACGAGTAGTGGAGTAATAGTGGAGCCCCAATATCATGGAGCTGACAGCGGTGGCCTGGCCAATGTGCGCAGCGATGTCTCCCACTTTCGTCTGGAGAGAAGTAGACAATTCTAACATGTGAATCACTGAAGGAGAAATGGACGGAGACAAGAGCAAACCCTGAGTGGCATAATTGAGCTGCGAATAAGTGCCTTCTCCGTACGAGCAGATGTCATTCACCGTGTTGAATTGGTTTGTTTTCAAGAAATAGCTTCTGGTCTGAAGAAACTGGTGAAAATGAGCAATGTCCAAATTTAAGCCATTATCCAAGGCATCTCTGAGCAAGAAAGCCGCAGGCTCGCCAATTTCACCGTGGCCGGAAAAGGCTTTGCCAATGAGATCACTCCAAAATTTGAATTTCATGTCTGCGGTAGAGATTCCCATGGAACTAGACAATTGACTCAGAGCTTTCGAAGCTCGTGATCCGACGTTGCTTCCACCATCCGAAATCTTATTGACCTCTAGTCCAAAGGCACGTATGGCTAGAAAGGCGTTTCTGGCTGGCTCAGGAACATATTGTGCTAGCAAGTACGACAGTCTATCGTTTGCTTCCAATAAAGCAGACACATTCTCCACTGAGTTATGGAGTTGTTGCTGATAGGACAGAAGACTTGCTTTTGCCAGCGAGAAGTGTCTCCTGCTAATAATGCGAGACATATTCCAAAAGTAAAGATCTCTTTCTAAGGCTTGGTGAGAGAGTCTGCTCAATGATGGGACAGTGAGATGAAGAACAGTGAGATTGCTCACGAAGCAGTATAACCCTGTATAATTAGCAAAGGAAAGCAACGACGCTGTTCAATTCTTATCGCCTTCAAAACAATTATTGCTATGAGATTCCTATGGGATGTAAGAATAAGTAATTACAATCGAGACATCGCGAGTTTGTATAGAATACCTTACAACAAGTGAAGACTTCATCTTTCCATTACCACCAAGCTTAACATGAAGGTTGAAATCGTACAGCCAATGGCATACCTCGATGTGTCGATCGGAAACGAAGCATGTGGCCGCATAGTGGTGGAACTTTACCAGGACAAGGCACCTTTGGCTACAAGCAACTTTCTTAAGCTTTTACTGAAGCTACCAGGCACATACTTCCACCGTGTGATCAAAAACTTTATGATTCAGGGTGGCGATGTCGAGTACGGTAAAAGCAGCAGCTATAATGACGAAAGAGTCGGAACTGGCCGAGCTGTGGCGGAATTTGCCGATGAGAACTTGACAGAGAAGCTCGACGGACCTTTCAAGCTCTGCATGGCTAACAGTGGGCCTAATACGAATTCATCTCAGTTTTTCATCACGACATACCCTGCTCCTCATTTGGACGGAAAGCACACTGTGTTTGGGCGGGTCATACACGGCAAATCAGTGGTTAGAGCTATAGAGAAAGTTCAGACTACTAAGTCCAATGTTCCCGTGGAGTCGTCCCTTCCAGTGATCACAAGTGCTGGAGAGTGGAATGAAGGTGATCAAGTGCCCATTTTCAATGCATGTTACGATCCTATTGGTGGAGATATCTACGAAGAACACCCCGATGATGATGAGCATATTGACAAAGAGTCATCGCTGTCCGTATTCGAGGCAGCCAGCATAATTAAAAACAGCGGAGGAGAGCTTTTCAAAAAGGGTCAACTTAGAGAGGCATCACTTAAGTATAAGAAGTCGTTGAGGTATGTAATGGAGTACCTACCGGATGAGGACCTGGAACCGGAGCTCTACACGAAGTATGTGGAGCTTAAGAAGAAACTTTACCTTAATTTGTCATTGGTATGTCTTAAGGTGGGAGATTTAGCCAAATGTGTGGATTACTGTACGTATTTGCTTGACATGGAGCTTTTGCCTGGAGAAAAGGGAAAGACACTTTATCGTATGGGCAGTGCACACGTTGCATTGAAGAAATATGGAGAAGCAGTCAAATATTTACAGAGCGCAAAAGAGGTGGTGAGTGATGCTGGCATTGAAAAGGAGTTGAAGAGGGCTGAGGAGTTGATGGACGCTGAGAAGAAGAAGGAAAGGGCCAAGTATGCCAAGTTCTTTGGATAGAAGGGAGGATGTATGGAAATAACCAAGCCAAATAGAGCCATTGTAAATATGGAAGAATTTGAAGGAGGGTGAATTTGGTGATGCTATTTTTGTTGGAGTAGACTTGAGATGTAACTAAATAACTATGATACAGAATGATGATTAATGAATAGATTATGTAGGATTCCAAGAAAAAATCACAGTGAAAATAATATCATGAAATTAATACTATGAAAGTAATACTATGAATCTATCATTCGAAATTAATATAACGTATAGAATCAAGAAAATCACAATGAACTCTCAAAAAAACATACTCAATAATAAACTATTCTAACAATGACCCTTAAATTTGGAAATTCAAAACTCTCGAGCGCATTAAAATCACCTCAGAAATTCAATAAATTGCTCTTGTTCCTAATCCCATAAATCATAATATTTCTTCCCTTCAAGGTTCCTCTTTTCATCAAATTGTAGTTGCACCCAAAACCCTAATTGCTAGTCTTAGGTTCCACACTTTACAACCATCCTGCACAAACAACGACATATAAATAGCCCATCAACTGAATAACCTCCATCAAAAGTACCCACACATCCTCCAAACTCCATTTAAGTGAATCTAGCCAAACCTATCCAACTTCTTAATACACCACTTCTATTTCTTTTTCCCTCAGAGAAACCCCAAATCTTCAATCCATCCACGTTTTACATATTTTAGTACCTGCACAATAGAAGGTGAAAAAAAAAAAAACCAGCTTCGCCCCTGCACACAAACACTCACAACTTATTGAAAATTTTTTCTCATCCTCCAAAACTTTTTTTCTTCTTCTGTACTACTTTCTTTCGACATGTCTCGTCCTCAAGTTTCTGTTATCTCGGCCCAGGGCCAAAAGACCTCCACCCAGTTGCCTTTGCCAGCTGTTTTCGCTGCTCCAGTCAGAGCCGACATTGTCCACTCCGTTTTCACCAGAGTGAACAAGAACAAGAGACAGGCTTACGCTGTTTCTGAGAAGGCTGGTCACCAGACTTCTGCTGAGTCTTGGGGTACCGGTCGTGCTGTTGCCAGAATCCCAAGAGTTGGTGGTTCCGGTACTCACAGAGCCGGCCAGGGTGCTTTCGGTAACATGTGTAGAGGTGGTCGTATGTTCGCTCCAACCAAGACTTGGAGAAGATGGCACGTCAAGGTGAACCAGAACGAGAAGCGTTACGCTACTGCTTCTGCTATTGCCGCTTCTGCTGTCACCTCTTTGGTTTTGGCCAGAGGCCACAGAGTCGAGGAGGTCCAGGAGTTGCCATTGGTTCTCGCTAACGAGTTCGAGTCCATCTCCAAGACCAAGGAGGCTGTTGCCGCTTTGAAGGCTGTTGGTGCCCACAAGGACATCATCAGAGTCATCAAGTCCAAGAAGTTGAGAGCTGGTAAGGGTAAGTTGAGAGGCAGAAGATTCGTCCAGAAGAAGGGTCCATTGGTTGTCTACGCTAACGACAACGGTATTGCCAAGGCCTTGAGAAACGTTCCAGGTGTCGACACTGCCCACGTTTCCCGTTTGGGTTTGTTGCAGTTGGCTCCAGGTGCTCACTTGGGTAGATTCGTTATCTGGACCCAGGCTGCCATTGAGTCTTTGGACTCTGTCTACGACAACAAGGCTGGCTACTCTTTGCCATCCAACATTGTCTCTAACACCGACTACAAGACCTTGATCAACTCTTCTGAGATCCAGGCTGTTGTCAGACCATCCAACGAGGCTTCTACCAAGAGACCTCACGTCTTGAAGAAGAACCCATTGAAGAACAAGCAGGTTATGTTGAGATTGAACCCTTACGCTAAGACCTACTCTGACTTGAAGTTGGGTTCCACCAAGGTTGACAAGAAGGGTGCTAAGCCATCTAAGGGTCAGTTCCTCTCTGTCTTGAAGCAGTAAGCGTGCTGATTTCAGCCGCATAAATAGATCGTGTTGATATGAATTACATGAGTGAATTACTGTTCAAATTGAATTTGTAAGCTGTAAATGTTTAGTTGGGTTCTGGAGGTGTAAATATATCATAAACAGTTGTGAAGTAATTCTAAACTGAGTTATCAAACTTGCGTGCTCGTTCCAACACGTGAGAAGAGAAATATCGGAAAATGGACCACGTAGAAGGGCGAAAGGGTCGACTTAGCTTACATTTGTTCGTTCCGTATGATGCCGATCTTCAGACAGAGCCTAGTCATAGATTTTTATAGACATATCGAGAACTACTTTCGAACCCATAAAATCCTCCTTTTAATAGGCCTAGGCATTTTAACTTCATTCCAGTCCAGACACACTTGCAGGTAACTACTTCCGGAGTGTTTGAGCTGGGTTCAGCTATCGGACTAATTGCTCTAGTCCCATGGTCCCCCCAATCGTGAGCGCATAACCATGCACAATGTCGATGCCCTGCATGTATGCCGTTCAAGAGAGTAGACAATTCCGCTCCTTCGGGATGCTGGTGCATGCAGCTTGCATCGGGATTAAATTGAAAGTTGCTAATGGCTAATTTCATTCGTGATTATTATTTTACCTTCTAAAAGTACTATATGCAACTGGAGAACTGGAGCCGTTCAACTAGGGAGCCTGTCCCTGAAGCAATGGCAACACGTTCTGGGTAAACAAGTAAGTAGTAAGACTCTGAGTGGTTCCCACAAGGTTACCTCTAGGGTTGTACTCACAAATAGTATACTGTCTCCATTCGTTGTTACACATGACGACAGCGCACCCCAACTCGACCGAGGCCTTCCAAATAAGCTGGGTGAAGTGACCAGTTGCTCCAGAGTAACCCGGGTTGGAATAGTCATAGTCCTTGATTTCGTCGTACCATGCATCGACAGGCTCGAAACCTCCCACGTAACCAGCAGCCAAGTTTTCTCCGTAAGGTCCTCCAGAGTGGATAAGTTGAACATTGTTACAATCAAAGTTGTTGGCGGCATAGTTAGCAGCGTAGTCAGCCAACTCCCAATTCCAAGTCATTAATGGAGCACCGTGCAAGGCTCTCTTTGCATTGGTCTCCTGTAAGAGATCAGCCTCCAATGCGCTAAGAACTCTTGCCGTTGGAGAGGAGGATGCAGAAGACAACTCAGAGCTGGAACTCGAGCTGGCGTAGGCAGAAGTTAAACTCGATGAGTAAGAGCTAAGATCGGAAACAACAGAGTAGATAGCGGAGGATGACACGAGGTCAGTAGTAGTACTTGAGCTGTCACTAGAACTTGGAATGCTATCGCTGGAAGTAGCAGACAGGGTGACAGGAGGGATTGGACTTTCGGAGCTCAGACTGGATTCCTCAGGTGCGGCATCTGGTGAAACACCAGCTTCAGCAGAGGAGGTAGCAGCTTCAGCAGAGGAGGTAGCAGCTTCAGCAGAGGAGGAAGCAGCTTCAGCAGAGGAGGTAGCAGCTTCAGCAGAGGAGGTAGCAGCTTCAGCAGAGGAGGAAGCTGCTTCAGCAGAGGAGGAAGCAGCTTCAGCAGAGGAGGAAGCAGCTTCAGCAGAGGAGGAAGCAGCTTCAGCAGAAGATGATGCAGCCTCTATAGTAGATGTAGTTTCATCAACAGTGGATGTAGTTTCAGCAATATCAGAAGATGGAGCTTCAGAATCGGCAGACGAAGAAGTTTCAGCATCTGCAGACGAGGAAAGTACAGCATTAACAGAAGATGATTCACCAACAGTGGTTTCAGTAGAAGCAGAAGTCTCAGAGGTCTCTGCACCAACAGTCTCAGAAGAGACAGCAACAGTTTCGGAGCTTTCGGCCTCAGAGGAAGTGACTGTAGTAGGTTCTCCGGTAGATGCTGGTGGAGGACCAAGAATGGTCTCATGAGCGTAGGATGTTGTAATGCTACGAGTAACGGTTGAAGTGACCGTAGCAGCCTTCACAATAGCCACGGAGGTGGCTAGAAGGATAGGTAACGAGAGTTTCATATTATTGGTAGCGTCTCAGGGTAAGCAAAAACTCTCACAATATCCATTAAGGCGACCGCCCAGTTTTATATGGTGTTCACCGAATATGGGCTAGTAATGTTATGCACGTTCTAAGCATTCATGCATTGAGGTCTTGTTACCCACAGGTCAGAATATGCGGAACAGGCAGTGTTGCAGCGCAAATTTTATTGTTGTCAGATGGATCCTGTACAGAAATCCCGAAGGAGGCAAGTCTCAACCTCCACTAGTGCTGGTAAGAGGGTCAGAAGGAAGGGGTAATGACACAGAAAGTATCAACAGCCAGCACTTAAGCATGCAAATATGGAGCAAAAGAAATATGTCAAAGCAAGCAGACAAGCAGTTTGAATGACAAGGGTGCTCGCTTCGCCATTCCTCGAGTATCTTGCTGTTCTACGCTCCGAAGATCGTGCGTTGAGATCTACTGGAGTCGGCGAATCTGTTTCACATCATTCTATTTTCTTTTCTCTATAAACGTCACAATGAAAGGATCTCATGATGATTACGGTACAGAAAGCATATCTACTAAGTGGATTGACATTCTTTGGCTCTAGAGATGTCCTTATTCTGGCTCTCCAATTGTGCTGGGGATGTAAGCGAACATGTCCCAATTGAGAGAGAGCGCGCCAAAAGAAGCACATACTGCAAGATGGATCTCAAAGATTTCATGCACCACCACCCACCGCATAGTGGCACCATCACCGCCAGTAAAAAAAGCTGAAATGGCCAGACGTTGCCAGCCTGCGATGCTATGTACGGTAATCACAGGCGAATATGACAAATATTCAATCTAAGCGAAGCGCTTTCAGAAATGTATTAGTATTATCCGACTTCCGGCACGTAATGTCCAGTTTCATCCATGAAAGGAATGACTTAGATCCACACCCCCTACGCGAAATTTAAATGATTTCATTGAATTCCACAAGTAGAAAAGACAGCAGACGAAACGTCAAACCACTTTTAAATGAATCCTTCAGTTATTTGACAAGGTGGTATCTTCTGCTGTTCAACATATACGGTTTCTATATCAATCTGAGTATTTTTGTTTTCATTACAATGTTCTCAATATCTATGAGTGAAATTGCGGGTGTACGGGTTTGAATTGCCAAGGCACGATATTGGCAACATAAGGTCATATTCTACTCCTTTAGTATTGCTGAGAAGGGACAAGGAGGCATAAGAACAACAAGTTCGTCATAATCATTTACTAATGAAGGAGAAGGAGAAGGAGAAGGAGAAATTAAAAACTGTAACAATCACGTTTCAAAAAAAGAAACGGGGTTAATTGATGGTGGACAATACAATAGTTACAAAGGTTAATTAATCCAAAATCAACTTCTTCATCCTGGAAGGGCTAACTTCGGGAACACGGCAAATTGAAAAATGACAACGAAATTGAACCGAGGTCCCGGATCTTATGTGGCTTCCTCCGATCATGCATGGACACATATCGAGACGGAAACTTGATCTATAACATGCATTGACCACTGATGAACATGCACATATATAAAAGTTCTTCAGAGCCGCACCATAAAATGATATCATTAAATTCTTACAATATTGGCAGAACAATAGGACCTCAAACTATCCTAAAGTTTCCCCTCTTGCTTTCCTAATATCCCCGCCTTGACAAAAGTCAATGCACGACCTTCACTTGCTTGACGGGCAAAATAACTGGATTGCACGATCCCAACGGCAAGATATTTCTCCGAGCGTCCGCTAAATAATATTTGATGTCTCGAAGATGCATAGAGCAATTCTCTCATAATAAGAAGATCAACACCTCGAGTTAACCCGATTGGAAAGACAGAAGTAATGGTACGAGGAAAATGGTTCGTAAAAGCTGCGATCTGCATGTAACGCAAATCCCAAAGTGGTCAGTTGTTCCGCGCTAGGCATTGCATGCCAGGGCCCACCTCCGCGTCCAAGAACGCATTCTTCAACTTGCAGTGCATTATAAGTGGTTGAAGGAACCTGTCAACAATTCGATCCACAACCACACCTTGTGTCACATCTCTCAAGCACAGCCTTTTCATAACCCTACCCCATGCACTAGCTCAATACCGTGAATCTATCATCTTCCCCTATCAGTGAATGTGCCGAACTGATTGAGGCATTTTTTTGGTGAGCCAGTCACGTGTTTGACAGTCTCCACCATAGCCGGGACCCAACCAACGAGTATCGAAATCAGATTACGTATATTTCCACAAGAAAGCACTCTGTTCTCAAGCTGAACGCCAAACGACCAAATAAATCTTGTTAAGAAGACTTTCCTTCCCAACGCTGCGCAGTATTATTCTTGGCCCGTGGAAACTTCTCTCACGTCCACTCTTCTCCACACAATCATTCACTACTTGTGTCAAATTTCGCACTCTGTTATCTTCTGCGACCACCACCACCTCCAACACCACTCCCAATGCTTCGTGGAATCCGAAAAAAGGCGTCGATCCTTTCGATCTCGTCGACTGGACTGACTGCTTCGTCTAGTAACGAGAAGTCGGCCAACTATGCCAAAGTTTTGAAGCAAGTGCATGACTTTGAGATCGCACTTGAGGCCATGGATTTGTTGCTAGATGATCGGAACCAAGAGGGTGTCGATTTATTGACGAGGGAGAAGAAAAATAGTCTTGCGTCCACCAAAGACCCGGCAGCGATCTTTTCGTTGGCGCTTGGATTGATGGAATTCATTGAGGCCACGCTAGGGTTCGAGACTGAGGTGATGACGAAAGCTCATAAAACACTCTCGGATGCAGAGGAGGCGTCATTAGCACACTCGAAGTTCAACCAGAAGAATCTGCTAGCAACCAGTCACATCTACCCTCCGGGAACTGAATTTCAGGTGACTTACGCCGAGCTGACGTTGCTCAATGCTCTCGTGATGCTCTTGAGAGAAGATAACGGTATGATGGAGCAGGCCAAAGCGCTTTTCAAGTTGCGGAGAGCTTACCAGATCTTAGATTCTACGTATAAAAAGATCAAGGATTCCGAAGGTCTTTTCAATCGGAATTTGGCCAAGTTTCGCAAGGAGGCCATTCATGCGTCAGTGAGTTCAGTGGACTTGCCAGGTTACTCAATACCTCCTGTGGGAGAGTCCAATACTTCGTTACCTGAGGATATTCAGCTCATGAAGAACTTGGAGCAGGTCTACCAAATGCGGAAGAAGCGTGTCGAAGGCACTTCGTTGGGTCCACATGCGTCACAGGTTAACCTTTTTAAGTCTGAGAGCACACTGTCGGTTGCACTTTCTTCAAAAACAAGCTTACCGTTCATTGAGCGGATTTCGACGCCTGTGGGCAGAACAAGCTCTCCTAACCCGCAAAGTTCGTCCAACGCAGCGTTTTTGCAAGTATCAGTCAAGTCAAATCGCAGTGATGCAAAGAATTCGAATGAGAGCGACGAAAAGAATTCGAACGAGAGCGATGAGAGTGACGATGATGACTTCTCTGATGCTTGCGACGACTTACCTTCTGGCATTCCTCGAATTCAGGTTCCCCAGTTTGACCGTCCGCCTCGCCCAGGCTCCGCAACTCCAAGTCTTCACCATTATCCAGAGTCGATTGTCTCTGTGGCCACCTCTTCCAGCTCTCTCAACTCGGGAAACGACACGCATTTACACGTCTCAACAATTGACGAGTTCATACACTCTGGTGTACAATTGTGTTTTGGAATTTTACAGGTAGTCTTGTCGTTAATTCCACCAACAATTGGAAAGGTCTTGTCTATTGTGGGATTTAAAGGGAATAGAGACATTGGACTCCGAATGCTTTGGAGAACTGCAATTACTGCTAGAAACATTCACGGCGACCTCGCATTATTATGTCTTTTGGTGTTTTACGACGGCCCTGTCCAGTTCATCGATGTTGGATTCCAACTTCCAGGCCACGAAGATAGCAATGTTAAGAACGCGTTGAATTTGATTGGAAGATCCACAGTGTCCGATTCCGAACTCACCGTTATCATCAAAAATCCCAATCTCTACACACCCCAGCTTTTAGCTAGGGCCAGATCAATTTTCCCACACAATGCATTATGGTTACTTCAAGAGGGACGCATGCATGCAGCCCAAGGTAACATCCACGAGTCTCTTGCACTCATGCAGAATTTTACTGACGATCCTGACACAACTATACATATGGAACAGGTGGAGGCGTTGCTTACGTACGATAGAGCCACCATGTATGCCTTCATTCACGAATACGACAAGGCAGCCAGAGACTTTATTCGCATGACTGAAATTAGTTCATGGTCTCAGGCAGTTTATTTGTTCATGGCAGGATCATGTTTCCTCGAGAAATGGAGAATGATCCAGATGGGCGAAATCCCATTCGATGACGATGCGACCAGGAACAAGAGCCTCGAGGAGCTGGCAGAAAAAGCTGATAAGTACTTGAAATTAGCACCTACCTATGTTCCAGGCGTCGGTGTCAACGCATCAAAGAAAAGAGGTGGAATCGGAGGATCCAACAAGCAGATGCCATTCGACAAATTTGTTCTTCGTAAAACCAAACATATTGAAGAACGTCACCGCAAGTATCCAGAGTTACTGTACATCGAATGTGTTGGTACTTCGTTGATTCACGAGCTCGTGTATTTCTGGAACGGATATAACAGAATGAAACCCGAGGACTTAGAATTGCTGCACCGGATGCTAGAATTCTCCAATAGTCCATACGCAAAGTTTCCTGAGACCCAAGATGAGGCCATGATCAGACACTTTTTCCAGAGTTTAGCGCTTCGCCAGCTTGGAAAACCCGCAGAAGGAGTGACTTTCTTGGACTCAGAGGTTATTTCCAGATACGTGACTCAAGATTCCGCCAATGCTCCTTTCAAATTCACTAAAATGACGTACTCGCCATACTTGTATCCAACGGCGCTCTACGAGAGAGCCATGTTCACTTGGATGTTGAAGGTTCAAAATAATGCCCACCTGGCTATTCTGGAGGCGGTCACATGGCTTGAAAAGGCCGAGAATGTTTCCGATCAAGGCGACTATGAATTGAGTAACCGTACCAGTATGCGGATCAAGGCAGCCACGGAGCGGCTAGAGCAGTTAAGAAGTGAAGTTTGATGATTTCTGTATGATCCATTCAATTGAAGTAGTTATCCACCATAGTGTAGGCCACATTGAAGCGGAACACAACACTTAAGAGCCACAAGAAGGCCAAAAGAGGCATGATACCGGCCAAAATGGTGAGCTGGAGGATTTTGCCTGGATTAGTACCGGTCAGGTTGCGGTTGTAGTGGGTAGTTCCCACAAAGGGCAAAGAGTTGAAGCCATAGAATGTTACCACGAAATAGTAGCCAATGGCGGTGAAATACAAGGTGTTTCCCAACAATAACGATAAGAACGAGGTCTTGATGGTGAGCACCGGGAGCAAGAAGAACTGCAACAAGTAGAGCATGCACCAAATAATCAAAAACGAGTTACAGTGAACATCGAAACAAAAGCCCCAGTCTATGTAGTTGACCGAGTAGTGAGAGGCCGCAGAAAACGCTTGCAGCAAGCGGAACTGTGGGTTGAAGAGTTTATTAGAGATAGCCCACAGTAACGTAGCGATGAACACGCCCAGCACGTAGAAGTCAAACACCACCATATTAATGACCAACTTTATAATGTCCCAAACATTGGGCGAGTATGTGGCGCCCCACGCAATGGCACTGATGCAGAGGAATGCAGTCACGAGGATAAGAAACGAAGGATCGTCTCGTGTATAGGTGGTCTTGCCGTTGTTCTGCTGCTTGTACATGTAATTGGACCGGTACATTTTCTTTGGGTTGACGATAAGATGGAAGATCTCCCATATGGCAGTTTCAAAATCAAGCGTGCGGGGCTTGAAAAGTCTTTTGAACATTGTCTTCCAATTGGCTATACGGCTCTCGCTGGCGCTGCCGGCGTTTCTGGCTGGAGTGAATGCTATCGATCCATTGCGGACGGTTTCCGTGAACGACGCCCCTGATACAGAGCCGGGGGTACGGAAATCTCGAGGCGACAGAGTTGCTTGAGGAAATAAGTCCTGGTACGTGTACGGCAAATTAGCTCTTTTGCTCATGGTGTGAGTGTTGGGTGATCGAGTGTTACGGTTTAGAATTGATGGTATAGTTGGCCAGAGGCACGGGTGTAGACATGATGAAGATCTGGAGGGAAGAAAAGAAGAAGAGGTGGTGAAGTGGAGAAGGGGATGGAAATGTAACTAGAGAAGTATTTGGATTTTTTCTTTGAATGATTGAAAACTTTGTCTTTTTTTTTCTTGTCTCGTTTTTACTGTTCTGAATATGTATGGGTATTCTCAATATTTGAGAGGAACATTTTGATCTTATAGTGCACGTCCAATGTCCCTGAGTTTTCCAGAGTGTTGTAGATCAGTTCTAAGCGATCTAAAACTATTTAGACTTTCTAGATCTATGCTCAAATCTCTTAACATTCTAGCTCACTTCTCGCTATTTTTAATTATGCCTTTATTATGCTATTCCTCAATGCGACTATGTGCTCTCCCTTGACAACATCACACTCCGTGCCAACGATGACATCAGCATCGAGTTGTCCTTATATATATCTACACCTTCGTCGTAAGTGGGCAGCGCAATTCTACCTGGGGTTTCCACTAATTTCATAAACTCGTCATCCCACAATTCTTGAATGTAGTCAGAGACCTCGTCCTCCGTAATGGACGACGGACTGACGGATCTTTGAACATCCTTGTACCGATGTACGAACCCTAGAACACCTGCACGACAGGATACATTCGTTTCTGACTTCGTCGTGGCATGACTCAGGAATCGAAGCCGGAGCTGAGTCCATTCAGAAAGTATAGCCTCATGCTGAATCTTGACTGCGTAATCAAGCAGATTCTTGAAAGTAGTGCCCTGCTGACCCTGTTCATAAGTCGCCAAGTCCTTTAGATCAAGAAGTTTCTGTTGAGTTCGAGACAATGTGAAATTCTCCTTTTGTGGGGATCTTCGCTCCACCAATGTCGTCTGGAAGTCATTTATCTCATTCATAATATCCAACACAGAAACCGGCTCGCCCTGGTCCATCGTCAGCGCCTGGTGCTGAGAATCATCTGCATCCTTACTGTTCTTTGTATCAGCATCGTCATCGTCTTCATCACTAGTATCCAGCTCGCTAATGTACCTGCTCACCGGAACTAGCGAGCTCATGGAGTTGTGATCACTTCTGCGGTCGCTGATTATAGCACTCATACGGTGGTAGAATCGACTCGTCTGAGTCGACCTGCTCTCGCTCAGCTTACTGTCATCGACATGTAAATCTTCAAACTTGTTGTCTGTTGTTGGGGTCGTAGGAGTCGTTAACACAGTGGTAGCCGCTGTAGGATACGACTCGCCCGTGCTATTTTTCACAAAGGTGAGTGGTGATATACTAGCTTTAGAAGTTGGAACTACTTCTTTCACCGTAGTGAGATCATGACCAAAATGTACGTCTTGAACAACAGGTACTTCATGAACAACAGAAACCCCGTCCTGGTGATCAGACGCTAACTCCTGAGATTCTAAAGGCTGGTTTATAGTAAAATTGGCCCATCGATTCCCCAAATTCCGTGCTGGGCGAGCATCGTGAGGAACCATTGGGATGTTCTTATTGAGAACTGGACCAGGATGATTGATTTGGCCCTGATTACCTAGGGAAGGCACAACATTTCCAGAAGCTGTCCTTCGAAGTCCATTCCGGATGGCAGTATGACGTAAATCTGACGACCCTTCACGGATTTTGGGTGTCTGTCCTGAATGATGAACGGAAGCTGCTCGTTGAGGATTTAGAGGCACTTGCTGGTGGTTTCTTTCAGTATGAATGGATGTTGTGGACCGGGCTCGAATTAAACTTCGGCCCCTGTCCTCGGAAGACGGCATTGGTGTATGTTGGGATGATATGAAAGGGATGGCAGAGGAAAATTTTTGAAATATAAGAATGTGCACTCAGAACCGTGTCCGACGCAGCAACAGGTAGATCAGAGAGAGAATCACCAGTGTGTTCTTATCTTGCGCTTGCAGATAACGTAAGTGCCGGACATTACGTGTATGCAGATGCAAGTCCAATACGCCGTGGATTCCTGCAAGTGTTGCATACATTTGGGCATGAGCCCATTGGATAGGCCTACCGATAACTAGCGGCTTCCATTGAGCCATTGCTTCAAAGACGTATCTATGTTATATGCTATATGAGGTTAAAATACTAATTGAAAAACTGCAAACAGCCCAGCTGTAGCTCACTATGGGCACACTCGATAAGCAATTGCTTCCTCCGACTTACAAGTGCAGCCAAATTGACAATATCCTTCTTGTACTTTGCAATGTTGCCCACAGCATCTCCTATCTTCCTTACGATTTTCTCGAAAAGTCCAGACAATTCCTCCACCGTCAGGTTTAAATAATCTTGCATCCTCTCGAAAATTTCAGAGAGATTCGACTTTTTTAGATAAAATGCAAAGGCGTATGTCCACATCAACGTTTTCCTCCCGCTCGTCAAGCTTCGAATAGCATCTGAAAGAAACTGAATATCATTCCAAGAAGCCATCTTCTTGGAACTAAACTTCTGTTGCTTCATGTACATGAGCATGTAGCGATGCACACTATTCAAAGTATGCTGATCACCATTCATTGAATTCTGATGAACAGTAAAACGCTTGTAGAAATGCAAATATCTATTGAGAGAGTCTTCCTTTTCCGACCTCTTCTTCTTCGCGTCCTCATCCTGTTTCACGTAACGGTTGCACTTGTAGTATGACGAGTTGTGTTCCGCCCAGTCACCGAGACAGATCCAGCAGAATTCATACTTGCACTTGCTACATGTCATGTGGTTACAACCACCATTCTTCTCAATCAGCGTAAAGCACTTGACACACGCCTGTGTGTTGACATCAATCCAATTAGCAGTTTCAGAGTCATCTTTACATTTCTTTACCCAGGCAGTAACCAACCAACAGGGACATGGAAGATGATTCTCGTACAGACAGTCAAAACAGAATTCATGGGAGCTGGCACATGTGACGATGGGTATGCACAGGAGATCACACGATGTGGTTCTGTCGTACGAGGAGGTTCTCGCATTCACCACCAACTCAGCAAAGCTGCTGCAGTCTGGAGCAGGACACCACCTATAGCGAGAGGGTAGCATATCAATTCTTACACGTGCCGCATTGATCAATGCCTTATTGGTGAGGATCTTGTCCTCTTTGTCTAACACGAGAAAACGTTGGGACAAATCGACATTCTCGAACTGCCGATCGTATTCTTCCTCCGAATCTGTGTCATCATCAAAATCGCTATTATCCTCAAAATCCCTATTGTCCTCTTCCTGTTCCTGTTCCTGTTCTTCTTCTTCTTCTTTCTTCTTTTGTTCTGCCTCTAACTTCTTGCCCACTTCTGCCTTGTGAGACATCAACATCTCAATGTCCTTTGGAAGCAAACTCAAGTTGCAATCCAAATGCATGCACCGGATAATTCCACCCTGCGCTATACTGCAATTCACGTATTGGGAGTAGCAATCAGCGCAGTACTGGTGGTTACACGAGAGCAGAAACACCGGCATGTTCCCAGATTCACAGCAAATAAAGCACATAAAGTCCAGCACACTAACTATGGAATGATCCTCGTCTCGAGTGTCTGTGAGTCCACAACCTTCACGTAGCTTGGGCCAATTCACATAGTAGTCACCTGTAACTTCATCCACCAGCCACTTCTTGTACTGTAGCATCACAAGTAGTTCATCGATAGTGAAGTTCGGAAGTATACTCTGGAGCTGGTTGGCTCTAGACACAAAATGTTCGTGGATGTACCAACCCAATCCGAGCGGGCGGAACCAGAACCCACTGAGTTGGTTGGGCGAATGAATTAGCGACTCATCCTGGTAAGTCTTCTCGTCGTGATCATAGGGTGTGTCTGAGATCAGCACCTCGCCTTCGCTGAAGTAGACGTCGTCATCAATGCCATCTTCATAATCGAAGCTTATGTCTGATTCTGAATCCATAGTGGAAAGAGAGGTGGTGCTCAGGTTACAGTATTGAGTTGTAGTGGCGTAGCTAATGGTGTCTGACATCCTGTATGATCTCGATAGTAACGAACAGAAGGATTAAAGAAAAAGAAAACTTATTGAGGATACGATGGAAAAAATAGAGTAGAATTGAGGGGAGTGAAAGAAATTAGGCGAGTTATTTATTCTCATGATTTTGAATCGGTCGAATCTTCAAAGCAGATGAGTCATAGTGAGTCAAATGGATATAGGTATGGTTCGTGCAGATGTCATGAGTCAATTCTTGATTATTGAAATGATAGGACATAGACACAACGGATGAACCTACGAATGAAAAATTACCATGACTGTAATAGAAAATTGAATATAATATTATCTTTCTACGTCTCTAACACCTCTAGCGCTCGGTGAAGAACCCCTTTCTCCTCCTTTACCAATTCCCGTGCAAGACGAGCCCTCTCTCCTGTAGCATTGGACTCTTTGTACCTAGCCAATCTTCCCTTGACCCACCCGGACAAAATCTTCTTTTCCTCGTTCGTAACGTCTCCTTCCAAAAGGTAATGCGAAACCCTTCTGATGAGCTTTCTGTCACTGGAGGCCACTGCCAACTTGTAGAAGAACACCTTGAATGGCATCAAGAGCAAACGGACAAGTGCTATAGTCTGTTCGGTCGGCGTGCCATCGTAGGAAATACGAGGAGACAATTGCCAGGATTCTGGTGTCTCAATTTCTTCGTCTCCATCCCCACAACCATCCCCACAACCATCCCCACAACCATCCCCACAACCATCACCGCAACCGTCACCGCAACCATCTCCACATTCGTCACCACATTTATCATCACAATTTTCATTTTCACCTTCATGGTCGTGGTCATGGTCATGTTCGTGGTCATGATCAGCAGATAATGCAGACAGAACCAATTCGTTCACAACGTCAAAGCCCACTTCTTCATACCATTCCAATTTGGTGTCAAGCTGAACCCTCTTCTTCTTGTTCAACTTCTCCTTCTTGAGATATGAAAACATCTGTACAGACAACAAGCATGTCGTGTTGGGGTTGTTCGGAGAGACAAATCCATATCTCTGAAGAAGGTATGCGTTAGCCAAGTTGTTGCCGTAAGTGTTGAAAAGCTCATAGTTGAATTCCTTTGATGGAGGTCTAGTAAGTATGATATCGCAACATTTGGAGCTATTAGAGAGTTCTTGGACCAAGTCCGCATTAGCACCATCACCATGTTCTTGCTCATCTTCCTCTTCCTCTTCCTCTTCTTCACTTTCTCCGCCCTCCTTTTCATTTTCTCGTTCATCCTCGCTTAGGGACAATGTAGACACCTCTTCGTCATCGTGTTCTGTTTCTGCACCAGACATCTCCAACTCCTCAATATCTTCCATCGTTATAGTAGTCTTTTCTTCCTTCTTTTCCACTTCTTCGTCTTCGATGCTTTCAGTCACAGATGATGAGTCGTCTTCTTCATCATCACTATCCAGGGACTCTGAAGATGCGTCCAACTCGACGTCTGACTCCATGAGGAAATCCAAAGTGACATTTGCTTCGCCTCCATTGCCTTCTTCCTCCACCTCCACCTCACTTTCACCTTCTCCCTCCTCGCCTTCTTCGATCTCTTCGATCTCTTCAACCACTTCATCTTCCTCAATTTCATCAAGCTCCTCAAGTTCTGCATCGTCTTCATCTTCATCGTCTAAATGAGCACATCCAATTTCTCCACATTCCTCACATAATTCATCATCATCATCACACTCAAAGTGTACATTTTCTCTCTCCTCGAGCGCATCGTCAGTAATAATTGGCGAAAGGTGGTTGAATAAATCTGCACCAGGCACCAACGAGAGCCCGAGATATTTGTCCACCGTGAATGCTCTGGAAATCACAGCCTGAACACAACGGCCAAACTGTAACAACTTATCTTCATACTTTATTTGAATATCCTCCAATTCAGCCTCAGGATCTAACTTCAAAACATCCGGAATATTCACGTACTGGGCGTTCATGTGAGCAAATCTGGCACATTCCATCATGAATACTATGAGTTCAGCCAGATCAAGCATATTCAAGAGGTCAACCTCCGAGTTATACAAACATGCGTTGTCCTCCTTATTCCACAAGCAGAAAGGAACCGCCGATTCGTCAGACTCAATGTCAAAAGAGTCCAAATACTGAAACCATGGAGACAGCTTACCCATCGAGTACTCGTAAATGAAGGTGATCACTATAGCATGCATTCCGTAGGTCAAATCAACTGTAGGCTCCTCACACTCATAGTCCATAAGTAATGGATATATGAACGAGTTTTTTGGAGAGAGAACGGCCGATTTGGGGATCCGGAGAAGAAGATTATCGTTTTCTTCATCTGCATCGGGTCCCAACTTCCAGAACACACCCACACCACCAATAGGCGACTCGCGAACCTCTAAAAGCTCTGAGTTCCAAAAACTGTTGTTTTCAAGCCATTCAAGGACTCCAGCCAATTTCGAATTGCTGGTGGCTGACATGTAGAGAAAGAGTTGTTGGAGGTTTGGCAGTCATCTCAACCTGCACATGATAGGAGATGTTTGATGGTGATCATGCCAACTGATTACAAAAAAGGAGAAAACAGGAGGATAGTGCAATCCAGAAATACGTTTCATACTAATTTTTTAATTCTTTTCCTTTGGCTGACATTTACTTGAATCTGATCCGAAGACTATTACTTTGCAGAGACATGGTCACGTGACATAGGCGATGACTTGACGGTAATCTTATGGTTTGCTCGTTGAACTCAAAATACATATAGTTGCAACTTAATTTACTACACAGCATATCATCACGATTGAATTTAAATACGTTGGTGAACAGTTATTCTTAAATTATTTTTGGTCAAAGTCAAATAGCTTTGTAGTTCGCAATCCTCCATTTCCAAGCAATGGATGTTGACACTAATTCCAATTATCAATTATTAATGTAAAGCATAGATCAATCATAAACTTGAAAACTTCTCTCACAAAACTAACAATACTTCTACTTAAACTTGTATCGATTCCATCGGGTTGACCATATTTACCTGCACATAAAAGAGTTACCCGGCTAAAAAGTTTTAACACTATAAATACGCCGCGATTCCTCCCACCATTTTTCACTCATTAACCATCAGTAGTGGTTATACTAAACTATAATAAGTATAACTTCGTGTCGTAAGACACACTACTATAGAGGCCTTAGCCGTTTCCCAACTACACCGCATAAGCGCTCGTGTGACCTGGATTCAGCGTTCAGCTAAGCGTACCCTGACCTTTTCAACAGATTGGCCACAGGATGCACTTCGTTTCGGTCTTTTAGATCTTTATGGCATTTTCAAGGTTTTAGAATAGTTCTACCAGTTGCTGCACTTGTTGTGGTTGTTGCTGGTAGATTAAGGCCTGATGCTACATTTCCGTATTCTCCCTCTTGTTTTAGTTTAATATGAACCCTGACAACTAACCCGCCTATTTTCTACTCTATCTTTGCCCCTCTGACCACTTTTGTATTCATCTGTCAAAATGTACTCCAAGGTATGTTTTAAAAGTGTTTACCACAGTCCCAGTCCTGACTAGTGAGTAACATCACTCTAGTTCCCATCCAACGGATGAATTCACCATATCCCAACACGATACCGACCTGATATTTCAGCTAGCTACCAGAAACATTTACTGTCCTGATGGTCAAATAAGGTGTAACTATGATTATCCATTTGATCACGTGCACAAAGTCACGCGCCAACACCCAGTCTTCAAAAAAAAAATCAGTGGCACTTCCAAATCACAATCATGGCTCACAGATTATTGGTTAACGTTGTCATCACAGGTGCTGCGGTTTTCGGCCGTGCATTCACCGAAGCATACAAGCAAGCTGCCAAGACAAGCGCTGCAGCAGCAGCCACGGGTGCTTCTAAAGCCAAGTCTGTTGGAGGTATTCCAGTGGATGAGGCATTGAAGATATTGGACATTGACAGAAAGGATTTGACCATGGCAGAAATCGACAAAAAGTATGAGTACTTATTCGATGTCAACTCGAAGGAGAAGGGTAATTCGTTCTACTTGCAATCGAAAGTGTTTTATGCGATGGATTCATTGAAGAAAGAGCTAGAGTATTTACAGAACGTGAAGGAGAGCAAGAGCGACGGCGATGCGGCGTAGGGGAAAGTTTTTAACGGTATTGATAAGATAAGAGAGCATAAGTAAGGAGAAAGAAGCAGGAGAGAGGGAGAAGAAAGTTGAAGTACGTAAAGCGGGGAAAACCATGAAGTGGAGCAGATTGGTTAGTTGGAGGTTTCTGGACATAATCATTCCAGGCAGCATTTCAACACTGTCTCCATGTTAATGGCCTGGCCTCCCCTTCAACACCTTTGTATATAAATATTACGGGATATGTGACT
>Ga0160505_100113_pt1 | contig 63055 bp, 47 predicted proteins | sample DIDeMG_FD_108225 | JGI IMG/M metagenome (GOLD analysis project Ga0160505, IMG submission 108225) | Enriched chicken feces microbial communities from UW Madison campus, WI, USA - DID2874_E49_Stillage MG | ecosystem: Host-associated > Birds > Digestive system > Large intestine > Fecal ... | reverse complement strand
GATGCGTCTGCACGCGTATCGTCTATCTGCAGAACAATCAACAAATTCTAAATCATCATCAGAAACTCATGATTCTCCAGAGATTATGAATTCCGTCCACCAAATACGCAATGCAGTGGCCAACATCCAGGATGAGCTACAGCGAATATTGGCAAGCTCGGAGGTCCTGCCTTTGGAGCACAATCATGTGGCAGAAGAATTCAAGACGAAACTAATAGGAGAGTTTAACACAAAACTTCGTGGGTTCAAGTCCAAGATCCGCGTATTGAATGAAGAAAATGCCCAGTTAAAAGAGCAAGTACGCGATTTAGAACGTCAATTGGACCGCAAATCCGACGTTTCTAGGTTGACAAAGAGTGTGGGGAGCCTACCTAGGGGGCCAGACATGGCACCTCCAAAGCGGCTACGAAAGAGTACTGAAAACGAGAAATATAACGGCGGACTTGCAACAAAAAGCCCTGAATTGCCCCATAATTATGACGAGGAAAGGGTTGAGATCATTTCGAGTCCAATTAAGCCGCTGGACGGCCAAAATTTAGGAAAACATGAAATCACAACATTGGGTAGCAGAGACATCACCAGTTCGCAATTCAACCGGATGCCCACACAGTACTCAGACACTAGTGATTCAGCGCGGGAGAACCTTCACGTGGATCTTGGCGCGACCAAATTTGTGCAATTGCAGCATCCAGACGATAATGTTGAAGACAATGTCGACGGTGAGTACGAGATAGGAGAAGAGAAAGCAAAGAACAGACCAGAAGATCAACAACTACCCAAAGAGAGGGCCAAGCATGATGAGCACATCAAGAAACGAAAGAGACGTTCTAACGACTCATTGGGATCTTCGCCAATCAAGGCCATTTTCATTGAGGAAGACGACCGAGTAGTAGCAGATTCACAAGATGAGTACGAACCATTAGGCGAAAGACCAGCTGGATATCCACAGCACTACACTGCACTTCAACGCATTGACTTTCTCCGGAATTACTATCGCATGAAACTTAGCGACCTGCGGTACAGTGTTGATCTCACTACTAATCCGATAACCGAAAAGCCGTGGGTGTTTGCCGATTTCAAACCAAACGGCAATTGGACCAGGCCAAAACATTTACACAGCCATGTTGGAGTAATGACAAAGGCACAAGAGCGTGCGTATACGCGATTTTTCCAAGAGGCTGGTCATGGCGTGAAAGGAGGGGGGCCACAGTGGGAGCAAGAGGGAATCGGGAGAGAAGAACCAATTGGAAGCGTAATGGAAAGAGGTGGAAGGGAAAAATATGAAAAAGAAAGTAGAGAGGGAGATAGAATTGGAAGAAATACGAAAGGAGACCAGAAACATGCAACTCTAGCAGATGAGTTCCATGATTCCTCAGACAATTGGAGCGAAAAAGAAAACTCACAGGGCAGCGACCAATGGATCAAGTCCCAAATAATGGACAAATACCTGTCTCCACCAGGGTATATGGTTGCGCTGTTCCCATCCACACAGCAGCAGCAACAAAATAAGCAAATGGTGGCTAACAAGAGTCGTCATCGATTACAGCGCCGAGTAGACAGTGCTTTGTCGCAGGGCGAGTTCGTTTTCTACGAGGAGGTGTTAAACACTTATGTTGCGGAGGGCCGGTACACGAAAGGAAGCTAAAATGATGAGTGTTGAGCACTGCAGGCCCATGTCGTAAACGACATTCAACCAACCGGCAATGATAGGGGAAGAAGTAGAGAATGCTACTATAGGCGCAATGTCAACAACTCACCAGACATTGTTGAACGATATTGATCGGCGATTTGTTGCGGTGCCAGGGGTATTTGAAAATTTCGACCTGAAATTTTCAATCTTGAAAATCCAATCTGGAAACTCCAACCTAGTCTACTCATCATCTTTCCTCAAGTAGCAACTACCCACAAGTAACTTTTTGCTTGTGTCATCCTCGTGTCACTAACTCCTACTGACGCACTCGTTCTTGGGCTCCGACATCGCTCACATGTCGCACTCAGCAAACGAGCAAACGTATTGCTTCACTCAGGAATTGGTGCGCTCCTACGTTTTAAGTCGCACGTCGTGCTTCGGCCAGGAGCACTTTGATCCAAAGGAAATCCCATGGTTAACCCCAATGAACAGCACTCGCAATTGTCCAAGGAATTCCTAGATCCACAACGCCGATGATGTTCTGACCACTCCAATTAGCTCTCCTGTCACCGTTTAGGCACCTTCTGCCAGATACACCTCAATTTTTTGGCCCCCTACTGAGCCCTGTCCACGCCTAGACCCTCACGCTTGTCGCAGACCAAATGTCGGTGCATTTCCCACTCGCCTGTTACCTCTTGTCCCTTCGCCTATCTACAGGCTGATTTACGTGCTGCTGCTTGTATGTAGCGCTATGCCTATTCCTGTCTTTTGTTGGCCTCCAGTGCATGGTAGCCACTGACTGGCGTCTGTCTTAATACCCACTGTTGCCAGGTTATTTCTGATTCACGGCCGTTCTCTAGTTTGATTTCTCTAAATTCGACTAGCGATATCTCGGCTTTCTTCTACTTCTCCTCGGATCTGTTCCAGATTTCTTCTCTTCTAGTTCCGTTGCCTGCTCTTCCTGCTGCCAACGCTCTCCATCTCCTCCGTCTAATTTTCCTGCCAGTGCTTAGTGGTCCTTCCACCATTCACCCACCTCGCTCTTTTGTTAAAGACCCTCCGTCTTTTCTCCAACCATTGATGATCATTGCCGCTGGCCAAATCTAGACTGACAAATGACTCTGGCTAAGTTTGCCTCGGCTTCATCTGGACCTCTGTCCCATTCCCACAACTTGTCTATCAACTCAGTGTCTTCGATCGTCGAGCCTACCACCCCGCCAGCATCGACAGCTTCTTCCAAGCTATGGGATTCGAACAAGTTGAACGCGAATTTGGCCTTGCCGACCTTCAACTTGGACACACATGATCTGCCAGATCATCGTGGCCATGTGCGCCAGTATCTGGTAGACTCGCTCTCTTTGGACAAGGAAAGCCACCCGGCCCAATTTGTTGTGCTGCCTGTCAAGATCGACAAAGACTACTTGGCTCTGATCAACAAGGTGCCGTTGTCCCGGTTGACTGATGAAATTTTCCGCTTGGCCAAAGATCAGCATGGATGTCGCTTTCTTCAGAAAAGAATCGACGAAAACATCGTCCTGAACCCCCAAATGCGTATGGCCAACTTCGATATTATCTTTGGCCAGGTTCATCCAATGTTTTACGAGTTGATTATCGATCCATTTGGCAACTACTTGATCCAGAAACTACTTGACTACTGTGATGAAGACAATTTGAACTTGATTCTTGAAACCTTGCAGTTCAATTTGTTTCTGATCTCCATAAACCAGCATGGCACGCGTGCTTTGCAGAAGATCATCGATCGGATGAATAATGCATACCAGTTGCTGTTGTTAGTGAAGGGGTTGAAGCCCTATATCATCGAATTAATCAAAGACTTGAACGGGAACCACGTGATCCAGAAGATCTTGAACAAATACTCTCCTGAAAACTGTCAATTTATCTATGATTCTATCATCTCAGACTTGTTGGTAGTTGCCACTCACAAACACGGTTGCTGTGTGCTCCAGAAGTGCTTGAACCACGTAAACGCACCTCAATTGACTGCATTTTCCAATGAGATCTTGACTTACGACAACTTCACCCGTTTAGTAAATGACCAATTTGGCAATTACGTCTTGCAATATCTCGTGTCAATTGACTCTATGGACGTGAATTATCGCCTTTACAACAACTTTGTCAAGTTTGGTATCGACGATTTGTGTAACTTGAAGTTTTCATCCAATGTCATCGAGAAGTTGATGAAGAACTGCTACAACAACGAGCAGAAGCTGATTGAATTCTCTAACTTGAAGTTTACTATCATCATGCTGATCTTGAAAGCTGATGTTAGCAAGCTTATTAATGACCCATATGGAAATTATGTGATTCAAACGTTGATTGACATCATGATAAACCCTAATGTTGTGTATTTTGTCGAGCTGCCAACAAACGAGCGGGTTCTCTTGCCAAGCTTGCAGATGCTTCTTTTGGATAACTTTCCATTGGCTACTGAGTCGTTGCAGGTGCAGATAATCAAGATCTGGTTTCAAAACTGCAAGATCGTTTCCTCATTTGGCAAGCGAATCCAACTGAAGATCAACATTATTTTGAATGGAGTGACCAAGGCCTCGCACCGCAAGCCCTTGAACAATCATCAAACTAACATGCCATACCACGTTATGGGCACAAACCAAAGTATGAATGCTAGTGGGGAGTTTGTCAAGATAGACCCTACAATGCCAGTCATGAATGGTTACCAAACCCGCAGCTTGAGTTTGGATAACTCTATCCCGTTAACTCGCCACCACAATAAGGGTGCATTCAGAGGGGCAAGTCAAACTCCAGTCCAACAACAATACAACTATTATGATGGTTATGCATTGAATCGTAATATGTTGAATGTGCATAATGCAAAGGCAGCCCCTAGAAACACTCCACGCCATTACGATCCCTCCAGATCATTGAGTTTTTCTACCGAAGCCGGGCTAGCCAATTTGCATATTTCCAACCCACCGCATCCGAAGACCACTGTACCATATGCTAAAGTCAACCAGACAATGACCAACTTTAGTTCTAATGAATTTATGACCGGTGTTGGAGAACTTTCTCAGGATTTCCCTGTTCATGTGGGCGGAGATGGTTTCAGACAAATTCCTGATCGGTATGCCAGAAACAATGAGAATATGAGACATGATCATTTTGGCTACATGTCTCCCAGCACTACTCATTCAAAGTTTCCAGTCCACCAAAGATACCTGTCTGACACAACCCCCTTTAATGTTCAGGGAAACATAAGGTTATTCCAAGGTTAAACACCCTTTATTCACCATGTGTTTTTATTAAGTTATCGAGCCGATGAGCTCGCTGTGATTTTATGACCTGCTTGCATTTTGCAGTTTGCATTTGTTGATTTATTTACTCGTGAGAGTTTAAACCCGATCCTAAACTACGAAAAAGAAAAAAAAAATTGAAAACAAAAAAATGATTGATCATACGAGGAATAGAGCCAGACCGACACAAGAAATGAAGGTTACACACGAGAAATGAAATCTCAAGCCGAGAGCATGACACCAAAGCTGCACTACATGAGAATGCTCCATCGCTTATACACCAACGTCCTTTTATAGTATATAAATATGCTTTTAAACACCTAATTCTGTCTTCTCTTGACACGATCCCATGCAGAGCCAGCCTTTCTCTTTCTGGAGGTTCCCTCTTTAAGGTTTCTCTTGTTGTTGAACATGGACCAATCTTCACCAGCAAAGTTATTCGTACGCTCAGCCATTTTCTGCTTGAATGTCTTCTTGGTGGCAGTCGAAGGCAATCTTGTGAAGTTACTCTCTTCGTATTTCTGAATCTCCTTCTCTCTTTTCGTATCCTTGGCTGTCTTGACACCTCCTCTACCGTGATCCAAGATGGTTGCACCAATAGAGCTCTCGGCTTGTGGAAGATCTGAAGACTCGGCCAAGTATTCTTCCATACTTTGTAACTTTCTTGTGTGATTCTTTGGTGCTGCCTTGTCGCTGAACGTCCGTGGTGGAGCAGCTGCAGAAATTTTAGGTGGTCTATACTTCTCGTCCGCCTCTGATTCCTTCTTCTTGTATGGTTTTTTCGTCATCTTAGCCAATGCAGACGAGTCAGGCTTGTATGAGAGGGCGTCCTCATCTTCCTCAGAGTCAGACTCCGAATCGGAGTCGGATTCGGATTCAGCTGGTTCGGCAGTTCCATTCTCAACCTGCTCATTAATCTTGGCCTCAAGCTTTGCGTTGTCCTCTTCCATACGGTGGAAAGATCTGACCATCTTCTCCAACTGATAACTGAGTTTCTTCTCCAACGGCTTGACTCCTTTCTCCAAACACGCTCTTTGCTCAACGGTGCTCTGCACTGCCTTTAGCTTCAACAGCTCTAGCTTTTCTGAGTCGGTACCCTCTTGCATTCTCTCCAAATGGGCTAAGAGAACAAGCACCAAGTTGTTCACATACGAGAGGAGTGCATTTTCCTTTAAAGATAGCAACGACATTCCTTCCAAGTCCTCGGAAGATTTGGCTAAGAGATCTTTAACCATAGTGGGAAGAAGCTCTTCGCTTTCTGTGATGAATTTCTGTTGTGCGCTCAGGACAGACGCTTCTGTCTGGCCGAGTGATAGGATGATTCCATTGAGGAGTTCATCCACAGACATTTTAATATATTTGAAGGTTGAGTAGTAGATGGAAATTTGTGTAGGAAGGCATCGCACAAGTTAGATGGGGGCCAAAATACTATCAAAATTCGAGAAGAAGGGTGGTGAGTAAATATGTCAACAATAACAAATTTTGAATAAAAAAAACCATCATGAAACTCAAATTTCTCCAGATGTCTCATAAATAATCTATCTAAAAAATTATTATAACAATTTACCTAGATATATCCTATTCCAGTTACTTGTGGTGTACGGATGTTTAGCATCCCCACGAGATGACTTTAATCTCACCAAATAATTTTTTTCCCGTACCTCATCTTCTCATTTAACATGCCTCAGAACGAATATATCGAGCAGCACATCAAGCAGCACGGAAGAAGACTCGACTACGAGGAGAGAAAGCGTAAGAGAGAGGCCAGAGAGGGCCACAGAGTCGCTAAGGATGCCCAGAACTTGAAGGGTTGGAGAGGTAAGCAGTTTGCTAAGAAGCGTTACTCTGAGAAGGTGGCTATGAAGAAGAAGATCAAGGCCCACCAGGAGCTGAAGGTCAAGGGACCATCGACTCCAAAGGCAGATGAGGGAGAGGCTCTTCCTACGTATTTGTTGGACCGTCAGACCAACAACACCGCCAAGGCTATCTCGTCTTCTATTAAGCAGAAGAGAATGGAGAAGGCAGACAAGTTCTCGGTGCCTTTGCCCAAGGTCAGAGGTATTTCCGAGGAGGAGATGTTTAAGGTGATCAAGACAGGTAAGTCCAAGTCCAAGTCTTGGAAGAGAATGATCACCAAGCACACATTTGTTGGTGAGGGATTTACACGTAGACCAGTCAAGATGGAGAGAATCATCAGACCTTCTGCGTTGAGACAAAAGAAGGCCAACGTTACCCACCCGGAGTTGGGTGTCACGGTGTTCTTGCCGATTCTTGGAGTCAAGAAGAACCCTCAATCGCCAATGTACACACAGTTGGGTGTTTTAACCAAAGGTACTATCATCGAGGTCAATGTGTCGGAATTGGGATTGGTTACTGCCGGTGGTAAGGTTGTTTGGGGTAAGTACGCTCAGATCACCAACGAGCCTGACAGAGATGGCTGTGTGAACGCAGTCTTGTTGGTGTAAACAATGTTCAATTCTGGTGGAGGTTTCTGGTTTCCACTGTTCTCTTTGCATCTGTACTTTAATAGCATATCTGGGTAATACAAGTTACGATTATCTCCTTGACGTATATCTAGCGATAGTATTCTCCGCCACATTGGTGCCGTTACTCATTAATTCAATTAAAAGCATTGTCGAAGAGGTCCTGACAATGCAAGTTTTTCTTACCCACAGATCTCAATCCACAGTTGATGATCAACTTGGCGTTCTCTCGAATCACCTGCCATTGGCTCTTCAAAAGATTCGTTCCAACCAAAAAGCACAACCCACTAATATTCTGCTTATTAGTGATTTTGGGTAAAAGTTCGCAATATTTAGCAATCACAGTGTAAAGTGGAATCTGCGTGCTCCGAGCTGTGGTAATGTGAAGGAGATAGTCTTCAATCAATCCTTCTTTTTGTAACAACTGGGTAAATTCCTGACGAATCCTGAAAAGGTATGTATACGAGTCTTCCTGCGCTAGCACCCGGATCTTTTCGTAATCTCTTATATCTTTCAACAGCATCGTGGCCTCGAGATCTTTGAACGTCTCAGATTCAGTCCCATTTGACGTGAAGGTGTAGCACCATAGCACTAAAGTTGCAATGCTGACCGCGTACATGGCATCATAGTAATCGTGATCAACTCTCCACCCGTACGTCAATGGTCCATTGATAGGATTACCATCTTCACCCAATGGTGCCAACATTAAACTCCACAAAAGCCAGTAGCAATGGATTACACTCTTGTAATTAACCAAATCATTGACGGTGCTGATCTTAGAACCTCGAGACCACACAGATGTTAACTTCCTTTGGACAATGCTCATGTCTTTGGCAGTAGCATCGACACTCTGGTTTCCTGGTGAGCCGCCAAAAATTGCAATGTCGTAATGATTCACGTCCGACATTCCCACAATTTGTGCCAAATGATACATTGGAAACTTGCATTGTCCCCTTTGGATGCCAAAGAAAGGATCGCGGGTCAATTGAACTTCTTGAGAATGCATCTCGGCTTCCCAAGTGTCAAAAACCTTCGTCAATATGTCTTTCCACACCTGATTTTTCTGCTTGTCTGATCTTTCATTTGAGATGAGCAGAGTGAAGTTGTTTTGTAGCTCCGCCTGTTGCATTTGTTGCATGATCGAGACCAACCCTCCAAATAAGATGCTCTTAGTGAACATTGGTAACTTTTGGTTGGCGTTGTTTACTCTTTGAGATCTCATCATCTTCTTCAACGCACTTAAAAAGTTCATGCCTGGACGAATTCGATTTTGCTCCTTCAACTTGCGCATACCATGACCGCTTCCCTTCTGTAATTTCTTCTGTTTTTTCACGATCTTCTTGAAAGAACATCCCATATCTTCAGCATTCCACAATGCTTCTTCGTCGCAAGGCAAGTTGAGAAGTTGAAGTTGGAAAAATGGGATTTGTGGGTTATGTCTAAACTTGATGTAATCGATTACATCCAAGTAAAAGGTCATAAAGGTAACCCTCTTCATAGACTCTGAGTCCACCCATTTGTGGAATAGAATTTGATCCTTATTACTGGTCTCCTCGATATCGCTTCCTCCTACGTCAGACTGCTCCTCCTCTCCTCCACTGTTACCAGTATCACTAGCTGAATTAACAGCTTTATCAGCAACAGTGGGATTACCTCCGAGGAAAGGTGATCTTCGCAACAATTGAACGGTAGTTCCATGATGGATATGTGCCCTTTCGTGCATTGCTCTCAGAAGATAATTTTTCTCACACCATTCTAGAAGGTTCAAACTTTGTAGGATCCACACTTTGACAGGCGACTTGAAATCTTTATGTTGAAATATCGTGAAGCGAAGAGGAACAGCCACCAACATACAGAATTTATACTCGGGACACATTTTGTGGTTTTCTGCATCTTCAATAGAATCAGCACAGTACATGCATCCAATTAAAAGCATGGAAAGTAATAGTAGCGGTTCGCAAGTTAAAGTATCAAAGGAAGGTTTGTGGAGTATTGAAAATCGCGTATGGAATGCTTCCCAGTAGCCGTAAATATAGAACGAAAGCATATCTTCCAACCGTACTTTCTGATTTTCAATATCGAAGATCTCATTCAACTGTTCTCTGGTGATTTGAGGAAGCGCTTGAAGAAGACTCTCTAGAATTTGAGAGTCCAAAAAGAATTGCTTGTTGGTTGGCCTATTTGCTCTTGTGTGTGCTTCCAACCTTTTCTTAATTGGCTCCAACTCAGACGACTGAAGAGTGAGATCCAATCCTTTGGGAGTGACGGAATCGTTAGTATTTGACGGAGAACTCGACGAAGCTGTAGACAGGTACATGTTTATACCCGTCCCGACGGGCTTGTCCCTTAAAATATGAAGGTTGGGATCCATTTGTGATCTGAAGAACACCTCGTCCAAGGGATTATCATTATTCAGGAAAAAATTGAGGTCCTGAAGTCCCACATTGAGCTCCGGAGGATTGTTGTAGAAAGGAGTTAGCAACCCTACTTCTGGCTCATAGAAGGATTTCTCATTGTCGAAAGTCTGTCCTGGTGCAGTGAATTGGTGATGGTTAAGGTTAGCAGCACGAGCATCCGAATCCAAAGTGAGAGAAGAGGCATGAGATGGTACTCCCGTTCTCGGTGCGCTTTTGGGCATATCCGGAGACTCCATGAAGAGCCACAGAAGTATGTCGTTCTGAGACTGTGGGAACCCGTAGTTTCGATTCATTTCGTTTGAATTCATAGCATACTTTGCATTCATCATTTGGGGTTCTTGCTTGAAACCAGGCGGAGAACTCATGTACACTTTGGAAGTATGTGGCATATTAGGAGAGACGGCGATGTTTCCCATTGGCTGCATGATTGGCGCAATACCGTGGTGACCTCCGTTGTTTCCATGATCACCTACATTATGATTGTTGGGCAAGTTTTGAGGAAGTCCTGAGGTGCTAACTTGACCATCAGAATAGGCTTTAGATTGGGGAGTTCCATTCTGCATTCCCGAGTAAATGTACTGGCCAGGATAGTTGGATGTCATCGCTGGTATTAGAGGCTGGTATGGCGGAGAATAGTGGGAACCTTGGGTCTGGTTGGCCAGCATTGGAGACTGGATGGGAGCACGAAGCGGGGTCACATTTGATCCAACATTTGATCCCACGAGTGAGCCGACATGTGATCCCACATGTGATCCAGGGTGCGATGGTATAGAATTTGAATGGGTTATGTGGCCGGGCACTTGATTCCCAATCAGATGAGACATCTGGGTGGCAGATTGAATAGCTTGGTGATTCGAAATCACCGATACCTGAGGCACAGCAGGAATTGAAGCTTGATGCTGTTGAACACCTTGAACTGAAGGCTGACTACTTTCTTGTGGTGCCACTAACCTGGGAGAGCCTCTAAGCATATCACCAGAAATATTGGGAGCAAGCAATGCGCCCGAAGGACTATGGGTGGTGTGTCCAGAATTGACACTTCCTAGAGGCATCAGCGGCAGCACAGCACCCTTGACATCTGCGCCGACCAGCGACGAGTCGGTTGAAGGCAGTGGCTTTTCGTCGTCATCTTCTGGCCTGATGCTGTCTTGAAGCATCAAGTGACGCTTTAGGTGTCGCTCTCGCAAGTCCTTACGCACGAACGTCTTGCCACACTTGCGTCGCTCGCCATTGTGGTTCTTAATGATATGGTCACAAACATATACCTCCTTGGGCTGGTGGTTCAAGTAGTGACGTGCTAGATGGTCGGATCTGGTGAATACCTTGGAGCACTCCGAGCAAGGGAAGGTGCCAATATTTCTGCGTTTGCGGCGTTTGGAGGGCTCATCGTCGGTGTGTGAGACCTCAACCTTGGTCATCACAGCGTTTTGCGTGTGGTTTTGCCAGTGTTTGGTAGGTGCTTTGTTTTTGACAAACTAATGTGGAGAAGCTTATATGTCCTCCTGAGATGGCGCTATAGTGGTGATGTTGAGAGCCGAACAGAGTCGTAGACAAGAAGATGCTACAAAATGTTCACAGTCGGATGCAATTCTCGGAAATGTTGCAAGCCTTTCGAGTTTCCTTGTTCAGCAGTCTGATGATGATAATGATGATGTTTATGGGTTGAGAATGGATGACTGCGTATACGACCTCACAAGATGAACACCACAAGTGCGCAGTGCGTTGTTTCAGAGACTTGTGGTTTAATGGATGTAAGTTGCCATGGGAAGGAGAGAAAATGAATGAAGGTAGTTTTTATTTTTTCATTTCTTTTAAGATTACGTTTATGACTCGATAAAGAATTTCACATTTGGTGGATGTTGCACAGGTTACTTCTTTCGGTGATTGATGTGGTGGTTGGTATACCTTGTGTTCTTCTATTGTAATATGTTTGAAACGATGGACTGAATGAATGGAAGTAGATTGTCATGTTAATAGTATATATAGGTTTTCGTTTTTCTACAGTCACCCTTGAAAGCTGGTGCGTCTTCTACATGTCTTTCTGAGAATTTTGTTGGAGTTCATCACATTCTGTCTCTCAAACCCAGAACGGGTGGAGTATTACTTTAGTCGTACCAATACAATGTGTCTCAAAAGGAAGCAAGCCAATGATACAAGTAGCAAGAAAGTACCAGAATTCACTATATCACTTTTATGACGTTCCTGAATGAACTATTAACCTATATCACAGAGCATCACTCCACTATTTGTCCAACTTCGGAATAACCAGATCATTTCAGATCCTACAGTCGTCTTTATATCACCTGATTGATGTGAATTCATCATGTAAAGGTTATTTAACTTTCATGACCATTCAATACTTTTGTTTGGCCAAATCTTCCTATGTACGGGCCTATTGGTTGCTTCTCCGGGGCCTAAGCTACTCCACCATAAGTGGCTCGGCAAATCGGAGCGACTTCTTCAATTTTGTAATTGGCTTTTCTTCATCACACAACATGAGCTTCTCCACCGTGTCGCGGAGCAGCGAAAATTCATCCATTTTATCCAAGTCGTTGACAACTATTGTCGACTTCTTCCTTTGCCGAGCGCTCAACACGTCACGATAGGTCCAATAAAATTGGTGGATATTCATCTTCACCGCAAACTCACCATAAAAGTTGAGTGTTCTTTCCGTCGCGAGCGGATTCGAATAAAGGTGGCTCAGTACTCCGTCGTACTCGTCTATGAACACATCCACGTGAAACTGAAAAAGATTGGGAGGATCAAGCTTCCAAATATTCTTGAAACAGTCAAAATAGACAGGCTTATCGACCGTAGCACCACTTTCTTGGAGAGATGCGCTGCTGGTTCCTTCAAAAACCATATCCTCAAAGTATTCTAGGGCGATCTCTTCGTACTTGTCCATGAAGTCAAATGCTAGCGATTCCAATGCGTCTGCCAATTCTCCCGACGTCTGGCTTCGGTTGAATTCAGAACACAAGCCTTTGGTCGTGGAAGATTTGAATTCCTGGAGGAACACATTGGTGGCATAGTTTAGAGCCTCTTTGACTCGTACATCATCCATCAATTGATTGACATGGCCAAATTTCTTCTGCATGCACACAAGCATCACCTCTTGGAACTTTTCAACTAGCTTCTCCCTATTTGTCTGAGTTGTCTTGACCAAAATTGACGGCAGTTTCAGCATTTGACGTAGCTTCTCGCTTGTGAACTCCACACTTTCCATTTCAGGCTCGGTGTTGCCATGATTGGCCGCTTTCATGATATCATAGATCCAGTACCTCCACTGGTGCATTCTCTCCAGCGTCCTGCTCTGATTGACCGCAAACTTGACTCCCAGGGCCACCGACTCTCTGGACTGTTTCAATGAGAAGTCTGTGCATTCCGTAAAAGGGAATCTCTGGCCAAGTGGCTTTCTGGGTCTCGGAGGAAGCCGAGCAGGCTTTTGCGACTCGACCACGTAGGCATTAAAGCTCGGATACTTGTCTCTGGGGCTATCTGGGGCATTCTGATTGGTATTGTGCCGAATGTTCTGCTGGATATAGCTTAGAATAGTTTTTGTCTGGGACATTGTGAGAGACAGGAGATTATCTTGCGGGTAGATTTTTAGTTCATACCTAGATATACCAGTAGGTCATCAAATTTGAAGATGCAAGTCAGTTTGAGTGCAGTAGATGTGATGGAGGATCGAAAATTCGGATCGAGAGTCAAATTCAGATGGTCCTGTGTCCTGCAGGAAAAGCCGTTAACTGCCAGGTCCACTGAAGGGCGGAGAAAAAGAAACGGGGGATGAGAAGGTGAGATAGGCAACAAACAGAATTGCACAAGGTGATATGGCGATAATAGCTGCCGCGAGAAAAGTCTGTTAGAAATATGATGGCGTTGCCGGAATATTTTGTTGACGCCTGAAATGCGGGGCATTCTCCTAATGGGCCAGGTGAGCCATAGTGCGTGATCATGGCCGGTATAGGTACTTCTCCATATTTCCATCGGTTCTATTATTCCTTATTTCCATGTCTCCATCTTGTCATTTGTTCCATCTTATCATCGTTCTGCCATGATGATTTTTGGATCATATAATCTTCAAAGTGTCTTTATTAAATTGAACGATATCTTCTGACTGTTCTTTTTCCATTTCAAATTCACTCTATCTGGCAGTACCTGATTTTTGTCTTGACTATGATATTCGCTATTCTATCACTTCAATTTCTTTCCAATTGTTTCTCTTTTTGCCTCTGTACCATTCTTTACTGTCCTCATCGTTTTCTCCTCCCTCTACACTCTGCATTCTTTCTGTTCAGTTCCTTCTCTCGTCTTCACGTGGTCTGACAGGAAATATAGTTCGAAAAGGCATTGGCGTTTCTGCCCTCTGTCCAACAACAGGGAGTGGAAAACTCCGAGCCATCGTTATCATCGGATCCAGTGATTCCACATGCGTAGGTGTCAAGTGATGAGGGTAACTTGGGGTCGCCCATGCCTGATTCATTAGCGAATCTGTCAATGGAGTCACCGCAGGATTCCATGGTCGGCGGTACGGATTGAAAACATCGGTCAGTCGATCGGCTAGGTGTGTGACCGCATCCTCAGCACTGGGTGCAAACGTAAATGTGCAAATATCTCGAATGTTATCGGAGTTACCTGGCTGCACCGATTCCATCTCTTTCCGACAGAGTGGACACGATACATTGCCGTTGAGCCACTCAATAATACATGGTTTTCCAAATATATGGTGGCACTTAGGCATGCGGACAGCTACATGGTCCATGTTGGCGTCTGTTACTGGCAGTTTCTTACTATTGCCAGGTATCATCTGGTCTTCAGTAACTGTTTCTCCATTATAGAGGTTGACTTGCGGAAATCTAATGGGAACCAGACCTGTAGCTTCCACGGGCATAAAAATTGACGGATCCCGAAACTTAAGCGTCGAGCTGGCAGGCTCCAAGTCCACGCCGTAATCGATTAGATCATTGATCTGGTCATTGAGTTCTTTACACAGCAAGTCGTCCAAAATATCACTGCCCACCTTCAACTTCTTGTTCTGTATTGCTTGGTATGGCTCGAAACAGATGGGGCAAGCCTCGTCGGGAACGTCGCCAGCACTGACTTCCTGAAGTGATGCTATAGCGTCCTTCGATGCCACTTTCTGCTTTGGCCGCAACCCGGAGCCCATGAATGTGCGTTCCAAGATATTGGAGAGCCAAAGTGACATACCAGAATTTGGCACACCGTCGTCCGTTGCAAGTGTGTTGTCTATGGTGTCGTTGTTCATGACTTCATGAGTTGGTAATGTGAATTCAGGCCTGCACTGAAAGTTGATAGTGACGTGAGAACTTGGTGATACCGGATGAACGAATACAATGGCAGAGATTGGATTGGGTGAAGGGATATGATGGAGAATGGAATTTATAGATAGAATACGGAAAAATTATCCAGGAGATTTTTATACATTCATTATCCCGGTGGGTGAGCTATATGTTCCATAGTGTAGTCGATGAATTCGGATCTAGAACACAAATTCAGATCTGAACTTTGTTATCTTTTATCTAATTTAAGTTCCAAATAACTCATGGAATGATTACTGGACCAAGGAGAGCCAGAAAATCAAATTATCTGAGAACATGTCGAAATATTCGAGGAGCATTGACTTTCCATGAGCGTTTCTAATTCTATTGATTAGAAGTGCCACATTCACTTGATATATCTTGTACCAAGAATTAAATTTTTCTTTCAGAGCGTAGACCAAGAGCTTCTGGTGTCTCTAAAGTCACCAAAGTCTTTAATATCTTTTAAGTCTCTGACCTTTTTGAAAACCTTGAACTTTTCTCCGTTCACCCTTGGTTACTCATCTTACTTAACTTAAACTCACAAGTACTGCTGACGGATTCCTGCAACCATCTGCTGTCTATCTGGCGGTAACGCATTAATCTGATCTGGTGTCAACGATAAAACTTGCACAATCAACTCCGCCTGGTCAGGTGCAACATTTGACAACTTCATCTGAGTTGATAACGAGAGATGAGGCCACTTACTCTGCAGAGGCGGAGCTTGAGCTGGAGGGCTTTGTTGAAATCCTCTTCCTCTACCATACTGATCTCCATATCCCTGGCCATATTGTTGCTGTTGCTGCCCGTATTGTTGCTGATGTTGTCCATACTGTTGTTGTTGCTGTTGCTGCTGCTGCTGCTGTGGCTGCTGGTAGCCCTGATTATAGTTCTGGAAGTTCTGGCCCTGAATGTTCTGATAACTCTGACCCTGCTGGAAGTTTTGACCTTGCTGTCCAAATCCTTGGTTATACTGCTGCTGTAGAGGCTGCTGCGTACCCATCTGTGGTTGTGGGGTACCTGTGTCTGCCTTCATGGCCTCCAGAATGACTTCTTCATTGACAAAGCCCATGAGCAAAAGAGCCTGTGCAGTGGCAGTGGCTAATCCTGGCGAGATTTGAAACACTTCGGCGGCTCGTGATGCATTCGATGTACTCAACATCAATTTGACATTGGCTATAAGTTGAATGAGTTCTGGTGGAGGAATAGCAGCCAAATTTTCGTTGATCTTGTCTGGCTTGGCAAACGGGAGCTCACCAACACGGGGCAACACGCTACCAGCTTGCATGTACTCGTCAGGGATGGTTGGTTGTCCATTGGGTGCCGAGGTTGGCTGAGGACTGTTGTATGTTCCATTGGCAGAGGTTGGTGGCTGTGGCGTCTGTCCGCCTGGTCCCTGTTGCAACTGTGGATAATTCCGTATCACTTCAGGTGGGAACTGGACGCCTGGAGGAAGTCGGGCCGCATTGAAGGGTATTACCGACTTGGAGTCGCTATTTCCAGTTCTAAAGCCTTCTTTGGAGAGCTCAATGCGGAACTTTTTGGTGATCCGAGTGCCTGGCTGGGTAATGTTAATCTGGCTTAGAAGTTCCATGGCCCTCTGGGCCTGTTGAGGCGATTCGTACTCTACAAAAGCGAAACCTTTGTTCTTTCCAACATGGTCAAAGCCCAATCGGATGTCAAGAACGTTTCCTGTTGCGCACACCACGGCTTTGAGATTACTTTCGTCCCATTCGAATGGAATCAGGCCGATGAATAGAATGGATGACGGCGGGTTGCTGGTGGTGCCTTCTCTTTTAATCATGGTGTGGTCGATGAATGTAGTGAGGAGGAAGTTAGTATGTGTGGGCGTGCGAAGCCAGAGATGGGTATGGAAAACTGATGGAATGGATGTGGTGATTTGAGGGATCATTATAGAGATTTGGAATTTAGAAGTTTTAGGTGCTTTCTGATAAGGACTTTCATGGATGGATAAGTCTTTTCTTGTTGTTGTTGTTTTCGATTTTTGTTATTTAAGCATTACTAAGGGTTGACTTTTGCAACAATGTTGCGAAAGCGTTAGGATTGAGAAGAATAAATTTATAGATGGCAAAAAGCCGATAAATTACACGTAAGTTCTATTTCTTTTTATTCTCATATTTCCACAAGATGACATTGCAGTGGCTTGTAAGTATTCATGGGATAAACTAATAGCGATCAAAGGAGGCTATTGAAATTGAAACATGCGAGAGTGTTCCATCCATAATACTGTCATGAGGGGGTCAATGTATTATGCTTACTGCTGATAGCTCCTACAATCAATTATCTTTCTATGGTACTCATAGGCTCTAAGATATGCTTCCATATTATGTCATTTCAATTGCAAATTATTATGAAGCAACATCTTCAAAGTATCATCATCAGATACTTTACTAACTTATAGACATCCATACTTAATCTAACGTTCGCATCCATAATTATTGTTGTAGTAGAATACATACATACATAGAATTTCTAAAAGATCAATATTCTCATACTTTTATCCTATTATACTTTATACTATACTCAAGAATCTTGTTTCAACTTCTCCATTCGATAGATACATGCCAACAACATATCTCTACTATCCCAATCCTTTATTAATCTATTATACCATAAGAACCCTTACTGATCTCATACTTAATATCGTTGACGACCTTCTGCTTCCCACTATCAAGTTCTGCAATCTCCTCCTCGGTCAACGCATCAATCAGCCGCAACAATTGTACATGGTCAAATGTCACCACATCCAAGTCAGGCTGACGACGGTTGAGACACAACTGAACAAGGTCTTTGGTGGTCACATTGACCATCAAACTGGTCTCTACGAGTGCATGAGACAACTGTGGACACTGGTCTAGCAACTTCTTCATGAGTAGTGGGTTCTCCAAGCTCATGGTACGAGCCTCTTTCAACATGTTACCAGCGGTTTGCAGATCAAGCTGCGAGAGTATACTCGAAATGGCTTGCTGAGCATTCTGGTTCTGGTACAATTGCACTCCCAATGGCAATGGAGGCAATTTATTGTGGGCGGAAAAGTCAGGCATGGCATCAAAAGCATCACTGTCGCTGGCAAATGTGCACCGGAGGTATCTATTGCCCACATTCATGTTGTTGAGGTTACGGACAGCGGAGAGTGCTGTTTCTCGGTCCGAGTACCGAACAAATGCTGATCCCTTGGACCTTCCGGTGGCAGGGTCAAACATGAGTTTTAAGTCTGTCACTGGTCCCACTGATTTTGCGATATCTGCCACCTGCTCCTCGGTGTAATCGAACGGAATACTTCCGAGGTAGATAGTCAGCTCGGAGTTTTCCATCGTGACCGTGTTACTATGTGACTTTATTAGAAGCTTTATGGAGTTATCAGGCTCTCTAACTGTTGAGTGAGATTTGTACCATGAACTTGATAATTTCTACATGCAGTACAATGTAATGACATGAATGATTATAAATTCAAGGAAAAGCCCATTAATATTTAACATTTCTAAGCATCTAAAGACTTCTTTATTTTGATTTACACTCCTAAAACACCAAAATCCGAAGCCTTCGCCACTTAATCTTGACCTACATCTCACCTACACCTCACATATACTTCACCTAAATCTACTTAGCGCGAAAGAAAAAATCATCTACAAACACCATGGATGTCAAGGAAATCAAGTCCACCGTCTCCAATTTAGAGAAAAGCTCGGACGAGGCCACCATCTTGAAGCTTTTGAACATTCTTAACGATGGAGTTCAACCGTCTGAAAAACTCTTGAGAGAAACAAAGGTAGGAGTGGCAGTCAACAAATACCGGTCGAGCTCCAATTCGGAAATCAGCAATTTGGTGAAGAAGATGATCAAGAAATGGAAGGAGATTGTTCAAAGCGAGAAATCTGCCAAAAAGACAAAGGAGGCTGCGCCTCCAAGACCTGCTCCAGGGTCAACCACCAGCAAATTCCATGGAGGTCCTAGAAACCCTAAGACTGATGGTGTCAACACAACCCTTTACGACAACGCCACCAGAAATGCCTCCATCAGTGCATTATACACTGCTTTGGCCATCGAGCGTGATGATGACAGTAAGGCCATCTTGCGTGTGGCTACAGACATCGAGAGCGAAGTGTATAAGGCCGAATATTCTGCCGTCACTGATAGCTACAGAAACAAGTTGAGAACGTTCACCATGAACTTGAGAAATAAGAAGAACCCAGATTTGCGTGCACGGTTATTGGACGGCCAGATCTCTCCCTCCGCATTTATCAAGATGAGCCCCAACGATATGGCTCCGGATGCATTGAAGAAGGAGATTGAGAAGTTGAACAAGCAAAATCTTTTCGATGCACAGGGTGCCACAGAAAAGAGAGCAGTGACTGACCGATTCACTTGCGGCAAATGTAAGCACAAGAAGGTCAGTTACTACCAAATGCAAACTAGGTCTGCGGATGAACCGTTGACCACGTTTTGTACTTGTGAAAACTGTGGTAACAGATGGAAGTTTTCCTAGATGGGGTTGTAAATAGAGGTTAGATGTTTCTTTTCGAAGAGTCTATGTGTATTAATATCCAATGCGTTTTCAAACTTGTACCGTGCGCCCACAACCATCCAATACAACACGCTCCTTCCAATCTACGCTCTTTCCGAAAGCACACTCCTAACAAATTAGTACGACACGTTCTTGGTCAAGTAGGAGAGCAAGTCAACCTTGGTGACAATCTGGACAGGCTTCAACTCGGCATCAGTGATGATAGCGTTGGAATGTGTCTCGAAGAACTTGTTCAACAAGTGCAATGGAGTGTCTAAGGTGATGGCTTCGTAAGACTTCTTGGTGAAACCGGACTCCTTAGTGATAGAGAAAGACTTCTCAAAGTCGGCCAACTTTCTGAAATCCAAGAAGATACTTCTAATTGAGTTGGTCATCTGCACCTTGTTCGTGGACAACGACTTCAAGATTTTAGACAAGGTGATCAAACCGATCAACTTGCCAGACAGACTCAATACTGGCAATTGGTCGAAGCCGTTGCTTTGCAACAATTCAAAGGTCTTTCCAACGGTATCAGCCAAGGTCACAGTAACCACAGGAGGCTTACCTTCCACCAAGTCCTTAACAGTCTTTTTGTTAAAGAAATCGTCGGTCTTGGCAGCAACGGAGTTGTTGCTCTCGATCTCGAAACCGTTGGTGGTCATCCACTCGTCATCGGCAAACTTCGACAAGTATGATCTGATGGAGTCTGGGAAGACAACAACCACAGTATCGTCTTCAGTCAAATCCTTGGCAATCTCAGCAACAGCCTGCAAAGCGGAACCGGAAGAACCACCAACAAGAATACCTTCTTCTCTGATGATTCTTCTGGCCAACTTGAACGACTCGGAGTCGTCAGTCTTGATCCACTTATCAACAAACTTTCTGTTCAAAACTTCAGGAATGAAATCGTATCCGATACCCTCAACGAGGTAGCCCTCAGTAGAATCGTTCAAAGATTCTGGCTGAGCCAAAATAGAACCCTTAGGATCAGCACCAATCACTTGCACATCTGGGTTCTTCTCCTTCAAGTACTTGGAGATACCACTGATGGTACCTCCAGTACCAGCACCAGCTACAAGGTGAGTCACCTTACCTTTTGTCTGCTCCCAGATCTCGAAACCAGTACCGTAGTAGTGAGCACCTGGGTTTGCTTCGTTGGAGTATTGGTCCAAGATGACAGAGTTTGGAATCTCTTTCTCCAACTTCTTGGCAACACCAATATGAGACTCAGGGGAGTCCCAGGCAGCCTCAGTTGGGGTTCTAATGATCTCAGCACCCAAGGCCTTCAACACAGACACCTTCTCGTTTGACATCTTCTCTGGCAAAGTAATGATGGTTCTGTAGCCCTTCACAGCACCGACCAAGGCCAAACCAATACCAGTGTTACCAGAGGTGGGCTCAATAAGGGTGTAACCAGGCTTGATTCTGCCGGTCTTTTCTGCCTCCAAAACCATGTTTTTGGCAATTCTATCTTTAATAGAACCACCCAGGTTGAAAAGCTCAACCTTGGCGTAAACCTGGGCCTTGATGCCCAAGGACTGAGGAATTTTGTTCAACTTGATCAATGGAGTGTTTCCGATCAAGTCCAACGCATCTTGAGAAATAGGAGGAACCGACATGAGAAGAGATGATGTTGTGAAAAGGATTAGAGATGCACAATATGAACGGCATTGGGCTCAGTGCCATTTGTCCTGCATGTAAGTATCACACCTGATGCCATTACCTAAAACAGCCGCAGAGAAAAAAACGCCACACTTTGGCTCAATGGTTACTATGCCAGCCAAGGTCAGGTGTTGCTCCTGTCAGATGATTCTAGATGCTGATAATCTTGCACTTGATCACGTCTGGATCTTCACCAGGAACTCCCTTTGTGAAATCAAATACCTGGAATAAACCTTTGCGGTCCACTGCGAAAACTTTACCTCCATCACTGGAATACTTAACACTTGTGGCCTCGCTGAACCGGAGTGCATCTGCCGACTCGCCAAGTAGCACTACTCTATTTCTGGTCTGGGGTTGACTCACCAACTTTAATTGCAAGTTGGGCGAAGACACCAAAAGAAGACGGCCCAGTTTGTCCACGAAAACGATACCATCACCTCGTGGAGAAACCTCAGTCTTGTAGATATTCAGTCCGATCTCAGGAACTTTCATGATCACCTCGGTATCTGAAATGTTACAGTAATCATCGTCATCATCATCGTGGCCCGTGGTGGCACTAACATGCAGCTCCATGTCGTAAAAGAATTCGTCAGATGGCACTCGTGGAAGTACCTTGCGCGAGTCAATAGTTGGTCCATTGAGTTTCAACACTATAGCTGGTCTGTTCTTGAGTGATGATGAAGTGACCACCACGGTATTGGAGAATGGGAGGCCAAACTTCAAGTCTGTGATACCCTCGTTGTCAAGCATCTGGTCGTCTGGATTCATCTGCGACTCCTCAATATCCTCTGTTTCGGGGCTTCCGTCATCTCGTTTCTTTCGACTGGTTCTATTGACCCGCATGTCTGACCAGATGAGCCGTGGCTTCTTGTAGTCTTGGGTGGCATCTCCACGTAGTCTGATAATGAAATAGCGCATCTCATACACAGTGCAACAGAGCAAGTGAGTGGACGAGGCGTTAAAACTCATGATCTTCAATGGATCTCTGAATGGCACAGTAATAGTGATGGGTGTAACTTCAACAACCTTGCCGAGCCCGTCGGTATCAATTTTGTGAACGATTATGAACGGTTGTTGTTTACCAGTGATTCTCTCGCGAGCCGTAATTCCACATGCGATGAGATTGTTGTTGGGAGAAATGGAGATGCACCTGATTGGGAAGTTGGTCAAGTAAGTATACACTGGGGCACCGATAGGACCCACGGCAGAATCGACATTCAATACACGAATCAACCCAGTAGTTCCAGAAATTACCAAATATTTCTCTGAGAGACAGCAGTAGAGCTGCACCCATGACTTGAGACGAGGAATTATATCTTCTACGTCTTTCAGTCTGTCATTACCAGTGAATTCGTTGCGAATCACAATGCCCTCATCCACAGGAAGCTTCATTTCATTGGCCAGTACCCCATACTCACCGGTCAGCTTTCCAAATGCAACAAGAACCGGCTTGCCATTGGAATACTCATACAACTCCCACTTACGCTCGGAAACGAGAACAAATGTCGTCTTCTCGCTATTGGAGCCCCGATCATAGTGCGTCGAGATAGCAGAACACACGAACTTGGGGCTCTTCTTGACCAAGCCTCGTGAAAACAGCAATTTGTTCTGCTGGGTCTGAAATGCTGACACTTTCCGGTAGAAGGGAAAGCATCGACTGAAATTGTACTCTTCCTTTTCGCTCAAACCCATGAGCACCAGTAACAGGCGATGATCGTTGGGCCAAAGCAGTTCTTCATGCCCACTATGGTGGGTCATCAGCGTGCGCTGGCGTTCAATTGGCGGAATGAACCGGTCTTGTGGGGAAATAGACACCAACAGCGGTTCTGATGGCCTGACAAGCCTTCCTTCGACTGGCAGCAGCGAAATGTCCATCCTCTCAGACTTGTCTGGTTTGTCTACCCGTTCTACTGCCTCGATGGCGTCGTCTTTGGCGTATTTGCAGAATAATTCCATTAAGTCCATTGAATCGTTGAACGATTGTAGTTTCAGCTCGGAGTTGACACGAACGCTCCGTTTCAGTGACAGCCTTCGACGTGGCCGTACACTAACCTCTGCCGAAAGCTGCTGAATCAACTTGTAAAGGTCCCGTAGTGGTGTGACTGGTTTTAGAATGACGGATTTCTGGGAACAGGTGGGACAAGTACCATCACCTACAGAATACTGGGCCTCCGAAACCAAACAGCCACACGACAACACAGAAGCATCTGGAACTACCGTGTATGCTGGAACAGCACCAGGGAGTCGGAGGAGATTCTCCAAACTGGCAATTTTGAGTGAGTCCATGAGGGGGAAGTGAGAATTAGATGAAATATTGATAGTGCGACCAGATAGTGCGACTGGAGTATAATGTGGAGATCCCCCAATACCAATAACTGGTGGCATATCGACAGAATGGAGACGATTCTATCAAAATAAAAAAGTACTTATTAATGTGACTAAGTTACTGGAAATGTATTTATTAAAGATTGCCCTCGATAATGTTTCGATCGGCTAAATGAGTTGTGAAGTGCATCCTGGGTATGGTCGTCATACAGTGCATTTGGTCTTATCTTCAAACTCCACTCGATTTTCATACTCCAATCCATGTTCCACGGGATCATTATTGATTTAATGATGAATTATTTGGAACAAACATATCTGAAACATTTTTATTTCTTGTCGAGACTCGTTTTATTCTTAACTTTCAATATTCAGTCTCAATTCACGTCCAGTCTCAATTCACGTCTTGTCTCAATTCAAGCCCCAACCCACAGATCTTTAATGACTCTCCCCTTAGCAAAAGTAATAAAAACCTTTCTAGTCATCTTTAAGTTCGCTCATGTGGAGGCTACTACTTCCAGATGGTGCTGGAGTGCCCAGCCGGGCCAGGCTTACTAGCGAATAGTCCATTTCAGCCTCTTCCTTCGCCAAAGGGGCCCTTACCTCTACAGGCGGCTCCACGGCACGCGCAGCATCCTTTGCGACAATTGTGAAGTGTGGAATTTCATCAACTTCATCCTCTGTGTCTGACGTGCCGAAATCACGTTGGGCATCGTCCACACCATAATCAAAAAACGAATACAACGCCAGAAGCATCGTCGAGAGCTTGGCGCTTGTCTTGCTAAGCAACGTGGGCTTGACAGGCGCATGGAGCGCTGACAAGTCATGAAACTCGGGCTTCAAGATCAAGGCCAGCCTAGAACAGAGATCCAAGTCCCTTAAACGGCAAAGTTCTTGGGGTACACTGTATGTCACATTGGTTCCAGGAGCATAGAAAGCGATCCGCGAAGGCTCGGGAAATCCTGGCTTGGTGAACATGTCCAACAGCCCGGCTTCTGTGGACGTGAGGTCAATTTCTTGTTCGGCTTCCACCCATCTTTTGACATCCATCAAGGTACTGTCGGCAGAAAACTTGCCTTTCATGGTGGAACCATTCAAGAGTCGCACCGAAAGCACAAAAGTTTCTGGGGAAGGAGCTTGTTTTGATTGCGGAGCAGGTTTGGAAGCTTGTGAGAGCTGCGGGTCCAGTGATTGGGGGAATGTGACATTTAAAGAGCTAGAAGCGGCTTCGGTATCACGGTCATCCACGGCGGTATGCGTGTGATGCAAAGCACGGACAATTTTATCTTTTGAGCGGTTGGGCGCAAACGCACTCTTGTGATTCTCGACCGAGTTCGGACGTTTAGAGATAACGATTCGATGAGATGGGTCTGCGGTGCCAGCCGCGTATTCATCGATGAGGTGCACAAAGTCGGAGTAATCCAGGTCTTCTGTCACTACGCCCTGTGTTTTGCCGCCTACCAACACCGTGAATGCTGGCGCCGTGGCATCTGCGTAAATATGCTGGAAATGGCGGAATCCTTCCAGATTGTGGGCTATTTTCAAGCATACAAAGCCAGCGGCTAGGCGGGTCACGGTGGGAACGTCTGGAGACCCCTGCGGCGTCAAAAAAGTCTCAACAAGTTTATCTTCGGCGGTTGTGGTGTAGACAAAAAGTGGCTTCTCTGCTGATAAGCTGTGGGCAACTGCGGAGGAGATATCCAGATCAAAGAGCTGGGTGATAACGTCGCTCATGGTTAAGGGGAATAAATCTATCTTGTAATCAACTAAATTATTAATAGGAGGAAGGAGAATGGTTGAAGAAAGTTTAGTAAGAAGTTTAACAAAGAAAAGGAAGAATAACACAAGTAAGATAGTGCATAGTAGGGGAATAGTATGACTCTCGGAACGAGTGGGTAAGATACAGATAATACTTTGCTTATCACGTGACATAGAGGGGGGTAAGAATGAAGCTTCGTAATTGAATTGGTTTCCAAGGAGGAGATGGGAGGGGCAAATATCAAAAAGTCGGGGGACTACAGGAAGTTGGGCTGGAAAAGAAAATTTTGGAGAAGAAGAATGTGAAAGTTTTATAAAAGAAAGGCTGACTTGATTGAAGATATAGTGTTGTGTGCGGGGACCTGTCAAATGCGAGAAACTACATAGATATAGATGAAGAATTTAAGGTTGGTCAGTGAACTTGGAGTGGGTGGAAAAATGACATATTTGGCGATTCATCCAATGAGACACTATACAGTAAGCGTGTGTTATGAATGTGGGAAATGTGGGGTGGTAAGGAAAATTTAGAATGAAACTAGGCGAATCAGAGAGTGAAGATGAGGGATGGAAACAGTGGTGAAGAAAGAAAAGTTGATGGTGTTGAGATTCGATGGCGGACACAATTTGAAGTTTTATTGACTATTGTGACGAATCCCAATGAGCCAACTTTTTAGTCCCTGAATTCATCCCCACATTTATACACGAGCAATCCGCTACTTAGTCCTGTATTCCAGTACATCTCACCTGGCTAGACATTGTAGGGCAGTGTCGACCTGAAGTAGACAGAGAGTGCTACAAACAATAAACTCGATTGTGTTTTGTAGAAAAGTCTAAGAATATGTTAAGGTTCAATCTAATTTTTTATTGTGCCATACATGGTTTGGAATTTTGTTGCTTTTTTACTACCTAGACGGAATCAGCGTTCACACTAGTTAGTATTTATGAGTGTCCATTTGTTTCTACCAATATCTATCAAAATCAACCAATATTTATCAGTTTAAATATCTGCCAGAATCTACAAAATTCTACCAGGATATCCCAATTCTATTTGAAATTTACAGTATCCACACAATATGTAAAGTTCCTCAAGGTATTTTTTGTTTCAGAAGAAATTAAGTCTCATCTAAGCCGAGTAAACCATACAAGTTAATATACGTCAGACTAGCTCTCGAGTGGAGATTCTATTCAATGTCAATAGCTTCACATTAGCACCATAAGGAGAATACCTTCATCAAGGCACTCTCAAACACTTCTTCATCAATATAAATTATACACTTATTCTCTATGTCTCTCTCATCTCACTACACAGGTTCTTTGTTTACACTAACCAACCACTATCAACATCTTTTCATCTTGTACATCAACATCCACCTCTAAATCGTCATGGACGTCTCCAACGTTAATGTGCTAGTCAGAGTCAGGCCCCTGCTCCCCAGAGAGGAGCCCTACTCGTTGGTTCAAATGCCACCCTCAGAACATGGAGTTACCTACTTGGAACTGAAACCTTTTCCGTCGCCTTCATCGCCAACGTCTAGTGGGTCCACTCAGAAAAAATACATTTTCGACGAGTCAATATGGTCTTTTGATGCTGCTGATCCCCACTATACTAACAATTTGGCATTCTACAGAAAATCTGGCCCACTACTTGTGGATCACTACTTCCAAGGTTACAACGTGTGTTTGCTAGCCTACGGTCAGACGGGATCAGGCAAGACTTACACCATGATGGGCACTGAAAACGAACCCGGAATTATCCCGCTCATGGTGCGTGACATCATGCGCCACAAGGAGCATTTAGTGAGTCAAAAGATCAACTGTGATCTCAGTTTCTCATACGTGGAAATCTACAATGAGAAGGTCAAGGACTTGCTTGATAATTCACGTCAATGCCGTGTCAGGGAGCATCCACTCACAGGTCCTTATGTGGAGAATCTGACGGTGGTGACTTTGAGCACATACGAGGAATTCTGTGAGGTTCTTACAAAAGGAAACTCCAACAGAATGACAGCTTCGACCAAGATGAACGAGGCAAGTTCTCGATCACACGCAGTGATCACATTCACATTGAAACAGACTCGCTTTTCGGATGATGAGGTCTCGGACCTCGATGTGGGCGAGCCAATAGAGGAAATGATTTCCAGCATCAAGTTGGTGGACTTGGCTGGATCGGAACGCTTGGCAAAGACCCAGGTATATGGTCAAGCTGACCGTATGAAGGAGGGCAGTCAAATCAACAAGTCATTGACTGTATTGGGACGGTGCATCAACATATTGGCCCTGGGTGCAAAACTGGTAGTTCCATACCGTGACTCGACCTTGACATACTTGCTTCGAGAGAATTTGGCCGGTAACTCCAAAACGGCGATGGTGTTCTGTATTTCACCCTGTGACTACGATGAAACCCATCAAACACTTAACTACGCCAAGCAGGTCAAAAAAATCAAGACTGCTGCCAGGGCCAACTCATCCACAATGCTCAGTGCGCCCATTGACTGGGAGAAGCTCAAGGATATGGACAAGTCAGTCATTGACACACTTCGAGAGCAAGTGGACGCGCTTACAAGCGAACTTGACTCCCTCAAGTCCACGTCTTCTACGAGTGTCAGTGCTTTGATGAAGTACTTGGAGAGAGAGAGCTCCAAACAGCAATTTGAAATCAAATACTTGAAAAACATCATTCTGAGCCAGAACACCCAGATGAAGGAGCTCCAATCTCAGAACACCTTCTTGCATAAAGAGCTTTCGCTGAGTGTTCGTCAAAGTGTTCTAGGCGAGAGATTGAACATGATGAATGCTGTAATGGAGCTTAAAATGACTTGCCACGAACATAAACTCGACATTGAAAGGAGGTTACTAGATTTCGATCCTGCACGAGTATTCTAAACTCTTTTTCGATACGATTAAACTTTATTGGACCTGAAAACTATGATATTTAATGCATTTTTACTTTAGTTCAAGATTACTACACCCGTACACCAACCGTTAAAGTCTTGACCCAATTCCCCTCTGACTTCATCGAATCTTCACCATGACAGAATTTCTCAATTATAAGGTTGTTCTAGACTTGAAGGACGGATCTCTGGCACAGGGAGTCATCACTCATGTTGATGGATCGTCGATTATTCTTGGAAATCGTCAATACAGCAATTCGCTGGTGAAAGACTTGAAGGTGGTGCAATTACCTTCAGATCAGAAACAGAACAAGAAAAAGCAGGGAATCCAATTGGATGATGTATCTGGCTCCAAAGCGGGAAGTAGAAGTGGTACTCCCAAAATTAACAAACAGGCTGTCCAGTCGGGATGGACTGGAGGCAGTGAAATCGAAGACATCAAAACTTCCGACGACTTTGACTTTGCTGCCAACTTGGCCATGTTCGACAAAAAGTCTGTGTTTGCAGATTTCCAGAGAAATGATACGGTGAGCTCCCAGGATAGGCTCGTCGGGCACAACAAGGCACCCGTCAAACAGAAACCACTGGAGAAGAAAGATAAGTACGAGAACGACGAGATGGTTATCCCCAAAAACAAGCAGGACAACTGGAACAACATCGGACCTGTGTCAAACAGACTAGCTCTGCCAGTGACATCGGGCGGTTCGGGCAGCCATTCGGCGTTGGGTAAGGCTTCAAGAGAGATCCAACTGTACAAGTTTATCTTCGAGAGCACTGGTAGTGCTGTTCCAATGGCCACACCCGTGCAGCTCTTTGAAATCGAGAGAGAAGTACAGTTGTCTTGTGGAATTGACCCCAAAGTGGGTGTGGAAGTGTGTGCGTCGAATTTGTTCCGGTTGGTGGTGGATAATTTGCTTGGAGGATCTGTGCGTCTCAGCAACAGGAAAAACCACAACTTACCTCCATTGGTGTTGCTTTTAATAGGAAGTCAACGCAGTAGTAGCCGCGCATTTGCCCTTGGAAGACACTTAACGAACCATGGTGTTCGAGTTTTGGCGTATGTTGGCAACGAAATGGAGTCTGAGTTGCTTACACAGTGCCAATTATTCGAGCAGTGTGGGGGTAAGGTGGTGAGTTCTGCGTTCGAAGACCTTTTGGATATCTTGCAGAATCAGCTTGAGACACCCGTAGAGGTCATAATTGATTCTTTGCAGGGATTTGATGGCCTGTTGGCTGATATGTGCGAATCCACAAGTGACATGGCTTCTCTTAAACAGCTCATTAACTGGGTCAACGAGCCCAAACAGAAGTCCAAGGTTCTTTCCTTTGATATTCCTTCAGGTATCGACGGTGGCTCTGGAACTGTTCAGGACGCACAACTCCAAGTTCACCCCAAGTACGTTGTGTCTTTGGGGCTTCCAATCACTGGATTGGTTCACGCATACAACAACGGCACTATCCATGGAGACGACGTGCAACATTTTGTGGTGGACTGTGGCATTCCCAACACTCTCTACCAGCTGCGGCCACACTTGCGCAAGTTCGACAAGTTTTGGTTCTGTGCTGAGCAGTACCTTAGGCTTAAGCTGGTGAGCGTGGCCGAGTAAAAAGAATAGAACATGTAGAATACTAAAGTAATAAAACAACGAAAAGGAAATACATTTGAAATTCAGTAGAAATAAAAGCAATCTCTTTTTTTTTTTCTTGTTCCCATTTATTTTCTTACATTCTCTCTATACATTTCTTCCTCTTCACTAGTCTACTACTCTTCAACTAATGTACTGCACACTCTCCAAGGCCATTTTTTTCCTATTGTTGACGAATATAGATCACATCCATCACCATGAGCACAGGCTGGGGAACCTCGTCTGGCTTTGGTGGGCAGCTGGCAATTTCAGGTACTGCTCAACAGCCTGCCACAGCTGGTTTTGGCGCATCCTCCAATAATGCATTCGGCCAGAAACCTCTGCTTTCAGCAAACACTACTCAGAATACATCTGGAGGATTATTTGGAAATTCGGCCTCGGGAGGCGGCATGTTTGGCCAAAACCCACAGAACCTGGCCCTGGGTGGACTATTTGGCAGCTCAAATGCCAATTTGACTTCCAATTCCACCGCAAATCAACCTTCAAATGGTGGCTTGTTTGGAAACTCCAACATAACCGCCAATTCGGCCAATACAGGTTTGTTTGGAAGTTCATCAAATAAACCAGCAACAGGCCTTACCGGAGGCTTGTTTGGAAATTCCTCTACGGGTGGAAATAATGCTACAGGTAACTCAACAACAGGTACATTTGGCACGGGTAACAGCAACCCTGCGGCTCCTTCTGGCGGCTTGTTCGGTAACAGCACAAATACAACCGGCGGAGGCTTGTTCACCAATTCTGGTGCCGCCAACACTACTTCAAACGCTTCTGGAGGCTTGTTTGGAGCCAAACCAGCAACTGGAGGCTTATTTGGCAGTACGTCTGCTCCTCCTGCTACTGGAGGCTTATTTGGCGGGAGCTCTACAAATACCGCTCCACAGGCAAATTCTGGAGGTTTATTCTCGAAACCGCCCTCCTCAACGGGTGGATTATTTGGCAATTCCTCTACTCTCAGTAAGCCAGCAGGTGGATTATTTGGAGCTTCCTCCAGCAATTCTGGAGGACTTTTCGGAAATTCTTCCAGCAGCACCCAGCAAACGAATGGCCTTTTCGGCCAAGCAAACACTGGACTTGGTGGCGGAATTGCTGCCACTACTACCAACAACTCTAATCCATATTTATCGAGTCTGATTCTTTCCACTATCAACAGAACCGACGCAGCGATGCCACTGTCAATTACTGGTACGCTTTTCGGCCGAACCGCACCTTCCAGCTCAAAGGACTCAGAGGCTCCAAAGTCGAAGGAAAAATCGTCTTTACTCAGTAAATTGGCTCAGACATTCAACATTTTCAGAACAAAAGTCGACTCTGAATCAACGGACTCGAGTTTTTCTAGACTCAAGGGCATTTTCACCCAACTGAATTTCGTCAAGAATGACCAAGTTATAAATAAAGCAAAGTACAGCGTCACAAAGCCTCGCAATACCTCAAGTGCATTTGTTCTTCTGCTGGAGAACCGCGGAGCAGATGTTAAAAGATTGGTCATCAAATCTAAGCCCCTCAAATTCCACTTGATCAATGCGGACAAAGTGTTCAATGCTAAGAGGAAGAGAGTATTGGCGCTGGCTCTTCAAACCACGTCTCAGTTTAATAATCTTACAGATGACGATGAAAGTGAAAGCGAACAAGCTCTTCTCGCAGAAAGAAAGGAGAGACAAGTTGCTGAAGAGGTACCTATCAAAGTTGCTCCTACCGAAACTAAGATTAGTGAAGAGACCGAGCATGAAGAAAACATTGAAGGTTACTGGTGCTCTCCTTCAATCAAAGAGCTTAGGAAACTTAGGAGTGTGGATCTTGCCAATGTTGACAATTTCATTGTGGGCAAATATAATGTGGGTCAGATCGCTTACAATTATCCTGTTGACTTGTCTGCCTTATTTTCTCGTTGTGACGAAGAAGGACTCTCAGTAGCAGAGGAGTTGTTTGGCAAGATCATCAAAATGAGAGAATGTGTTGTTCAAGTTTACGACATCGACGAGGGTTCGAACTTTTCAAAGCCTCCTATTGGTTTTGAGCTAAATGTACCCGCCACTATTACAATCAAAACACCTCCAAAGAAAAAGATTTCCAAACAAGATCACATTAAACGGTTGCAGAATATGACCGGAATGGAGTTCGTCACATTTGATCCTTTAACGGACAACTGGACTTTCAAGGTGAAACACTTTAGTGTTTGGGGTCTAATAGATGACAGCGAGGACGAAGAAGAAGACGCTGAAATGAAGAGATTGCGTGAATTGAAAAAGAAACAAGACTTGCAAGAAAACGAGGCTTCCGTCATTTACTCCAAAATTTATGAGAATGAAGAGTACACCCAACTGCTAAAACGTCAGAAGATCGGGAGATCCTTGAAAGGTGTTCCAGGAGGCTGGGATTATGATGCAACAATTCAATCTGGAGGAGCTTTGGTTCAGAAGCAAAAGTTGGTACAGGATGAAATCAACAGGCTGTTGAACATCTACAAGGAAGATAAATCTGTTGACGCCCTTGCAGCTAATGCAAGCGATATCACCTTGGAATCTGACCCTGAAGATGTGAGATCTCCTGCAAGTGTAGGTGTGGAGAGCCCAATCTATTCTGATGAGGTTGAGAATTACGACTACCTCAAACAAATTGTTAGTGTCTTGCCACCTAATACTGACTTGAACGATCTTATTGACGAGAAGGCATATGAGCCAGATGTGGAAGACGAAGCTATTTTTGATAATTTCAATCGCCAATCAACCCTTGCAACTTCCAAGGATTGGCTCCTTCAATTGGAGCTAGCTAATGATATCGACTCTGCATTGACTCCTTACTTGGCTATCCCCCGTAATCAGAAACTGTCCTTGAAAGCTGTCAATGACATATTATTTTCGGACTTTGACAGGAGTTCGGTTGATTCCGATCAAATTTCAACTCCTATCAAGGAAGTTCCACTGGGAGCAAAGTTGATTGCAGCACCACCAAGCTTCGAGCCCACAACAGTTTCAAGACTAATCCAGAGCTTACTTCTCAAGGCAGATGTCCAAGTGAGATCAAACAAGTTTCCTCGTCTTCAGCTTAACCAATCCTTAAGCTTCAGAGATATCATATCTTTTATTGGAGAAACCGATTCAGATTCCGAAGCATTGGCACTTGCATCAATCTTGTTTGACAAGATTGATATCTCAACAATCGAGAAGTATTCTAAGGTTGTAACTTCACACGCAGGTAATTCTAGTTTGATTCAACGCCTTGAACTACTCGAGCAAAGAAAGCAGCTAGAGCAATGGTTGAAGAAAAACAATCTTGATGATATGGAGTCTGATGGGGATTCATTGGCTTTGATTGAAAACTTCATTATCCATGGCGAAATAAAGCCAGCCATTCAGCTAGCACTCTCATCTAAGAACACTCATTTGGCAGTACTTTTAAACCTTATTGACTCCAATGACGCCACTGTTAAAACTCTTGCTAAGAGCCAGTTAGATGATTGGCGAATCAATAACGCAATGGAATTTGTTCCATCTCAATTGGTGAGCATCTACCAAATCTTGGCTGGTCAATTTGATATTGCTAACGGGTCCTTTATCACCATTGTTGGTTTGCACATTTTCTACGGTAACCCTGCAGAGTCTCTTGAAAGTGTTTTCAAGAGTATCGATGGGGAAGGCAACGATAATTTTGCAGATATTTTGAAGATCTATACAACTTTGAAGCTCGAAGGATTGTCTGCATCTATCGGTTGCATTAAGAACTCTCATTTGAGTGAAAAGGTCAAATGGGAACTTCTTAGTGTTTTGAATGCATCTTACGGCCAGAACATTCTGCTTACTATTGGAGATGACGTCAAGGAATCTTTTGGATCCTTGCTTGCCACTAATGGTTTGTGGAAGGAGGCCATATTTGTATTCTCTACGCTTTCTGATGATGACAAGGTCAGGATGCTAATTAGGAAAACAGTCATCGCCAATATCGAGCATATCAAAGGGCAGACAAATGACGAAGAGGAGTATGTTGTCAAAGTGCTTGGGGTTCCAAGAAGTTTGGTATATGAAGCTGTTGCAATCGAGAGGGCCAACCAGAAGGATTACTGGAAACAGGGTGTGGCTTTGGTGGAGGCAGAACTATGGAGTGACGCACATGAGTGTGTCTGCAAGCATCTCGGACCTGCTGCTGTGATTGACAACGACTATGAACTGAAGAAAGAGTTGAGAACGGTAATTGCCAGCTTTCCGCAACATGGATCGATCATTCCCAAATGGAAGCAAGGCGCTGGGCTTTACTCGGGCTACTTCGACGTTTTAGACTCTTTCTCCCAGCAAGCTTGCATCAACTCAGAAGACTTATCTACCCTTCTTAACAACTTGGCACTAATGAGCGATTACGATTCATTCGATGTCAAAGTTGCTATCAAATTGATGTCTAAAAAAATTGCTGACATTGCACTTGAAACGAAAGAGAAGCTTCCGGATCTCCGAAAGAAAATTTCAGCTTTGCAATTGGGTGACAATGAAAGACGCTATCTCGACAGTCGACTTGTCGCAGTGGGTCTCTAGAGTGGTTGGGAAATGCGGCTTAACCCAGATGATCACACATCCGTACACCGCCAATCTTGATGAGAATAGAGATTACTAAGATTATTACAAGCATAATCTTTGTACGCTTTCTTTGGTATACTTACATTATTTACATACGAGCTATACAATTTGCATATATTTAGCTAAGAAATAAGTACATTATCTATATATGGCACCGTCAGTGACGTCACTCAAGGCTCCAGAGCCAGAACACTGTCCTGGACCAGAATCAGAAACTGCTGGTCAAGGTGATGCCTGTCAAGGATGTCCCAACCAGTCGATTTGCGAGTCTCTACCTAAGGGCCCCGACCCTGATATGGCTCTCATCACTAAAAGGCTAGAGAATATTCAACATAAGATCTTGGTTTTGTCAGGTAAAGGAGGAGTGGGTAAATCTACATTCACATCGATGCTTGCATGGGCGTTAGCAGCCGACGAGGAATTGGAGATTGGCGCTATGGATCTTGATATTTGTGGACCCTCTTTGCCCCGGATGTTAGGCGCTGAAGGTGAGAGTATTCACCAGTCCAACTCGGGATGGTCTCCTGTGTATGTTGCTGATAATCTTGGGTTGATGTCGATTTCATTCATGTTACCCGATCCAGATGCCGCCATCATCTGGCGTGGAGCAAAAAAGAATGGCTTGATTAAACAGTTTTTGAAGGATGTCAACTGGGGTGAGCATTTAGACTATCTTATAGTAGATACACCTCCCGGGACATCGGACGAGCACTTGTCAGTGACAACATACATGAAAGATGCAGGGATTGATGGCGCCCTCATTGTGACGACACCACAAGAAGTGGCGTTGTTAGATGTCAGAAAAGAGATCGATTTCTGCCGCAAAGCAAATATCAAGGTACTCGGACTCGTGGAGAACATGTCTGGATTCGTGTGCCCAAACTGTAAAGGAGAGTCCAAAATCTTCAAGCCTACCACAGGTGGTGGAGAGCAGCTATGCAAGGATATGAATATTCCATTTTTGGGATCTGTGCCTCTAGATCCTAGAATCGGCAAATCCTGTGACAATGGCGAGTGTTTTTTCGATGAGTATGCGGACTCTCCAGCATCGACTGCTATTTTGGACGTTGTGGATGCATTGAGGGACCTGGTTGAGGTTCTGTTGTCGAAGTTGAGCATTGCATAAGTACACTATAATAAATCATAAGAGTTGTCTAGTGAGTAGTTGTCCCACTTAGTAATATATGATTGTAACCGTGGACAATAAATATATAATTAAATACTCGAGACGGCGTTTCGAAGATATTATTCAAATAGCATAAATAGAGAACATTACTCCATTGCCGATAAGCCTGCACCGATCTCAGTTAACTTACCCTTAACTACTATTCTATGGCTAGCATTATCAGTCAGGTACCGGGATTCAAGGAGTCACGACTCCGGTCACTCTATTCGGACTTCAGTCACTTGAAAGAGGTTAATCCGGAGGGTTATGATGCCAACATTTCTGCTTGGTGTGACGTGCTCGATCTCTGTCTCAAGGATCATTACTTCCAGTCTACAATCACCTTACCAGGAACCGAATTGGCTTCGAAATTGGCAGATCCTAACTATGGCCATCCAAAGGGATTGGCATCGGTTCTAGACTCAGAGATTCAGAATGGAAAATATGTACCATGGTCCATCTACAAGTTCTCATCTCCGGAACCGGCCTGGAACCTTAAGGACTACTTTTCGCCCATGAGATGGGTGGAACAGAAATTAAGAACGTACCGAATCGGGAAATTCTCCCTGCTGGACGGCAAAGGTGGTGTGTGCAATGACTACTTCATTAATTGGCACATATTGGCATCGACGGGAGATAGACTCGGAGAGAAAATCACCGCTGAGGTGCAGAGCGAAGGAACGTACTCGGCGAAATTGCTAGATAGCGATCTTTTTATGGAGTTGGTCAAAAAGTTGGACCCGAACTTGTCTGATTTGGATATCCAGGTACTTCTTATCTATTTGAGTAGAGATTGCGGGAAGTTGACGGTAGTTAGTGACTACGAGAATGCTCGTAGAGCATTTGTGAAGGTGGACAATTCTCCAATTACCGAGGAAGATTTTGGAATCATCAAGATCAAAGCAAACATCAGAAGCATCCAGGCCAGAACAGATATCTTGGCCGAGAGACTCGACAAAGAAATCCCAGAGAAGATCCGGACGTTACTCCAACGAGGAAAGAATGACGAGCGCTTGAGAAATGTGTTGGTGCAGAAGACATATGTAACCAAATTCTTGAACAAATCTTTGGGCATCTTATCTCAGTTGAACATGATTTTGGATAAGATCAACGATGCACAGACAAACGTATCGGTCTATGACTCTTTGCGGACGGCCAAGGGAGTGCTTGCGTTTTTCAACAACCAAATCTCCTTTGCCGATCTCGATAAGATTCAGCTGGAGTTGGATGAAGAAATTGCGATTTCGAATGAGCTTACAGATGCTTTGGTGGTGACTCCTGATATGGATGAGAGGGCCATCGACGATGAGATGGAGGAATTAGAGAGAGAGTATATTGAGAGGAATGGGGCTAAGGACACCGCTAAGAACAAGATCAGTGAGGGGGCTAAGCATCAAACAAAAGATGAGGTGAAGGAGAATGTCAAGAATGAAGTTAATGACAACATCGAGGCTGTTAAGGAGAATAATAATGGATCTGAGGTGGAGGTGAAGAAAGAAATCAAGAAAGATCCTGAGGCGGTGAACCTCGAATCTGAAGATCCAAATGTGGTCATGGTAGATGTTCCACGGAAAATAAATCAATCTTTGGCGCCAGAGGATGCAGAAAGCAAGGCACTAATTGACAAGTTACTGGAGTTGAAGTTGACAAATCTAGAACCATCGGAAGAGAAGGAATCCAAGAATACCGAAAGGTTGTTGGCTACAGATTAGGTTTAGGATTCTAGCATTATTATACGAAATTATGTATTACTTTGTAAATAAACAGGACTCCATCCGAACAGAGACAATTAACAATCGGAAGGACAATTTTTTAACCCAAAATTTGCAATATTTGCTGTGTCAAGTTAAACAACTCAATCTTTGGATCATCGAAGTCATTCAGCTCATTGTTATTAGTCACGGCACCTCCTTGCTGCTGGGATTCACTCAAGCTCTTTATACCAGATAAAATAGACTCGTTCTCTTTGATCAACGATTGGATCTCGCTGTTGTTAGACTCCAACAATTGCAAGATGGTCCACAATGCAATATGCTCAAAGGTGGCGCTTCCACTACGTAAGAATCTGATCAAGAAGCCATAAATACCTTCGTTGGGTTGCGTCCAATTGTCAAGAATATAATCCTCATGCTCGTTAGAGACACGTGAACACAAATTAGCCAAGGCAGCAGCAGAGTTACCACAAACCTCACCATTATCGCTGAAAGTCAATGGAATCAACACATCAATGATATGGCTTTCGTACAATTTTGGTTTCAAGTCATCGGCCAAGGCCAAGATGGCGAAGCAAGCGGAGATTTCCAGCTGCACAGACAATGGTACCTTCAATACCAACTCCTTGCATTTTTCGACGGCTCCTGCGTTCAATAATGCTAGCCTGTTACGTTCACTTGATGCGGCGAGATTTCTCAACGTGGAAATGGCATGGCATTGAATTTCCTCCAGCTCATTGTAGTCCAACAAAGTCACCAATGGTTTCAAGAAGCCGGCCTCAATTATTAATGCTTCATTCAACGGATGGATAGAGATGTTCCTGATACAGGCCACGGCAGCTAAAACAAGAGGCTGGTGGTTGCAAGTCAAGAGTTGGACCAAGTGGGGTAGACCGCCAGCTCTGACGATATCAACCTGGTAGCCGGAGTCGGAAGCCAAGTTTCTCAAGGCAAGTGTGGCCTGGCACTGGACTCTGGGCGATGGTGAGTCCATCAAGCCGACCAATTGGCTGACCAACTTAGGTTCTGTTGCAGCTAACTTCTTTCTGTTCTGTTCGTCCACGGCGATATTTGACAAAGCGGTGGTACAGTAGTACTGAACGTCGGCATCTTCGCTGGACAATAACGACACCAAAACGGGCACGGCACCGGCATTGACCAACTCCTGTCTGTTTTCGAACGAATGAGTCATGTTTAACAAGGCACCTGTTGCATTTCTCTGCACACGGATATCCTTGGACTTTGCCAATTTTGTCAAAGGAATCAAGGCACCACTCTTTGCGATTTTCGTCTTGTTCTCGTCCTGAGTAGCCAAGTTGGTGATACAGCCGACGGCGTTGCATTGCACCTCGATATTCGGAGACATCATCTGGCGAATGAGGGGCTCAATTCCGCCCATCTCGGCAATCAACACTTTGTTCTCATTGTTGACGGCCAAATTGCCTAATGCTCCACATGCTGCTCTTTGCACCTCGGTGTCATTAGACTGTAAAAGAATCAAAATAGGCTCCAAGACGTCGCGGTTAACCTCACGAACGTCCTTTTCAGTAATTTCTGCAAAAGCCAATGCCGCACTACGTTGCAAGTCGATGTTTTCTGAATAAACGAGCGTCAGCAATGACCTCAATGGACCGTTGCTAAAAAAGTCAACGTCTGAGCGATTCTCCAAGTATTGCAAGAGCGCCGAGATGGCCTCGCGCTCATTCTCCGCCAAGAGAAGCGGCGGATACTTCCCGTCGCTGCTGGATGACGATAAGCAGCTACAGCAGGCTCCCATGGTGGAGGAGTCGAAGATGAGATAGGTGACCGGGGAGTTACGGCAACCAGCGGGGGTGGTAGTGGGATGGTAAGAGCGGGCAGTTCCGGGATTGGAAATGTATACTCGAAAGTGAATGTGGAGTTCAGTGATTGCGCAGGGATGAATAACCTGAGCCAAGTAGAGTCAATCGATGTAGGGAGTTACACGGTTGAAGATAAGTGAGTGACGTTTTTTGTGCTGGTCGTGTGGAGAACAAAAATGCGGACGCGATCTTGCTGGTCGAGAATGGCCTAGTTGGAAGACAAATTAATATGGCAGTGAACTAGATATGAATAGTAGATGAATAGTTGAATTTTGTGATTCTATCATTTAATAAAACTTCCTTGCTCAATATTGAGGAATAATTTTCTGACCTCTTTTACTTTTTTTTCTTTTTCTTTCCCTATTTTTTGGTTGATATTTTTCTATCATATGAACACTTTTTTTCGATCGGCCATCTCAAGTCTTTTTCTCCATGCCAAACCTCATCATCCTCACAAAAGTTATCCGGGCCACCCAAATTCCGTTAAGGACCTCCATACAATGATTTCTGGAATGGTTCCTTCGGTATCCAAAACGTTCGCGGAGTTACTTCCTAATACGGAACATCGGAACTTGCGGTTGCTCATCGAATTAGTGCTCGTGGCGTAGACAATTCCAGAAAGTGCGATTAATTGTCAGCCTCGGCTCAATCGGGTGTAACTCCGCGAACATTACATGAACGCCGCACCTCTGGCCATCAGATTGGCTTCGTTAACTGTGGCCCCTTTCACCATAAATACCAGTCCTACTTCCCTTTCTTTTCACCTCATTACAATTTTTTATTTCACTCTACTACAATGTCTCAAACAGTCTTGATCTCCGGCGCTACTGGTTTCATTGCCGCCCACACCGTCCAACAATTGTTGCAGAAGAACTATAAAGTGGTTGGATCAGTGAGATCCACCGAGAAAGGTGAAAAGCTCAAGAAATCCTTGAACGATCCAAACTTCTCCTATGAGGTTGTCAGTGACATTGTTGCTGACGGTGCCTTCGATGACTTTGTCAAGAACCATCCAGAGGCTACCGTTTTCCTCCACACTGCCTCTCCATTTCACTTTAATATCACTGATATTGCTAAGGACTTGTTGGAGCCTGCAGTCAATGGTACCAAGAGTGCCTTGTCTGCCATCAAGAAGTACGGTCCTCAGATCAAGAGAGTGGTGGTGACCTCGTCGTACGCTGCCATTGGTGACTTTGCTAGTCCTCAATCTTCTAAGAACGTCGACACTGAGGATACCTGGAGTCCATTGACCTGGGAAACCAGTTTGGCCAACCCATTGGTCGGATACTGTGGCTCCAAGACTCTTGCCGAGCAGGCTGCATGGAAATTTGTCGAAGAGGAGAAGCCTAACTTTATCTTGTCCACTGTTAACCCAGTATACGTCTTCGGCCCACAGCCATTTGATGAGCAGGCCGGTGCTGAAAGCTTGAACACTTCTTCTGAGATTATCAACTCTGTTCTCAAGGCCACCTCCGAGGACAAGATCCCAAGTCACGTTGGAGATGCTGTTGATGTTCGTGACGTTGCTGCTGCACACATTGTCGCTTTCGAGAAGGATGATGCTAAGGAGCAGAGACTCTTGCTTACATCGGAGCCATTCACTCAACAAGACATTTTGGACATTTTGCACAAGGACTTCCCTGAGGAGACCAAGGACCTTCCAGTTGGTACTCCAGGTAGTGGCAAGGAGAAGTTCGAGACCAAGAACACTCTTGACAACTCCAAGACCAGAAAGATTTTGGGTTTCACTTTGAAGACTTTGGAGGAGACTGTTCACGACAGTGTTGAGCAGCTCTTGAAGGTTAGAAAGTAAGATTATGAAATGTTTATAGATGAGAATACGAAGGGTTAGATGATTAAAACCTAATTATTATGGTTGTAGATTTAATTTTAGGAGGAATTGAGTTAACTGAATGAATTGGTGGTTAACTGGGAGCGTTGAGAGGATGTGGACTTGTTGAATTGCGCAATTCTCCATTCGCATTATGTGTGTGGTAATAGTGGTACAAGCATGAACATCATCGTCAAAACAATAAGAAATTCAAAATGGAAGACATGTGTCACAATTCACACATTGGATAAGAATCTAGAATTTCCTACCGATCCAGACTACCTCCGAAGTTTGTATTGCCTGCACCGGTAAAAATGGAGATACACTTTCCAATTTACTGAACAATAAGGTCTAGATACAGAGCAATTTCCGTTGTACCCCTAAAAGTAAATGGTAATAATTGTCAATCCTTTGTCCTGGGTTACATCCAATTTGTTCCACTGTCCACCACTACCCGGTATAATCGGTACATTGATGTGTGTGACGTGAGGTGGATGGACATGGAATCCTTGCTCATGGTTGTTATTTCTTACGTAAGAATAATCCGTAAACACAATACTTCATACATAAAAATTGTCAAAAGTCGTCCTGAATCTCCTGTCAATCACCCTGGCACTATATGGTTCTTATCATTCGTTGGACATGAATCATATCATCTAAACTGGAAGAACAATTGATAGGAGCAACAAGATGAACCCATGAGATAATCACTTTTTATAAATCTTATACCGTTAGAGAATACCTTGAACGATGTTGATCAGAACTACTTCGCTAGTTTCTTGTAGGTATTCATTGTAGGCCAATATAAGTTTCAAAGCATACTAATCTCCTAGAGTTGAAGATATGCTTGTTTTGTCTCATGCTGCCAACTTAGATTATTGTAAGTTTTGCAGCCAATCGTTATTCTTGTCAATTGCCATCGAATCCACCCTTTCAAGCACCTATAAATGCCCAAATCAGATTTTAATCGGCTGCCAATCAGAGGTATTCATTAAATTTCGCCTTGTGTCTCAACACTACATCATGATATCTCGCAAGACTATAATTCTTCGTATTCAGAAGAGCTTCCGCTGAATCGACTCCTTCAGCCGTTTCACTTCCTTTGCATTATGTTTATTTTGTTCTGCTCTGATTTTTTCGCTTTTTTAAATCCACCTCCCTCTTTCCAATAGATGCCGACTACTGCCGAAGTGCTAAACGATCAACATTTTCTGTGAAAAGTATTCTTAACCCCGCCAATAAAATTCTGTTACCACCATTTCATCGTAATCAAACAAAATTCCAAGAATATCATCGATCTCTCAATTCTTCATGTTTTTCTCTCCGCCTTTTACTTCTCCATAATAGATTCTTTTCTGTAACTTTTTACTGTCGGTACTTCGGTCATTCCGCACTGCCTTAGTACCCCAAGCCACCTTAACCTCCAATAGCAATTTTATCCCTTTCAAGCTACTTAGACCCACCAAAATTTCACAAAACACAATCTCTCGCAGTTTTTGACCAATTTCTTCTTCACCAGTTTTCTCGATACTTCCTTCTCCTCCAATTTCCGCCTCCCCCACACACCCCAACCATCTACACCCGTACCTCACGGCTCCTTGCCTTAGTAAAGCCATATTCCGACATTCGACCACCACTAAATATGGGAATTAATAATCCAATACCACGAAGCTTAAAGAGCGAGTCAAAGTATGTACTTACTAGAGATCGAAGGAGCGTTTCCACGTAATCCAACTGGCTCCAAGCGCCAGCTCATAATGCTTTTCGTCTATCATTCTCCATACTAATTTATTCAGGAAAGCAGCAAAGATCCTTGCTAGTTTCATCAAACCAAATCAGATAGCAGGTGCAAACGACGTGATCCCACCTCATGTGTTGCAGAATGCCAAAGGCTTGGCAGTTATCACTGTTTTGAAGGCTGGTTTTCTCTTCTCCGGAAGAGCAGGCTCCGGTGTCATTGTAGCTAGATTGCCAGATGGATCGTGGTCGCCACCATCGGCCATCGTTACTGCTGGTGCTGGTGTCGGTGGACAGATCGGAGCGGAGCTCACGGATTTCGTTTTCATATTGAATTCCAAATCCGCTGTCGAGAGTTTCGCCCAAATGGGTTCGGTTACTTTGGGTACAAATGTCTCGATTGCCGCCGGTCCCTTAGGTAGAAATGCTGAAGCTGCAGGTACAGCATCCTTGAAGTCGGTCTCTGCGGTTTTCTCCTACTCGAAAACCAAGGGTTTGTTTGCTGGAGTGTCATTGGAAGGTTCGGCCATTGTGGAGAGAAGAGAGGCCAACAGAAAGTTCTATGGCAACAACTGTAAGGCCAGAAACATCTTAGCTGGACAAGTTGAGGCTCCACCTGCTTGTGAACCGCTCATGAGAGTCTTGGAGAGCCGTGTGTTCAACAGTTCTATTCCAGATGATGATTTCTATAATTCCGATTACTACGATGACATTCCTGACGATTTCTCCGACTCCAACTCGGAGTTCTCTAACAGAAGAACCGGAACCAGAGTTCGCAACCAAGGCAGCAGACGTTACTCGGACGAGTATGGTTACTCCGACGACGATTACCTGGACGATGACTATGGATCCAACCGAAGAAACTCCAGACGCCAAAGCTCGCAGTCTCATGGCAACGGCAAATCAAATAAGTCCGCCTGGGAGGATAATATATACGACGGGGGAGCGAGCCGCAGGCGTGATAACAACGACATGGAGAACTTGGGGCTGCGCCTTAACAATACTCGTCTTGGAGGTTCTTCGAATGCTCCTCCAAAGCCTAGTGCATCTTCAAAACCCGACTTTGGTGGCGCCCCAAAGACAAACGCTAACCAGGCCATTGCCTTGTACACCTTCAAGGGAGAACAGCCTGGAGATTTGCCATTCAAGAAGGGAGACGTGATTGACATTTTGAAAAAGTCTGGCACTACTGACGACTGGTGGACCGGTCGTAACAACGGCCAAAGTGGTATCTTCCCTGCAAACTATGTTGAGTTAATATAGTAAGTGTGTCGATTATAGAGGCTAATGTGTAAGTGGATGCTGTCACATCAAAAGAAATCATGATCAATGTATAACCTTATTTTAATTCCTATATCCTATACCTTCAAAACCTGTTCGACGAAATGGCGTACAACAACCCTGCCTTCGCTAAATGTTGGGTCATTGTGTCTATGGATGATAGCGGCATGGGTTGCCTTGGTATCTCGGATGATCACAGGAAATTTATTCCATTTCAAAGTGTTCAAGTTGGCCACAATGATGTATTGCAGGTCAGTCAAATTCAATTTGAAGTCAGTGGTCACCTTCTGTCCCTTAAGGTTCACTAGAGGCTTATCTTCCAACAAAGGAGTCTCGGAATCGTCTCCCAAATTCTCTAAAGTTAAACCTTTAGAAGGCTTGCTCACGCTGTAGTGATAGTCAAAGTAACTTTTACTGTTCACAGCACTAAAAATAGACTCAATGAAGATGTCAGTCTGATCTCTGATTCTTTCAGATACACCGCCCATGAAAGACTCGGCATCACTATCGCTGTAATCGTCCCCGTTCGTCTGCTTTTCCTCGTCCTCGACCTGCTGATCTTCGCTCGACATTGCCACCTCATCATGGACTATCTCATACAAGGCAAGTAAGCTATCAGCTCCATCACGGTAAAAGTCCTTAAGACGTCTGTTCATCTTGACTCTCTGCCAAATAGCATTGGCCAAAAGAAACAATGAATAAATGGGTGTGATCAAGATAAACTGACCCAAAACACCCAACCAGGTGAGTGTCTTGTAGAAGAATCTTTGTAAAGTAAGACCTGGAGTTTCAATAGGCTCCACCTTGCGGAAAGTAATGGGCTGAGAGAAATCAATGATGGTGGGAGAGTAACCGTCAATGTATTTCATGTCGTAAGCACTAAGCGACTCGTTGACCATGGAATTGAAGGGATCCACATCGCAAATCGACGTGGAATACCAACTGGTACGTCTATCGTTTATGGCATTGGCATATAACGATCTATTCTGGAAAATCTCCAATGCCTTATAGAATTTGGATGCTGGATCTGACATCCACTGCAATAACGGCACATAATCGTCATGACCAGACAATTTATCCCGGAGAAAGAATTGCTTACCTGTTTCGGCAATGGTATGTGGCCCGATCATGTTATACAAGCGAGCCAGAAGCGACAGGCCTGGGTTGACGATACCCACATGTGGAGCACAGAAAGTAGCAAAGTTGACAGGCTCAATGGTCTCAAAGAAATGCTGGTGATACAAGATACCAAGAGCATATCGAGATACCAAGCCACCCATGGAGTAGCCAACCAAAGAGAATTTGGTGACGGTGCCTTCTTCTCCATTAAGAGCATCCTTCTTGGCCACGATCTCATCGGCAATTCGCTTTCCATTGATGTCGACACCATCATAGGTCAAATAACCCGAGTGGGAGCCAGTTCTATAGACGACAATCTCGTCGTTGGGATTAGAGGTGGACATTTTCTCGATCTGGTGGGCCAAGTAGCCCATATGAGATGGATTGCCCCAAACTCCATGGACTAACACAATAAGATGATAGTTCACCATAGTTTAGAATAAAAGGTAAAGAAATAGAGAGCGAAAGGTTTCAACAATAAGTTAATAAGAGGGGACAGGTAGAGTGGGGGAGCAACAGACCGGGTTTAGAAATTATAGAATGAGACAGGATTTGAAGATGCAGTGGAGCATTGTTAGATATTGAACGTGATGCGATTAAATGAATGTGATTTCGCAACCACGCGAATATGGTCCGAGGAAGGGTATTTTGGGTCGGACATTTTATTGGACCCGTTTTGGTGGGTTAATGGATGGTCCGTTAAATTATTTTTTGTTTTTTTTCTGTATTTTACAATTAAGGTCTAGATACCACAGTCATACTGTTGGAAACCTTTCACTACCTTAATCTCCTTGCCATCGGATATTTCTTTTTGTTGATGGCTCAGGTCATACAATCGCATACTTTTTGCTCAACATAAATTTCATCAGGCTTAAGACCTGTGGCATGGCCCCTTTAATATCCCCTGGTAGCCACCCTCGGTTGTCTCCCGATAAGAAGTACTTGTATTTAGAATACTTCTATTGTCTTTTTTCCTCTTCGTACATACGTCTACTCCTCACTCTCTTGTGATCCAGTGGCCTGCTACTATCCTTCCTTCCATCCATTCGTTCCGTCTAATCTCCCCTCTATTCTCTATTTACAGTTATTCAAAGCATTTGCTGATTAACAATGCAGCTGCCGTTCCAACATTAAGCGAATCAACCAAACCCTCCGAATCAGTATTGCCCTTGTTAAGTCCAACCAAGTAGTCAGACTTAAACTTAAGATTGGTCCTCACACCTGCTCCCTCGCTACCAAAAATCATAAGCATTGGAGCCTGACTCATGAGTCCCGGCAAGTCCGCATAGTCAATGTACTTCTGCTCAAGATGCTCCCGGTGCTTTTCCTTGGTGGCATTAAGATCATCTTCGCCCAACTTGGAACTCGTAGACACAACATTCCAGCCATTCTTCTTCACATTATCTACAAGTGACATTGGACCATCCAGCTTATAAATGGGCAAGACGTCAAGTGCTCCTGCCGCAGCCTTGGCAGCCACTGGTCCTAATCGGGCTGAATCTGACTCCGGCACAACCATGAAATCTGCACCAAGGTAGTATGCTGATCTGATGATGTTTCCGAGATTCTGAGGATCGGTAACACCGTCAAGGAAAATTCCAAACGGATACTTGCCGTGATTGTGTCCAGCTGTCCTCGTGACCGTGTGCGTTTCTTCATAAGTTTCGTTGGTTCTCTCGTCAACTAACGTTACCGTATATTCTCCCGTGTCTTTATCAAACTGCTCACCAAGTGACTCCACTAGCGGCAATTGAAGTGGACGGGTCTCCAATACCACACCGTTGTGGACACCATTTGAGCTTAGCATGTTCATTTCACCTTTAGTGTCTTTCTCAACCACTTTCACTCCATACTTCTTTGCGAGCTGAAGGATTTTGGCAGTATGTTCCTTCGGATTGTGAATGTAAAGTCTGTTGAATGCGCTTCTTTTACTGGCTGTAAGAGCCGAAATCACAGGATGAGTACCGTATAAGTACTCACTGAGTGGGTTCAATGCCATCTTGGGGCTGTTGCGGGGTTTGTCGTAGTCATCACCCAACTCATGTCTCTTACGAGCTTCACGTAGCCGTTTCTGTCTAGCTACCTTGTCGTCAAGTTTTTTCCTTTCCTCTGGAGTAATGTTTGCATACTTTCTAATGAAAAACTCATGTTTGGAGATGTTGAGTTTGTCCCAGACTTTTTCGCCAGGCTTGGTTTCCACGTTGAATCTTTTGCCGTATTTACTTCCAGGCTTGACATTTTTAACCGCTTTGGCAGCGTTGGCTGCTGTCGTATGGAAAGATCTAAGCATGATGAGTTTGCGATGAGACTGTGGAGTGTCTAATAGTGAGTCGTGAGAATAGTAGATTTAATAGCCTAAACGAAAATAGAAATCAGGAAAAAATGGAATCGGTAGACAAATGACCGTAATGAGGTTAAAAGATAAACTAATTTGGGGAAAGTCTCAAATAGCTTACACTCTGTTTCTTCAATCTTCTTCTATATACATTTAGAATAGAACACCCTTGGTGCTGGGGACATCGTCAGTTCCAGTGAACGAAATGGCCTCTTTAATAGCCACAGCCATTGCCTTGAACGCACTCTCTGCTCTGTGGTGGTCGTTGAACCCTCTTAAACAGTCTACATGAAGAGTGATGGCAGCACCTTGAGCGAAACTCTCAATAACGTGAGGAATCATCTCACACGATAAATCTCCAATCTTTTCACGTTTCAACCCCAACTCAACCACAGCATATGGTCTGTTGGACAAATCCACCACTGCTCGACTCAAGGCCTCGTCAAGAGGTGCAAAACCACTACCAAACCGTTTGACACCTTTAACTTGGCCCAATGCCTTGTGAAATGCAAGACCCAAGGAAATTCCCACATCCTCAGCCGTGTGGTGGTCGTCGATGTGCAAGTCACCCACACACTCTACAATAAGCGACCATCCAGAGTGCTTGGCCAACGCATGTAACATGTGGTCCAAGAATCCAATACCAGTCTGGACATTGATCACTTGAGACAGAGTGCTCTGTGTGGCATGTTCGTCGAGGTTGCCGTTCTTGAGAATTGACTTTTCCAACGCCACAGCTCCGCCGTCCAAGGAGATGGCGATCTGGATTTTCGTCTCGTTGGTGTCTCTGCTGATGGTAGCTGATCTCATGGTGGTGATCTTATCGATTTCGCAGTCGACAAATGAGATAAAGGCTGATGGTCAGTGCAGGAGATAATGAGTCAGTGGAATGTATGAGACGAAGGAGATTGAAGAAGAGGAAAAAGATGGAAAGGGTAGGCGGGGGAAGAGTCTGGGAGTAAATTTTGAGAGTATTTGCTTGCATTTATGTTTTAAGTTATGTTATTTTATTGTAGTTTTTTAGTGAACCATGGAGATTTTATCGGGATCTGTTTCTGACATTCCCATAATGTGGAGATACATTCTCAAAAAGCATGTGGTGTAAATATTCTTAAACAATACGAACTTCTCAATTTCTCCAGATTTTTTTATTAGCTAGAACTCACGAGTAGATAAATAAACAAGCGATTCCTGATAAATACTTTGAACCGTATAAGCTAGATGTGTCACTGTGAAAATAGGATTCAGTCAGAAACGTGAAATGAACGCTAATTAATCAAACAAGCGAAAACTGGCTTTTAAGTAGTAATTGAAGACAATTTAATTCAGGTGGGAATGGTCAATCAGACAGTTAATCATCGTATAGAGTTCCAGATGGATCCGATGGGTCATTTGACCTAGTTGTAAGTAGACATATCAGCGTTAAAGGTCTTCTGTATGTCATAATGAATGCCAGAACAACTTTATACTTGTCCATTCGTCACCATCCTTCCGATCACAGCTACAACTTCCATACTGTCACAATGTTGATCGAACTGCACCCAGTCTTCAACGAAAGTGCCATCGGATACTGATACTATATGATCAATGTCTTGTTCTTCCAAACAATTTAACAATAGATTATAATCCATCGTTTCATTCGACACGGCCGGCATGATTATTACTTCACCCTTCTCGTCATGCCAAATGTTAAGGACACTTAGGCTGATACCTATGCATTGCACTAACAGTTTCACGTTTAACACTGCGTGCTCAATGTTATAAGTTATGTTTCGCCCCTGGGTTAAGTGAGGTTTTTCTTAGGGAGGTATACCTTCATCGTTTCTCGATTTTCAACTGAAAGCCACGGTCATTTAAGGAATCTTACCACCTTCATCTTTCCATTCCCTCTTTGTCAGCGTTATATCCCATGGCATACTCCGCAGTCGGTTATTGGTGTTCGCCTTCAAAATTGACAAATCATCCAAGTCTGCAATGATTTACTCCAAAGAAATTAAGCCTGTCAATAAGCAACCAATTCAGTCACCAATTCCGTCACCAATATGCCTATCTGCGAGATTGTCACTTGTTTGAAGACTAGTCACTCCGATACGAAACGAAGATGTCCAGTCATTGACCCCCTGGAACCAAGTTTCTGTTCAAATTCTATAAGCGAAAACTTTACAATTAACAACTCAATTCCTCCACCTTCCTCCCCCGTGTCTCTTCCTTGTCTCGACTTCATTTTTTACTCTCAAATACCCCAATTCGTTTAACTTGTACTACATCCAACTTCCCCATAATGCAACACACCGCCCCATGCGACTATTTGGGTAGTTTATTCAAGGAAAACACGTCGAAGGAAGCAATACTAACCAAAAAATTCATAATCATAATACCTAAAATTTCCGTATATCCTTTGCCTTGCTCCATTTCAACATCGATACTTGTTCGCATATTATAGACCTTCACGCATTTTTTCACAGCCACTTCCATCTTTATCAACACCCCCACCAAAAATACCCCTAGCAGGAAGAAAGAACCCAAAACAGAAAAACAAAAATAATTGATTCAAAAATAAAATCCACAACTTTCATGTCGGAATCCATATTCTCTAATTTCCTACAACTGCCGAATCCCCACATTCGAGTTCAAGCCACCGTGATCTATGGTTCACTGGCTGTCTGCAGGAGGTGGATCCTTTTCCATATCCAAACCACGAATCGATCTGGAAATCACCCTTTCTACCTTGGTTCACCAATAAGGCTGTGCCACAGGATCTTCACTACTGCCTTATAACCTGCAAGGACCTACCACAATTTTCGTTTTTGTGCACACTTTCCCATTGACTCTAAAAACAATCCACTATCTAAGAAAAAAGTCCACTGGGACATGAAATAGATGCTGCTGCCACACTCTGCTTACTCTCGAACTGAGATCATCGGCCAGGGCAAATTCGGTGTGGTGTACAAGGGTTTAAATCGGCATACCAAGAAGGTGGTGGCCATTAAGGTATTGGAACTAGATACTAAGTACGATGAAGTTGTCGATGTTCAACAAGAGATCCAGTTTTTGTCCGATCTCAAGCAAGCACCCAACGTCACCCATTATTACGGCCTGTTCTTAGTTGGAACAAAGCTCTGGATCATCATGGACTACTGCGCTGGAGGATCAATCCGGACGTTGCTCAAGGCTGGAGTATTCGAAGAGAGATATATCGCAATCGTGGTAAGAGAGGTACTTCTAGCGCTTCTGGCTGTCCACAAGCTCGGTGTGATCCACAGGGACATCAAAGCTGCCAATATCTTGATCACCAATGAGGGAAACGTTCAACTCTGTGATTTTGGAGTGGCTGCACAACTAACGTCCAGTTCGCTAAAAAGAACTACCATTGCCGGTACACCCTTCTGGATGGCGCCTGAAGTTATTCGTGAGGGAGCTCAGTACAATGTCAAAGCAGACATTTGGTCACTTGGTATCACAATCTACGAAATTGCTACAGGGAACCCACCTTATGGTGATAAAGGTGCTACTTGGGCCATGACAATGATTGAAAAGCTGACTCCGCCCCGACTCGAGGGCCGTGAGTATCCTCAAGCGCTCAAAGAGTGCATTGCATTGTGTTTGGACGAAAATCCAGTTGAGCGACCTTCTGCAGATGAATTGCTGCGGTGCAAGTTGGTCAGAAACTACAAAAGTACTCCTACCAGCATTTTGAAGGAGGTGATTTCGCGTTACTTGCTTTGGAGAGACCACAATCTGTCTCAAGACTCTGTTTACGTGAACACAGAGGACGAAGCGGCTCCAGGTACAAATCAACTTCAAGTGAAGTGGGATTTTGACTCGTTGAGCTCGAGAGAATATATCATTGAGAACGATATCCATATCGACATGGATAAGGAGGAGTTCTCCTATGAGGATGAGGAATATGGATTAAACACGCAACCCACATACCAGTACAATTCTGGCATTAATGACACCATCACTGCTTCCAAGCATCTTACACAAACAAATTCTGGAAGCAGAGACAGAACAGGAAGTCAGATTCGAAACGGTACAACCGCTCCACAGGAGAACTCGGTTCTGAAGACTTTGACGTCACTTTTTGAAGAAGAAGATACACAGGAAGATTATTCAAGTTCTGGATATGACATTCCTCGCATTCCTACGTTGACCAACTTGAAGGGCGAAATGCATGCAACCAGCTCTCCCACCATTGAAATCCCAGACATGGAGAACCTTTCCAAGATGGGAAGCTTTCTGGCATCAACTCAAAATTTGAGCCAATCTGGAACCAGTGCATGGAGCAGCTCCAATGACACATTTCCAAAGCTTGCCAAACCACCAGCTTTAACGCATTCGCAGTCTTCACTGGCTGCACTAGAATCTAGACACAATTCGCCCACTTCTGGAAACCGTCAGCGGAAGAAAACTATCTCCAACACATACGCACCGATGTCTCATTCTCACGGTCTGCTTATGGATACCAGCCCTCATACTCCGTCGTACTTGACGGAGAACCCACCAAGGCAAACACCCTCACCGCTGACCCAGCATGCAGCGATGTTACACGAGGGCAGTGTCACCAGCAGTCCTTCTAAATCGATGCGTGCGCTTCATTCAACGAATAACCCTATGCTTCAGCCGATTAATTTCAAGCTAGGAAACGAGGGAACTATTAAGCCCACTTCCTCAATTGTGAATTCGACGCTGTCCAATTCAATCACAGGTCAGTTGAATGCACCAGCACCCATTATGAGTTCGCACTTGGCCACTCTGCCAAACACGAATCATGGTACGAATGGTACTACGAATGGTGGTCCGAGTGGTAGCACGCATACAGCCACGTCACACATAGCACCATCTGCTCTTCCAGGATCTTCAGATGGATCGAAGAAAGAGAAGCCTTCGTTGAGGATCCAAATGCCAGTTCCGTCCAATTCGTTCAACATTCTATCTGCTTTGACAAATGAAGAAGAGAACAAAAATAACGAAAACGTCAACCAATTTGGTATCAATCCTGCTATGGTCAATAAAATGGCGTCAATGACTCCAGTGGCTGAGAAAGACACTCAGCTAGGTGACACCGACAAGGAATTGCGGGACCCTGCACTATTGCAACGCCAAATCCAGCAAAAGAAAGTAGCCAGCCTTATGGGTCCCAAAACAGCTCCAGTCAATGGACCCGCCGTGTCTTCTAGCATGGGATACTTCCCACGGAATCCATCGGTGAGTAATTTGCCTGTCAAGGCTGCAAAATTCCCAACCATTCCAGCATTCAATAGTGAGCTCTTTTCCGACACCACACCACGGGCAAAAATAACACAGGAGCTTGAGACGGTAATGAGACTTTTCATTCAGGGCTTGGAAGTGGTAGACAATGGCTTGTAATGAAGAATTTCAGAAATTTTAGTGGAATTTGGATGAAACTCATCTTCTATTGTTGGACACTAAATGGTCGGGACGTAGTGCACATAACAAATATAAATCACATAGCATCTACAACTACAACTACAAAACTACTCATCATCATGCCGCCACGTATGAGGCGTCGTATCACGACGGCCAAGCGAGAAGAGATCGAGAAAGAACAGAAACTCCTAGATAGCACCATTGTGCGTCCGTTCGAAACGCTCGAAGGACTCCCAATATCATATAATCCACCTAATGGACAGTACGAAGACATGTTGAAGAATCCGCTCACCATTAAGGATTCTGCTGTTTTGTATGAGTCACTCATCAGATCTCGGAATACTTATGTTCAGCATGCACCTATGTTCAAATTATATTGGGTGAAACAAACGGCATATGCTAAAAAGCTAGCTGACATGGAGAAAGACAAAGAGACCACCCGCGAGCGGGAAACACGCCGTCGTTTTGCAAAAGCCACCGCCAACTCTCTAGAATCCAAGACCCGAACACCGGTGTTGAGCACAGACGTGAACGCTCGAGACGTCATGTCGAAGTTATGTGAATCTTCCCTAAGTATTGGTCCACATGAGATGGAGATCCGGATCTTTATTGCGAAGGATGCGAGATCGGAGAAATCCCGGGCATTTGCAGAAATTTCAAAGGTTTCAGAATACCAGGCGCCATCTCCTGTAATGAACCCTATGGCTCCTTTGGGTCCAGGAATGGCACCTAATCCAGGAATGACACCCATGGCACCACCAGGGTCTAATGCGCCTCCTGGATCTATGGCACCTGTGACTACCCCTGGAGCTCCTAGTGCCCCACAGCCACATAGCTCTCTGAGTACCACTTCTACTGTACCCAGCCCAGCAACAGGATCTACAACAGAGCCTACATCCGGCCCTACATTTGGGGCTGCAACACAGTCTCTTACAGCGCCAGTTCCTACATCGACAGCACCAGCACAAGTACCAAAGCCAGTGGATCAATCTCCAGTGCCAGCATTATCATCTACAATTCCATCCAAACCTGAACCGCTTCTGGCTTCAAGTAAACTGCCTTCGACTGACAAATCTGGACCAGAGACCCTGGATAAGCAGTTAGAGAAACCAAAAGCATCTGCTTCAAACACCAATAATGATCAGGGCAAGGTTCCACCTGCAGCTCCTGCTCACTCACCAGTTCCAGCTGCTTCCAATGGTCACGCAACAATGGTATCTCCTGCCCCTGGTTCTGTTCCTTCAGCTTCATCTGGTGCACCAGGCGTATCCACTCTGGGTCCAGTTCCTGCTCTGGGTCCAGTTCCTGCTCTGGGTCCAGTTCCTCCTCCAGGTTCAGTTCCTGCTCCAGGTTCAGTTCCTGCTCCAGGTTCAGTTCCTGCTCCAGGTCCCCCGCCTCCGTCCACCAATTTGCAATCCATTGATAATCTAATCATGATTTCCAACTTAAATGCCATAGCCAAAATTGATCTTTCCCTAAACGATCTTATGAAAGTGGTTGCTCTGGGAAGCGCATCTGAGGCTCAGATTACTCTTTTTAAGAAGTATATTGAGAGGGCCAAACAGATGGGCCCACAGCCTCATCATGCCGATTTATACTATAGCAGAAATCTTCCACTTCCGCCAAACTTTCCTCGGCCCAGAACTTACGTCGAGAGAAGGCCTCCAAAGCCAAAGATTCCAAACCCTTTGAAGCTTACAGCTTTCCAGGAGAAATACTTGCATAATGCAACATTGGTATTTGAGTTCCTCGAAAATCCAAACGTTCGGTATGTTATTCCTAGGGACTCCATTTGCGAAGTTATGGAAGCCGAAAATCCTCCGCAGGATGAGGAGGACGATGTTGAATTTAAAGATATACTTTTGAGCCATGTGTGGATTCACAACATCGATGAGTACGAGGAATATGAAAGAAAGTTGGCAGAATACAATGCAGAGGTCAGGAAAAAGGAGGAGGAAGAGGCAAGAAAAAATAAAGAAAAGGAGGATGCAGAAAAGAATGGTTCCGCTCTGGCTGTTCCTGCTGCCGCAGAAGAACGAAACCTCCGAACAAAGAAGAGGCCTCCTCCACCCAAAAAGAAAAAAGTGGTTGAAATGCCTGAAGAACCACAAATTAGGTACACAACGTTTTCTTTTACGCTTCGAAACATCCCATTGAGATTCGTGCCCATTGTCATGAACAGTATGAAGCCTCTTCCTCAAGTTCAGCAACGAATGGCGCATATTCTCAAGAACGGAACTCGAGTGACCAGTTTCTACTTATGGTATCAAGTGGATGCACATCTTGATGAAGGAATTGCCGAGAACCTTAGAAATGCGACCCTCCAGGAGGAAAAGAGAATGCAAGGTATCATGGCTCAAGGATCAGGGATCGAAATCAAGAAGAGAAAACCAAGAGAGTTCAAGAATCCAAAGACTAAGCGCTCAAAGGATGTCACTCCTAGCTACGCACCTGCGTCAATGATGCAGCCAGTTAAGCAGGAACTTACTAATTAGGGGTCTCTATGTAAAATAGACAATATGTACAAGGTATTGTAAGGTTAGTTTCTAGACTTGGAGACCAAGCCCAACAAGTTCTCCAAAGCAGACGAGTCCTTGAGGTTTCTCTCGGACATATTGCCAAAGTTGGGGTTCGATGCAACGTAGTTGGAGCTTCCAAGAGTAGTGTTAGAGCTCTGCATCCACGATCCCACCTTGACACCATCCACGTGCATTCTGACGCCTCCGCTTGGGGTCAATTCAGCCTCGTTCACCTTGAATGGCATGACAAATTGTCTGGAGTGCTTTCCTGGCGCATTCTTGGCGTAGTTGGCTTGCAATAATGTGGTTCTCTCGTTGACAGCAGCAACAAAACCACCAATTCCTGCCTCTCTCTCTCTGACAAGTCTTCCTGGAGCAATAACGCCGTGCTTCACACCGTTTGGAGAGTTAGAGAGACGTCCTTTCTGAAGGTACGAGAGGCCCGCTGTACCTTGTATGTTGGATCTTGGACCATGTGGAGAAGCCACTCCGTGTTTTCTAGTCATGTCGTTCAAGGACAATTCACGCTTGACTAATTCTGGAGAAGATGCAATAAAGTCCTTCAAGAGCTGATCAAGCTTAGATGGAACCTTCAACATGATTGACTCGGGGCTCTTCTCCACCAAGTACTTTCTGAAGGCAGAGTACAACTTTGGGTTCTTCTGAAGAAGGGCTTTAACTTCGGCAGTCGATGCATTTTGTCCAAGTCTAAGCTTGTTCAATACACTGTCGGCAGCCAATTCGTTGGACCCACTGAAGGACTTGGACGAATCCCATGCAAATAATGGATTGGCACTATTGTATGATTTCTTCAAAACCACACCCAGCTCCTGGAACTTCAATCTGGTATAATGAGAACCACCATACTTCTCGACATCAGGCATATTCTTGAAGTTGTCAATGTCGTTGTAGACGATGTGTGATTGGCCCACCTGCTTTGGCAACGCCGTTTTGATACCATAGTTGGATCTGGCAGCACTAGCCGTTGGAGTGTAAACGATTTGGTGAGTGGGGGCCGAGTTGTTGGGACCCCTCAACTGCTTACTCAAAGGAGTAGCCACTTGGGCCAATTTAGAGTTTTTGAAAAGTCTGTAAAACTCCAGATTGCTCATGGTGTTGGCTTGGTTGATAATTGGAACTTTTTTTTTTCTTCTCAACCTGAGTATGGTGCACGGATGTGCGCTTCCTCCAGCACGAGTGGAAAGATTAACCACAGAAATATATGATCAATTTAGATAAATCATGATAATTTCATCTTTAAAAATAAAAGTCGAACCCTCAAACCTTAAGATTAAAATGCATATGAAAATGTCACTCCAAACTTTTTCACCTCGGGTGTAGCCGTAGTCTCGTTAAGCCCAACGCTCACTCCAGTACTCACCAAATAGTCCTTGTACCGACCAACCCAAAGCAACTTCACCATGCGATCGCTAAGGCTCGTTGATCCTTTGATGACAGAAGAAAAGTTGCTCTCGTTGACAAGTGTCTCGAACTCCTTCATCGCCGTATGTGTTTGAGCATCATCCAACGGTTGAGATGGGTGCATGTGGTTGAACTCATCCACATTTTGGATAGGATTGAGCATCCGTTTGCGAGGAACACTGGGCAGTGTGTATGCGAGCTCGTTATTTATGGTGTGTGTTGAGAGTAGCGCTGGATCCGCAGCAGGAGGTGGTGCCAACGTGTCATAGTGGATGCTGGAGTTGTGGGGCATGATTGGGTCTCTGTAAATATTTGTATCCGAGGCCTGGCGATTGCGCAGAGATCCGTGGCCATGAATGATGTTATCCAGAGTTTCATTTTCCATGTTTTCATGCTCCATTCCATGTCTCGTCAACATGCGGCCAACAATTCCATGTCTGTGCTTGTCTTTATGGCTATGCTTGTCGTGATGGAAAAGATGTGAAGGCTTGGAGAAGTTGAACAATTCAAAGCCAATAGAAAGGTTGCTTGCATAAGAAAACCAATTGAAGTCGTACTTAGAACACACCGTGGACGATACTGACGTTTTCACGTTGTATGTAGAAGAAATGTGTCCCAATATAGGGTTACAAGAAAGTGTCATTGTGAGTGGTTTTCCAGTTGATGTCGACCGTGTGGAGTAGCGAAATGCAGCAGAGAGCCCTGGACTCATAGACATGGCCGCATACCAAAACTCTGCTCCAACAGACACCACGGAGTTATCAAATTTGGGAATGAGTGGAGTAGATGCTTTAGCTGGATTTCCAAAATTGTAGAGACACCGAAATCCAAACAATGCCTCTGTAGTGGAGTAAATAAACTCTCGAGAGTACCGAGGCACATTCTCCTGGAGATATACGATCATAGTGCCGTTCTTATGGAGTTGAGGATTATTGATGCATTTGATGAGCAATTGCGTCAGATCCGTAAGTTTGCGGATGATCATAGCCTCAAGTGACGATCCTGGGAAGTAAAGGCGTCCATATAAGAGCGATGGTCTTGTTGCCGAGTCCTTGGAGTTGGTTTTGGAAGGGGAGGCTAGCATGTGGGGCTCGATGACACGAAAGCCTGCGATTGCGTCTTGGAGTGAGATATCCTTGGTTCCGGTGGTATTCTTCAAAGGTGCCGATGAGTATAAATACGCTAGCGAGCCGTGGATGGAATTGTGGTTCAGGAGAGTCATGGACGAAGCCAGATGTTCAGTGGCTTGCGATGTTACATCGAGCTTTCCACCAGAGGGGATGGGAAAGTCGAGAAGGGCGCGTGAAGTGGCAGTAACGTTAGCATAAATATTGTCCTCATTCCAAGAAGTCGCTTTGCAGAAGCATTTCTGGAGGTATTCCATGTGGGTGTACATTGGTGTAGTTGTAGATAGGCTGCGAGGTGTGTATGAGATGGGAGTTGGCGAGGTTTGGTGTTTATCATGGATCTTAGTATATATTCCATTGTTTTTATAGTACTTGAATATTGTAGGTATTTGGATATCTCAGATGTTCTGGAAAGAAATACATAAGACTTCGTTTCTTCATTTGTGTATTTGTTGGTACTTATCTGTTCTGATTTGGTGAGAGAGTCTCAATGTTGCAAAATGTGTAGTTTGATGAAGAATGAACTGAGACCCACTCAATTCTGATCAATCTAGAATATTTGCTACTAAGAACACAAAAGTGTATATATTGTATTGAAATTATCATGTGCCTTCTAAACAGAATATATTGCTGTTCTGTAGTGATTGTTACTGGGATAATTATCGCCACTGATTATTTCGAGATGAAAACATTGTGGAATGTCTAACCTTAAAGTGAGGTGAAAATAGTCTCTCAACCGTTTGTTATTTCACGTCCCAATGAACATGACCAATGGCCGTATGTACAACCCTGACTTCCGTGACGTCTTAAATGAGAGACAAGTCTCTTTTCATACATGTTAAGGCTGCCAATATCATCTCTCATCATGCATTCTGGGATAATTCATCCAATTTCATATAACAACCACACGTCATAATCTGTTCTTATTATTTGAAATGTATCCATTTGGCAATCGTTCGCTCTGTCACATTCTTCATAATTCCCTGCCTCGTAATTAATAAATTTCACATACTTCGTGATTCATTGATATCTTTGTCATCCAAAATTCCCTTGTCGTACAATTGTACCATTATTGTGCCTGATTCCAAGTGTTCTTCATTTCATTTCAACAATTCAAAGTCCTTGTTCTAGAGACTTCCCAAATCATTAAGATTAGCTATGAGATCGTCAATACCCGGAAATTCCGGACGGAATAAACTCGCCTTCTCCGCAATCGTCTTGATCTCTCCCGCTCCACCCATGTCTGTTTCATCTGTCAAATAGAAAATGAGAAATTCAATTACCTTGAACGAAAGATTTTGCTGCGCCGTTCCATTCCCACGGCCATTCTTAGGGTCTAAATGTCTGACGACGCTCTGACACCCTCGACACTGCTCGAAAACACGCATGTTCTTCACGTTCTGGAGAAGAATGTGCACTAGTAGAGATATGAAGGATACACACACTTCAATGGAGTATATGGGGTGTTCAGGGTCTAGAAACGACACTATAAGCAGCATGGAGCGTTTGTGGCCAAAATTCTTGCGGGATTCTGGATGTACAAGTAAAATTCCCAGGAGAAGTCGATTGGCAAGAATCACCATCTCAAGCAGCGCAACACTGCCTTGGTTGTCAAAAACACTATAAACCGAGATGAACGCTGCCGCTAAGTTATACTGAAAACTGTCTTGAGCAGCTAGAAACCCTGCGAGCTTTGCATCGGGAGCAGCACCTTGATGGTATTTCCGAATACTCGGTAGAAGGTCATGCAAAAGTCTATCTAGTGATGATAAGCCCAACGCTATTTGGTTGAGGTCATCGGAAGACAAAGTGTCCACGATGGCTTCCAATTCCTTTTCAAGCATAATTACTGTATTCTCTATTATGATTCAGCCTATGGCATCTAAACTGTAAACTGTTTATTGTGTTGCTTGATTAGGCGTACACCCGTGCCTCTTGCGCCGTATGAAGACAACCTAGAAGAAAACTAAATATATTAATACTGGAAAACTGGCTGATATACATTGTGGCTAATACTTTGTAACTAGTCTGACTTTTACCTGTTTCATTTGTCTGATACCAACTTCAGTCTCAACACTAGGATTCCCTCACGTGCTGGCTCACATCACTTCTCCTATAGCTGGCTATAGCTAGATATTAAAGATTTGAACTTCTAGATTCCTCGATCACACCTGCTTCACACTTATCTATGTCTTCATCATCATCATCATCTGTGGCCTGGGGCTGTACTGCAGCGGTAGTTCTGTCGGCCATCCAGTCGTTAGGAATCACCCTCCAACGCAAGTCACACGTCATTCCATACAACCACGAGTTGGCAAATGATACCGTCATCACTTTACGTCGAGACAGTGCTGTCACCCTCGATATGGAGTCTTCTCGCCATCCACACCACTATAAGCGCAGTCTCTGGTTGACTGGGTTTCTTCTATTCATTGTGGCCAATGTTTTCGGGTCACTTGTCCAGTTGACCACCCTTCCTCTCATCATTTTATCTCCTTTGCAGAGCATTGGACTCATTTTTAATTCTATCATGAGCTGCATGCTTCTTCCCGGGGAGCTGTTCACGAAAAAGCTCTTTTCGGGTACTATAATCATCGCGGTGGGTGCATTCATCATTGCTTACAATGGTGCTGGCGGAGTAGAGCCTCCCACCGATATTGGCACCGACGAGAGGTTCCGTTTAATGATGCAAAAATTTACACGACCTGGTTTTTTGACTTGGTGGATCTTCACATTTATCTATGTTGGAGTTTTGGTGAAAATCAATATGGTTCTCGCAAACAAAATCAATCACCAGAATAAAGTGCTGTTACGTAAGGTCAGACGGAACTCCCAGGAGAGAGTGTCAAAGTACTACTTCACACGTGGAATTCTCTATGGAATAATCAGTGGAACATTGACGGCCCACACATTTCTCTTTGCTAAATCCATAGTGGATGTGTTGGTGGAAACGGTGATGCAGAGAGGAACTCCGAAGAGCCTGGCGACCTATGTCACCACGACGTTACTTCTCTTAGCAACGTTAGCCATCGTCGGCATGCAGTTGGTTGCATTCAATTTGGGACTTGCCAACATCCTGACGTCCATCCTCTATCCGTTGTGTTTCTTGGTGTACAACTTAGTAAACATGATCAACGACCTACTGTTCAACCAGTTGCTCAGCAAGCACCTCATCACCATCAAAGAATTGGCATGGGTTATATTGGGTCTCTTGGGTGTATTGATTGGAGTGGTGACCATCAGCTGGGACAGTGCTTTTGGGTTAGAGCCTCAGGAGGCCGATGACACGCAAGGGTTAATGAAAGCCAAGTTTCCCTACGAAAATGGACGTGGACGTGTCATGTCTTATGAAGAGGCAGAGTTGGTCAACCATGTTTTGGGTTACGGAAGCAATTAAACATAGACAAATTAAGAATTAAATATTTTGCGAAGCAACTCACTTGGAGCCACCAATGACAGGAATGAGAATGTCCTGGGGCACCACGTATGTGTTTTGTCTGTTGGCAACTCCGGCGTAGGCGAGGTACCAGCCACAGCACGACGAAATCACACAGCAGACACCTCCACATCTCAACAACACAGGGTGCTGGGTAGTGGTAAAGTAGTAGCCGGCCAAAACAAAGAAGGCGATATCCAAACTGGTGAAGAGCGTCACGAACACCAAGGTGGACTTCAATGTGCACAAGAGCATGAGGAAACAGAAAATACCCCAGCCAGTCAAGAAGAACCCCACTGCATTGCAATACATTTCAACATCATCACCATATGACTGAGGAATACCAAATGCATCCACGAAAAGTGTACCGTAGGAGATCCAGAAACCCATTCCGAAACTGACAAACACGGTTCCAGCAAAACAGTTGCCTATCACAAGTTCCCAGATTCCAGCAGCAGCCTCAACAAGGCCACCGTACCAGAAGCAAAGACCAACCACCACATTTAAAGTTTTAATTCCTTGAGCACCAGCAAGATAAAGACCCAACACGAAGGTGGTTAAAGCGAATGATGCAAGCCCCAAAGCTCCGGCATTAGCAAACTGGTATTTAGGGTAAGGAGAGAATCTTTCCGTGGTGAAAGTTCCTCCAAATGCTTGCATGAGCTCATGGCGAAGATATTTTTTTCCTCCCAAAATGACATACTCTCCACCGTCGCCAGTAATTTGCACCTGGTGATGGATGCTATCCTGAGAGGCGGCGTTGTATTTGTCTGATTCGATGGAAGAAGCCATTTTATGGTTTGCAGAGAAAGAATGTCAGTTGGGCACTCTTGGTGGTATTTATATGCGTACACACGTTTGTGGGGTAGATGCTTGCAAGTCCGAAATGACACCATGATGCTAAGGCCGTCAGCCTCAGCGATGAGGATACGAGAAAATTAGAGGGGGGGTTCTTTGATAGGGTTAAAAGAGGCCATTTCAGATGACACGAGGATTACGGGTTGGAATTTAATGTTGATAGAAATTTAAAACTGTAATTGTATGAAATGGGCCGGAGACAGTAGTTTGGAACTATCTGGTTTCGGAGTTTGGCTGCGAACATAGGGAAAACTGGGAGAACTGCAGCCAAACCCCAGCGGTGTTTAGCAGGCAGGCCTGGTGTGGGGAAAGTGGCAGAGCATTGCGACTCGGCGAAAAGGTGCAGCATGGACTGATGAAGGACAGTATGGGTGGAGGAGAGTGGAGGAGAGTAAAAATGGGGATCTTGGAAGGAGTATTTTAAATGGAGATATCGATGGACATACGGAAGACAGGCAGGTAGTAGTAGGATATCGATTTTGACAGGTCGGACTTTGGTGAGGAGTATTGAGAGTGAGAAAAAGTTTGGTGGAGGAATGCGACTCGGAGACGGTAAGAGAAAATCTGGTGAATGGGAATGACGGAGGATATTGGAATAGATGTGGAATATGAAAGAGATAATGAATTTGAAGTTGAAATGTAAGTTGAAATTGGTAAACACGAAAAAAAAAAAAAAAAAGGGAATAGTTTTTTGGTCTATTTGATTTTTTTTGATTAAAGTTGTAGTTTTGGAGGGGGAGAAGTTATTTTTTTTTAACCTAAAATCTAACTGACGTTTGAATTCAATAGAAAATG
>Ga0160505_100111_pt1 | contig 63467 bp, 37 predicted proteins | sample DIDeMG_FD_108225 | JGI IMG/M metagenome (GOLD analysis project Ga0160505, IMG submission 108225) | Enriched chicken feces microbial communities from UW Madison campus, WI, USA - DID2874_E49_Stillage MG | ecosystem: Host-associated > Birds > Digestive system > Large intestine > Fecal ... | reverse complement strand
GTGTGGAATAGAAAAAAATACGCATAAAATCTCCAACAAAAAATGGCCGCTACGGCAGAGAATTCGGCAGAGAACTCAATCTAAACATATGTGTCACGTGCGCAGCCCCTATCCTTTCGAAAAAACGTGCCAAACCCTGTAAAAATGAAAAAATGAAGGTTGGGGGTATGTAGCAAAATGAAATTGAAATGTAGGAATGCCTATGTAGAATACTTCACTCGGATGATGTAAGATTTCTTGTGCTATTACGGGAGGAAAACCTTCGAGACTCCTTCCACGTCTCTCCGACAACATACACAACCTTCCATGCCTTTAGCAGCCAAACTAAGACGGCAGCTTTCACAGATTGCAAAACACTTACATGGCCAAGTGATGATCTCTCTTGGGCATACCTGGCAAATCACACAACCGAGACGTGGATCGAGGTACTCGTCCTCGTCCTCGTTGGCTGGTGGGGGTGGGCGGTTCCGTTTGGTGAGTAAAAGCTGTAGAAGTGCTTCGGATTCGTCTTGTGGGTAACGAACCTCTGGATGGCGAATAGCGTTGTACCTTGAACGCGTCATGGCTCCCTCAGAACGTTCGTATTGTAGGTGGCCTGTCAAAATGTCGTGATTATCCACAAGTTCTATAAATGTATCGGGCGTCATGAGTTCGCTCATTGGAGATTCATGGGAAATGTCTCGTGCCATGGGGATCCGGCCACTGGCCTTAAGGACTTGTCCTTGTTCGAGCGAGATGGACTCCACGTCCGACTCTGATTCGTATTCCAGCTCCAAAACCTCAAAGTCTGGAGAGTCATCGGAATCTGCGAGATCTCTCTCCAAGAGAATCTGAGCATACTGTTGACTCAACTGGTCTTCTGTCAAATGATTCAAGTTGAACCCTGCAATAATATCAGGAGCCTCGCGTTTCACCACAAGATGTTGAATAAATGGCGGAGCTGAAGCTTTCCTTCTCTCGAACTGTTCGTCAGACTCCAACGACAGCTCTTCTTCTACCGGTTTGCGAAGAACATACTTCCGGAATGCTACCGGCACCTTGTGACACAAGAATGACTTGAACACTAGAGACCACATGAGCTGACTAAACCGAACGGAAATCTCATTCAAGTATTTGGCCTTAAGCTTAAGTGCACTTGTTTGCTTGCCAGCCAGTTTAGCATTATTGGAGCCCATGATTAAGCGTTCCGAAGGGCTGGCGATGACGTTTCCGTAGCCAGTCAAACTGTTTTCTTTTAAATATTGGAGTACTCGGCCACTTTGAACAAGTTGGTTGCGCTCCTCGAGAGTCTGAACACCAAAAGCAGCAGTAATCTTTTCCCATACACCTGCTTCTAACCAGCTGGCACCAGGAGCCTGAACAACACTGTAGCCAGTAATGTAACTGGACTTTCCTGCCAGGGTGATAGCAAAAAGACCCACGTTAACAACCGCAGTGTAAAAGTCCTGGCTGAGCGAAATATTCAAATGCTTAGAGAAGAACTCCGACGAATCTTCTGCGTCAAAGAAATAGCTGGAGTAGTTGAGATCCCTGAACCTGGAGCCCTCAGTCAACATGGCCAATATGAAGATCCCCACGCAAATGGCAATAATGAACAACACTAGCACCAAAGAGAGGTATGTACAAGTGATATTCAATGGGAAAAGGAGGAACAGCATGGTCGACTTGGTGAGTGTGGCCACGAAGTACCAAACAAAGAAGATATTCAAGATGGTCAGAGGGATTAACCGATACTTGTTACCATACAATAGTGCACCCATCTGATTACACACATGGTCCGCAAGCAGGAAGAGACACACCATCAAAACCTGCTCCGAGGGTCTTTTGGCAATGTCGTGCTCACGCAAGAAGAAAAAGCCCGAACTGACTTCCTGGAATGCTAGAGAGAGCTCGAAAAGAGTGATACCACCTTCCAAAAATGGCTTGACGCCATTAATAGCAGAGCAAAACGTCTCTGCAAATAGAGAGAAACTGACACTCCAGAAGATGGGCCAGAGCATGGTGGTTGTGGGCCCGAATTGCACTTCATCCTGAGGCATGGCCATGTATTTGTTCCGAGCAAACTTCTCCGGATCGTAGCGGATGTAGTCCAATGGGATATGACGGGTGATCCACGAGTATTCTCCCGGATCTCCATATTGGGTTTTCACCGACAATGCCACCAAAACATGGTAGATGCTGATAAAGAGGGTGGAGAGCACAGCACTTCGAAGAAAGGTGAGACACACCGATTTTGTCCATTCGTGGCGGGCCATGAAGCCTATTAGACCAGGATTCAGTGATCTGTGACGCTGGAAGTGGCTGGTCGAAGCAATTATGGCAGTTCTGTTCAACACAAGTGCCACAAAGAGAGTGGAGATTCCATAGAGAGAGCACGCATACATGGTGAGCGAGCCAAACCGGTCCCACATGAGATCCTGCGATTCGGCGTACTTGCTCTGCTCTTCTATTGCATCCATGAATACCCTGACGACATCGCCAATGCCGTGGAGGAATCCTTGGTTGTCGGCCATTGGAAAGAGTGTAGTGCGGAGATTGCGATAGTGTATGGAGTGATACGAGTTGAGGATCGAAGATTTGGGAAATTTCTGGGGTAGGTGATAGATATCTTGGTAATGAATATTGATATTTTGGATTTCTATATCTTGAAGTTTTGACTTTTAAATAGGTGGTTAATGTATCAATTTTTGTTAGGGTTCATGGGAATGGTTTAATATTGTTGGTGTATGATATTTGAAATATGGTGGTGCTGAGTATTCGCAAGATTTCAATTAATCTGACAAATGTTGAAAGAATAGAACTGATTATGAGAAACAAAAGAAGAAAAAATGTAAAAACCAACAGAAAAATAGAAGAGTTTAGCAAATCTATGAGACTTTTATATAATTTTAGTTTCTGGCTTTAAGAAAATAAAAGGATTTGGTCACCGTCAAATCCACTTGTCAAAAGAATCTAATCAGCCAAAACTACCAAAACAACCAAAATGCCAAAACTTCAGAAAAGAAAATAGTCATATGAAATCATATCCTTAATCATAAACATTGAACATATCAGAAACTCCTTTTCCAATACAGAATCTATGCAACCCCATCCATCCAAATCACCGCCTACACACCCGTGCACCAATACTAACCATCTCGATGCCATCTAAACTCATCTTCCACTATCCCAAAGACCCATCCTCTTCCACCATGCCTCCCAAACTACCGCCTCCTCCACCTCCCAATGGCTCGAAGCCTGCTAGACGAGCGCCTCCGCCTCCTCCGCCTCCCAGCAATATTCGGTCAACGCCAACCACATCGCCAAGGCCCCCACCTTCTGCTAGACATGCTCCACCACCACCACCACCAGCTAGAGAGCAACCGCCGCGTAAAATCATGAAAACAAAGGCCACTGCTCCTCTCGATGAAGAAGAACTTGAAAACAGAAAACGAAACTGGCTCCAGCGACAGAAGTTGCGCTTCAGAGAAGTCACTCTGACCTCCACCAAGAACGGCGGCTTGGTTCGTCCCACAAAGTCGGAACTTCCTCCTGAGCATCTCCGAAAGATTATGATTGATCATGGCGACCTCTCGTCGAAGAAAGTAGCCTCAGACAAGCGTTCCCATTTGGGTTCGCTCAAGTATATGCCTCATGCTATTCTCAAGCTTCTTGAGAATATTCCCCAGCCGTGGGAGCTGGCCAAGGATGTGAAGGTACTCTACCATACTACAGGTGCCATTACATTTGTCAATGAAGTTCCTCGTGTCATTGAGCCCGTTTACACTGCTCAATGGGCTACAGCATGGACCATGATGAGAAGAGAAAAGCGTGATAGAAGACACTTCAAGCGCATGAGGTTTCCGCCATTCGACGACGAGGAACCTCCAATAGATTGGATGGAAAATCTTGAAGATCTTCCTGCGCCCGAGGCCATCCAGTTGGACCTTGAAAACAACTCCCAGTTTGGTCTGATTGATTGGCTTTACGACGAGAAACCATTCATCGACGATTCTACAGTGGTCAACGGAGAATCTTACCGAGCTTGGAACCTCGATCTCCCCACCTTGGCCGCCTTGTATAGGCTCGCCCAACCATTGTTACCTCATGTAACTGATGCCAATTATTACTACTTGTTTAACAAGGAGGCCTTCTTCACGGCCAAAAGCTTGAATGTGGTCGTCCCTGGTGGACCCAAGTACGAGCCATTGTACAAAGACAAGATCAATGACAGGGACAACGAAGACTTCACCGAGTTTAACTCGATCGACCGTATTATATTCAGAATTCCTATCAAAACAGAGTATAAAGTGGCATACCCATACCTCTACAACTCATTTGTCAAAGATGTGAGCGTTTCATGGTATCATGATTCTATCAACACGTACGTCAGAGACCAGGAAACAGACACCGAAAACAAATCTCAGGGAAGATCTTTCAATTTCCATCTGTCATACAATCCAATCATTCCGCATAATTTCTCGACCAAGCAATCTGAAGAGGCTCTCATTGATTTTGAAGTTGAGGATATAGAACTTCCCCAGGATTTCGAGCCTTTGATGACTACGTCTGATGAAGAACCCTTACCCTTGGAGCCATCTCACACCAACGATGCAATTCAATTATGGTGGGCTCCATACCCATACAACAGGCGTTCAGGCAAAACAATTCGTGCACAAGATGTGGCTTTGGTTAAAGCATGGTACAAGGAGAGACCGCCGCCCAATGCGCCAATCAAGGTTCGTGTTTCATATCAGAAACTATTGAAGAACCATGTATTGAACGAATTAAAAAACCCTCCTGGTTCGAAGTCGGGATCAAAAATGGCAAACGAGAATCGTGCAAAGCTTTTGCAGACGTTGAGATCAACTAAATATTTTCAGGAAACAACCATAGATTGGGTGGAGGCTGGACTTCAACTTTGCAGACAGGGTCATAATATGCTTAATTTGCTTCTCCACAAACGAGGTCTCACATATCTCCATCTTGACTACAATTTCAATCTTAAGCCAACCAAGACCTTGTCAACAAAGGAAAGAAAAAAGTCTCGATTTGGTAATGCATTTCACTTGATCCGTGAGTTGTTGAGAGTTGTTAAAATCATCGTGGATGCACATGTTCAATTCAGATTGGGAAATGTGGATGCTTATCAATTAGCTGATGGTCTTTATTACATTATGAATCACTTGGGCCAGCTCACAGGAATCTACCGTTACAAGTATAAAGTCATGCATCAAATCCGAGCATGTAAGGATCTCAAACATGTGGTTTACTCAAACTTTAACCAAGATATAGGCAAGGGTCCCGGATGTGGATTCTGGCAACCTGCTTGGAGAGTGTGGCTATCATTCATCAGAGGCACCATTCCGTTGCTTGAGAGATGGCTAGGTAACCTCTTAGCTAGACAGTTTGAAGGTAGACGAAGTAATGATGTGGCCAAGACTGTCACCAAACAAAGAATTGACTCATACTATGATCTTGAATTGAGAGCTCAGGTCATGCATGATATTTTGGATATGATTCCCGAGGGTTTGAAACAAAACAAATCAGCTATTATTTTGCAACATTTGAGTGAAGCATGGAGATGCTGGAAAGCGAATATTCCTTGGAAAGTGCCCGGTATGCCAAAACCTGTTGAGGATATTATCGAGCACTATATCAAAGCAAAGGCCGACGGCTGGATCTCCATCGCTCATTACAACCGTGAAAGAATCAGACGTGGCGCAACCGTTGAGAAGACTGTTGTTAAGAAGAACTTAGGACGACTTACCAGATTGTGGGTTAAGAACGAGCAAGACCGCCAAAATGACTTTGCTTCCAATGGTCCATATGTCTCTCCAGATCAAGCCGTAATCATTTTTCAAACGATGGTCCATTGGTTGGAAAGCAGGAAATTCAATGCTATCCCTTTCCCTCCCATTTCTTATAAACACGACACGAAGCTATTGGTTCTTGCATTGGAAAACTTGAAAGAAAGTTACAATGCGAATGCACGATTGAATTCGGCCCAAAGAGAAGAGTTAGCTTTGATCGAACAAGCATATGATAATCCAAATGAATGTTTAGCTCGGATCAAAAAGTTTTTGCTTACTCAAAGGATTTTCAAGGAGGTTGGATTGGAGATGATGGACCACTACAGTCATCTCGTACCAACTTACACCATCGACCCGTTAGAGAAAATTACTGACGCTTACCTTGACCAATACTTGTGGTATGAAGCCGATAAACGTATGCTCTTCCCCAACTGGGTTAAGCCTTCTGATGACGAGATTCCACCACTCCTTGTGTACAAATGGTGCCAGGGTATCAATAATTTGGATAATGTATGGAGCACATCAAGAGGAGAGGCCAACGTTCACTTCGAAACATCCTTGAGCAAAGTGGCTGAAAACATTGACTTCACTATGCTTAATAGACTCCTCCGATTAGTCGTCGATCCAAATATTGCTGACTACATCACTTCGAAGAACAATGTCACATTATCTTATAAGGATATGAACCATGTCAATCAATATGGATTGATTCGGGGCCATGCATTTTCATCTTTTGTCTATCAGTACTACTGTTTGGCTATAGATTTGTTGATTTTGGGTTTGGACCGTGCTACGGAACTCGCCGGAAGTAACTTGCAACCCAACAGTTTCTTACAGTTTAAGGACAAGGAGACTGAAACAGCAAGTCCAATCAGATTGTATTGTAGATACATGGATAAAGTTCACATTTTCTTCCGCTTCGACAAAGAGGACGCTGATGGCTTGGTTCAGGACTACTTAACCGAGAATCCAGATCCAAACTTCGAGAGTGTGGTGGGCTACAATAACCATAAGTGTTGGCCAAGAGACCAGCGAATGAAGTTGATGAGACCAGATGTAAATTTGGGGAGAGCGGTTTTCTGGGAGATATCAACCAGAATCCCAAGCTCTATCACTACTATCGAGTGGGAAAATTCTTACGCTTCCGTCTATTCGCCGGAAAACCCAAATCTCTTGTTCTCTATGTGTGGGTTTGAGGTAAGAATATTACCAAAATGCAGAGCTGCCGAGAACCTTTCCTCCCAGGAAGGTGTCTGGGACCTTATTAATCAGAAATCCAAGGAAAGAACCGCGAAAGCTTTCTTGCAAGTATCTCAGGAAGATGTGGACAAGTTTCAGAACCGTATCCGTCAAATATTGATGTCTTCTGGCTCGGCTACTTTCACAAAGGTTGCAGCGAAATGGAACACGGCACTTATCTCTCTCTTCGCATATTACAGAGAGGCAGTTGTTGCTACAGAATCATTACTTGATGTCCTTGTCAAGTGTGAGACCAAAATCCAGAATAGAGTTAAGATGGGCTTGAACTCCAAGATGCCATCGAGGTTCCCACCTGCTGTGTTTTATACACCCAAAGAACTTGGAGGGTTGGGAATGTTGAGTGCTTCGCATATTTTGATCCCAGCCTCCGATTTGAAATGGTCAAAACAAACTGATACGGGAATTACTCATTTCAGAGCTGGTATGAGCCACCAAGAAGAGAGAATGATTCCCACAATCTTTAGATACATCACCACGTGGGAAAATGAGTTCCTCGACTCACAGAGAGTGTGGGCTGAATATGCTATCAAGCGTCAAGAAGCCGCTGAGCAGAACCGTCGACTTACTTTCGAAGATATGGAAAGCAGTTGGGATCGTGGTATTCCAAGAATCAGTACATTGTTTCAGAAAGACAGGCAGACATTGGCATATGACAAAGGGCATAGAGTAAGAAGAGAGTTCAAGCAATACAGCTTGGCTAGGTACAACCCATTCTGGTGGACAAGTAACCATCATGATGGAAAGTTGTGGAACCTCTCTGCCTACAGAACGGATATCATCCAAGCTCTTGGGGGAATTGAGACAATTCTTGAGCATACATTGTTCAAGGGCACTGGTTTTGACTCTTGGGAAGGTTTATTCTGGGAGAAAGCATCCGGATTTGAGGACTCTTTGAAGTTTAAAAAGTTGACAAATGCGCAAAGATCAGGTTTGAGTCAGATTCCAAACCGTCGTTTCACCTTGTGGTGGTCTCCCACTATTAACAGAGCGAATGTTTATGTTGGTTTCTTAGTTCAACTTGATCTTACAGGAATTTTCCTTCATGGAAAGATTCCAACCTTGAAGATTTCATTGATCCAGATTTTCAGGGCACATTTGTGGCAGAAGATTCATGAAAGTTTGGTTCAGGACCTTTGTCAAGTTCTTGACAAAGAGTTAGAAGTGTTACACATTGATAGTGTTGACAAACAGGCAATCCACCCCAGAAAGTCTTACAAAATGAACTCATCTTCTGCAGATATTGTTTTGACCAGTACTTACAAGTGGAATCTTTCAAGACCTTCTCTTCTTCACGACAAGAACGACAGTTTTGACAGTGTTACTGCAACAAAGTACTGGATTGATGTTCAGTTGAGATATGGTGATTATGACTCTCATGATATTTCAAGATACACCCGTGCCAAGTTCTTAGACTATACAACTGACAGCACAAGTGCTTATCCCTCACCTACCGGAGCTATGGTTGGTGTTGATCTCGCGTATAATGTTTATGATGTCTACGGAAATTGGTTCAATGGATTTAAGCCTTTGATGCAGAATGCCATGAAGGAAATCATGAAAGCAAACCCAGCATTATATGTGCTCAGAGAGCGTATCAGAAAGGGATTGCAATTATACCAATCTCAACCTCAGGTCGCCCTTTTGAACTCCTCTAATTATGCCGAGCTCTTTAACAATGACACCCAGCTTTTTATTGATGATACAAATGTGTACAGAGTGACGGTTCACCGTACTTTTGAAGGAAACTTGACAACAAAGCCAATCAACGGTGCAGTGTTCATTTTGAATCCAAAGACCGGGCAATTGTTCTTGAAAATCATCCACACACTGGTTTGGGCTGGCCAAAAACGTTTAGGACAGTTAGCAAAGTGGAAAACTGCTGAAGAAGTGGCCGCATTAATTCGCTCACTTCCAAGAGAAGAACAACCAAAGCAAATCATCGCAACTAGAAAGGGTGTCCTCGATCCACTTGAAGTTCACATGCTTGATTTCCCTAACATCGCTATTAGAGCATCTGAACTCCACTTGCCGTTTGCTTCTGCCTTGAAGATTGATAAACTAGCAGATGTGGTGTTGAAAGCCAGTGAGCCCCAGATGGTATTGTTCAACTTTTATGACGACTGGCTCAAAACAATTTCATCTTACACCGCATTCTCCAGAACGATCCTTATTTTGAGAGCCTTGGGAATCAGTCAAGAAAGAACCAATATGATTCTTCGTCCAGACGCTAGTGTCATCACCGAGGCACATCATATCTGGCCCACCTTGACTGATGAACAATGGATTGATGTCGAAACGCAATTGAGAGATTTGATTTTGAACGATTACGCAAAGAAAAACAACGTGAACATCCAGTCGTTGACTCAAACGGAGATCCGTGATTTAATTTTGGGTCAAGAAATTAGAGCACCTTCAGCAATGAGACAACAGATTGCAGATGTTGAAAATACCTCCAAGGATGACCCAGACGCAGCTAATGCTAATCAGCAATTAACTGCGTTGAAGACAACGACACAGAATGTACATGGCGAAGAGATTACAACAATTACTACCACCAATTATGAGCAGCTGTCATTTAGCTCCAAGAATGAGTGGAGAAATCGTGCAATCGCTGCCAACAATTTGCACTTGCGGACAAAGAACATTTATGTCTCATCTGAAGAGTTCGTAGAAGATGACAGTTTCACATACATCATGCCCAAGAATTTGCTCAAGAAATTTGTTCAGATCTCAGATATCCGCACTCAAGTTGGAGCATTCATATATGGAACTTCTCCAGAAGACAACAATGAAATCAAGGAGATCAAGGGCATTGCATTGGTTCCACAGCTTGGAAACTCTCATTCGATCCAATTCCCAACGAAGATACCCAACCATAAGGAGAACGACTTCCTCAAAGGTATGGAATTGTTGGGATGGATCCATACTCAAAGTCACGACTTGAATATGGTTAGCCCTGTCGACGTTACCACAATGTCGACATTCTTCAAAAACAATGAAAACACTTGGAACAAGAACATGATTGATATGACAGTATCATTTACACCAGGATCTGTTACTCTCGCAGCATACAATCTTACCAACGAGGCATACTCTTGGGGGTTTAACAACAAGGATATGATTTCCAATGCCCCAGCGGGCTTCAGTCCTTCGTTCAGTGTGAAGAAACAGTTGATATTGTCAGATAGAATCTTGGGATCCTTCACTGTTCCGGACGATAGCATCTGGAACTACTCATTCATTGGCCCTGTGTGGGATCCGAACGGTGCATTTGACTTGAAAATGGACATTCCATTACCATTTTATCATGAACTCCATCGCCCTCTTCACTTCAGCAATTTCGCAGACATTGAAGGTAATGAGTTGGAGGCTACACAGGAGGACAATTTTTCCTGAACATACTAATTGAATAATACATAATTTGCATATCACCAATGACGTACGGAGATGATGTGGGCTTCGATGGCCACAAGTAGTTTTCTCAACTCAGTCCGAGATACGTTCTCCTTGAGAAGCAAGATCTCCAACGAATTTTTACCGTTCATGTACTTCAACAACTTAAAGAACACAGCTGACAATTCTGAAGTCAAATTGCACTCCTCATGTACAATTTTATTGATCCATCTTCTTTCCAAGCTGGAGGCACGACCTGGGTCTACAAGAATAGTATCATCATCATCTTCTAATGCAATATTGGGTGCAAGATGGGAAAACTCCAAGTTTTTCCGGATGCTATCAATTTGATCATCGAGAGTGTCAAGCGGAGATTTCAGATTGGAGCCCTTCATCAATTTAGATGAGTTATCTGGTTTGGCAGGTTTGCCATCAGTGACCTTATTATCCACAACCTTAGTATCCATAACTTTATTATCCACAACCTTATTATCCACAACCTTGCTCTCCAACTTAACATCCGAACGAGAGGAGGAATCTCCGTGTCTCTTAATTCTCCCCAATTCATTCTCCATATCTTCTTCTACCTTCATCTTGACCTTTCTCGATACCTTGAGCCAGATATACGTGTGGAGTTGGGTAACATAGCCATATCTCATGAGCCAGGCAAGTGCATCTAAGTAAATTTCTTTATGGTCCCTAGAAGGAATTATGGAGGCGAATTGTTTTGGTTTCTTCAGCCGGGAGGAAAGTAACTTGAGGAACAGAGGCAAAGAAGGTACTGTTGAGAACTTCTTTTTGAATTGTGGGATGTCTCGGTAGAAATTGGCCGTGATTGGAGCCATTGGAGATACAATGTAGATAGATCGAGTATTCAAGGGTGAAATAACCCTAGCACGTCGCCAGTATATCAAGTGAAGCGCAAACAGAATCACTGCCGACGTTGAAAGAGAGGACTTCCCCGACTGCAGCTTCATTTTGTTGGTGATTTTGAGCAAGGACTCTGAAGGATGAATCAAACGAACGAACGCTGCTAATTCCGAATTGGGGTCGGCCTTAATATCTCGAATGATCGAGTCAGGCTCGTCCAATAACAACAACGAGAAGTAGATGACATCTTCAGTGATCGCCTTATCGTCGTCGTCCAGATCGTCATCATTATCTTCATTAGGATCTAAATCATCTGTGATCAGTCCACCTAGCATAAGACTCATTAAGCTGTTTGATTTGTAGCGTGTGGTTTCGCCTATGCTTACCAAACCGGTATTTCCCAATAGATTAACCGTAGACGATAAGTAGGATCCTGGGATATAGGGCACGGTCATTTCTGGGAGCGAATGGAACTCCAATTTGATAGGGATCTGAAATGAACGAGGTTTGTTGTTGATGGTTAGATTGGCAATACGGGACGTGGAAATGGCATCGAAGCATTGCACCATGATCTTGCAAAGGGACGATTTGGACACCAAGAACTCGTTCATGGTCTGCTGAGACGTCTGACTCACAGAGTTTCTCCACTCCTCCTTCAACTTATAGATGAGTCTAGTCTGGTTCCATACAAACTCGTGTTTCAGCTGCTCATAACGAAGAACCAATGACAACTTAGATACAACGTAATAGAACATTTCATCGATACGGTAATTTCGTTCTATTTCCGGCGGATTCATGACAAAAACTAGATGGAACATGCTCATGGCCGTGGCAGACTGTTCTGTAGACGTTCCGTGGTCGTCATTCGTGAGCGAATCGCCATTGTGAATGCTCTGATCCCGATTGTTACGTTTATCTGATCTCCACGAGCCATTACTCGAAACATGCACTGGAAGTCCCAAGAAGACCACATTCTCCAACATGATTTCGAACCGTCGGTTACACATATCCCTGGGTGGACTTAGCATCTCACTGATGTGCTCTGGCTCGAACCCCAAAATCTGGTTTGAAAGTTCTTTCGAGCCTTGAGTCGTCGAGGAGTTCTTGCTCAGATTCGAAGCAACTTGTCTTAATGTGCGGTGGCCACTCTCCACGTAAGACACTTGGGGCAGTCCAGGGCGGTCTGCCGAATTGACGGAGCCCACTTCTGCCAACTCATGGAGCCGGGCCCTGTGGCTCTGCTGGTTGTCTAGAAACGATAATAGGTCTTGTTTGGTGCCGAGGTAGTAGTCGAGATGACTGGAATCCCATGTAGTAGCGGACTCGCGATCCTTAGTGGAATCTTCGGCTATGTAATCCTCATCGTCGAAGTCATCGTCTGACTCTTCTGCACCTTGGGACCTTAGAGAGGTGTCTGAAAGTTCTGGAGGGTAGTGATGGACGATCTGGGGGCCATTGTGGGTAGAAACCACAAGGAGAATGCCTATTAGACTGGGACACGGTAGGTTGTACGACATGTGATTGAGTGAAGTAGGCGTGGAATTTGAAGATGATAAAGATAAGGTTGATATTTGGTTGTAGGTGTAGGTTAGAAGTGCAGTATAGACAGGTAAATGAAGATAAGTTGGCATAGAAGATAGTTGGTATTGTAAATATAATTGATACGAAGAGTTAGGTGACGATGAGAAATTGAAGTCAGATATTGGAAGGGGGATAAGAATAGATTGGAAATTGAGTTCATGGAGCTTTGGACAGTCTTTGGAGATTTACTGGTTGAGGGCAAGTAGTTAGCAATGTGGTCAATGACTGCGAATTGCAAGTATGAAAGACCATTCCATTAACAAATATCCGATTAACATAATTCGTTCTAATAATAAGTGAAAGAGAATATTACCATTTGAGTTGGACATGTTATGAGTAAGTTTCAATCGATAACAAACGTTGAATAGTATCTGGACACAGTAAGTTAACAGTTAGTCAATGAGTATCAGTGTGTCCATTGTCCGGACACTTAAGTCATTTGAATCTATCCAATCCACTTAGAGTGGTATTTATTAACTCAACACTTACAGACGCTCCTTAAACTAAAGCTCGAACTTATCATTCAATAAGCCAAAACATTCGTCTGCTTTCTACAATCAAAGCCAATAACAGCTCCACTCTGCTTTGCAGTCTATTTCGCTTACCCATAAATACCTACATCTTGTGCTTGATCTCCTTGTTGGCAATCTGCACAAATCTCTGCTGAGGAATACCCTGGATCCATCTGTTGAAGCCAATAATAAGCTCCTTCGAACTGGCACTGTTGATCAACTGGTCTCTGTTGGCCTTAAGAAGCTGCTTGTTAGCAAAGATGGATGGCTCATACAAGCCCTCAAGCTTGGCCTTGACTTCGTTCAACACCTTTGCGTTAAACTCCTCGGTGGTCAACTTCTCACCGGAGTAGGTCTTGTTGAAGAAACCCAACTTGTCCAAGTCCTTACCTGGAATAGGCTTGGAGAACAACAAAGCCTCGGCAGACTTGGACCAGCCCAATCTCAAGAATAACGTGGAAGAGGCTGCACCTTCAGCCACCAAACCCAAATTGGCAAATGGTGCCAACAAAAACACCTTCTCGTCATCGATGGCATACACAATGTCACATAACGCAACCAAAGCTGAAGATAATCCAATCACTGGGCCGTTGAGCGCGGCAACCAACACCTTCTTGTGGTTGTGAAACAAGTCCACCAAATAAGCGTTTCTACCCACGAAGTTCTTGAACCAGAAATCATGCGAGAAGAGCTCAGCAGGGTCACCAACAGTGCCAGCCAAAGTGCCATCAGACACATTGGCACCAGCAGAAAAGTATCTACCGGTGGCCTGGATGATGGTGGCTACAGTGTTCTCCTCTTCATCTGCTTCAGCGATCTTCTTAGCTAAATCAAGGTATTGCAACCCAGTCAATGCATTCAACTTGGTTGGCAAGTTGAGGGTGATGACGGTGACGTTTCCTTTAACCTCGTAGAGAATGTCTTCCAGCGACATGGTGGGAGGTTCGAATAAGTTTGTGTATATGACGAAACAGATGCGGTTGAAGGTTTATATAATTGGCAGAATTATCAAGTGCATATTGCCATATAGCGGATTGTGGGGTGAAAACCGAGGATAAGAGTGCGGAGGATGGGGGAACCATCGGAATCTAAGTTGAAGAGGGGAGGGAAAATTCGAGGACGGATACATAGGATAGAAATTTGGGGGAAAATTTTTTGGGGAATTCTTTTTTAGGAAGCTTTGGGTAAGCTTGAAAGTTCGTTGAAGATGTAGAAAGTATATATTGTGGCTGTACGTGAGAAATTGAGCATGGCAAGAAATGTGAGAAATGCGAGAATGCCGAGAATGAGAAAATGTAAAGTATGATAGACATTGTAAAGAAGTGTATAATGTAGAGGAAATTTTGCAACCGGCAATTTTGAAAAAATGGGAGAAATAGGAGTTGTTAATATGGTATGAATCGAGTTATCCTGATCTATTCAGAAGGGGGAACAGATGAAAGTCTGGGTTTCTGTCTAGTTGGCTATCTCGTGGGTATTATGGGATTAGTAGCAAATATTTATACCCAGGCACTTCTAATAACTGGATCTTAGAAGTGACAGGATCTTATAGTTACAGGCTCGTAACATGTTTTTCTTATTAAAATTCTTAAGGATTTTATTTGTAGAATTCAAAAGGTTATTAATGTGATGTATACTCCTGTTCCATCAGTGCTTCTCTAGAAAGTAAAATTGTGGAGGTTTGGTACTCTTAGGAATTCACCTTGCACACCGTTCAGAATTCAGCCATTCTTTTCTCTTTACAATCTCTTTACATTCTAAGGAAATCCCATTTACCTTTTCTTTCTTTCTTTATCTCCCCTTTTCCCCCTCTCCCCTTTTCTCTCTCTCTCCTTTTCTCTCTCTCTCTCTATCTATCTTTTGCTTCTCCTTACAATCTCTCTACCCTCTACATTCTCTCTCAACTCTCTTATTATGCTAAACAATTACGCATTCTTCAAGTTCGTGGACAACCACTCCAAACCCTCATACAAACCGTCTCCAGATGTGGCACATGTCGACTGAATGTACCATGGTCTCTGGCGAATCGAGTGCAATCCCAACTTCTCGGTAATCTCCGCAGCATTCATGGCGTTTGGCAAGTCCTGCTTGTTTGCAAACACAAGCAATAACGCATCTCTCAACTCGTCTTCATTGAGCATCTGCTGCAACTCCTCCCGGGCCTCAGCAATACGGTCTCTGTCATTGGAGTCAACAACAAAGATGATACCCTGGGTGTTCTGGAAATAGTATCTCCACAACGGTCTGATCTTGTCCTGTCCACCCACGTCCCACACCGTGAACGAGATGTTCTTGTACTCGACAGTTTCGACGTTAAATCCAATGGTTGGAATGGTGGTGACAATCTCTCCCAACTTCAACTTGTACAAGATGGTGGTCTTACCTGCGGCATCCAAACCCACCATCAAGATTCTCATTTCCTTGTGGCCAAAGAGGCCGGCAAACAACTTGGAGAAGGACAATCCCATTCTTGGTTGATAAGTTTTTATGTGGTGGGAAATGTGAGATCAGGATATCTTTGGGCGGAGGGCGTGACTGCAGACAAGCCGGGTTTTTGTTAGTGACTTGAAGAATAATGGAAGAGTGAGGTCAAGACTTTCGGGTTTAAATAGATATGACTAGAAGCGCGAAGCATAGTTATGTTTGGTAATTTTCATTTTTGTTGTCGTTGTGAAAGGGATCGAATTCATCAAACTTTTAGAGCAGATCACGTGACCACAATATAACTACCAATCAACTTTGACTAAAATCAACAAACGAAAACATAAGAAGTTTTTAAAATGTTCAATTATCTCGCTACTAATCATCATCTCACATTTTCTCATAATTGCCTCCACTCCCCTTCTTATCAAACTCACTAACAATCATTTCATGCCCCGAGTCCTACACCCGTACACCATAACAAGCGATATACTCACAAGCTAATTCACAACTTATATTCAACAATAACATGTCTCTTTCTGTCGTATGGCCCAATCATCCGGCACCAAATCACGGCTATACGCGGCTCCGTGTATCTGTTGAAGTTACGCCGCCCGAAATTGGCGGTTTCTCACTGTCATTGGCGTTCAAGGTTCCCTATTTCATTTACAATGGTAAAGAACGGGTATTGGTGAAACACCTTGCCCAGTTGTGGAATTACCCGCTGTCTTACCAAGTGATTTCTAAGTTGGTCAAACGGACTGGAATCCCGAAAAATGACTTGTTTCTGGAGTCTGATGCGCTGCTTAACGCCGCCCTTCAAGATGCCAACTTGATATCTGGTGATGAAGCACAAAAGAAGCTTTTCTACGTGGATTTGCTGCTTATTTACCTGGTGGTGGCCAATAAGGATGTACTTGTTGGCGAAATGACGGTCGAAGCTCCTACAGAAACAAGAAGAAGACCAACTGCCAGGGCCATAGAAGATGACATGATAACAGTTTCCCAGGTATTCCCACAGTACGGACAGGTGGAAGCGACCACACCATTAACACATGCTACGTTCTTGTGTCTTAATCCAATGACAAAGTTGCAAGTTTACCGCCATGACGGAAACTACAGGAAGGTATATGGAACCTCGGTCAGTGCTCAGGAACGGGAGCTTTTATTTACGGCAAATAACTACACTCTGTACGACGCCTCCAAGACGGAGGAAAATTCCGGTTCGGAAGTTTCCTCGTCTTCGTCAAAAAAGCCTTTGGGCAGACAAAAGCGTCATGTGGGAAGTGTGGACCCAAACATGCTAGATGTCACGGAAAACATACTTCCAGGATGCGGGCTCATCCAAGAGTTCAATGTCAATGCTTTGTGTAAGGTTCCTAATTATTTTGTCATCAACGGACAGATGAGTTCAGCGCAGCAGAATGCGTTATTCAATCCTCAAAAGCCACATCTTGAAGGTTTGGATTTGAAGTTCTCGGAAACGAGTAAAACTTCCAAGCAGTTGCAGCAGATCCTCCTCAACAACGACCAGGAGGCCTATCACTCTAAGTACTACTACTTCAAGAGTTACAGAGGCCCTGGCTCGGGTAACTATAAGGATGCAGCCATGGTGAACAGAATTAATCGCATCAGAAAATTCACCCCCGAGTCAACACCTAAGACCAATGCAGTCACACATATTCCAGCAAACAGAGTGATGAAGCCACCGAGCAAGAGGTTCAATCGCGTCATCAAGGGCTTAACTCACGAATTCTACTCGGATGACAATGTGGAGGTTGTGTTGGAGAGACAGAGACGATTCACCGAGGACTTCACCAACTTGGAGATGTTGCACAACACTTTATTGTTTAACTTGTTGGTAAATTCGTACCGTGAGGTGTCTGGAGATACTTGGAAGTGCTTTTACAAGTTTAAGCAAATCAACTTCGAGAAATTGTATAGTATCGAGCAGACGGATCTCAGGAACAAGCGCAGAAACGAGTTATTGGTCAAGCAGGCCGAGATGCAACAAAAGTCGTCTACCCAGCTTCCACCTACTCCCGAGTTGGCCGAGCTCTTGCGGCCAGATCTCACGCTACGCTTCACGTTACCTTCTCAGCATCATGAAATCATGGAGAGATTACCAGTTGAGCTTCGTGGAGAGGAGAAGGACCCTGTCTCGGATCTCAGCAAGCCTATCAGGTATGTGGCCACCTACCCTGACAAGACCATGCCGGATATTTTGAACCAGATTGAGGTGGTGAAGCTTCCAAACGCCAACTCACTTGCATGGGACAATATCAAGAAGTACAGAGATACGCTGTCATAAAGATATGAAGTGTTGAAGTTTACCTAATGTATTATACCGTCTATATTCCAGTGGCCGTGCAGCAGATATTAATGGCGGCAGAGATAAATAAGTAGGAAAAAGGTAATGATTAGACACACTCACTTTTCGTCATTGTCATCGCTGAATATACTGAACCCAAGCGTCGAAGGAGCAAGGTCTCCCTGAATGGTAAAATTCTTACCGATGTTCTTATCAAGAAACTTATTAGCAACGTTGTAGTTGACGGAAGGCTCCACGACCTGCGTGAACACCAATTTCCGGGGCTTGAAACGTTGCTCTTCCTCCGTTAGGCGTTGGATCATCTTCTTTCCTGTGCGGTGGTTGATGAGCTCCATGTGAGTGGAAAAATCAATGTCATTTGAGCCCTTTTCCGCTTCCTTTGCAGATGTGGACTCAACAAACGGATTTTCCAACTCCATTCGTGGGATATTCTTCAAATCCTCCTCTCTCATTACTAGAATGTCATCGTCGCTGTCGAATGACGATTCACGCCGAGAACGCAACTTGGGACGAGGGGACGGTGTCCTTAGAGTGGGAACCTTGATAAAATTGTGCAGGGGGGAGACATTGGCATCCTGACTTTCATTCGCTAGTGCCTGGAGGCTCGCTGTGAGCGATCTGGAGTTGCGTGATGGCTCAATAAGTTCAGAGAATAGCGTGGACTTTCTAGACGAGCATGTGGCCAGAGGCGTGGGCAAAAACGGAGCCGACGCGTCCGTGAAGGGATTAGCCGATACACCTGATTGCTTATGGCTCTTTTTGGTCACTCGTGGACTCAAAAAAGGTGACTTATGAGGAGAAGCAAAAGTATCAAACTTTGAGTCGATGGACCTGTTCTTTCGGTGGGAAGAACGAGAGGATTTTGGAGTCATATTGCCGAAACTTGAGAAACGGGCCACGTGGCGCCTTGGAGGAGTAGCAGGACACTCTGGATGGGGTGCCATATTTTTTGGTAGTTTGTAGTTTCAGGGAGATGGTGATAAATTTAGGGAAAAGAATTGGGATGGGATATGTGAAACATCCGTACACCATGGAGATTACAAGGGACGGTAATGATTGTAAGAAAGGCGATTTTCTAAAGTTTAAATGGATAAGGGGAATCGAGAGTCCATTTTCTGAATGAAGTATGATTTTGATGGTTTTTAGGAGGGTTTTCTTCGTTTTGAATGTGTAGAGATGGATGAGTTTATTGACTGTGAAGACGCGAATTAATTATGACACTAATAATAAAGACGGATAATAGTAAAGAAAAATTGGAGGATTAAATGAGGAGATAAAAAGAAGCTTTAGCTTCGATTGATGAAAACGATGCAATTGAAAAAAAACAAATAAGAATTGATTTGAACACAACTGATTGCATGTTTGTATCCTATAGTTGCTATGGGGCCCCCACAAAGCCAGGGAAATGCCGGAACAAACATCTAATCAAAATTAGACCCATAGAAGAGCTATAAAAGAAGAAGAAAAAAAAGGGCAAGATGAACAATGAAGTTCCAAAATTCATATCTCTAAACATATTTAAAAATCCCGCCACACTGTAACAAACCGTTCTGAGATGCTCCTATTTATAGATAGATCGTCTGGGGTCTCTCATGGTTACATGACTAAGCCTGACAATTCCATTGATATCACACTTTCTCCTTCTAGAAAGCAATACTAGTTCAGAATTTATTTACGAATTCAAAATTAATGCAATCATTCCTTCTGATCGTTAACTGATATTTTGCTCGATTGCTCAATCTTTCTCTTTTAAATCTCTCTCACGTTTATCTATTTTTTACCCTCAGTGTTACTCTTCAAAATGGTCGACCTGTTCATTCTAAACTATCCACATTGTAGAATCTTTCAAACATCCAAAATTAAACCCTAATCTATGGCTTCCTGAATCCCTTATCTTTTTTTTTACCCTTAGATCCCTTCTGACATACAATGGCTCCTTCCCGGGCAACTTGAATCTAGGGTTTTGGCCAACCTGTACATTCTACTCTCTCACAATACACGAAGTAGGCTTTGATCCACGAATCCACACCAGACGTCAGAACATTACTGAGTCAAAACTTCACCTCGTCTCGACTGCCAAATTCGCCCAATTCATCGTCACAACCCTATTGCCATGTCGTTTGCAAACTCCTTCTGGACCCACGACTACCATGTAGGGTACGAGGTGCTCTTTGACGAACTTGCTGAAGGAATTAAAGAAAATGACGACTTCATCGAATTATTCACCAAACGTATGGAGCTGGAGTTGGCATACGGCTTATCTCTTGAACAATTGCCTTCGTCGCTCCGCTATTCCAGCAAAAGACACGCCAATGAAGATTACGTACTGACTATTAAGAATGCCTATGGCAAGCTCAACGAAAACTTCGCCAAACAAGGTGCATACCACCTGGAGATCGCACGCAACATTCAGACGATGGTATTGGAACCTTTTCTGAAATGGTGTGCTGACCATGAGCAGAGAGTTGGATACCTGGAGCTGGTGGTCACTGACCAATATAAACACTACAAAACTGCACGGGCCAATTTGGACAAGTTGCTGAAGAAGTACTTCAACAAGTGCAGAATGCTAGAGGAGTTCAAGTCTCACTATTCTGAAGAGGAATTGGCAGAAATCGCTGAAGATGTCCATTTAAACGCATCTGGTAAGGATGAGTCCAACGACCCAGAAGATGTAGATAGTACCATCTACACGTTTGCAGGTCACTCTTACGACTCCAAAACAGCTACTACCTTGTTGTCAGACATGCTAAGCCATATCGAGTTGACGTCGCATAAAGTTCCCATCTTGGGCACCTACCACAATGTATCCAGTGGAAGTGCCATTACACAATGGCTTCTAGACAACATGCCTGAGTTCCGTGGCAACATTGCCAAGGCCGAGAAGTTTGGCCAGGATTTGGTGACCAACGGCTTCATCCGACTCATTGGATCGATGGGTGCTAACAAGAACTTCATCAACTCGTCGCAGTTCTTGTACCAATGGAAACCTTTAGTTTTCGACATGACGAAGTTGTCCGAATTTGATCTTTCGAAAACAGGTAATACTGTCAATTACGACCCAATCGCAGCACAGACAAGCAGGACCAATCAGCTCTCCAACTATTTCGAAGACGTCAAGCAAGCCATTGGTGTGACCACAGTGGACTATACCGACAAGAGCCAGTACTTGAAACTCACGAATGAGGTGAACACTTTGGACTTGCAATACTTCCAGACTACCAAGGAATTGGACAGAATTAGGTGCACATTCGAAGAAACCGTCATGGACCACTTGTCGTTCATGCAAAAGTGTGAGCTAGATCGCTTGAAGGCCATCAAGAAGGCAATGTTTGACTTTTTGGCCACTTTCTCCAATAAAGTGAGTGCTTTGAAGCATGCTTGCGACGAGTTGTTTGTGGTGGAAGAGACTATTCATCCAGTTAACGACTTGAAGTTCTTGATTGAAAACTACGCTACTGGAAAGTTCAATCCTCGCGTCACTTTGTACGACAATTATTATGACTCCAATATCAAGCAGACATTTGGAGTGGATCTCAATGTGAAGTCTCGACTCGACAGAAAGGCTGTCCCCGTTATTGTCCAGGCGATTCTCTCGTACTTGGATGAGGTATACCCAGAATTGAGTAATGACGAAGAAAGAGTTGGCCTCTGGACACAACCTGTGCATTTATCTCAGGTGCATGCCCTCAGATTCAAGTTGAACGAATTGACGGACATTAAACAGATACATGGTTTCCTAAAGGAGAACGAGGCAACAACCGTCACCAATGTTCTCAAGTTATACTTCATGGAATTGCCAGACTCCATAGTTCCCTACAGCTACTTTGATTTGATCAAGACTTTGTACCAGAACTACCCAGTTTCGGATCATGACGAGAACGTGGATAAATCTCGTATCACCGGCTTGCAGAACACATTGCTGGAGCTCCCTGTGTCCAACTTGGCTACATTGGATGCGCTTTTGACACACTTGACACGTCTTGTCAGCATTGTTAGTTCCAAGAACGAGAAGTTGGCATCTCAGTTGAAGACCAAAATTTGCAAAGAATTTGGAAACGTTGCATTGAGACCCAAATTAGACAGTTCCATTGAAGAGAGGAGCCCCCATCTTGACACTGCGGCTGTGGAACTACTTCAACAGAACTTGATGGCTGATTTCTTCGAGAATAAAAATGCTATTTTTGGCGAATTGAGAAGAAGAAACTCCAGACCAAGAGAAGCTGTTCGCAAGGACCACACTACTCTTCCAAGTGCAAAGACCAATGTTATGGAGTCGTCTAAATCAAGATTGGAGAACAGGCTTAAGAGAGCAGTAACCAAGACTTCCGGAAAGCCACAGGAAAGCGATGAGGTGCCTCCTGCTCCTCCATCGAAGACAATATCAAGATCGACTTCGCCTGAGAAGAGTGGATCTTTATTGAGACGTTCAGTTTCGCCAAAGAAACGTCCTTCATCAGTGAAAAAGGCTCAGTCTACAGAGTCTGTTGTCCAGGACGAAGTAATTGTTGTGGAAGACTAAGACTTCACGTATTTAAGAAATCTGATGGAAGATCGAACTGTTTCCGCGATTGTACGGCAGAACAGTTGTTGACTTTTCTTTTTCTATGAACGGCGGAGGGTCCTTTGTGTTTACAATGCACCACACCAATAGTTCGGCACATCATTTCCGCGCCATTTCCGCTCTATTGTGTGTTATTCCGGTTCCACAACCCGCTATCTGACATATAAACCACCTCTCATTGCACGAAATTATATAAAGCTTGCTACCCACTATATTTGTTCTCTAGAATGTTTTCGAAACGTCTTGTGGCTCGAATTGCTCGTGTCAAAACCCCAAAAGTCTCTAGAGGCTCCAGAGGTCTCTCTTCTTCCCGGTACGTCTCTCCGACTATCTCTCTCAAGTCCAGAGTAAGTCTAGCACTTGTATCTTGTTCCCTTTCGGCATTGGCTGTTGCATGGTCCAACGAATCAGTTGACCTTGATTCACTGGCCCCTGGTGTACCTGTGGAGGAGGTAGAAAAACACAATTCTGTCGAAAATGGAGTTTGGGTGGTGATCAACGGGAAAGTCTACAACTTGACCGAGTTCTTGACCCGTCACCCAGGAGGAGCTAAGATCATTCTCAAATACGCTGGAAAGGATGCACTGGCCATCTTCAATAAATTCCATGCGCCAAATTTCGTGGATAAGTACTTGACTCCAGAGGAATGTTTGGGTCCTTTGATTGGAGAAATGGAGGTTGCACCCGATGTCACCGAAGCTGGAGACGATACTCAGCGATTGGAGAACATCAAGAACAAGCCACCTATTTCGGAGGTATTCCGAGTTTCTGATTTCGAGTACATCGCAAGGAAGATCTTGCCTCCTACAGCTTGGTGCTACTACTCAAGTGGTGCGGATGACGAAATCAGTTTGAGAGAGAACCACAATGCATTCTCCAGAATTTTCTTCAAGCCTAGAGTGCTTGTGGACGTGAGTTCTGTGGACGTATCCACCATTATGATGGGAGAAGCTACTGAGGTTCCATTTTATTGTAGTGCAGCAGCACAGGCCAAATTGGGCCATCCAGATGGAGAACTTTCCATTGCCCGAGGATGTGGCAAGGAGGGAGTGATCCAGATGATTTCCAACTATTCTTCTTACCCCTTGGAAGACATTGTGGACGCTGCCTCGAAGGGACAGCCACAATGGTTCCAATTGTATGTGACTGACCACGAAAGTGCTCGGGAGTCTGTGGACGAATGTAACGAATTGGGACTTAAGTCGATCTTCGTCACAGTGGACACGCCAGAATTGGGCCGCAGAGAAAAGGATATGAAGCTCCGTGCACAAATTCTGGCTCAGATGGACGACTCAGACGAGAGTGCGGATTCTCAGGAATCGCTGGACTTGGGTTCGTCAGTGGTGTATGGAAGAGACACAGCAGTTACCTGGAAAGACATTACCGAGATTACCAACTGGACAGACATTCCCGTTGCGGTGAAGGGAGTTCAAAGTGTGGAGGATGTGGTTTTGGCAGCTGAGAATGGAGTGAAGGCGGTGGTAATCTCTAATCACGGAGGACGTCAGTTGGATTACGCACGTGCTCCCATTGAAGTTTTGGCAGACACTATACCTGTTTTAAAGGAGAAGGGATTGGACGATAAAATCGAGATCTACATTGACGGAGGTGTTCGTCGTGGGTCAGATATCATTAAGTGTTTGGCATTGGGTGCAAAAGGAGTGGGATTGGGTAGAATCTTTCTTTATGCAAACGCAGCATACGGCGAGGAGGGAGTGAGAAAGGCTTGTCAGATGTTGAAGGAAGAAATCAAGTTGGATATGAGATTGTTGGGTGTGTCTAAGATTTCAGAGTTGGGTCCACAGCATTTAGACTTGAGAAACCTTTACTCGCGGAACCCACCTGCTGACAACTTGTACAACAACAACTACGAGCCATTGTCACCACCGGCATTTAAAAGTGAATAGAACAAAATAGATACACTTTTAAGAAGTTTTAAGATGATGGACAAAGAGTATGGAAAAAGGAAATAGTAAAAAGAATTTGGAAAAAAAACATGTTAAAAAGGAAGGTCGTACCCGGATTCGAACCGGGGTTGTTCGGATCAAAACCGAAAGTGATAACCACTACACTATACAACCGAATATGGGAAAAATGTGAAAACAATGACTGTAGTCCTATATTATTGCATGTTTCGGAGTCAGACAGCTGTATTTGCAAGTTTGGAAGGATTATCGTAGATATTACAGCAGTAGAAAGATAATTTTTGAATGACTGTAATTTTCATGCAGTTGTGCATCTCCTACAACATTCTTAACTGGAGGCTGTCGGCTGTACGACAGGCAAAAAAAGAAAAGTACTCTCTGGAGGAAACACTTAAATGTTTAAAAATCCCTAACAGAACTGCAATTCAAACCGCATTCTGTTCAAACATGGAAACATCTACTATGATTTGCAGAATATAGAGAGTAGTCGTGATGTCATACTTTAAATCGCATACCTCTGTGTAGAAAGAATACGTAAATATTCATGCTGCTATTAACTATCCTAGGACTATTACTTGTGATGACTCTTGCGTCGTGTGGTAAAATGACCTAATTATAGCGAAGTAGAGTACCACAGGGCCATAAAGCACAGAGCCAGAGAATCATCCAAAGACTCTCGGCTCAAACACTATTCACAACCTGCTAGGATTATTCTGAACGTCAGAATCACAAAGTGGATCCAAAAGAATCTCTTTGACAATCGTTTCGTAGCTTGGTGCATTGAATATACGAGGGTCGATCGCATACTCAAGGTAGTACTTCGCTAACACCTTCACGAAGATTTCACCATTGATTGATTTCTGCACCGGCGAGTACAATTTGTAAAACTCTCTTTTCCGAAACAGCAGGAGAAATCGTTGAACACTCGTATCCTCCAGCAAGTCAATCGCTTTTGCAATCACCATAAGATTTGCAGAGGATTCATCACTATTACTTCCAGCATCCACCAACAGGTCCAAATATTGCTTGATATTCCGAATTACCAGCTCTTTATCAGCATTAGCAGCATCTATTTCTTCATTGGTTGATACTGTACGGCGAGACATTCTTCGTGATCTTCGGTGAGCGTTTCCTCCGGACCCACTCAACCTGTCAACAATAAACTTGTACAACCCAATCAGGTCTTCAATTGGGTCCGTCCATGAATACTCCTCCTGTAAGTCGCCTAGGAGCTCCGACAGAGACAAGATATCGTGGAACTCCTCAAAGAAGCATGTGACAAAGTATTCACGTTCAATGCTCAGATAGAGACGACCATGTCTGCCTTCGAGATCTTCTGCCAGAAAAACACCATCCGAGTCCATAACCTGACGCATACCCTTCACAATATCAAAAAGAGACTCAAACGCAATGTACCATCTCTGAAGCACATCGTGGTCATCCTTTAACACTGGCAACGCAGTGAATAACACAACTACATCCACCATTATGTCCTGGACTTCCTTGTTGATCATGTCATGGCGAGTCTGCCATAGTTCACTTTCGGCAGAGTCCAACAGATCCATTGACCGAAGTAGATGAATTGGGTCACGATCTATATCTTCTGAAATCAGAGGCACGGAAACTTCTGGGGAGCTGACGGACATTGAGGGAGAAAAAAAAAGCGAGTCAGAGAAGTTCAATTGGGAAGATGACACATATAAAATATAACAAACAATGTGAACATCTCATCTTGCCATACTTCCACAGGTGGGTTAATTGGTCAGAGGCCCTGGAGTTTTGGGGGTTTAAGTACAATTGTTGTTTCACGGGGGTCCCTGATTGGGCAGATATACACTCGCCAGGGTCAGCATAGAGATATATGCAAGGGTACTACCCACTTTGGTCAGATGATTTTATGTATTGGTTTTTAGATTGAGGGGATGTCACGATATTCCATGCATAGGAGATCATCTTCATAATGCGGAGAAATCTCAGGTGTTTGGCTGTATGCAGACCATACCACCACAGAAGGTTAAAACCTGATAAACAACAATGATTTCAAGAGTGAGGTGGGCTAACAAAGGTAGTGAACCATTGCAACCCCCAAAGTGCAACCTCCAAAGCATAGCAGCAGCTTTCTGCAACATTTTCAGAACCATTTTCTGCAACAGTTTGGAAGACCTCATATTAAATCTAGAGCAGAATCTCGTTGCCCGTATTGACGTAGTCCATTAGCTCATGAAGCACATTTTCAAGAGATGAGTAAAACGTACAGTAATCGTTGATATCCACAAAATTGTTACGCAAATCGTAATAGATCTTTTCGTTGAGTTGCATAAGCTCAAGCTTCTGTCCATGTAGCTCACTATCATTTCTCTTGTCCAAATTCTGCTGGATGAGCTGGTTGGAGAACATAGATTGATTGAGCTGCTTGTTGGAAGGAGAGTCTTCATCTGAATCATCAGCATCCCATTTTTGTGGCAGATCTCTCATTAGAACATCATCACTCTGGATGCGTCCAACATTAACCCCATTACTAATCAATGCAGGTTGTGGCACGTCCATAACGTTGAATAACTCGCTCATGTTCATAAATCCACTGACCTGGTAATCGAAAAACTCGATCCGACCATTTTTCTTATCGTTGGTCAAGTTAAGCAACTTGATCACATTATACTTTTTCAAAATGTATTCCCAGGTTAAGTTTGTCAACGACAACATTCTCTTGTACTTCTCATTCTTGAAATATTTCCTGTTCAAAATGAAAAGAGCTTTATTGATTAACTTGACGTAAATCACCAATTCATTCAGGGTCATGAACTCATATTTGAACTTCACGCAAATTATCACAAACAACAAGATGATAGAATCCAATGGAATAGTTCTCTTGATATACCAGTTGAACTTGCCAAATTTGATGAAATCGTTATATTTTAAGAAATCATTCAAGTTATGCAAAATGGACGGAATCAAATTGTTCTGCATGTTTTCATAAGTGAACAGTTCGTATTGGTTGAATCTCAATTGAGAAATGGACGAGTTGTTAAAGTTGCGGATGATATTCTTCTCTTGCATTCTTCCAAAAGTATCCTCGTATTCACTCAATGACAACGCCTCCCCTCTTGTTTTCTTGGAAGTCAATTCGACAGTCCGATCTCTTTCGTCATTATGGCCATCTTTTGAGGAGTCATGAAGCAAAATTTTCTTATGTAACAACATCATTGCTCTATCAGCAAAACTCCACGAGTGGTTTTTGATGAAGTTCACAAGATTCATCTCCTGGACAGTGGTTGGAGGGCTTGCCTTGTAAAAGTTGTTCATCTTGATTATGGATTGGTGGATGAAATGAAACAAGTTGACAATCATGCCCTTGATTTCATTGATCTCCTCCGAGGTGATGTTTGTAGCTAGACCATTATGTAGCTGATACACCAACTCACTGAGAATTCGGTCGTACTTAAACTTGATAGTCATAGCAAGCACTGTGACATTCAATTTCTTACCTGTCATGCTTCCCAGCTCATCGAACACTGGATCTTCATATTCGGGCATCAAAACATTGAAGTCATCAAACTTGCACACTGGAGGTAAGCAGAAGTTGTGACTACTCAAACCGTCCAAGCCAAAAATGATCCACCAGAGCATTCGTCTGAATTTGATTACCTTCCAGTCGCTGATACGCAACGAAATTACGGGATCTTTGTGCAACTGCAAGAACTTGGCATATCTGATGATCTGCGACATCTCCATCGTCGAAGGATTTGGCGACATGGATTGAATAATCACATTTCCCAAAAGGATAGGGATAGACTTGAGTCCGTGAGGATAGTTATAGTACTGGCAAACTTTATTGAATCCTTTCAAGTACTTGTTGATATCTTGGTTCAACAAGAGGTTATCGTACTCTTCAAACTCAGAAATGGTAGATGCATAGAGAACAGGGAAGAAAAGGGTGTAGAACTGCAACAAGTTGAAATCACCAGGGCCGTTTGATGAGCCAGATGAAGACGTTGAAGGCGAGTGGTTCTTGTAAGGATCGAAATGGTCCCAAAACTTCTCATGTTCCACAATAAATCCATTTAAGTTCACCATTATAGGAAGCAACAAGTGAACGGAGTTGACATAACGATCTATTAGCTCGAAGGACCGTTCACGAGACGTGGGAAGGTGCTTGATCAAATCCATGAGCAAATTGTCGTTTTCGTAGTCTGTGTTTGTTCCGTATAAGTAGTTCACGGTCATTGCTGGGTTCGACAGGTAGGCATTCAACGAGTTGTGAAGGCCCGGGTTATTGGGGTGGGAGTTTCTAGTTGTTACACCGTTGTTTGTCACCACTGAGTTGGGCAGGTTGATTGGACCATCAACAAAGTTGGTAATTGCACCTTTCAAGATACCCTGGATACTAGGAGTCTCTGGTTCATCTAGTCCGTTGGAAATAGTCATTGACGGAGCCATGGCAGGCGTACTTTCAGGTTTTTTCTCCTTCCCTGAAGGAGTCACTGAGGATGAAATACGCGTCGAATTGTTGTTCATGATTGTTTCAGGTCCCGTATTGAAATTGAATGAGTTCAAGTTGAACTGGTACAGATCGTCGTTGGTCTGCGCGTTGGAGGTGTAATTTGTGTTGAAGAAATTGTTGGTGATGTTGTTGCTAATGGAGTTGACGATGGGCGCCTGCAACATCGACACTGGAGAGTTGGCGTTGGTCATACCCATCTGAAGAAAGTTCATGGACTCCTGGAGTGGATCAGACTTTTTAGGCAGAAAGCTTCTGCGCTCATCCTCAACCACCGTAACTCCAGAGAGTGTTGGTGACATTGGTGAGCCGTTCATGTCGGAGAACTCCGAAGTCGACGACCTGTTATGCGACAGAGGACCTTCCAGAGGCTCTCTCTTAACGGCAGGAGGCTGTGATTGAAGTATTGAGCCGCCTGGCGCTGAGTTGGACGATTCCAGTGCTGCCATGGCGGCCGAACCCGACGATGACGTACCAGAAGGGCCAGATACCTTCAGTTTGCGGCCACCACGGCTGACACGCTCGTTGATGAAGTACTTACATTCGATGCCCAACTTGTCACAGTTATCACACACGGGCTGAACACGCAGACACTTTATTTTCTTGGAGTGGCAATGAACGCAGCTTAAGATTCGACGCTGGCGAGTTTTCTGGAGCTTTACCACGTTTCCGTCCGCCAAAACCTTCATTTCCGAGGTCCTGGTACGTTTACGATCAGACAGATTGGAAAGCGACAGCAGCATGGGTGCAGACATGGGCACTCCGTTAAGGGAAGCACCGTCGATAGATCCGTCCATGGGATCGTCGATGGATGTCATGGAGGACATGGATACAGACATCATGGGTGAAAGCGAGTTGATGTGAACTTCCATAGTGGAATGGTAACACCGAGAAAAAATCCGGGAGAGTCTGGGGTAGCCACGAAGCTATGGAGATAAGAACCAGCACAGGGCAATACAAAAAACGACCGTCAAAGACAAGAAAAAAGATTAACACTCACGGGAAAGACTTTGGGTTGAAAGTTTAACTTGGAGATGGCCGATTTTGGCGTATATAGAGCGGGGGTCGGAGTGTGCAATAGGTCCAACCCAAAAAAAAAAAAAAAAACTTGAGAGTCGAGTTGTATGATCCAGGTTTAGGGTCTCTCTAGGGTAGTTTGAGGGAGCTAATAGGACGACGGCAATAAAAAGTATGCTCTTAGATGGACACACTTTGGTTGGTAGAAGTCATAAGCAACAAAGGCTTAACGGCTGAAGATTTAGGTGAGCGTTCTATGTGGGGTAGGCGAAAAAGGAGTTAGGTGTGACCAACGGCTGGAGTTAGGACGACCATATGAAGGAAGAGGATAGGAGAGGGTCAGAGAGAGAAAGAGTGGTGGATAGGCTTGAAGGTGGCAGGCTAGAGATAGCATGCTATGAAGGGTGATAACCTTTTTTGCAGTTTCTGGTTTTGCGATGGTGGATTTGTGGTTGTGCGTTTGTACCATCGACTGGACTTCGTATTTCCCTTTTTGGTCACTTCCGTTTCGAGCCATTGTTCCTTCACCAAATTTCATCTCCAGTAGCACTTGTCTCTTTGGTGATTTGCGTATTTTGTTCACTTTATCTCCCTCTCTTTTTCTCCCTTGCTTTTGTCGGTCCTTTCTTCCGACCCCCTTGCTTTTAGTAGCGAATGGTTCCATGTATCCTTTTGTCCATTCCTGTGTGTTTTCCTGTGTTTATTCCTGCGGATTCCTCGGATATTCCGGTGGCCCTTTTCCGGCGTTAGAGGCAGTTATCGCCGACCACATCATCTAAACCATCACCACGTCAATGACTCAGCAACTAAGTTGGAGCCTTGGACACCCCCCATCAATACCCCCACTGCGGGCCCCCACTACTCTCCCCCACTCGCTCTTGCACTGCATTTCTGACCTTCTCCACTCTAATCTCTAATATCTCCGGCTCCTCACGGCTTTGGACTCGCAGAATCATGTTTAATCCCCATGATCTATTCAATTAATCCTCCTCGCCACTAATCTGGGCGTTTCGTGCTTATATACCCTAGTTATCACCGGCCACGCGGCTGAACAAAAGACTCGGCTGGAACTGCTCTCGGGTATAAGCTCATGGTGGTATGATGGCACGATGGCATGCGTGCCGGGTTTTGCAACCACTACAGCAATGTGAATTAAATTATCAATATGTTAAACGAAACATTTATTAAGTGTATCATTGTATATCAAGGTACTTGGTGTACCCACCTAGAACTCGTCTTGAAATCAAATATTTCAGTATAGTACAGTAATGCCTCCATAGGCTTAAATAACCTCCGTGCTTTCATCGAGCACTTAGACTTGAAGAACACCCTCCTGTCTCTCGTTGGAAGAGGTAGAGGATACATCTTCCTTGGTCTCGAAGCCTTCCTTCTCGAAGTCGCCGTCGTAAAGTCCAAGCTGAGTACCTTGCTCCTCGATCTCCTTGAGCGAAAGCTTTGGCATGGTGGCTGCCACTCTCCATGGCTGGCGACCATCAACGTGTGCCTTAGCAAAGAGAATATCAATCTCCTCCAAAGTTCTACCGGCAGTCTCCGGGTAGAAGAAGAAGATGACTGGAATGAACAAGTAGTTCATGACAGCGAAGAACAAGTATGCTCCCCATGCAGAGGTGTTCATGAAAATTGGTGTGAACATCACCACACCAAAGTTGGTGATCCAGTTGGTACAGGTAGATACAGCAGTGGCAACGGTTCTGGTTCTCAATGGGTTAATCTCTGGTGGGTAGATCCATGGCAACGGCAAGATGGTGAAACCGAAGAAGAAAATGAACAAGAAGATACCCACAGCAGCACCTTTGGCAGAGTTCTGAGTAGTGTGTACCAAACATCCGAACGAGATAGTGAACGAGATAGCTTGACCTAAAGCACCAGTTAAGAACAAGTTTCTTCTTCCGAAGGTGTCAATCAAGAAGAAAGAAGGAATCGTTGATAGAGCATAGACGGTAGCGAAGACACCTCCAAGAACCAAAGACAATCTCTTTTGGCCGTTGAAAATGGTGGTCTCGAACAACACAGTAGAGTAGTAGATAGCAGCATTACATCCTGTGAACTGCTGGAAAAACTGTGTAGAGGCACCGATAACCATTCTTTGGAAGTGCTGAGTCTTACCTCCAGAGAACAAAGTCTTGAAACCAACCTGGGATCTGGAGAATCTGGTGACAGCATCTTGAACAACGGTAGCTTCGGCGAAGACCTCGTCATCATCAATGCTCAAACCCTTCAAGGCAGCCAAAACCTCCATGGCTTCATCCTTTCTGTCCTTGGAAATCAACCATCTTGGAGATTCTGGCATGTTGGTGATACCCGTGAACAAAATAAGAGCAAAGAAAATTTGGAAAGCCACTGGGAATCTCCATTGGATAGAAGTGTCGACGTAGGAAAGTCCAAAGTCCAACCAGTAGGCAATCAAAGTACCCACGGCGACAACGGAACCTTCCAAGTTAACCAATCTACCTCTGTTCTCTGCTCTTGACATCTCGGACTGCCACACAGGAATAGTTGCAGTGTTCAAACCGTTACCCATACCAGTGATGACTCTTCCGATGACGAACTGACCCAAAGACCAGCTGCCTTCGAATGCAGTGACTGAGATAATTGTACCGATAACGATAATCACAGATCCACTGACAATTAATGGCTTTCTTCCAAAGTTCTCACCTCTGAAAAGAGCGAACAAAGCACCAAAGAAACATCCCAATTCGTAACAAGAAGTGACAGCACCTTGCACAACAGTAACATGGTGTTCGTTGGCACCTTTTGCATTCATGTCTGTGGCTGGAAAAGTCTGATTAAATTGTTTACCAGTAATAAGTCCAGACATCATACCCTGGTTGTAACCGAAAAGAGAGAAACCGACGGTAGCAAATACAGTAATGGCGACTCTCAACGGTCTACCCGTGAGGCCGAAGGTATTAGTTCTTCCAAAAATACCTCCCATAATTAATGATTAATGTGTGGTTAAGGAATTGGCCATACAAGGGAGATTCGGACATGCTTATATAGTTCTTTCCCGGGGAAAAAGAAATGATTGGGAACTTTGAACTATGATGGATGCGAAACGCAAATGCACAAAGCATTATGACGTGGGTAGTTGAGCCGCACACTATACTGCAGGATGAAGGGAATAATACCTTTGTTAAAAAACTGCCACATCTGCCTGCAGTCCCGTTTATATCATTGCTATGGGAAAAAAGTGACGTGGGGGTAAACTGAGGACTTCAACTATTGATTTGAAGTTGGATTTGTTGTTTGAAAGGAATTTTTGGGAGTTTTTACGACTGTTTTTGATATCTTTCAACATCCTCGGAAGAACATACCTGTCACCGAGGAAAAGAAAGACCGTGCGGCATATTCATCTAGACAGCGCTGTCTGCAGTACTTCCGTTGGATTGAACATGAAAAAAGAAGTGCAGTGATACAAAAATGGGGGTTCAAAAATATCTCCATCTATGACGTAGAGATGCTTAGTAGTCAAATCATTCATTAAGGGTTAAAATATACCCACCTTGCGTCATTACTCTGGACTGTCATTGTAGAAGGTCCCAGAAGGTGACAATTCTCATTATGGTTTTTCAACTCCGGTTTCCACTTCACATATTGCTGAGCATTGTTGCTGGCTCTAATATTGCCCTAAAAATAAAAGGGACATACCCCACGGTATGCATAGAGTTCTAGGGATGGCGCGATTGGGCTGGACCCCATCAGGACCATCCAGCCCTTCATTAGTAACATCCGCCATACAAAACCATTGCAACCTTCATAACCAGATGTAAACATGCAATTAATTTCGAGCGATGCTCTCGAACATACCAACGAGTGTAACGTAGTGTCCAAGGGCACCAAGGACAACAAAGACATGCCAGATATTGTGGCTGTTTGCAATGTAGTCCACCCACCAAAGTGACATAAAATCGCGATGATATGGAGTCTTGACAGGTTCCTTAGGGAAGTGCTTGGCTAAGATATCGTCATAGCGATGCTCATCGTGCTCGATTATTTCTGACGTACTGTCTGTTTGGTGGTTTGTATCGGCGTTGTCAAGAACGCCATCGCACTTATCCTTCTCGTCTAATTCATGCTCCAACTCCTCGAACTCCTCTTGGCCAGCATTTTCAATATGTCCCGTTAACACATCGGTGGATGTATGTGTATGACGGCAGGTGTCATCCTCGTTTATTATCACATCGTATCTCCAGCGCTCGGGGATGAGTCCGCCGTAGAAAATAACCCCAATCCAGTACCAAATGAGCGAGTAGTAGCCGATAGGACCATAGAACCAGAGAGCAACGCCAAAACCTTCGTAGTAGCCCTTGAACAAGCAAGTTAAGAATCCCAACAACGCTAACGACACAAAAAATCCTATGCGGAGCGGACGACAGTCGGGTTTATCAAAGTATGGCGACCAGTTAAAGAGTAGCAGCCCGACTCCAGATAGGAGCGAGAACCCCACGAAAAAGGCCAACAATTTGGGGTATGGAGCCAATGCACAATATTCTACCGAGATCACCGAGGATGTGATCAAAACTGTGATTCCAGTATAGTCAATGCAGGCAAAACGAGAGCGAATCCCCAAGTTAGCAAAACCCGAGTATGTGTGCCACAACACTGAGCAAGCAAAACACTCGAGGGCCGCAGCCAAGAACATATACATGATAATGTTATCAATCCAAGTGTTTGCAGCGAAGACAGCGGTTGTGGGGAAGTGAATAAGCCCCAAATACAAAATGGTCAACGCACCAAACATGTGCGTCCAAATGTTGCCTGCCTCGTTGTGGTTAAAATGAAACATCGATGAGCACATCGACGAGTGATCTAAAGTAAATCTGTATCCAAAAACAATGTACCTATTTTCTCTCCAACTGAGAGGAAGCTGGTAGTAATGCAAGAGGCCGTGCTCGGCATCCTTAAGGGCCTTATTGAAATTGAAAAAGCGAAATCTTTTAAACTTGTCATCCTTGTCGTAGTTTGCTGTGGCCTGAGGAGTTTTGCTCTTCACAAGCTGGTCTATGTGATTCAACTTATTCTCCAAAAACTGGATGGTATTGATAATGTTAGTGGATAAGATCTCACGAGATGTTCCACAATCAGGAACCGGCGTTGTGTTTTCGTCCACACTGAACAAATAGTTGTACGTGTCATCTAGCGTCTTGTAGAGATAGTCTAAGTTGGTGAAAGACGTCCTGAGCACCTGGTCTTTGACTTTCAAAAGTTGCTCTTGCACCTTATTCAAGTTGTACGCTGAATATGATCTGATAGATGAGAGTGACGCCGTGCTGTTGCGACGAGAAGATGCATCCTTGCCATAGTCAACAACCTCATCGGCTCCATCACCCATCACCTGGAAATACTGCTCGAATTTCTCAAGTCTGTGCTCGATAGACGTTAGAAATGCATCGAGTTTCTCGATAAGTGCCTCCTCCGTAGAGGAAACCCGGTCTTGCTTATCACCGAATCTGTTTCTTAGACTAGTGGTGACTTCTGACATGATCTAGTAAAACGGAAAGTCTGTTGCTTGAAAGGTAACAGTGTGAATTTTATTGACAGATAAGATCAGCAAAGATTAATAGGAGACATGTGGGTACGAAAAAGGAACGAGCAGTGTGCGAGGCACAAATAAATGTTGACTAAATTTCAACAACTCCGGGTTATCGTTTAAAGCCGGGTGATCGTTTAATTTTACTGCAGGTTGTAACTGAACTAGAGATGTATGGATTTTCCTTCAGGGGGGTTTCTTTTTCAGATGTATGGGTTTTGTCAATGAGATGTATGGATTTTGAATCAAGGAAAGGTACGGGTTTTTCGGAAATCGTCGGTGCAAATTTCCTCCTGGGAGGTTTGGATTTCATACATTCAGATGTAAGGGTTTTCGGACTACAAGAGGTATTAGATGTCTCTCCCGGCACGATGCTGTTCGGATGCCGGGAGGCTAAGAGGGTCTGCACAGTTCCCATATGCACATGCGATGACTGCGTACTGTAATCTTCAAAAGCAATGAGTTCCGTCAGGCAACATGTTGGTTGAAACATTTGTAATGCAGGAGAAATCAAGCTCCAAAAAATAATCAGTTGTATATCTATAGACAGGTTGCAGGATCTGCCCTACATAAGAAGAATCCAGAGCCCCTGAATAAATCGGAAATGGCTCTACCCTTCCGATTGCATTCTGTTTCCCTTCGTCACTCAACCATCATCTTTCAGCATCGGAATTAGATTCTTATCTGATTCGGATGAACTATAAAGGTGTTATGTTTCATAAAATAGAATGTCTTGGTAGTTCATCACATGCGTTGTCCCTTGCACTTATATGTAGTAGTCGCTTCAGGCATGACTAAAATTGTACTCCTGTTATCTTGAGTAATTTCATTATGGGGTGAGGTCAAGGTTTAACTCTGATGACTGCCTTGACTTCCTTAACATGATATAAACCATTACAAACTTACAATTGGCACTACTTCATGGTTATATTAATTTCTAGTCATAATTCTAAATGACTATCCTGCTTCCATCTCCGACTCACTTCGAATGTTCAAATTAACTTATGTATATGCGATTAATTGTTATGCAAATAATACTCCAGGGAGAGCATTCTGTCGAACTTTTCATATTCGAATAGACACTTCCTCAACGGCCTGCCCATGGTAATTTCTCCTGTGAGTTGAGTGTATTTGGCTCTGATCTCGGGATCTTTAAGAGCGTTGATATTGTCCTTTCCGTCTTCAGTGAATAGTATCTCCCGTTCTCTTGAGTGCCAGTCAGTAAACTTACGTGTGAGGTAGTACTCCATTAACGTTTCATCATCCTTGAGCATGTCGATCGCTTGCTGATCCGTCATGTCAATAGCTGCAGCGATCACCAACTCCCGCAACTGCTTTCCATCCTTCCTGATTTGTTCTTCTGGAAGTACCTTTGAGAGCTTATCAGTCATCACCCAGAGTTGAAGCTTAGGTACAAAGTACCATCCATGAAATTCATAATCATCTAAGCCATGGGAGTACTCAAATCTTAACCTTTCTTCAATCTGATTAGGCACGAATAATGGCACTCCACCCATCATGGAGTAATGCAATGGCAGGAGCTGATCAAATGTGTAAAAATGCTTTCGACGATCATTGTACACCTCGACCTCCCCATCATCCTTCGGCTTTTGGACGATTGGGGTTTTTTCGTACTCTTCTGGAAGATTAGCCGGCGACTTGGCAAGTCCAGTTATGTCAATGTAGATTCCGGAATCTACATCCACGAAACGAGCATCAATGTGGTTTCCCGTATGAGATATGTCTCTGTTGTGAATGTATGTTCCAACGTCTATTAAGTATCTTCCGTACCCTTCGGTTGGGTCCTCCACCACCAAGGTCTGGTTGTAAAACTCACTAAGTCTCACGAGTTCAGATATTGGCATTTGAATATCAATATCGACATCGAACGGGAACATCAATCCATCCCAGTACCATGAAAGTAATGGGCCGTGCATAATCCACGACACGATACCTTTTTCCTCGGCAAATCTGTTCCAGTTTCTCAATAAACGCTCCAAAATAATATTAGTTCTCTCCACACGTTCCTGTTTAGTCCAACCAACTTTCTCAATAAAAAGAGCATCACTGAAGAACCTCCAATCATAATGCCAACCCCAATCATTGAGTTTATTTTTCCTCTCACGAATGTTCAAGGTGGCCATCTTAAAATATTCTGGTTCGTTCAGTCCGTCGTAAAGCAAGCAGTCCTTCAAGCCGTCTAGGAAGTTGTTTTGCTGAATGGTTCTGTTCTTGATCTGCTCATATTCTTCGATTTTCTGCGTGATCTTTTCTTTTGTATAATCGAAAGAGGCTTCCGTCAAGCTGATGTCCTTGGAGTGGCTGGGAGATGACATGACAATTTGGTTCATCGAATGAACATCCTGAGACCGAGGCATGAAATTTGGCTTCACTGTTTTGCGTAATTTTTTGAATATACTCAAATGGTCCACGGTAAAGACCTTTTTCTTAAGCAAGGATTGTGAAGATACTTTTAGTATCTTCTTGGAAAAACGATCCAACATTCCGCTGAATATCATACGCTGCTCTGGTCCGTTCGATTGATCGACTTCAAATTCATACGTGCCTCTCTCCTTGTTCAAAATTATTACCTTGTAAGGCTTCGGAAGGTAAGTCAGCACATATGACTTCGCCATGTACACTCTGACATCGTTGTAACCATTGTTGTTATGCTTGCAGTGCCCAAAAATTACACTTGGAGGTAAGATATCTTTCGATTTATAACCAAGTGAATTAACTTCCTCCATAGAGAGGTCATCTTTATTCTTGCAGAATGGGGAGGTATCGGGGTTTCTTTGAGTCCGCCTACGGATCCGCTCGCATGTCATTAGTTTGGGATCCTGCAACTTCTTTTCTTCGTTTAAGAGGGTGACATCGATCCAGTCTGTCCAATGGAACGGAAGAACTGGCGTATCTTTCGGTTGGCCCAAATTGGTGAGCTCATTCAAATACACCGAGAGGGTGAGTCTTGGATCGTAAAAAAAATCATCCAAGTCCTTTCCATCATCAGGTAAGAAGTCCTTGGTTTCAATGTTGCCAACGGCATGACATAATGAGCTGTCAACAAGACCAAACCGGTTTTTGTCGCCCTCGAGAACCTTGAAAAACTGAAGAGCTGCCATTTGAAAACTGGACAATTTGGACGTTCCTTGGTAACTCAGAAGGTCGGTAATGGAATTTGCCAACTGAAAATAGGAGACAATGATGAAGTTCATCACCACTACTGCCGTGAGAATATACCATAGCACCCTCCTTGATACCACGAAGTAAGAAGGTGAGAACATAAGCGAAAGACAAACAACTAAAATGCCTGTGAAGAAAAGGCTAGGTCACAAAATAAAATTTGGAAACCGGGAAGTATTAAAGGTCACACGAGTCAAATGCCGGCATTTGAGTCCCTGCTACATTCGCGACCACAATTGTGACTGGTTCGTTTTCTTGCACCCATGGCTCAAAATTATCACTGCACTTATTGGTGACTTAGTGAATTCGGTATGTTTAGCACTCCTGCTTAGGTTGGGAGCAATGATTCCTTAGTAATGGCCGATGATAAGCTATTGAACATGGAGAAATGTCGCATTCGCATACACACCCACAGCATTGGGCGAAAGTATTTCCAAAATGTTGTATGAAAAGCCTAGTTTGAAACAGAGAATGCTGCAAAGATAGAATGTAAGTACATGCAACTCTCTGTGGAGTCAAGGTACCGATTGCCGAACAGGTATATTGCCCGACGACTGTACCGAATTTCTTCGTTGAGAGTAACAATCATGCAGCACACCTGCATAATGAGTTCTCTATATCGGTCATTTCATAAGGATTTTCGTTGCAGATCGCAAAAACACTCATTGCTTTTTGTCTTGCTGATTATAATAGATTCTGCAAGCAGATCCGAGTAGATGCCTTCAACTTGCCTAACTCTCCTCGTGTGACTTGTTGTCTCAACTGAGAGTCTAAAGCCGCAACTTTTCGTAAAATCTCTCGGTGGGCTGCATCTTCATCCATTCCATCAGCGGTTTTACTATGCATGGCCATTAGATTGTAATCCTCAACATCGGCGGCTGCCACGCCAAATCCGCTGTTGTTAGATCCAAAAATTCCCAGGTTTATTTTCTCCCACTCACTAGTAATGGCGCGTTGCCTACTGTTTCCGGATGTTTCATTCACATCGTCCGGCAGGATATCGGCGTCTTGATGCGCAGCATTACGTAAATATTCCTTGAGCAAACGGCGCATCTCCAACACTAATTGAATACGGCTGTCTAGTTGTGACACAAAAAGATCTTCATCTATTGGCTCGGAAGGAGTGAATCTGGCGACGTCAATTGTTACGTGATCCGGTGCAACGAATTTGAGTCGAAGATCGACCAAAAATGTCTCTATCCATTCCACAATGCCAAGAAATATGCGTTGGTCGTCCTTCATGTACAAGTTATGCATGAAACTCCAGAATGCGTCCTCGTGCTTATCCAAAAGCGTCTTGAAGCGATCAAACATTTCAACCGAACTCATGAAGAAAATATCGCCCTCATCAAGCTTGCTCAACTCGTCCATCAAGTCGTTCATAAAATACTGCCAATCACGGAACGCGAGATGAATGTCACATTTCTTCATCACCGTCATCATGGGTTGGAAGAACAACGTGAGAAGCTTCTTGATGAGTAATGTAAGTTCTTCTTCTTGCCATAATTGCTTTAACATTTGCTTATCTCTTCTCCGCACCTCCAACTGCCAGAGTTGCCGAAGATTAACGTAGTTTGCCGTTGCATCAATAATCTTGTGCTGATCGAGGGATTCGTAAGAAGAGTAAGCCGCCTCAATTGCCTTCATCTGCGGTCCATCCTTGTCCTGTAGCACGGGCTCAAGTTTGTCTGTCTTGAGAATGGTTATTAGTAAATTTTCGCCGTTCGAGAGAGCCTCCTCTTTGACTTCCTCACTAATGTCCAGCTCTTTGTCGCGAACATAGCACTGGATTCGTTCAATAAAAATTTGATACTCAGGGAGATTCAACGGCTCCAGCTCCATCAACTTTGCTCTCTCCTTCAGGTAGTCTTCCAAATCTTCGTCAAGGAGCATCACAAATATCATAGAAAGCAAGTTATGTGCTTTGTTCTCATTTTGGCTCTTGCCCCAGCTAAAACTGGGCATATTCACTAAGAGCAAGTCCACCATTCTGCTCATAATTCTGACGGGATTGGTGTACTTGAGAATGCCGTAGCACACATTATACGGAAATAATCGGTGGAACTTGCGACACTTTGCAAGCCATTCGCTCAGATTATCTTGAGTGAGGAATACTTGGTAGAGTGTTGCAGCCACTTCCAACTTACACCATTCAACAAATGTACGGAGAAGTGGGGACACCTTCTCTCTGTCTTTTGTATGGCCCAATTCTTCAAATAGAGCAGTAAGTTGCTGAGGCTCCCGCACGAGTTGAGTTTTGAATTCATCAAAATCATGGGTCAACGCATAGACGACTTTGGCGGTTCGTTCTTGAAATTCTTGCTGAGTATCGAGCCTGCTCTTCTCTAATTGCATCCTTTGAATGAAGTCTAACTCTTGCGCCAGGGAGAGTTTGTTAAAGTTTCTATTTTTGTCATCGAGAAATCCATCAAAAACGTCACAGTGTGCAATCTCTGGCTTGGAGAGAAGGGAGTTAAGGTAGCCCCGAAGTGCAAGGCGGAGCTTTTCCCGATGGAACTTCACTTTGATTCCCTTCTTGTTCAGCATGGATGACTCTGTGCTGGAACCTGTAACATCAGAAAAAACAGACACATCGTCTACCGTTACGCCATCGTCGTACTTCATTTTGTGAGGAATCCGACAAACATCGGTGGTCATCAACCCCGGATATTTCTTCCTAAGCAGCGATTCTAAATGGCGGAAGTCCAGGTATGGTCTACTGATAAAATGTGACCGATAAGTATAGTGTTGCAGGTCACCAGAGCGTTTTGTCACCTGAATTATGAAAAAATAGTTTGGAGAGCCAGTAGTCTCCGGAACTATCAACTTCATTGGGTTGAAGCTCCACAGTTTGGGTACCTCAACGGCTGGCTCAACGTCCACGGCTACAATATTCAAGTTCATATCGTTCACAAATGTCATTTCCACATAATCGTCCAATGTCTTGGGTTTCTGATAATCTTCGAGTCCAACAGTGGATTTTGTGGGCCCCTTGGCTAATTTCTGGAGTTTTCCCTGATCAGACGACTTCAAGTGATCTGCTTCGAGGTACTCCATGTCTCGCTTGCTGACAAACATAGAATTGTAGAAAAGTAGAAGCGACGAGAGCAACTTATGGTTGACCTGGTGTCTTTTGGTGACTTTTTCATTTCTCTCCATTCCCTCTGACATGTTTTTGCGGTTGAAGCTGTCAACAAAGGGTTCCACAGTCTCCTTCCAGAAGTCTCTTTGGTCTTCCGGGCTGTTGTTTGCAATCAAGGGAAAAGTAGCCACGAAACGTGAAAAAAAGTACCGGAGAAGTACCAAGTCCGAGTCATTTTGTTTATTATCGTCTGCATCATTGGCAAACGGTGGGCCAAGGTTCTGTAGGCTGTGGGGCTCCGATAAGTTGTGGAGTTCTGAAGTCAATTGCTGCTCTAAGAGAAATTTCTTAAGGAAATGCTCCTGCGTTGGCGTGAGTGAATCAATGAAACTGAGATCTGAGGTTAGCATTAGAATCAAAGATGAATGTTTGGGTTATAAATGTTTGACAGGTGCTTGCTTATTTAGACTAGGGTCAATAATCGTGGGGTGCAGGAGGGTGATGTTTGGAGGCTCAGTAGATTGCTATGAAATGCTACATTAATTGTAAAGGAAAAGCGTTTGCAGGGCAAATATTTGTTGTGGAGGGTATAATGATAAAGTTGTGGATTATTGAGTAAAAAAGCGGTTGGTGAAGAAGAATTTCTGTGGAGTGTTCAAGAGATAAGAAGGGTACTTGAAATGATTGAGGTTGCGAAGGGCATGTGAGAAATTTGATAGGTTTGAATTACAATAAGGTTAATGCATTTGTTGAAGGTCAGATGGATATCTAGAGCAGTATATATAGTTGGTGATGTTGATTATGGGATATATATTGTTTGGATCATGAAGTTGCGGGACAATGAAGATGCGAACACCTCCGTATCGGCTCAGTGATAACAAATGTGCTCGAAGACATCAAATAAATGACATGTAGTACTTCAGAAGGAACAACTGTCGATGAGTAGAATTGCTACAATGGACTATGGATGCTTCGCATAAGATTAATGAGACTAGTGTGATACTCTTCAATGAAATACTGTATTATCCAGTGTCTGTAGTGGTCCCCTTGTTTCTTTCCGCCCTTATATCTACTTGTCTGTATCAAAACTTGGTTTTTAACTCCGTTCTTTCTGCCAAATACTGTCTTTATTATTTTTGAGTTCAACTCCTATCGCTTTAGTCTCACGCCTCTTTTCTCGATTTTTCAGCTTCTCCTCTTACTTTAATTAACTTGTCTTAAAATCCTTGAGCCTATACAAACACCTGTTATCCTATTGAATGACCACCGAACAATTCACAAATACATTTCCGAACATGTCAAACCTAATCCAATTTTTTTTAAAGTTCAGAACAATTGTCAAAAAAAAAAAAAAAAATTCCAACTACTAGTTTCTTTTCATTCATACCCTATCTCTTTGTTATTCCTGCACATAACTCTCCATCTCCATCGCAGCTAATTTTTTCTCATCTTTTCAATCTTCTTCTTCTTCACCATGGGTACTCAAAAGAAAGAAAAACAAAGAAGAGTCCGCGAGGGCGACAACAGAGATGGAAATCTCCGTGTCAAGGGTGAGAACTTCTACAGAGATGCTAAAAAGGTGAAACATTTGCAGATGTACAAGACTGGAAGAGCGGTCAGAAACGCAAAAGGTGAGATCATTAGAGCTGCTGCTTTGCAATCTACTGATGCTCCAGTTGCCAGAGTGGATCCTAACAGAAAGTGGTTTGGTAACACAAGAGTCATTGCTCAGGATGCCTTGACCCATTTTCGTGAGGCCATGGGCGACAAGAAACACGATACATACTCTGTTCTTTTGAGAAGAAACAAGTTGCCCATGTCACTTTTAGATGAGAAGGACACCACTGAGTCACCTACGGCTCGTATTGTTGAGACTGAGTCGTACGCTCACGCCTTTGGTCCCAGACAGCAGAGAAAGAAGCCTAGAACTCAGGCTGCCTCATCGCTTGAAGAATTGGCCCAGTTGACTGAGACTGACTCGCAAACTTACCAGGAAAAGCAAGAATTGGATGCTACTTTGGGTTTGATGGGTGGCTCTTTCTTGGACAAGGATGAGTACACTCAGGAGGCCAAGGAAGCCATTTTCCACAAGGGTCAGTCTAAGAGAATCTGGAACGAGTTGTATAAGGTCATTGACTCGTCTGATGTGGTTATCCATGTTTTGGATGCCAGAAATCCTTTGGGCACTCGGTGTGAGTCTGTTGAGAATTACATCAAGGAAGAGTGTCCTCACAAGCATTTGATTTACGTTTTGAACAAGTGTGACTTGGTTCCTACTTGGGTTGCGGTATGTTTTTTTTTTTTTGCATTTTTGGTCCTTATGGGCTCTCCTTCGGGTTTTTCATTTTGGGTTTTTCTTTTTGGGTTTTCTATTCTTTCATTTTCAGTTCTTGTCCCAAAGCCTTTTGTCAGGGTGGCATTCGATTTCATATCAACCAACTACATTGTTGCCTGTTACGTCTTTGGAAGATCAATGCTATTCGCCCGTGGTCCTAAGTGCTTGCACTTGGTGCTTGTTCCGTTCTGGAATGAGCTTTGGTCACACCTGCTGGTAGTTTTTACTGGCAATCTAGAATAGTATCGGAAACTTTTTGAGTTGGACCTACTCGACTTCGTGTCGTGAAATGAGTTTGTCCGTAGTATAGAGTCCGACACTTCTTTCTCTATTTTCCATTTATATTTTTGTCTTTTCAGTTCTCACCCAAAATGACCCAACTCATAACAATTTTACTAACATCTCAGGCTGCATGGGTTAAGCATCTTTCCAAGTCCTTTCCAACTCTTGCATTCCATGCATCGATCAAGAACTCTTTTGGTAAGGGTTCTTTGATCCAGTTGTTGCGTCAGTTTTCGACGTTGCACTCGGATCGTAAACAGATTTCCGTTGGTTTCATTGGTTACCCTAACACTGGAAAGTCTTCTATCATTAATACTTTGCGTCAAAAGAAGGTTTGTCAGGTCGCTCCTATTCCAGGTGAGACTAAGGTTTGGCAATACATTACTTTGATGAAGAGAATCTTCTTGATTGACTGTCCAGGTATTGTTCCTCCAAGCAACAAGGATACCGAAGCCGACATTTTATTCAGAGGTGTAGTGAGAATTGAGCATGTCTCCCACCCTGAACAATATATCGAGGAGATGCTCCAGAAGTGTGAACGTAAGCATTTGGAAAGAACATACGAAATCAGAGGTTGGAGCAATTTCGAGGAAGATCCAAGTCTTTTGGAGCAGGCCAGTACCGAGTTCATCGAGCTCATCGCCAGAAAGCAAGGAAGATTGTTGAAGGGTGGTGAGCCAGATGAGAGTGCTGTTGCCAAGCAGGTGTTGAATGATTTCAACAGAGGTAAGATTCCATGGTTTGTTTCACCACCAAAAGACGAAGAGGTCAGAACCGGAGAAGACAAGAAGCTCGAACATAAGAGAAAGCGTGCCGAAAGAGAAGCAGGCAAGGAGGAAGAGCATAATGCTAAGAGAGCAAAGGTTGACCTGGAATCTTCCGAGGACGCCCAGGACGTCGAGGAGGAGCTGGAAAAGGAGGAGAAACTGGACAAACAGTAGGTATTGTTCTCGAAATTTCATGTACATTAGGATCTATATATCAGCATTAATGAACGGTTGGGTTGTATTCGCTCACATTTCAATTCCACTGAAACATTCATTTGGCTATGTACTTACCATTGCTGTGCCGATGGAGCAGCGGTGTCTTGTTTGTCACTTGCGCTACCTGACTCTTGTATCTGTACGTATGCATCACCCAAACCCCAAAGATATCCCTTGAACTTCTCAAGAACGGTCAAGTCGAAATTTGTCTGTCTGAAAAGCTCCTTGAAACATTCCATCAACAAGTATGCATGCAACGTGGAAGTCATCTGTTGATGTTGATGATTTGAGAACTGTCCCAACGAAGAAGATGTGAAGTATTGACGAATAGCTGGTGATATTGGGAGCAAATGCAACTCTTCTGCTAGATATTCCACAGATGGCTTGTTATTTGAAGTGAGATTCTTCCCCAAGTCACTACCTGGACCGTTAGCAGAATTTGCGTTCAAAACACCTCCAAATTCGTTGTTGTTGGAATTCAATCCGTTTGTGGATACTTTTCCAGTTCCATTGGATAACAATTGGTTACCAACATGCTTCAAGTCGTAAAAATTGGGGAAGTACTTTGAGCACCACCAAAAGAATTCACGCTCATCTCCTGGCAAGATGTTATTTGTTAACAAGCTGATAAGGAAGCCCAAATCATATCCGGAGTGATAACTCAACCAGTTGATGGATGGATCCAACAACAAGCCGCTCTCAATCATCAATTCTGCAAAGGCAAAGTGTGGAATACCCTGACTCATGTGAGAAGCGAAGTTGATTTGAGAGGTTTGTGTCAACATCGATAAGTGCTCCTCGTTAAACATTTCCTTCGTTAAGTCGTATAAAAAGTTGAATTGCCAGATGACGGATCCACTAATCTCATTGTTTCTCACCTTCACTGCGCACATCGACAATTGGATGAGATTCAACAAGTCTGAGTTGGATCTCAACGTCTGGAAGTGGTAGTCGGCCGAGGATTTGAACGTTCCCACTGGTCTAGCCACAATACCTGGAATCTCTTGATGAATGGATATGAAGATGTTGGCCGTTTTGTCATTGATAAACGACCTCATGCTGTTGAACTCATGCTCCAAGTTAAAATTCCACACCTCTTTAATTAGTGGAGCCTGCTGCTGCTGTAAGGTGTGTGGTTGCTGCTGGATGTTCTGGTTCAGGAAGATTCGCTGCTGCGGAACTGGCTGCTGCTGTGGCTGTTGTGGCACAGACTGTTGAGGCACAGGCTGCTGCTGTTGCTGCTGCTGTAATTGTTGCAATTGCAATTGCAATAACGGATTGACATTCTGATTGAAGTTGAGGTTAGCAGAACCATTACCTGGTGTGCCCAACCCAGAGTTGTTCTGACCGTTTATTCCACCATTGAGCGCGGCCAATAAAGGATTTGTAGACTGACCATGGGGCTGTTGGGGTTGTTGAGGCTGGTTTTGCTGGAGATGTTGGCTGAGTAACTGTTGTCTCTGTTGTTGTAAGTGGCGCTGCTGCTGCTGCTGCAACTGAGAAGCCTGCAGCGACTGACCGCCTTGTGGATTACCCGCCTGCTGCTGTTGCTGTTGTTGCAGCAAATACTGAAGGTGTGGGTTCACGTTCATTCTGGAAGTTGTGGTGCCCACGAAGCTCTGCAAGTCAATTATTTCTTTCTCGTGATTCTCTCTCGGATAGTGATTGCGTTGGCGGAATGTAAACGACACAAAAACAACGGAGTAGAGTTTTTCAAAAGACTAGGCAGGTTTCATCGACGTAGGCGAGAATAATGTGTAGATGTTTTGGTTTTAACACGACCGTGGGTTGAGGTTTTGATCTGAAGTTGTATGAAGGAATGGTTGACAGGTTGACAATAAAAGGTATCAGGATATTCACCAGAGAGAGTAAAAAAAAGTTAGAGATTTGAGCAAATTGATTTGAGCAAGAGTTAGTTTCATTATCTTATAGTTGGTCCCGCACATGAGTTGCTTGGGAAGGATCTCTGCCATCCTGAAGGAAATTGTGGTCGCCCACTCTTCTAGGCTTGATCAAATGCTGCAAGAAGAAGCCAATTCCACACACTAAACACACCACCGCCACGATGAAGTATATTATTCCCAAGCTCATGTTGCGGCCACCAAAGACTGAGTTGGTGGTGATAACAACCGATTTGGTGCCTCCAAAGATCGACACTGGGTAGTTCATTTTGATTTGCAACTCGTAAGTCCCCAGTGAGAACGTGGTGGTTGTATTCTTTGAGTACAATTTGTAGAATGTGGGTAAACCTGCAGTTCTCATCCAATTTTGCAAATGTTCCCACTCCGACACATCAGGGATGTTGGTGTCGTTGTAGCCGTCTGGGTACATCTTGTGCCAATTTGGAGGAGGCACGATCTGACTGGGGGAGTAGGTAGTGTTCTTAAAGCGGTGCTTCTCCGACAGCCACGCAATACCCTTTTCCGTCAATTCGTACGTCTCGTTGTTGCTGCTGCTCTTGGAATTGAGCAAAACAGGACTGGAAAACGTATCGTTGAAGAATGAGTTGGCAATCAAGCCACATGGATAGATGGCTTTCTCGTCGTCACCGCTGCCACTCAGGCGCAATGGGTTACAGTTGGAACTCAACGAGCCCGCAGACACGTCGGAACCCTGGAGTTGCGTTAAGTCAAACAGTTCCACGTACTTTCTGTGATTCTGGTAGAAGTTGGTGAGTCTGTAGTAAAGGTAGATGGGCGGCTTCAAGTCGCGAGGTAAGTTGAACTGGACAAAGCAAGTCTGTTCAAGGTCTCCAAATGCATCGGTGGAGTTGACTACCTTCCACTGGAATTCCGGGTTGGTGTTCTTATGACGGAAATGCCAATTTGTATATTTGGAGGGAACCTTTTCGTACTCCGAGCTGTGCAACTCCGTACATTTAGAATAGTCCAACTGCAAGTTCTCAACATTGTATGAGTAGTAGACAATGGCCACTCCTAGTGGTGCGAAGATGGCGGTGAGGAGAAACAAGAGTGGGATCACTGTCTTGGGTGTCAAGATGGGCTGCCATGCCTTCAATCTCTGCTGTCTGAAGGCAGTATTTGGTGGTTTTCTGGATTTCTGGAGCGTCGACTCGGGTCTGTCCGAGTCGTCGTCGCTGAGATTGTCGGCCTTCCGTCGACGCAAGAAGTTCATGAAGATGTAGTAGGTGGAGTTTCTACACTGCCTTGATTGGGGTTGAGTCTGCAGGACGTTGAAAACGACATGACGGTAGGATGGAGGGATGAATGAATGAAGTTTTCTTTAAAGAAAAAAAAAATGTATATGATGTGATTGTAAAAGGTATTATGATAGAGGTGTGGATGGATTTATTCGCCAAAGGGGAGGTTTCTGATATTTGGACTATAGTTAATGGTGATGGTTTTGTTGCGAAATGACAAGTATGGGAGAGGAATGAAAATAACACGCAGATGGAGAAAGTTTTGATTTTGAAAAAATAAGACAAAAAACAATGGGGATAAATGTTTTTATGATGAGGATTAAAATGAAAAGATTGAATGGGAAATGGAATGAAAGTCATAGGGAGTCAGTTTATCGATATAGTTTGGCCGAATTAAAGTGAATAGATTAGAATGAAAGGAGTCTAAGTAGAATAGTATTAGGTAGCTTAAAATCATGAGTGAATGATAGAACATCACCAACGAGGGCATTCTTTTTGTACAAAATCTAATCGTGGTTATTATTTTTTTTAACAAAGTTCTGACTTCTAGGCTTCTAATCTCTCAATAAATGCTAATTCTGAGTTTTGACCAGAATATCACTTTTTTCTGAATCTATACTCGAAACACACCTTACCAACTCCTGTTCCATGTGACATAACCGGTTAATACCTTTTACATCTCCTTTTGAGTAGGCTAATGGTTTGCTCTATTCAAACTTTGCTTTGTTAGCGGTATCTTACGATTCTGTTGGAGGACAAACATAAACATAAGCAAACCAGAGACGCCCAGTAGGACAATGGCCTGGACCAATCTAAGTTCCAGAAGAGATAACAAGTAGAATATGAAATTACGTTTTACCTTGCTATATATAATATTTTCATAGTATCTATCATTCCAAAAGCATCCGAATTCCTTGTGCTTAACCTACACTTCTCACCAAATTCATCGTCTAATACCTATCATGTGGAGAAGAACTTGATTTAATCTTTTCTTTAAGTTAAAAAAATAGGAAGAATTTGTAAATCTTGCAAGCCGTGCTAACTGAATGATATTCGTAGCCACTGCAACTCAATGAATAAACATCACTTGACTTTCCCACCGCTGATCAATAGTTCACCAGTAGTATTGTATGGTGCCATTTCCCCTTGAACCAGCTCTCATTGACTTTTACCTCTATTCTCCAATCTCATAAGTTTCAAATCTCAACTTTCAGTAACATCTCCCTTATGGCCTCAGTATTATTCACTGACCACATTCATGGCTACTAATTACATACTACTCAAGTCCATGTGGGCATCATCAAATCTTCACCTCAACGATTACAAACCACTGGAAAAAAATCAATTCAAACCCACTCTAATTCTCTAAATCTCCATAACCCATTTTGACACATTACGGCACAGGAACATCCGAACCAGCTCTTCTTGTACAATAGTATCCAGTCACAGAATTCAAAAGGAAAACCCAAAGAAAAAAGAAAACATCCCACTTCAATTGCATTTTTATTCAACTCCTATCCCAATCCTCTTTTCAGTTCCACCCAAACATCCCGACTGACTCAAGTGACTCAAACGTGCATCGTCCTCCGACTCAGGTGTGCACATCCATGTCCCCGGAGTTTTCCTGCTCCGATGCATCACCAGTGTAATTTCCCAACCCCACGCTATACTCCTCCACTAGAACTCCATCACCTCCTCTCATGGACAAAAAACCCCAAAGAAAAGGCATTCCTGCCATTACGGGTGAAATAGACGAGTCCAAGGCTATCAGAGTGTTCCCAGAAGCACTCCTGCCTTATCGTTCAACGGTATTGGCCTATGGAACATCCCTCGTTGCTACGACCATAGGTTTTCCATTCGATACGGTCAAAACTCGAATTCAAACCTACAAGAAGTTTACGTCGTACCTGGATTGCATTGTGAAAACGTATAAGGCCGAGGGAATACGAGGGTTTTATCGAGGAATCACTGCTCCACTCATATCGACGGCATTTGTCAGATCGCTCAGTGTTTCTATTTTCACTGGAGTCAAGCCTTACTGCTACGACGCTTTGTATGGTTGGAGGGACGGATCGCAACCGGATTTACATCCTTTTGTCACGAATTTCCCTGTGTGCTTCTTAGCTGGTGCACTCGCTGGATGTGGAGTATCGGTGTTTGCATGTCCGTTTGAGTTCACAAAGGTCTACTCCCAAATTGCATCTTTGGCGCAGCTGCTGGCCAATAAAGCCATGGCAGGAAACTCTATTGGTGGAAATGTTGCCAAACCTGCTTTTAATCCACATCTGTCACTTGCTCAGGTGGTCAGAAACATCATTAAGAGTGAAGGTCCTAAAGGTCTCTATTCAGGCTACAAATACCATTTACTTCGAGACTTGCTTGGCTCTGGTGTCTATTTTGCCGTTTATGAGTCCTTCAAGTGGGCTTCCAACAGCTTGATCAATGGAGATCCGGCCATGTCATCGCCTGTGTCTATTCTTCTTGCTGGTGGAATGTCTGGTGTGACTTGTTGGGCCATCATCTTTCCATTCGACACTGTCAAGTTGCGCATCCAGAAAGACATTGTCACCAACATCTTGCGGACAAATCAGGGCCTCGAGCCTTTACCTCCAAAAGAACACAAGTTGGTGTTTGCTCGCCATGTATATAGGGGTGTGGGCATGTCCATGACCCGGTCATTTGTTGTAAATATGGTGTTCTTCAGCACATACGAGTTTGGCATGAAACATCTCATTTAACCATCTGTTGATGTTAATACTTTTATTTATTAAATCTAGAGCATGCTTATGTATTGGTACATTATTATATGTCGTTAGTGTCGTTCACGTGTGCGTCCACGACGGTCTTGTTCGTGGTCTTTATCATGACCTTGTTCTTCCTTCTTCGCCTCAACTTCTTCGATTCTCTTCTGAACTGCGCTTCTAGTAACTCGCTTTTTTCTGGGTTGGTCTTCGTCGATCTCCAACGATAGCTCTTGGATCGTTCTTTTAATAGGCGACTTAGACCTTGTCCGGAGAGCTGGGTGATCCAACAGACTTGGCTCTAGTTTTCCACTGGGCGTTCTGGAGTCGGTGCCGCCAACTTCCAATGCGGATGATGTAGCTCGATTTCGCTTCGACTTCTTAGGGGGTCTTCCTCTTCCTCTTTTCTTTGGGAGCTCAAGTGGCTTTGAGGAAACTATCTTTGATTTGCGAGGTGATCCAGTTTCCACCTCTTGGGTTGGTGATAAAAGATCGGTTCGTGACAATACTTTAGATTCGTCACTTTTAACTTCAGGGGCCCCGAGCTTGAGTTTTCTGCGGGGTTTAGTATTATCTTTAGTCTCAATGGAAGTGAACTCCTGCTCTTTCTTTACTTCACCAAGTGATTCAGTTTTGTCAGTCAGGATGTCCGTGTTATCTTCCTGTTCGTCCGCAGTAGCTCCACTTCTCAAGGCTCGCCTATGTGTAAGATCAACATCGGAACCAATGTCAATGCCCATTACTTTCCGTTTCCGCTGAGAACGTTTCCTTGAAGCTGGCTGAACTTTCGTCCGTATCGCTTTCTCTGCAGTAGTTTCTTCATTATCAGAGATATCAGTCATTGAATCTTCTGATTGCTCGTGATCCTCCTGTTTCCTCGATATTTGCTCAGTTTTCAAATCCTCTGATTCCAGGGCAACAGGCTTTTCTACATCGGGATCTTCATGCTCGTGTTTCTCAATCAAGGCTTCGGCTTTCTTTTTGAACATATCCATCAAAACCTGAACTTTTGAGTCCGCGACTTTTGTTCCTGGAACCTTCGAAGATTTATTGTTGTCCAAGTGAACATCAGTTGCCTCTTCGAGGATTTCAGGTACTTCTGAAGATTTTTTGGTAGACACCAAACTCTCAACCAGTGGAGAAATCAAATTAAACACGGGAACTGGAGGAATGCTAGTCCCTGTTGTAGTCGTATCATCATCGGCAGTAGTAGGAACTTTAAAAGCGGAATTATCACTTGGGACGTCAAGGATTGGCGATAACAATGCAGCATCTATGTTACCAGTTTCGTTCTCTGCTATGTTGTCAGCGACAGGTTCCAAAATGTCTTCTGAGATTGCAGCCACAACTTCCTCTGCAGCTTTCTTGATGTTGCTCAAGGTCTCAGAAAAGCTTAAATCAGCCTTTTTGTCTGTTTCATAATCTTGATTAGCCTCGCCAGCAGAAGTTCCATCTTTCGTGAGGTCGCTACTGGAAACAGCAACAGAAAGATCTTCGTTAAGCTCGTCATATACACCTTTCGCAGCACCCTTTAAATTGTCGAGAAACTCTCTCGTCGCACCAACGTGTGTTTCTTCTTTAGCTGTGTGAGCATCCTCATCCTCTGCACTTGCATAATCCTCTTGATCGGAGAGGGGGGCAGAAATCTCCTCAGAGACAGCCTCAACAACTGCTTGGGCTGCTCTCTTGACCTGATCAACTGTTTCCAGGAAGGACTCATCGGATTCGTCTTCTTTTTGAAATTCATTATCCACAATCTCATTCTCGACAGGTGCAGAAATCTCCTCGGAAACAGCGTCAACCAACTCTTTTCCGGCTTGCTTCATGCGACTGATAGATTCCAGGAAATGCTTCCCTTCATGGGTATGCATATCAGTACCAGCATCTTCTTTTGCACTCTCCAATTCCAAGACGTTTCTTGTTTCCTCATTCTCAAAAGGTGCAGAAATGTCTTCGGAAATGGCATCCACGAATTGTTTGCTTGCTTCTTCCACGATAGTCATTGTTTCCAGGAGCGACTCGGCAATATCAATATGCGTATCTTCAAGTTCCTCAGTCTTGTTTACTTCTTCACCTTCGACAGGTGCCGAGATGCTTTCAGAAATTGCATCAGTTAATTCCTTACCTGCCTCCTCTAAGTAGTGAATCGTTTCTATAATGTTTCCGGACACACCAACGTGCCTTTCATCATCTTTCTCCACTTCATCGCCTTCAATAGGTGCAGAAATACCTTCAGATATTGTCTCGATCACTTCAATACCAGCTTCTATCATATGATCAAGCGTTTGTTCGAGGGTTTCCGAACTTTCCTCTTGAGTTTCATCGGCAGCCTTTTCCACTTCTTCACTCTCAACGGGTGCAGAGATCTCTTCGCTTATTGCATGAATAACTTCTTCGCCAGCTGCTTTCATGTGATCAATAGTTTCTCCGAAACTTTCACTACCACCATCATGTATATGATCATTTGCTCCCTCCTTATCTACCACTTCACCCTCAACAGGTGCAGTAATGTCTTCAGATAATGCTTCAATAACTCCATGGCCAGCCTCTTTCAAATTATCAAGGGTTTCTCCAACAGATTCCCCAAGATCCTTTAGACTTTCGCCAATAGTTATTTCTTCCGAATCTTCACCCTCTACAGGTGCATAAATGTCTTCCGAGATTGCTTCAAAAGTTTCGTGAGCGGCTTCTTTAACGTGCTCGATTGCTTCCAGAAGAGCTTGATTCTTCTGATCACCCCCATTCTCATCATCCCCATCAACAACCGCAGACATATCATCAGAAATCGCTTCAACAACCTCAATAGCCAGTTCCCTCAAAATTTCTAAAGCATTATCATGATCTTCATCAACTTCCACGGCCGCCTCTGGATCGATATTTTCACTCTCGTTCTCATTCCTGTCTTCATTGTTTTGGGAACGTTGAAAGCCTCTCAGATCGTCAGAATATTCAGCTTGTCCGTGATTGTTCACCGTCTGTGGTTGCTCCTCATCAGACTCCTCCTGCTTGTCCTTTAAACCGAACCAGTTAAGTGGATTTAGACGGGTCCATGCGGTCTTGATTCTCTTGAAGGAAGATCGCTCATCGCCGTCAATCTTTCGTTTTTTGGACAATGGTTGTTGGGGCTCACGAATTTCCTCTACTGAAATAGCATGGGAAAAAACAGGAACTGGAGTATTGCGCATCGACTCCAATTCCAAAATAGCAGAGGGAGTTACCACATCTGAATTATCATCAAAGACTTCAACAAGAATTTCTTCCTCAACTTCAGTAGGCTCGACAATATTTGTTGGAGTTTCGACATCGGCTGTCGTGTCGAGCAGGACCTCCGTCGCGATAACCGCAACAGGAATCGTTTCTTCTGGAGCGGATATCGTAGGTTCTTCGATGGAGGTAGGTGTTGTGGCTTCGGCTTCAACAACCGCGAACTCGTCATACTCAACAATGACCTCATCGGGAGATTTAGGTTCAATCACATCCACACCTTCATCTGAAAAAGAGTCAATTCTCTCAAGGACAGGTAATGAAGGCTTTTCATACCGAGGAATATGGAAATCGTTTGGCACAAATGAAGCATTCTTAAAGTCAGACAACTCTTCGCCTCTCACAGAAGACTCATCCAAATCGGATCCAATTCCGAGAGGTCCAACATTCTGCATAACATTTTCTGCAACAACTTCGTCAGAACTAGAGATCTCTTCGATTTCTGGAGTTGTCTCCTCTTCACCAGCAACCTGCTCAATATCGGGTTGAGAAACAGTCAGTTCAATCATAGCTTCTTCTTGTGGAAGCACTTGGCAATCTTTAGAATCGGCTTGTGCTTCGGTTTTAGTTACAGTTTCAGTCTCCTCTTCAGCACTTCCAGCGTCGAGATCAACGTTCTCAGCATCACCTTCAACTTCAGAAATGAGATCTTCTCCCGCAGGAACATCTTCTGACTCTGACATCTTGTCGTCATCTTCAAGGATAAATTCGTCATCTTCGATTTCAGCGGATTTCTCTGTGATTTCAGACCCATCACCAATTTCCTCGATTGAAGAATCAGTGGCGCCTGCAAATTCATCCAATGTTGGAACTTCAATAGCTCGTAAGTCAGATTTGAAATTTGACACAACTTGCAAAACGTCTGCTCCAACTTCCAATTCAGAACTAGACTCTGGAGGAGGGGTAGTACTACCTGCCAGTGGCAGTGCCTCACCTGGTTCAGCAGTTTCATGCAATAAAACTAAACCCTCTTCTGTTTCCGATAAAGGCAGACTTTCTTCAGGTATCTGGTCAATTGCTTCTTCTTCCCATAGGTGTTCCACCAGCTCCACTGCTTCGACTTGCTCAGAATTTTCCATTTCCATATCTTCTGATTCTTGAACTGGCTCATCCTCAACACGAGGAAGTTCAGATCCACCAAGAATCGCATCTATGGATGCATTATCTAATTCAGGAATATGTGTCAGTAAGGCCCCATTCACGATGGCATCTAAACTTGCATCGGACTCAAGATCTGCAAGTACACTATGCGTCAACTCACTTGGAATATGTTCCAAATCTTCCATGGCCAGAGAATCTAGCAGGAGAGCATCGTGAAAAGTAGTTGCATGCGACTGATCAGCAGCAGAGTACGCATCTAGCCTATTTGGCTCAGTTGGATGACCAGAGAGCACATCACTCACATTTGTGACTTCCTCAGGCTCCTCTGAGATACCAAGCTCACTCTTAAGTTCTTCCACAGCGTGCAACTTGATGTGGAACTTTTGCTCAGTCTCCTCTAACTTTTTCAACACTTCCTCCAGTGACTCTGACTTTATGGTTTTGAATATCGGGAACTTCAAGCTTGGATGAGGAATATTTTCCTCTGGAATATCATCCATTTTTCGGAAGTCACTTTCTGCGTCAGCAAGAGATCCTTCGCTTGCATCTTCATCTTCGTTCTTGGGCCCAGACAGTGTACCTAAATCAAATTGTGAAGACAGGTTTGCGGAGTCAAAGTTGGGGACTTCTGTTTTGTTTTCCATGTTCAGGGAAGTTTTCTCCTCTACGTGAAGTTTTGCTTCGTTTTCCAGAATAGGGCCGGCTTCGCTCGAAACAACTGGCTTCGGTGGTTCATCAGACTCAACATCAGCAAGATAGTCACTATTGATTTTGGTGCCCAAGGGGATATGTTCTTCCACTAGTGCTTCCTGGGCTATATTCGCGAACAAGTTGTTTTCGTCTGCAACCTCGTGAATTGCACTATACTCGTCATCATAAGTGGCCAAGTCTTTCGAATTTGACTCGTTTGGCAAATCTTGCTCAGCATCGGACTCAACGCCGCTTGACTCTGCAATGTGTGACTGTAAATGTTTGCTCGATTCAGTTGTGCCGCTTCCCTCAGTTTCTTGAGAGTGATTTGCAAAATTCTTCACTTCGGAGCTTTCCATTTCGGAATGTACCATCTCTTCAGAGTCATCATCCCTACCTTCACTGTAGTACTGTGTTTCCACTATCGGTTGATCTTCAGAATCTGTAGCATCCTCTTCTCCACTCGAAAGAATTATGATTGAATCAACTTCATCCTCAGGTGCGGATTGAATCTGGCTATGTGGAGAGCGCTCTTCTTCCTCCTGGTCATCTTCATTCTCTTCACTAGCTACCTCCTCCTCCTTACCAATCTCTTCATTCTCTTCTTCTTTAGCCAGATTCTCCTCCGCATCATCTTCCAGATATTCATTAGTGTCCTGTTGAAAGTAATTGTACGACGACATGTCGCTAAGTCGCGGCCTACCATCCTTCAATTGAAAACTTGGCTTTGGACGCAGACTTGAATAGGCTTCTAGCTCGTCATCGGAAACTACCGAGCGACTGGCCAGTGACTGTTGTTCCTCTTCAAAACCTTCGAATTCATCCAGGTATTCTGGATACTCTTCTTGAGGCTCATCTTGGACATCGTCCAGCTCCTCATACCGGATAATCTTGCCAACATTTGCGGTCTCATCGTCATTGTCGTTATGGTCTTCAATCTCAAATTCATCGTAATCAACATTCTCATCATATTCAACGTTATCATCGTAATCCACATTATCATCATAATTCTCTATTTCCTGAGAATTCTCAATTTCTAAGTCGCTTTCGGACTCCGCATATTGCTCTTTTGCATCGTCTTCTCCATCTTCCTCGTCTGAAATTATCTCAATCACATCACTATCGTCCTGTTCATTCTGATATTCCAGTTCAGGCGCTTCTTCAGGATACGGCGAATATTCATACTCCTTAACAAGTGCAGTTTCTTCCTCTTCGATAAATGGCAGCGCTTCCTTCTCATCATCAACAGCCAATTCAGTCCGCTGCTGTTTGTGTGCTTCTTGTTCCAAGTACACTCCCAATTTATCGAAAGGTTCCAGAAAAACATGTGAACGATACCTCAGACGAAGCTCCTCCTGCTTTGCAGATATTCGGAGCTGCTGCAATTCCGATGTTTGTTGTGTTAATGTGTCATTGACTCTTGCTTTTAAACTATCGATCCACGATACTAAGGTGTCTGGGTTTGTGTCAGCATTGATCGATGTATTAACGGAAATGACCGAGGTATTTGGTTGTGTAGCAGAATTGCGGGCGTCACCAGTGGATTTTTTGACCACAGGCGGGGGTGACGGGAATTTATGCTTTGACATAGGTGCCTATTGGATATTTCAGATGGAGCAATGTGTTTTGGTGAGTCCTGCAAGATAACAATGATGTGATCACGTGATATATGATCACATGATATATTTATCATGTGATCATATATCACGTGAAGTTGAAGGGTACCTCACATGTGAATTCATAACCTCCCGTCATGTACTCAGTGTTAAATGTGACTTTCCCCAGTTAGTGACGTACATAGAGGTTGCTCCCCGTTATAAGTATGACTGCAGCGAACACAGGATGGGGATCTGACTGTGGTCTAGATCCGGATACAACCCCCACAATTCTATGGCTCGTATATCTCACTTGAAACATGGACCACGGAACACAATACCAGGATTTTATTCAAGATTCCCAATAGCTTAACCAAGCAACGGGTGGGATTTTCCTATTGTGGTATTGACGATCATGAACAATAAATGCATTCATGCGTATCGAAGTGGGATGATGAGTAGTGGCACTTGGGTGGTGTAGTCCTTGGAAGATTACGCGTTAGAATGCTACATTTTGAAACATATAAGGTACAAATAGAGGAGAAGAAGAGGGGCAATGACTGGAGGGAATTGAAATGGGTGCGATTCAACATTAATAGCGATGGACAGAGCGAACCATGGAAAAATGCGTAAAGCCCAAAAGGGAAAGTGAAGGAAAAAAAACAAAACGAAAAACACAAGGAAAAACTCAAAAAAGGATTACAAAAAAAAAACCTGCCCCCAAAATCTAAAATAAGAGCACAAAAGAAAATCAAAAAGTAAAAATCATTACGTAGGTTAATTTTCATATCGAGACACCCACAGGAAAAAGAAACGGTTCGAGGCGATCAATAAGTTCGCAGCCAATGAGAGACGAAGAAACGCCCGTTGGCAGATGCATGACAGACAGATGAAATGCGCAAAGAAGCTAATTAGGAAGGCAGAGAAGAAGAGGTCAGTGAAGTACACAACGGCATTGCAGCATCCGTGGTTGGAAAAAGTTATGCACATAATCGACACTAGCCACTGCGGCATATGAAACAATCTTTAACAAAACGAACAACCAAAGTATTAGTCAATCATTGCGTGCTGTGATCAAATCTAATAATAAATTCACAAAACAACCACGGGTCAGTCTTCAACATTTTATCGAATGATCCAAGTTATGGGTGTCGGCAACTGCAGGTATAATGCCGAAGAATTTTTTTTCGACACCCAGCCGTGTGTCACCTTCGACACATTTCACAGGTTTCGAACGACCAGGCCATTCCCCAGTGAAAAATTTTATCAAAAGCGCTATGCGTTAATTTGTAAAAATAGAAGTGAGAGAGGTGTCCATTTACGCCGCGGTTGATCAAATACATAGACATCGAAGGGAAGATTCGGCATCATCTAGCAGCCAGCATCCGCGCGCATTCCGACATTCTGCAGGCGGCATCACAATTGTATTGCGCATCGAAGGCTCACCACCGAAGAATCGGCGATGCCATCCAACCCTTCACTAGCATCAGCAAGCAGCAACAAGCATACACCTATCAAATACCCCAGGATGGATGAATTTCGGCCATTGACCACGTAGCCATAACAAAGTGACCCCCAGAACAATGTGTAATGGTGGGTGTACTGGAAACTTCATTGGGTCAAGACAATATACGTGGTCATGTGCCTGCAAGTGGAGCGAAGGTGCGATGAGTCTATTTTCTTGCTGGTCATCACCACTGAACTGTGGAGGTGAGAACTGATTGCGGAGCGGAGCTAAAAAATGCCCAAGGATAGTGACGTAGGCGACGTTTGCAATGGGTTTAGGCTTGTGTGAAGTCAAGCATGTGCAACATTCCCTCATGTTTCATAGTAGAAACCATGATTTGTATGGGTGGGCATATTCGGCATGTCCAAGGGCTAATGCCAGTTACGGATACTCCGATGTGCGCCCCGATGCACCCCTACACACAGGCTGCATCACTTATTACCCACATGCCGCCGGTGTTAGGTTACGAAGCCCAAGGCGGAGGCCCCATCTCTTGCCATATAAATTAGCCTCCACCCTTGATAATTTTCCTCCAGCAAACAATTCTACAAAAAAATGACTGCTGACGTCGAAGCTTTGAACGATACACCTTACTCCCCAGCTCCTACTGAGGCTTCTCCTCTCAAGAACCACGGAATTGCTTTCCTCGGTGAATTCTTTGGTACTTTCACCTTCTTGTGGACAGCATTCGTTATTGCTCAGATTGCTAACCAGGATCCTACCATCCCAACTGTTGGCTCCAACCCAGGTCAATTGATCATGATCTCTTGCGGTTTTGGTTTCGGTGTTATGGTTCCTGTTTTCATGTTCTTCAGAATCTCTGGTGGTAACTTGAACCCTGCCGTCACCTTGTCTTTGGTTTTGGCTGGTGCTGTCCCTCCTGTGAGAGCTGCCTTCATGTTTGCTGCTCAGATGCTTGCCGGAATGGCTGCTGCTGGTGCCGCTTCTGCCATGACTCCGGGCCCAATTGCTTTCACCAACGGTTTGGGTGGTGGATGCTCTAGAGCCAGAGGTGTGTTCATTGAGGCCTTCGCTACTGCTCTTCTTTGTTTGGCTGTGTTGTTCATGGCTGTTGAGAAGGCTAGAGCTACCTTCATGGCTCCTTTCGTCATTGGTATTGCTTTGTTCTTGGGACACTTGATCTCCGTTTACTACACTGGTGCTGGTTTGAACCCAGCCAGAAGTTTCGGTCCATGTGTGGCTGCCAAGTCTTTCCCTAACTACCACTGGATTTACTGGGTTGGCCCATTCTTGGGTTCTGCCATTGCCTTTGGTATCTGGAAGGTCTTCAAGTTGTTGAACTACGAGACCTGTAACCCTGGCCAGGATGCCGACCACTAAAGCCGGTGCCCACTCACACCCCGACCTAATGTCGATTGACGCCTTGCATCCGGGGATTTTATAGCAGAATATATGTGGCTTAGAGTTTAAACCATTTTGGTATCACATCGTTTACAAGCATTGACCCAAAGTAAGTGCGAATAGGCCGAAAACTGAATAAGGGCATGAATGGGGAGACACGGTTAGAAGTACATACAGGGTGAGTGCATTGATGAGTAATTCTTTAATGACCAGCTTGCTTTGCATGTTACACATACTCCACTGGAACTGGTTGGGTGGCATTCCCCCTGATTTTGTATGTTCGTATATTAAAGTCTGAAATTCTTTCAGAAGTCTCTTTTACCATTCTACGTCAAGTAAGACGCACCTCGCATATAGCAACCGTACTTTCATAGGTGCGTACATGGATATGCATATTCGATGCTTAACTTACAATAAGCCGAAAACAACCTGGAGCCACTTGATACGGTTAAAGCGGCCCAAATTAGCAATCTCACGCTGTTGTAGCCCGCGTAAAGTCTTCAACTCGGACTCCAATAGTAGCTCATCTTCGTTTCCCTTGACATCCTCTCTCTCGCACTTGTCAAGCAAGATCTTGTGCTCCAGCTTGAACTGGCTGATGTTGGTCAAGATATCCGCCATTGTGAATGCAAGGGCAAAGCTCAAGTACTTGTACAGCGGGAGTTCCTTGTGTCTGAAGAGATAAAACGTCTTGGAAGCTGCACGATCGGCGCTTCTGGGCACCTCCTGAATTTCAAGAACGTTCATATTCACCAACTTGTAAATCTCGCTTTTAACTGTACGATCCTTCAACAATACCGCGTTGGAAATAGCCTTTTCGTCAGCCAATTTCATCGACTTGATGCAGTTGAGCACGCGGAGTGAATTGCTTCCCATGGTCGTCTTAATTAGCATTCCATAGTGGAACTGCTTGATGCACTTGGAAAGTTGCAAGAATGGAATGGTGTAGGACCCGGGTGCAACCTCCACCAAGAAAGGAACGTTTCCTGATGACAAGAGTCTCATGTGCTCAGCAAGCAATGAGAGCGAGTGTGCTTCTGTACGGTCACTTTCCTTGTAGTCATCATCTCCATTGAGACCTCCGTTAGATGATCCGTTGACGACTCCGTTCGAATCTGGTGCTACTGCCTCTCCATCTTCCAACTTGATCTTCTTTGCAGGCTGGTCCATATCATCGTGCGGTCTTTTGGCCGGCTTAAGGAAGTTCTGAGTCAAGATGGAGTTGCGCAAGTCCAAATTGTTAGGCAACGATCGAGCCAAGTCTCGAATGTTAAACACAATAGCCTTGTTGTCGACCAAAGCGTTCTCCACGGAACTGATGTATGCTCGCAGCTCTTCAGGGTCATTGATTAAACCGCTGACCTCAAGAAAACTATGCTTCAATGGTGGAGACTTTGTCTCGATTAACCCAGCACACCGTCCGTATATAGTGGAGGTGATGAGCCCCAATCTGGAGTTGGCCAACTCGACCAACGCACGAGTCCGCAAGTATTTTTCGTACCGAACCAAATTAAAGGTGATGGTAATATCGGGGCGCAACTTGTGGATGCCGTTGTCCACCACAAAAATGTCCTTGGTGTCGGTGCCCGCCAGATATGCATCGGAGAACTTAACCTTGGTTTTCTCCTTGGCCTCGGCTACACGCTTGACTTCGCTTGTGGTAGCCGTTCTTGGGGTGTTCTTTAACGTTTCCTGGTACAATTTGTTCCACACATCCTCCACAGGCAGAAAGTCGATCGGGCGGAGTTTTCTGAGCCATCCGTCATTGTAAAGTTTCACCAAAATGGCCATCTTTTCGTGCTGAGACTGGTCATTTTCCAACGTAGCCATGTACTCGCGAACGTTCAAGTTCCCATTTTCAATGATATTTTGAGTCAACTCGGCCGCCTCATCACCGGAGATGTGCTTGATTCGGGAAACAATGTCTCCAGCATGCAATAGTGTTAACACACCGTTCTCGTTGAACGAGTAATACACATTTCTATCATGATCTGCCCAATAGTAAATGCAGTTAAGCTGGATGAGGCACACGAGAGTAGTTTTCAACTGTTTAAGCGGCACTTTACTCCGAAGATGGAGTTCTTTCGCAGACAAACGACCATATGAGATCAACGCCGACACGATAATGGCTGACGTTTCGCCCAAGTGTGAAGACACCACTCGCGTGTATAAGTACGAGAAGGGCGACTGCGATTTAGCGGAATCGGATAGCCACACACTCATTGTGGAGAAGTTACTGGAGTGAAATAATTTTTGGTGATGAGTGAGTGATGCACGTGACACGATGGGACGGAGATGAAGATGTTAAAACAGGGAAAAGTTATGGCAATATAGAATGAGATGATTATATTTGGGGATTTGACAAGGAGGTGTTTTGGGGTGTCAAGTCTTCAAACAGTTTATTTTGTTGAATTTTGGTGGAATTTGTATTGGGATCAGTGGTGAAGTGAACACCTATATGATTCG
>Ga0160505_100109_pt1 | contig 63742 bp, 32 predicted proteins | sample DIDeMG_FD_108225 | JGI IMG/M metagenome (GOLD analysis project Ga0160505, IMG submission 108225) | Enriched chicken feces microbial communities from UW Madison campus, WI, USA - DID2874_E49_Stillage MG | ecosystem: Host-associated > Birds > Digestive system > Large intestine > Fecal ... | reverse complement strand
TCGCAGCCACCAGGGCCAAAAGGTGGAGTACAAGCACAATCGCGCAAAGCATAGGAATAGTCCAGTTAATTAATTGTGGTTAACAAAAACCAATGCTGATCTTTGTCATTTTATACTTTTTCAGATTTCACAATGGTTTATTCGTCGGGCGGGGCCGACTTCCCGTAATGTCATGAAAGTATGCCCGTGGCAGATGAACAGGTCTTGGCCAGTTGCCCGAAAAGTTGCCCATGGGAGTAAAAATAAAGCCGATTAAAATTAAGATACCGTTAAATAGTCAACGAATCGATGATACAAAGTAAGTGGATATTATTCGAAAGCGCTTGCAATTTGGAATGGATTTGCTCATGATTTTGCACCCAAATGTGACTTCTGTGCGCAAAGAACATTTTGTTTGTCCCAAACAGGAAAGGTCATTGCCGGCAGAGTCGGCGAATATACGACGCAGAGAAAGAAGGGGAAATGGCTTAGGCTGAAGAGAAAAGACGATTGGATTTTATGTGATTGGTAGCACATCATGGGTGGAAAAGAATGGTGGAAAAGAATGATGGAAAGGTAGACAGCTTGAATGGGTCGAATGGGAAGATTTAAGGAAAGTACGATTGACTGACTGGTGAAGGTCTAAGAGGATCTGCGTTTGTGGGGAGGTCTATTATTGCTGCCAGGGCTGAAAACGATAGGCCCGCTGTGGTGCAGTAGGGCTTGATTTAATGGAGATGTTGAAAACGTGGAACTATGAGATTGATATAAAGGTATAGACTAAATGGTGTCAGTAACCATGAGGTCCAACACTCAGGCCAATTAATCCACAGAATAAAGTTAATTATCTTAAGAGGATCACAAAGATCGGGTATTTACTTTACTGGTCAAGATGATCTGTAGGGCGAAAGCTTTGACAGGTTCTTGGAACTGAAAAGACATTAAAAGAAAGTTCCGCATGAAGATTTGACAGGCTGACCCGGCAGGAAGCATCGACAAGACTTGATTTGGATGATATAGTGAAAAGATTAGGTAAGCATATGTCTTTGTAATCCATTCTAGCTATATCAGAGATTTGGATGTTTCCCCATGTTGGAATGATTACATTCATTTTATCGTGAATACACTAGCTACAAATAAAATACCAAATACCTTTGGAAAATGCAAATTCTAGAATTGAGAGTTGAAGATTGGGCAGGACTCGTCATATTTTTCTTGTTGTTAATTATGTTGGTTGTTGAATTATGATATGCGTATAGATAATCATTTAATCCGAGTTTCATCTCCAATCGTTCTTCGACCGATTCAATCAATGTTAAGGCGGATTTTGATTTAGTTTTGAAGACAGCAATTCCTTTAATAGTATTAATGGTCAGATTGACGTGCTCAGCTAACCAATGGTGTAGTACAGACCCAGTGTTTTAGCTCGGAAACAATTACTTATGGAATTTTGCGACCATAAAAGTTTACCAACCTTTAAACTACGGCAATGTCAGATGTGAACTTTCTAATTTTCACCTCTCGAGCATCTCTTTGAAAATTGCCAATGAAGATTGAATCAACAAGAGAGGTTTAACAGAATTAAGAGTGATTCATATGGAATTGAAAAATGTATCTATCTTAAATCCCATAAGTAAACTGTTTCAATGGAGAAAACCGTTTTACTTCGAGAAAGAGAAATAGTTGCTGTATTATTCTCTATACTCTCTTAACCTCAGTCTCCTCAGTCTCTCAAGAGTTGCAAACATATCGTACTGTTTCTTCCCCTAGACGATAATCAACGGTAGGATGGTCCTGCGAAGGAACTTCGTGCCCAAACCCCCCACCTGTCTTGGCTAGTTGGCCGAAAGCTGCCCATTTGAAGGAACCAGCAACTTAAAATATTCGAACAAAACTGATTCACTTTAGTTTTTGGACCCAGAAGAATTTTCAGGTTAGTTGAATATTCACAAGAAGTTATTGCTCTCAATTTAAAGTTACGATAAGATGTACATAGAACAACCAGAATAGGTGAGGTTACAGGATCGGTGACTAGACGGCTTGCATATTCAAATAGTAAAGCTACTGAAGATTCAGGCTGTTTACAAATGACAATGAAGCTAAATAATGGAATATCGGGACAAAAGGAGAGGGAAGAGTGGCTTGAACATTCCCAACTTATCATCTATCGCGTTTCTCTCACCATCGCATAAAAGAGAGTCCAGAATGAATACATTAACATGATTTGACCAGAATTCTATATTAGATGCTTGTGGCTTTTCAGGGTTTAATAGGTGGTCATTGCTCATTGAATATACGTGTTGCTCGACTCTTTAATAAAGGAAATTTTACAAGTTGACTACGTGTATCCTTGTAATTAGTTCTGTTCATAAAAGTTGATTCTCATTGCTCCAGGCAGAAAAAAAATCATCGTAATAGCTCAAAAAATTTTAAAAAAAGTAACCTACCACAATAGCACGAAGAATGCCATTGCTGCGAAAAACGTGCCAACCAAATCTTTCTGAGACCCTCCAGAATTGCCAGTTGTCGAACCTTTAGAAGTGTTTCCAGAACCTCCACTACCCGAACTTTTAGTGCCTCCAGTGCCTCCAGTACCTCCAGTAGCAGTGGCAGCTGCTGCCTTGATAGTCAGAACAATATCAGACTTCAATGGAACAACTGCTGTTCCTGAGAGCGTATGTGTTCCTGGACTCAATGATAAAATCTTAGGCGAGCATTGATTCACATTTGGACAAGTCGAAATCGTAATAGTAGTAGCTGAAGGACAGGTAATGACAAAATCAGTGAAGGTGTGAACACATGTTGGACAGCCCTTGAAAACAACTGTTTGATCACATGTAGTACACTTCTTACATGTTAAGCCCGTACAAGTTCCAGGCCCAACATTAGGACACCTTGTTCCAGTACAGGTGCCAGTTCCGACCTTTGGACAACTTGTACCAGTACAAGTGGGAGGATCGAGTTTAGGACAATCTGTTCCTGAGCACACTCCAGGACAACTCGACCCTGAACAAGGACAAGAGATAGAGCAGGAGGCAGAACATCCCGAAGTTGTACAGCCAGCTTCACAAACAGTTACACAAGGATCATTAACACAAAAAGTTTCACAGACAGGTTTACATCCGGTACATGTTACAGGTCGACAGCTTGTGAAACAAGTTGGTGGGCACTTAGTGGTACAGGCTCCCGAAGAGCAGCTGCCTGATTCATTACACAAGGACTTGGTGCATCCGGTTGTGCAAGAGTCGTTTGGACAATTGGTGTAGCACATTTCTGGGCATTCAGAGCCAGGTAGACACGAGGCAATAGCACACATAGTTGTACAACTTGGAGTACAGTCGGAAGCACTACATCCACCATCATCCACTAAGACCAATGTGACGTAGAAACACATGTCATAATTGATTTTGAAAATGGCATCTCTCTTGGATTGCTCTTTTAATGTGCGTCTCCTTCTTACTCTTCTGAACCTCTTGATGGCAGACGCAACTGGTTCTTCAGTAACCAACACATCGTTAGCTGCAGTAGTTGTCTCTTCTAAACCATCAGTGTTGTCAGGATTAACAGCGACAGTGTTGGTATCAATGGCAACTTGATCTGTGTTAGTATCAATAACAACTTGATCAGTGTTAGTATCAATGGCAACTTGATCAGTGTTAGTATCAATGGCAACTTGATCAGTGTTAGTATCAATGGCAACTTGATCAGTGTTAGTATCAATGACTTGATCAGTGTTTGTGTCAATGGCTTGATCGGTATTAGTGTCAATAAGACCATCAGTTAGGGTGTCTTGCCCGCCATCAACGACTGTGTCGGTGTTAATTAAAGATTCACCACCACCATTAATCAATGTATCAGTGTCAAGTCCTGTGTCGATGATGGACTCATTGCCAGTTTCAGTAGTGGAGATGTCAGTTTCTGTGTTGATTCCTCCAAGATCGTCACTAGAAGTATCGGAAATGTCACTTAAAGTGTCAGAAATGTCACTGATGGTTTCGCCATCAGTCAGAATATCTGAGGTATCCGAGAAAGGCAAACCCTCGTCTTCTTGATCCCGAACATACAACTCCCATTCTCCACTTGTCGATCCAGGATCTTGGCAGGCATAAAAACTATAATTACCGTTCAGGGGAAACAAAAGTTGTTTCATTAAGTTAGGTACTGGGTAGCCCACAATCTCTAGCTGAGTACTACCATCAGTTACCTTTTCAGTGACAGGATCTCTGCCCCAGATGCCGTTTCCTGATAGTTCGGAGTTTTCCAACAGAAAATCAGTAAAAGCATCACCCTTTTTGTCAACTAAATAGTAATAACCATCTTTTGAAGCAAGGTAGTAGCCACCCGTTTCCAGGTTGACTTCAATATAAGCACCAGCAACCAACCCCAATACCAGAGTTACAAAAATTCCATATAATAACATGACCAATTGTGGAATTGAGAAATCGAGTAGGGTGTCCAATTTGCCCGTAATTTATAGTCAAAGTGACATTTGTAGTTATGGACTTTCTAGTTCAATGATTCCATGTACTTGTCAGCGATGCAGATCATCATACTCTTGGCTGATTGCCCGCTCAACTCCAATTGTAGAAAATTGCCCGAGTGCAAAAGAGGAGAGTGAAGCGAAAGCCATGAAGACATGGAAACAAAATCAATGAGGTGATGAAGTCTCAACTTAATCATTCGAGAAGAAATATGTGGCCAATAATCAATAACGATGGAAGTGTGGAAAAGGCGACAATTTTGCACCCAAAGTTTCCATTGTCGCACAGCTACAGGTACGGACACAGGCCCCTTACCATATCGTAACTAGAATTTGAATTCCAAAATGTGCAGCAATTAGGAACGTTGTGACCTGATATGGATACATTTTCCGAATCCGTCCTTCTCTCTTTATTGTGTTCTCCTGTCGGCATCTTTCGATCTCCGTATTCCGGTCGGCCACCTGTGGGGAAAGGTGTGAGCCTCCACTAATATACCATGTCATGATTTTAGCAAATTTGGATGGACTTAGTTCTAAGATATTGGAGACGAGACTCCTGATAGAAATTACGAATGTGATATTACGAATGCGATAATTCATGGATAAAATCGAATAGGTTGAGGACCACTCAAAATGAGTGTAAATCCATAAGACTTTTGCCCGAATTGATTTGACGAGAATATGGTCATAACTCAAAACGGGCCTAGAACTGAATGAAGGAGAATGTACTTGGAAGCATATTACCTGGGATTTTATAATGTGTATATGATGAAAAGGTTGGCCGGAAGCTTAACAGTGACAAACACGTTCACATGTGTTCCTAGTTCAATTAGTAAGAGTACGATGTAAAATAATACTAGTCATAGAATGGGGAATAATTTCAACAGGAAATAGACAAGCGAGATGGTGAAGAAGTGGAAAACATCTTTTAAAACGAAACTGAAAAACGTAACACTAAACCTATTTTTCTCTTCTAGTCCTCTGACTCTCTTCACAGTTACAACTTTCATGCATTGATGCCAGAAACCTAGTGGTCGGCCAAATTTTACCAAATGCCCGCCGTGCGATTGTCGGGCATTCTGAATAGGGCAAATTGCGTCTACAGAGCACCCAACCACACTCATGAACTCCACTAGAATCATCGACTCCAAGTCAATCGCAGTATAAACTTGTTGGAGCCACCTTATCGGAGCTTAATGTATCCATATTTGGTTATTTCCGAATCACGTCATGGTATGTCGTTAATAGTGCGACGTCGGAAAAATCCAGTGTGGCATCTAATACCGATCGGAGAAACTAAGCGAATCAACTAAAAAAAAAAAATAGGATTCGTAGTAGAGGCCCTGAATTAAGACAATTCTCCAATTACTCCACCATGTCCGTACCAGAGTCTATTCGTCCATTCCTAAGCACTAAGGTGGTCCACCACACGTGGGCAGGCACCTTTACATGCTTGCCACTGGCCATTTTCCAGCCTTCCACCAAAGAGCAGATCGTGGAATTGGTCAACCAGGCCAGAATCAACAAGAAAACCATCATGACTGTTGGTTCAGGCCACTCGCCTTCAGACTTGACCATGACCAACGAATGGTTGTGTAATTTAGACAAGTTCGATAAGGTTTTGAAACAGGAGGAGTTCTATGGTCCTACTGGTGATGGATCCGATAAAGAAGTCAAGTTTGTGGATTTGACCGTTGAGGCAGGTATCCGCATCTTTCAGTTGAACGACTACTTGAAGCAGCACAACTTGGCCATCCAGAATTTGGGCTCCATCAGTGACCAGTCCATTGCTGGCCTTATCTCAACTGGAACTCATGGCTCGTCTCGTTTCCATGGTCTCGTTTCTGAACAGGTGGTTTCAATTGTCGTTGCTAATAGCCAGGGCGAATTGGTTGAGTGTTCTTCGGTGAAAAACCCCAATCTCTTCAGAGCTGCGTTGTTGTCCTTGGGTAAGATCGGTATCATCACTCAAGTGACTATCAGAACCGTTCCTCGCTACACTATCAAGTCCAAGCAAGAAATTATTAAGTTTTCAACTTTGATAAGAGAATGGGATTCCATCTGGTTGGATTCAGAGTTCATTCGGATTTGGTGGTTCCCATATTCCGGAAATTGTGTGTGCTGGCGTGCTTCCAAGTCCGACGATGCGCTCTCTGAACCTAGAAGCTCGTGGTATGGAACGAGATTGGGTAGATTCTTCTACGAGTCCTTGCTTTGGTTATCTGTTAATGTTGCTCCTCGTTTGACTCCATGGGTTGAACGATTTGTGTTCAACCAGCAATACGGTAATGTGGAGACTTTGGGTAAAGGTGACATTGCTGTGCAGAACTCCGTCGAAGGCTTGAATATGGATTGTTTATTCTCTCAGTTTGTTAATGAGTGGTCAGCTCCATTGACCAAGGGTGTGGATGTATTGAACCAGTTGAACGAGGCCATCCAATCTGCTGCTGCCAAAGGTGACTTCTATGTCCATGCTCCAATTGAGGTCAGATGCTCCAATACTACCAACTCTAATGTGCCATTCACCGACGACCAGGGTGAACTTTCCTTGTACCCATCCCAGGAGTGGCTTCAATCCAGAAATAGATTGAGTGCTGGCCCAGTCCCTGGTAACAACTTGCGTCCATACCTTGACAACTCGCCTGAATTGGAGTACCAGCCAGATGACTCGAAAATCACCAATGACCAGTTGACCTTGTTCATCAATGCCACCATGTACAGACCATTTGGATTCAACGTGGAGACTCACCAATGGTTCCAGATTTTTGAGGATGTCTTGAGCAGAGCCAATGGTCGTCCTCACTGGGCCAAAAACTTCATTGGATTACACGGAGATCACGAGACGCAAGAGGATTTGAAGTCCCAGCTTGACTTTGGAGGAAAGAAATTTTACTCCATGCTTGGTTTCGACCCCGTTATGAAGAAGTGGTTTGGTGAGAGCTTGGTTGCTTACAATGATGTTAGAAAGGAGATGGATCCAGAAGGAGTTTTCCTTAGTGGAAAGAACTGGGCCGTGAGAAATGGAATTTTGATCGAATAGTGAAGTCGCTGGTAAATATGTCCCTAATAGAATCTCGATAGAATGAAATTATTATCTGTAAAACTCTACTATACATGCTATTTGAATGGTGCCTGCAATGGGTTGATTACCATACCTTGCTTGACAATGACCCGTGGAAGTGTTGCCTTCTGGTGAGTGACTCTTGAAGTCCATTCTTCACCAATTGGCATTCTCAATGCTCTCTCATATTGCTCCTTAGACTCGTATGGGAATGGCACACTTGAAGACTGGTACTTCAAATTGTGCTTGTTGACTGTCTCGTTGACAATGACGTTCTTCAAGTTCTTGTCTCTTCTCTTGTCCTTTTGGGCCACTCCATCGATCTTCAACACAAACTTCTTCTTGGGTTTCTGAGGCTTGTCACTACCTGCCCAATCTCCCCATCCAGGCAAGGTAAGATCTTCTTCTTTGTCGTCTTCTTCCTCGGCAATTCTGGCCTTTTCCTCATTGAATTCACTCGTAACATCATCGCCAGCAAATGCCTCCTTGATCAAGTTCTGCTGGCGGAACATACGGGAAGTTCCACTGTCTTCATTGTCACTACCGTATACGTCGCCTTCCATTTCAAGGATAGCATCCATATCAATGAGCGATGTTGGACCCTTAGACTTGCTACTGGACTTCTTGTTGGCATGCTTTTGGATCTTGTTGGCAGCCTTTGACAATCTCGAGGAATCTTCGGTGATAACGTTGAACTTCTTTGATTTTTCGGTAGGTTCATCGCTTGCCATCAACCATGGGTTCTCTGCTTCGGCATCTTCATCGTCGTTGCTTCCAGAACCGTCACTTTCGTCATCAAAACCTTTGAATTCCTCCTCCTCTCTCTCCTCGATCTTGTGTTTCTTAGCAGGTGGCTGATCCTCTTCATCTTCAACTTGCTCTCTGTCCCTACTCCGCATTCTGTTCTCTAAGCTCTTGGCCTCTTCGTCTCTGAAGTCCTGCAAGATCTCTTCTTCGAATTCTTCCATTTCCTGCTTCTCTGCCGCAACACTAGGAGCATAAACTCTTCTACCTTGATTCTTGAGTTGGTTGATTGAATTGCTCTCGGAATCGGCAAAGTCAGCTTTTCCATCCTCACGCATGCTTTTCAAGAACTCAATCTCCTTCAAGTTCTCCTTACGTTTTCTTTCCTCTGCAGTCTTCATGAAATCCATGGCAAGGACACCTTTACCCAATTTTCCTCTTTCGAGTTCCTCGGCCTCAGCATTGTCATTGTCGTACTCTCTTTCGATATCAGAGACACCATCGTCACTTTGTTCTCCCTCCTCGTAGCCCAACTGCTTTGCGCGCAATCTTTCACCTTGCCTAAGCATCTCCTCAAGCTCAGCTCTTGTGGATGCATCTTTGGTGATACCAGATTTGATCATGGACTTGGCCCATTTGGATTGAGTCTTGTGACGGAGCGACATTCTCTCTTCTGCTCTCTTCATGTCGTGATCTTCTGCATCCGACTCGTCAGATCCCTCCACCAACTCCGCGTCCCGCAATCTTTCCCTCTTTCTGATTTTGTGAAATTGCTTGGACTTGATTTTCTTGATACGCTTGGCTCTCTGCTCGTCACGGAACATGAGCTCTCTCATACGCCGGAGCTCCTGGGTTCTCTTGAACAATTCGTCTTTAGAGAGTTTAGCCGATTGCATCTGCTCAAAAGTGGCTTCCTTAGATTCGTCAAGTAAGGCTCCGGCCGTTAAAAGACCATTGATCTTACTTTCAAGTTCGGTTGTTGCATGTGCTTCTGGAATGAACTGAAGTGCCTCATACTCGGCCTCGGCATCTATCTCATCCTGTTCCTCTTGATCGGCAGGAGCCAATGGAAATTGTAAGTGATCTGCTTCCTGGATTGCCCTCACAGTATCTTGCCATTTCGAGACTTCTTCTTTGGTAATTTCGTATGCAGCCTTTCTATCGTGACGTTGCTGAATTCTTTTGGGCAAAGGTACAGCAAGTGGTTTGAGCTCCTCTTCCTCTTGGTCAATGAGTGGAGCATCTGATGCATCCGTTCCAGCCATCATTTCGGCCAATGTGAGCTTTCTACCTCTGGTTGGAACGCTGAACTCGTTTTCATCGGTGGTCTCAGATATCAAACGCTTTCTGGTCTCTGGATTCTTGACTTGTGATTTGATTTTGGAAGTGGTGGTAGTAAGATCCACCTCGTCATCGTCGGATCCTCGGAGCATCTGCTCTTCGTCTTCGCTTTCAGACTCACTCTCGCTATCACTTTCAGATTCAGACTCTGAATCGCCTTCAGAACCAGACTGAGACTCCGATTCAGATTCAGACTCACGGTCATCGTCAAAAATCAAGTCTTTTGTTTTAGAGGATGCTGGTCCTTTGGTCAATCCCAAATCCTTATCGTCCAAATCCCATGCCTCCGACAATGTCACCAACTGAGACTCGTCTATGCTGTCGTATGCTTCATCTTCGGATTCTGACTCGGATTCTTCTCCTCTCTTTCTTCTCTTATTCTTGTCTCTGATTGTTTGTGACATAGTAGAGTTGAGAACATCAAAATCATCGTCTGAACCAAGGGCTTCATCAGAATCCAACTCCTCGTCCTCGAGGTCACTGTCGTCGTCATCTTGCTGGTTTTTCATGAATCTTCTGGCATCCATCACTCCATCTCTAACTTGCAACTCATCGCCATCTTCTTCCAGGCTGTATTCGTTTTTTCCTTTAGAAGATCGTTCAGCAATCTGGAACGCATCCAAGATTTTGCTTTGCGATCTCTTCTTTCCGGATCTTCTCCCTTTTTGTTTAGCCATAGTGGTTGGAAGTTAACTCATCTCTATGGTGCATGTAAGATTTTTTGTATTGTGTGTGGATGTGCAGGAACATCACCGTTAAAGGTTGGGAAGGAATAGCAGTGGAACTTATAGTATGTGAAGAGCATACATCTGATGAAAAAAATAATAATTGAGAAAAATAGTGGAGTTATTGTGTGGTTGGTGTAATGCTAGAAAATCAAAGGCTTTTTTTATCTAATTGTGAGGAGATTGTACTGTGCTTGTAGTGTATGATTATAATGTGAATATCGAGAAGTTGTTGTAAAATTAAGATTTCGGCTAGGTATGAGATTTCCATAAAGCTAAAATTTTAATTTTAACATGCAATTCTTGACTTTGGGTCCGATAAAGTATGGTACTATTCTTGTGTATACCTCTTGATATCAACAAGATAGAGAATGTTGATGTAATTAGCAAAAGTGATTAACTTTCAAATTGGAATCGATGGACTTCAAATTCCCATACTCAGTACACATAGCTATGAGCTCTGCTGGTTGTTTCATCAAACTAAATGACCCACCTCCACTATGATATTTCCTGAAAGGTTTGGATGGTCACACTAACGCTTAGCTTACATGTATGGTTAAAGGAGAACTAGTAAAGAAACGAAGCTTACTGTTACACTTTCTGAATGGAAGCTGTGATGAGTGCTGGTACATGCACCTTTATCTTCATCGGTCTTGAAGAACCACGTACTAGACTTGTAGCAGAATAACTCTAGTCAATTCCCCACATACATTCATTTAAGGAGAGCATGAAAATTTCCTAAGTTGCAATTCAGAACCTTTCCGTTCACAATAATTGTTATCACAAGGAGCTCAAGCCGTCATTTCGGTGCATTCCGATGGTTACGCAGGTTACACGATCAAAGCATCCCAGCAAATCACTGTCCTCGAATTAATTTGTAAATCCAGAGCTCTCTCTCTTTTTGCACATTTTACACCCTATATCTCACATTTCACTACTTGAAGTCAGTTTTTCGCTTGCTCAATTAAGTATGTTTAGCCTTTACTTCACATGACAGCACTGCAGATCATTGGACGTATATATATACAACCGAGCGTGCCTTACGACCGCCTGACATTGAATACAAGTAACAATCAACGTAGCTTTGGAGGATTTCTACAATAGGGAAAGGTTAGCAGAAGCAGCAAGTCAATTGTAAGTATTGGTCATTAGAAGTGGTCATCTACGACAGTAACGCCACATATCCTACCAACAGTCATGTGTCAGCCCTTCTGGGTATATCCATCTTCTAACATGCAGAAGAAATGGCAAGATTCTGTAAATGGGAAAATAATCTTAAATCCTCTTACATGGAAGCGGTGTGATTGGCCTGCGCATTAAGAAATGCTGGCTGCCACGTGACAAGAAAATTTTCAAGGTTTCGGGTTTCTGAATTACCAAAAGTCATTAAATTTTACTCTCCCCATATCTTGGTGATTATTTTATTCTCGACTTTGAGCAATAGTCTCCACATAGCATTAAGACGCAGAATGCATTGTCAGCGCGCGATTTCTTGATTCCGTGCGCTATGAAGTTTTCTTCATGCTTCCTTTCGCGCACTTGCATTGTACATCTATATAGAACGCTCTAGTCCACCATAGATAGATCTCCAGGCGTAATAAAATCTCTATAATTTGCACAATATTTTAATGTCGCCCCTTCTACGCAACAAATCCGGAGCTGCATCGAACACCAGTTTTCGTGTTTCGCATTGAGAGCCCTGATTGAGATCTTCCATGCTGTGCGGCTCAGGATGCCAGATCCTTTCTCGCATGAGATTCTTCAATATAAAGTCACACATATCCCAAAAAATCAAGCTTTAAAAAATCCACTACAAATTTATTTCAAATGCGTTACTTTTCTTTAGTTGTTCTACTTTTGAATATCCTTGGTGCTCTTGGTGTGAATGCCGACAATGGTGAATACGTGAGTGTTGGGGGAGCCGAGCCATTTGTTGTGGACGAAGCATACATTTTGTCTTTGATGGAGCACGATCCTGAGTTCAATGACACCTCTGTCTAACTCTAAAGGAATTAGGTTACGGGTATTGTCGGTGTTGTTGGGTTTCTCATCAGAGGAGAATGTTGGTGATGATCATTTCCATTATTTGGGTTGGACTGAAAAAAGTCAGGGTATTGACAAGCTCATAGACTGATGCTGTCAGAGCATTGGATATTGCATTTAATTTATTAACAAGATGGATACTTGATGTGTAGTCGATGTTTGGCATTATACTATTTTGGAGTTTCTGCTCGTTATAGTCTACGAGACGTGCTGATTGATAGAAATTCACCGATTTGAGGAATTCTATTAGAAATCACCATAATATTATGACACAATTTGATCCATAAGGTTTTTTTTTTTTCTTTTCGTTTAGGCATCGTCAATCCACAATTAGAATTGCGTTTTTGCTTCACCCTTAGTGAAGTGTGACTTTCGTGAGGTAATACGAGCAAAATGAATTATAAGCGTACAAACAAAACAGTAGTATGAACCTTGTTCACTGGTAGCTTAAACTGAAATTTCCTGTTCTGAGCTCAAGTTATTAGCAGTTTAAGGCTCGGGTGCCAAAGGAAGAAGCGAAGGGCTACAGGACTGAGATGATATAACATGTCATTTAAACAATACATATATTAAGCTCGATTCAACTTTAATGACGTGATTTACAAATTCTATGGCTGTGAAGATTTATGCCTAAGTTATTGTTGTTGGGTAAAGAATTCCCTCAACTCGCTCTCTTCTCAGTACTCCAAGTCCTCAAGAAGATACGAAGAGCCTTCTTGGTAACCATGGATTGCTAAATTAATTAACACTTTTAGTATTCGGAATTTGAAAATGGTGAAAAGTAGCTGTCAATTATTTAATTTCCACTATCAATGGTTTGTCATATGAAATACTTAGAACATGGTGTCATATGATGCACTTTACACAAAGTAGACAATCACGAAAAGAATCTGACCCTTTCAAACAACAATATATTCTCATAAAGTTTTGTGGTAAAACTCCGGTTACAGTCTAAAAAGAATGTTGCGAAGCATAAATGCTGGTAAACTTATGTGCGACAAGTTCTCCAGGTGCTTTTTTGGATTTTTAAAGTGACAATTTTCAAGGTACTTTGAAATTGAAAGGGAAGAACTTTCGAACTTGAAGAGTACAACTGGTTTAAAGTAAAGAGCTTAGGAAGAATAGGAACAATTTTAATCCATCGAGAAACCCAAACTGGATTATTGAAGAGACTGATTCATTGAAGTTCCAACACATCACCTAAAAGGTATTTGAACGTAGAAGTAGCTCTCAATACAAGAGCAACTCACATTCACATTCACGCTCTACACTTTACACCCCCCTTCTAGCGATTTTCATAGACTATAGACTTCTAATCTACAAAGCTTCTAGTCTGTCATTAATCTCCTCGGCTGACAACTTCTTCACACGAGGACCAACCACATCAGTACCCTTGAATCCCAACAAGTGTTCTTGGGGGTCACTAATCACCAGGATGTCCAAGTTCTCTCCAGTCAACTCACCGTCCACAGATTCCTTCAATGCCAAAAGAGCAACATGGATCACGTCTTCCAACTCTAAATCCTCGTTCCATCTCTTCTCCAAAAATGTCTTGGCCAGAACTGCAGTCTTGCCGATAGCAGTAGCCTTCCATGGGAAATAACTTCCGGAAGGATCCACCTGATACAATTGGAAGCTCTCCAGGTGCTGATCATAGCCACCTACCAATAATGACACACCAAAAGGTCTGATACCTCCTGATTGTGTGGATTCTTGCATGACTTTCGCAAGTTCTTGAACCATGATCTTGACAGGCGGATACTCGTTGTAAATACGCTTATAGTTTGTGTGGGCCAACTTTCTAGCCTTGTCAACAAGAACACGGAAATCTGGTCCCATTCCTGAGTATGTCATGGCGATATCTGGTGTGAGTTGCTCAACTTTAGCATTACAGTCGTTCTTCAATAAATTGGAGTTAGCCTTTCTCTCGGTGGCAAGAACAACACCAGAGGCGGACTTGATACCGATCGTGGTAACTCCTTGCTTAACAGCATTCAAAGCATATTCAATCTGGACCAACTTACCACTAGAGATGTTAGTATATATTGATAATGAATGAAAAGTAGATTGGACGCCATTCAAGGCGATTGAAAGCGGGGAAAGCGCACATACCTTGGCGAAAATGTGGTTAAAGAAAAGGAGTATCTATCGGCCATCTTCTGTGAGATTTAATAGATATGATCTGACCGGTTAATGTTTAGATATACATGTCTGGATATTTCGCCTTCAGGGCGACAAGTTCACGTGATTTGGGTCACGTGTGTATTCTCGCGATATGTTCCTCAGAGTATGCCTTTATTATTACCAGATAATTAGAATGCTTGTGTATTGAAGTGAAAAATAATTCAATTGTGTTGTTCCAGTGCTGCCTCTTGGCTCCAACACCGCAATATTAACCATATATGTCTATAGAATGTTCCTTAATGCACTACTCGTCTTCATCGTCAGTGTCCGCAGGCTTTGGTGTACCCTTTGGACTACTCAACCACTCAATGTGACGCAAACGTCTTCTCTCGGCCTGGAGCTTCTTGTCGTTTCTGGTCATCTTCTTTTTTCTAGTTCTCACCTTAATGTTAGCTGGCGAATCGTCATCGTCGGCTCTCTTCTTTACTGGCTCTGGAGCTGGAGATCCCTCCTTAGATGCTTCTCCGTCAGCAAATCTGGATGCATCAACGGCAGCGACTCCCTTCTGGACGACCTCTCCGTTCTCCACATGCCATTGTTCAGGACACAAGGCTCCAACAAACTCGTTGTTGTGGGAAATCATCACCACACCTCCACTCCAGTCTCTAATTGCAACAGCCAAACCTCCCAAAGAGTCTCTGTCCAAGTAGTTAGTAGGCTCATCAAGAACAAGCAAGTGGGGGTTGTTCCACATAGCACCAGCAATGACAACCTTGACCAATTGACCTCCGGAAAGAGATCCCATTGGAGTGTGGTCGGCGATGTCACCATCCAAACCAACATCTTCGAAATGTTTTCTGATAACGGTTGGAGTCAACTCTCTGTATCCCAAACCTTCTCTGGAAGCCTCATGATCGTCAAACTTCTGGATCAACTTGTCGAAACCTTGCTCCAGCAAATATTCTCTTGGAACCCAAGAGTTGTACTTTGGCAAGAAGTGTCTCCACTTAACCTCATACTGGAACGACTTCTTTAACTTCTGTCTTCCCACAAGTGCTTCAATCATACGTGGTCCCTGGCCATCTCCGACATCAAGCTTCTTTTCCATGATTTCCTTCTCCTCTTCAGATATCTTACGAGATTCCTTCAACAACACTTCTCTGTCATCACCGAATCTGTAACGCCATTGCAAGTACTGGTTAGCAGTCTTTTCTTTGTGCTGCTCAACGTGCTGCAAAGCGTGCTGGGCAATATAACCAATTCTCAAGTTTGGATGCTTTTCGACCTTACCTTCGTTTGGAATGGTCTCTCCAGTCAACAACTTGATCAAGGTGGACTTACCGGCACCGTTAGGACCCAAGATGGCCACACGGGATGACAAGGACAAAGAGCACGAAACATCAACCAAAGATGGCTTGGCAGCTCCTGGATAAGAGAAGGTGACATGACTCATACGAGCGATGGCTCTGGTATTGGACTTAACACCAGACAAGATACCTGGAGGAGGGAAGGCCATCTTGACAAGAGAATCAGTCAAGGTGTAGTAAGACTTACCCTCTGGCTTGACCTTAACAAACTCTGACAAGTTACCCTTGTAGTAAGCCAATTTCTTGTTCTCGTAGTGAATGATGTCAGTACAAACAGCATCCAAGAAACCGGAGTCATGCGAAACAATCAAGGAAGTGATGTCAGTGTTCTCGATCAAATAGTTTTGAAGCCAGGCAACGTTGGCAACATCCAAGTGGTTAGTAGGTTCATCCAAAAGCAAGATGTCAGCCTTCATCAACATGGCTCTGGCCAACTCCAACTTCATTTTCCAACCACCAGACAACGATCCAACATGCTGCTCCAATCTCTCATCTGGGAATCCGACACGCTTCAAGGCAGAAGCAATATCGTCGCGGCTGACACTGGACAATTCAGGGTCGGATGCAATGAAAGTGACCAAGTCCATCTCTCCCTCTTCACCCTGCAACCTGTGCTCGACGAAACAGGTACGCAACTCGTCAGGAGATGGGAAACCCTCCAATTGGCCCTTGGAGATGGCTCTCATCAAGGTGGACTTACCGGCACCGTTTCTACCACACAAACCGTATCTGTGACCCTTCAACAAACGCAAAGTGGTCTTGTTCAACAACATACGTGAACCATAGGCGAGCGAGAAGTCCGCATTGACGATTTCAATGGCACCTTCGTCGTCATCGTCACTTCTGGTGGAAGTTTCAGTGAACAAATGCTTGAGGTTAGCGAGAACCTCATCAATGTACTTTGTCTTCAACTCGCTGGTAATGATTTCCGACTCATCAATGGACAAATCCAAGTACTCGATCAAACGCTTCCAGTCATTGACGTTGGCATCAGACTGAACAACCAAACCCAAGTATGAAGTTTCCAACTCACCCAGAAGCAAGTACTCGCTGACAGGCTTGACGTCCTCACTCAAGTTCTCGCTCAAGAAAGCGGTGGCCTGTTCGTGTGTAATTCTTCCGTGGAACTTTCCATCGGTCTGCTCATTCTCGGCCTCCTTTAAAACAGCCAAAGCTCTGGCACCCAACTCTCTGACTTCAGGCAAAGAGGCGTTGTTGACCACCTTTTCAACCGAAGGCATCAAGATTGGAATGAAAGTCTCGATTTCCCTCTTGTTGTTGACCAATCTAGTCAAGTTCTCGGTGACAGTGACCGTTTGTCTCAACTGGTCGTTCGATGACGACGACATTTTCAAAGACTTGTCCAAAATTGGCACCAAAAGCGACAAAGCAGGCTCAGTGACCTCGGCGACGAAAGTCACAGATGACAAGTTCTTGATACACTCAGTGACCTTCTTGGGGTCTGCTAAAGTGTCTACAATCAAGTCGTACTTGTTCTGCAAGTCCAAGTTGTCCAACACCTTGACGAACTTCTTCAAGCTCTTCAATCCCTGGGCAGCCAACTCTGGTTTAAAGTCTGTAGCCAAGTCAGTCAAAACTGGCACGGCAGTTACAAACTTCAATTCCAACAAGTCAGCAGGCACATCGTCGACCAACTTATCAAAGATAGACAATGCAGGCAATTTGGAGTTCCACTTTGCCGAAGACTTCAAGTAAGACAACAATTCGTCAATCACCACACTGGCCAAGGCCTCCACAGGGAAGGTTCCGTAAAGAGTGTCGATGGTCTGCTTAGCTGCCTTAACAATGTTCTTATCCTTGTCAGCGAAAAAGTCGAAAACAGATGGAATAAACTGTACCAAGTGGGATTCCTTAGGACTCTGGCCACCCAACTTGAGTGCCAATTGCTGCACAATAAGAAGTGCGGACTCTCTGACGATGGGGCTGTTCTTTGGCTTCGACAATGACTTGAGAACCTCAATGATCTTCCACTCTTCCACAACAGTCATGGATGGTTCTTCCAAGATCTTGGATGCGATTTCTTGTGCTTCCTTCTTAGCATCTCCGATTCGGCCCGCACTTTGAAGGGCCTGTAAGTTCTCCGAGATTGGAGTTCCGACGGTCAATTTGTTCAAAGCTGTATTAAGCGATGTGAGCGACACTGTCGAAGAGTTTGGGTTGGGGGTGTTGGTGCCTGAGGTGACCTGAGATTCTGGGCCCGGAGTACCTTCAGATGCTCCATCATATCCGCTGGGCTGGCCGTAGCTCTGGTAGTTCTGGTAGCCGCCTTGGTATCCTTGCTGGTAGCTCTGGTATCCACCTTGATACTGGTTCTGTTGGTAGCCACCTTGATACTGGTTCTGTTGGTAGCCACCTTGATACTGGTTCTGGTCATAACCTCTAGGGGCGGCATTTCTATAGCCGTAGCCTTGGTTTTGATTCTGAGACAGCTGCTGCTGCTTCAAGAAATCGTCAAAGGAAATTTTCTTTGACATAGCAATGAGGATAGAATCAGAGATAAAGAAAAAAAAAAAAAAATATAATTACTTCTTCGCAGGCATACACCCGGACCTCCCTCTCATCGCAGCTCAAACACATGGTACATTCCGCTCAGGAAATTTGCCAGATAATAAATGTCAGAAATCAGGGAATATGTATTTTCGTATCTTCATCTTCCGGGAGCAACCGGCTAAAAACCCACATTCCAAAACCTCCATGTATCCCCCAATAACATTAAATCGTATTGCTCTTTATTAGTTTGTACCCTCGATGGCGGTGATCTTCACGTCTTCTTTACTATGCACCACGAGGAAGTCGCCATCACAATACACCAATCCTCCTTCAGGATTAGGACCCGTGGCCACTTCACGGGAAGTGCTATCGTAAACATGGATTTCGTTGTCCACTTGAACCACGTATGGGCTATCTTTGTAGAGAAGCGAGTACTGTGAGCCATTCTTCGTTGGCTGAGTCAAAACAACCCTACTGACAGCGAGATCAAATAGACTCACACTCGATTCGGTTCCAAGTAAAGCATAACCCTCGGCAAAGTCTACCCAGTCAATTGCATGGCTGTACAAGTCGGCCACTTCCTTCAGTGCGAGGTTAACTCTCAGAAGCTTATCGTGAGCAAATAATATGTCAAACTCTAGCAATGAGTCCTCATCCACAGAAACCAGCTTACGATGCTTCTTTGGCAGTACTGACTTTGGTAGCCCCGTGGTGTGTTGCTTCGACAGCATGTTTTCACACCAGTGTAACGCACTCACCTTAGATGATACCTTTAAGCTGGTGTGGTCGAAGTTTGCCAATGGCTTACACGACACCTTCTGAGCCACTTTAATTTCTAACGCCACGATATTGGACTGACCGTCTGCATCTGTACCTGTGAGAGCCAATCCCAACACTCTGTTGGAGCCAATGCGAGTGAACTCTACAATGCTTGCGGTGTTGAACAGGAGCGACTCCTCCTTGTGAAGACACACACGGCGTAAGATCTCTAAATCAGGCTTTTGCTCAATCAACATAACCTCGCCCTTGTTTGTCACTAATAACACACGCTTCTTCTCCAAATAAAACGCACTCACTACGTCAGTGAACGACTCTTTAATTTCACCAGAAAGAATTTGGGTACTACGGTGCCACACCTTTAAAGTCTTATCCTGAATTATGACAAATGAGTGCTGGAACGGCTTGAAGACTGCTGCTGTCAGAAACGCAGCCGAGACATGCACTACAGACCCAAGCTTGATTGGAGGTTCAGGGTTCGAGTTAACGAGCTCACTTTCGTCAATAGTGAGAAGCTTAGCCTCCTCTGGCTCGTCGACTATGACAGTCTCAGTATCGCTCTCTTCTGCAAGGCCATGTCTCTGGTAATTTGCTGGAGATACTTCCTCTAGGTTGTCTTCCTCCAATGCACCCATTATATTGTTGGAATCCTCTTCAAACGAGGCTTGCTGGTCCACTAGAAGATCATCGCTGTTGAGAGTGTACTTGGCAAACATGCTCTCAATGCGTGAGTTCTTCGCCTCGTCCTCCTGAGTAGGGATATCCAACAATTCGTCATACTGGTTTGTTCCATGCTCTGACCCGGGAATATCCATGACATTGCGGGCAAGCATCGACGGAGGCTTGAGAAGACGGAAAACGTCTTTGATGGAGCGGTTAAGCTTCTGTCTGGATGTGCGGAGGATGGCCAAATCGACCGGAGGAATGTCGTAGTCAGCCGGTTTGCTGGCCACAGCATTCTTGGAAGATTTCGGTGCCGTTTGCCCCATTTTTTCACTAAAAGACTCAGTAGATACTTGATCTGAGCCTTGGTCATCGTGATCTTCTGTTTTTGCGCTCTCCAAGCGCTCTTCCAACTCGGTGATCCGCAACGCCTGTTTGTCGTTGAGAAACTTTAGCGAGTTGACCTCAGCTGTCAATTGCTGGATCCGGTACTTCATCTCGGACTTTTCTAAATTAGTCATAATCTTGAACCGCTCCAAGTTGGTGAACTCCAGCGTCAAGTACGAAATCACTCCAGGAAGCGTGTAGTTGGCCAATGGAGGTTGCGGCTGCTGCTGATCTGCGGCCGAGTATTGAAATTGTCCCGAGCGCAGTTGCAGGTTGGAGTTGGAGGCCAGATTTTGGTCTTTCAGGTTGCCATTAGGCGGCGCAGCAGCCTTCATGCGATTCATGGTGGGAATAAGCTTATTGACGAGTAGTTTGGTGTTGATATGGGAGTGTATGAGTTTCTAGGTCACGTGAGTATGGAATTTAAGAAAACTGAATGAAATAGAAGGAAGGGAGTTGGTGAATGAAGGGAATTTGCAGGTACTTGAGGGGATGGAGTTGAAATGTATTTCTGATTTTTGTGATTTTTTTTTTTGGCTGGGTGGTGAATTGCTGATGAGTATTGGCAAGCGAGCAATCTGGATAAGCAATGAGAAATGAAATTTATCGGGATAAGAGGGTAGAAAATTATGAGATTAGAGCTATGGGTAGAAAATTAAAAGAAAGGAGAGGAGTGGGTGCTGCTATTTCATGAGTACGGGAAAGGCTCAATGTTTGCACAATGTGGAAATGACAGGAACTGGTCGTAGAGTGAAATCGAATATGGTGATCTAGACATTTAATAAGCACAATTTTTCTAATTCCACTATAACTCAGCATAGCTGAGATATGTTTTAATGGTTGGATATACTTTCGCTGTTATATGTTTTACAAATTTCTCAATCGTTCCGTAAGCTGGATTTGATATGCACATATTGGGCTCCTCTGCATGTACTGATCCTTGCTGGAGTTTGAACTTTAATGTGGATTATATATTTCTATAGTCTAGAACGCAGAGAATTGGACCAAATTTGCAAAGGATCACATTGAACCCGACAAAAATAGATACAACAAACTTTGTGATTTTTGAATTCCCATCAATTCTCTTCTCGTCCGTCGTATTCTTAATCTATTTCTAATATTCCACATCTCTCTGCTTACTTACTCTCAAGTTGTGGTAAACTTATTTCGTCACATCTACATGTGGACTCTACTACAATCGTTCAATGCTCCTTCTTGTACTATTATATTCCTATGTTACATCCACTACTGAGACGAGACCCAGTCGTTCAAACCGTATCTGTTTCTGGCAATCTCAATGGCGTAGAACTGGATTCTCACAGCAAATATCGTGTTGTCCTGCGAGTATTCTTCGTCGGCCTTGATTCTCAATAAAGTACCAAAGTTGTAGTCGTCGATCTCCTTGAACTTTTCGCAGAATTCTCTCCATCTAGTCTTTCCCTTTGGAGACTTCATCTCCTCCTCAGAGATCTCAGCAACATTCTTAGGCTCTTTGAACTCTGGGAAGTCCTCCAAGAGGGTCTCGAAAATGTCGTCATCATGCTTGGTCAATTTGAAGGTAGAGGCCTTGACAGTGGAGATCAAAGTCCAGTAAGTTTCAGCCTGCTTGACAGCCTTAACTGCAAACTGCTTCTCGATGTCCTCGAGGTTCTCTGCCTTCTCAGCGTCGAATTTGGTAGCCATGGTAGATGATTTTTAGGAAGAGATGAGTCCTCACTGGTATATATGGGAAAAAATCGGTTCATATACAGGATATCAACTTCTTCTAGAAGCCTCCAGTACTTACTGGGAGGATCTGGAATAATATGAAGGTGACTTGATTCTGGAATTATGATTGATGAAAGGCTGAACTTTTTTGTTTTTTGTGGGGTTGACAATCATGCATTAGAATTAGTCTGGGGTATACTGAAGGAGATTGGTGGTTGCGAAAATGGATTGCTAGGAAATGAGAGTTTTATTCCTGTCACAAATAATTTACCTTCAATTAGTCAAAATTTATATCCCAACACAATCTTGAGTTTCAGAGGTGCACATCTTCAGATATCAAATCTCCTAAGATCTCCATAACCTTATTTCTGATATCCTTAGAGTTTATTGGAGTTCCCGTTCTTAGCAATATCTGTCAATATCCATTCACCTGCTCTGGTTCCACTATTATACGCTCCATGGACACATCCAGCTCCATCGCCTATAGTGTGCTCGCCAGCAAATCTAATTGTAGAAGCCGATCCCATACCACAGAAATCGTGTTCTCCAGATAATTGGATCACATGGTCGCTAGGGTCGTCCCCCACGTAAACAGACGTATAAGACCCTCTAGCATAGGGGTTCTGAGTCCACTCGGTCACAAGAACGTTGATGGGCTCAGAAATCTCGCTCACCTTGATCGTTTCCAACATTGGCTTCATATACTCCCACGCCTTATCAGGATTGGCTTCCAAGTAATCTGTTACTGGAGCCTGGATCAAAATCACCAAACTTGGAGCGCCTTGGTGCACACGTCCATAGTTAACAACATAGATTGGATACTGGAATGGCACAGGAACCTCTGATTCTTGTACTTTCGCGTGGTCTGCGAGAACCTGAATACGATCCTGGGTGTTGTCCCACCAGATATGGTCGAACTCGAGAATCACCTTTCCCAATGCCCCAAAGTGCATACCCAGAAGCGAATCAGTGAGCGCCTTAGGAAGACTGGGTGTCCATGTAATTCCATATTCGTGCTTTGCTGGAAGGTCAAGGACACTGTGTGGTACAGTCACCACGATGTAATCTGCGTGGACAGTCGTACCTGCCACAGTAGTCAATGTGTGGTTTCTGGGTCCCTTCTTGACGTTTCGGCGAATTTCATCTACCTGCTCACCCAACATTACAGGACAATTGATTTGAGAACTCAACTTATCGATGATGAATCCATATCCTTTCTTGTTGTACAAGTTACGTCCCTGGTGGCTCATGACCGCATATTTTCCGCTGATTTTGTTCAGTGGAATACCGTACCAAAGCTCCATGTACCGAAGCAAACGGCCACAGTACTTTTTCTGGGCCGGGGTTAAGAATATTCCGTATTTTGCAACATACATGTCCACCATATCGTCCAACGACACATCGGGCACATCTAACGACTCTGAATAGTGAATCTCAATAAAACGCTCTATATCCTCCACAATTCTGTGCAATTTGAGTTCGTTGCAGTCGATCTTACCATGGTTCTCTGATGAGTACATCGCAACATCTTTATCGTCGAAATATCCGTCTTTAGCCACATTGAAAGTACCATCAGCAATGCTGTCGTAAAGTACCGTGTTGGTTAAAGCGTCATGGAACCACGCGGCGCCCATATCATACTTGAGACCCAATTTCGACCTGGTAGAATCAGTCAAGATTCGTCCTCCCACACGATTCTGGGCCTCGAGCACAATAACGTCAGTAGACGAGAGCCCTGAACCGTGAAGCAAAGTGTGGGCAGCTTTGAGTCCCGACACTCCAGCGCCCACCACACAAACCTTGGTGGTATAAGATTTCAGCATTTATTAGAGTAGTAAGAAAGAGATCCACTTCTGTATAGGAATAAGTGGAGTAGACGGAATTTGGAACAGAGGAACGGAATTTGATACCAAATGAAAAATGTACTTGTATATATATAAAAAAAATACTTAAAATCAATTGATTTTGGCAGTAAGAGAATCCTTTTTTCGTATTAAGACCTAACTTTTGCTATATGAGTTTCACGGTTATCTCTCTATCTTAAAGTTAGAAAAATGCCAAATAACGGAAGTATTGAAAATAAGCTAGCAAAAAAACAAAAATTACGGAAGTCGCAAGATGTCAATCTAACAATGTTGTCTAAACCCATTTTCTTAGATTTTATAACTTTGATCATGGATTCTATCTTTTTGATATTCCTCGAGATCAATTCTTGAATTAGTTCGTAAATTGACACTAAAATACCCTCAACAATAGGCTAGAGTCTAAGAGCCCATATCGAAACGACAATGAGATTTCGAATGGTACTTGGATGTCTCCTTTTCACCGTAGTAACCCTTTATCCACTTCAAATTGATCATCTAGGATTGGTGGACAATCCATTAGTCCAACTTAGTAGGAGCGTACCATGAGTCTGCAAGCTTCCCTTATTGCAATTTTATGATGTATAGATTTTTAACTGAAAAATCAGTAAGTTTTAATTATTCTTTTTCTTCCTCGAATATATACTATGGTACCATGTTGAATATTTCTGATTAGAGCGACCTGTGTTATAACATGACAAGTTTGTGTCGTAGTCCTAAATTCGATCTCATATGGGATTCTCAGTTGAGAATCTAATACTTTACTACTCTCAATATTGATTGGCGACGAGAAAGTCTGAAGAGAGGTACGTGAGATACAAGTAGAATGTGAAACTATGATTCTGACCTGAATTCCATGAATTCAAACTAGAGAAACCCACAGTTCTAATACGAATCCGATGTTGATTGCATGTAAATTCTCAATCTACTAATTACATATTACTTCTAATAGTACCATTAGTATTAATTCCATACTCTTTCCCTTCACTCTACCAACACGAGAGTTCAAACACCAACGGTGATAATTCCGCTACTTCTGGTTTTATCGCACTACATACATCATAACCATAGATTAAGACATTACTGTCTGACCCTGCATAACCAAATCATTTCACATTGACTTTATTGTTAGGATATCGATTAACGCTATAAACATGTTTCTAGACGTCTCAATCCAAACGCTTCAATTGTAGCTTGATGTATCTGGACGTATAATCAGTGGGCCAGTCACCTGACCCGACCTCGAATAGAGTCTATGTAATCTATGGTGACAGAAGTGGGAAGCCGAACTTTCCAAATTTGAAGCTCCTATCAAAGCTCCTATCAAAGTCCCAAAGTCTTCTTCACATGCGCACGCACCTGGCGGTCATACTCGTCGCGGTGGTCCCTCCACAACTTACAAGCATCGATGTTGGCTCCACTCTCAGGATTGGGCTCTGCCAACATCGAAACTACGCTCAACAAGATCTTCTCGATACTCTGAACTGGAGACCAACGCTCCTCAGGTCTCTCATACTGGTTGGGATCCTCTCCGGGCGGATGCAAGATACTGATACAGACGGTTCCGTCTGCGTAGATGTTTGGATGAAGCAACGGAGGGTCGAACTTGAGCAGCGGCGGACTTAAAGGGTAGTCGGAGGGGAACTTCAAGGTGGCACTGAACACTCCGTTTTCGTATGGAGTGTCTGCTGGGCCCTCAAGCAAACAGTCCCATACAAAGAGATCGTCTTCACTGAGCGGACTGGCAATGATTCCCGGGGGTGAATCTCGTGCAAGCAGCTGGTACTCTTTCAAGAGTCTTTTTTGCGCAGTTGATCTAGGAGGCATCGAGGGGCAACTTATGGATAGGGGTGCGTAATCAGCCGAGGATTGAGTTCCAAGATAAACTTGAATGTGACGATAAACTAGTTGGGTAATGCGACATTTGTTGATAGTGGCACGCGACATTTCGCAGCCACGACTGCCATAACGAAGGTTCTGGATAATCAAAATAGAAAGGGTATTGAAAAAATGGGGAAGGTGTGATATTTTGTTGATTTTGAGTAATTGTAACCGTCATTTTCACTGGAATTAAAGACAAAACATTTTCGAAATCATAAAAGATCTCAATTTTCATACTTTTTACCCACCCTTCCCTAATTACAATCGTCTCCCCACACACCCGTACACCAAGTGGTTGGGCGTCCACCACCAACGTTGATCTACAATTTTCAACTTCCAACTGTGGCAGACAAAACCCCCTATATCAAAACAAAAATCGGTAAATATGTCGCAAAAACTCGCTGCTAAGGTCAAAAATGTCTTAAGTGGTGACACCGTGGTGTTGGTGCCTACTAAAACAGCACAATTCCCAATTCCAGAGAGAATTCTCACTCTCCAATATGTTCGAGGCGACACTTTCGAGGCAAAAGAGTACTTGAGACAGTTGATGATTGGAAAAGAAGTCAAGTTTGAGGTCGGTTTCAAGGTTCCCACCACCGGGAAAGAATTTGGTGACATTCTGTCGCCAATATTTTCATCTTTGATCGAGCACTTGTTGGAGAAAGGTTTGGTCAAGTTGAACGACAACATTCGTGCTGATACTGACGATGTGGCTGAACGCGTGGAAGATTTGAAGGTGCTTGAGGCTCAAGCCAAGCAGAAACAGGTTGGGATCTGGGCTCCCAAGTTCGCTGATCCCGAATTGGTTCCTCTCACTGAAGATATCACCTCCAAATCTCAGAACACCCCATTGACTGCCATTGTCGAGAGGGTCATCAGTGGAGATAGAGTGATTGCACGCATTTTCGTCAGCAAACAGAAACACGCCGAGCTGCCCTTGATCTTGGCCGGTATCAAGGCTCCAAGAACAGATGAAGTTGGTACTTCGCAAAAGGTGGCCCAGCAGGCTAAACAGTACGTTGAAGACCGACTCTTGACATCCAAAGTGAATGTGAAGGTCAAGATCATCGGCGAGAACCTGAATGGTGTACCATTAGCCATCTTCGAGCACCCTACAGGCAACAACATCCACGAGAAGTTGCTAGAGAGTGGTTTCGCTGAGATTGTTGATTGGCAATCCAGTCTCATTGGCTCAGCCATTATGAGCCAGTTGAGAAAGGCTGAGCAGACAGCTAAAGCCTTGGGCAAGGGTGTGTTCGAGTCTTTAGCCGGCACGAAGCCTGCTGTCGGTGTTGCTAAGCTGGCTATTTCCTCCAAGACCTTGAGACCGGGTCTTACAGTTGAGAACGTCACCATCTCCAAAATTATCAATGTTGACAGCTACAACGTTAGATTGCCATCAGGAGAAGAAATCACGGTACAATTGGCTTCGTTGAGAGGTCCTAGACCCAATGACACCACTGTGACCACCAACAAGAATTACCAACAGGCATTGGTACAGATGGCCAGAGAGTTTGTTAGAAACGTTGCCATTGGTAAGTCTGCAACCATGTACATTGACGGTTTCAGAGAGGCTAACAAGGAGTATGGCCTCGATGCTCGTTTCTTGGTGTCGTTGAAGTTGGGAGACAAGGATCTTTCGGAATCGATTGTTTCCAACGGTTTTGCCACAGTGATCAAGCACAATAAGCAGACTGCTAACGAGAGAGCTATTAACTGGGACCGTTTGGTGGAGATCGAGGAAGAGCAGAAGAAGTTGGGGAAGAAGGGTGTTTATTTCTCTGGTAGTGACATCTCCAAGATCTTGACCATCGGCACTAGAGTTGTCAACGCATCTGATAACTATGGAAAGGCCAAGGCTTTCTTCAATGGATTTAGCAAGAAGGGCCGCATGAGTGGATACTACGTCGAGTATGTCTCTTCTGTTAACAAACTCAAGTTGTACAACCCTAAGGAAGGCACTAAGTTGTCGTTGATCTTAGGAGGTTTGGCCAATGAGAAATCGCTTAACAACACTGAGGGTCTTGAATATCTCAACAGAAAGTATCTTCAGAGAAACGTCGAGTTTGAGATCTACGACAGTGACAAGATTGGAAGTTTCGTGGGTAACTTGTATGCCAATGCACAGGCCATCAAGACCGTACAGGAGGAGCTTTTGGAGAATGGATTAACCACTACATATTCCTTGGCCATCAATGCCAACAGACGGTCCTCTGAATTGCTTGCTGCTGAAGAGGCTGGTAAGGTTGCTCGCAAGGGAATCTGGAAGAACTTCAACGCCAGTGAGGCACAAAGAGACGTGGATACCGCTGCTTCACAGTTGGCGAAGACGAACTTGAATGCCAAGCCACAGTTCTTTGACATTGAAATCGTCGATATCGATCCGTCTGGAGTTTTGTCGTATCACATCACCGATAAGGACATTAGTGCCACATTTACCAAGTTCAAGGAAGAGTTCAAAGCTTTCCATCAACAGAATGCCAGTGCAAGCACCACGTCTGTTGACTTGCCAGTCAATTTGACTGCTCCACCTAAAAAGAATGAGCTTGTTTCAGCTAAGTTCAGTGAGAATGGAAAGTATTACCGTGCCAGAGTGCTCAACTTCGATAGAAGCACTCAGAATTTCGAGGTGAAGCATGTTGATTTTGGAAACATTGATCGTGTCCCATTGTCATCTTTACGTGTTTTGCCCAAGAAATTCGGTTTGGATGTTCTCAAGCCATTTGCTCACACCTGTAAGTTGCAGAACATCACTTTGCCTCCAACCCAGCCACGCGACTACTTGTCCGAGGCCTTGGAGGTGTTGGATGAGTTGACCTACGATAACAAGCTTGTGCTTTCGGGCTTGCCATCGTCAACTCCGGGTGTTGAGTTCGATGCTCTCTTGTATGACGAGATTTCCTTGGTCGACAGCACCTACACCATCAACAAGGAGTTGGTGGAGAGGGGCTATGGTATTGTGGAGCCAAACACTAATATTCGATTGCAGGATTACATCAATTGGTGTTTGGAGGCACAAGAGCAAGCCAAGGCAAAAAGACTTGGATGTTGGGAGTTTGGAGACATCAGAGACGAGGAGGAGCAGTACTAATTGGAATTTGAAACTTTTGAAGCAGTGAAAATGAAACTATGACGATACAACCCATGGATCATGGAATTATAAATTACATTATCCGATTTTCTATTTTCTAGGTTTCATTTTTAATTTCCGCATTTCTTTATCCTATAATACCTTAAACACTCGATATACATTTTGCAACCGGATTATCTGCAGTCCGTCGATAAGATGTCAATTCTTAATTGAGGAAGATCCCTCTGAAAAGTATATAAAGACAAAATCCGCACAATTTGAAACTACCACTTTCTTTCTGAGTATGACTAGTAAACAATATCATATTTTTGCATTAGCCGCCACCTGTCTTGCTACGCTTCAACCAGTCTCTTTTCTTAGCCTCCTGCCTCCGCCTTCATAGAAGTCCGTAGAAGCGCCGGGTAACCGCCACCAGATACCATACTTATCGACAACGCACTTCACCAACTTTTTTCATACTAATCACTCTTTCCCGCCATGAACCCCGCCGTCACCAACTTGGGTCTCATGTTGATCATGATGCAAGTGTCCCGCCGCTTGGACCTTGAGGACCCCACCATTTTGCTTTACGTTAGAATCGGTTACGCCGCCTGCCAACTTATCGTGTTTGGTGTCTGCATGTACGTCAAGTTCAAGATCAACCAGAAGAACGACTTGACCACGTTGAAGTACGTGGAGCCAGCCAACCCTATGTCTGGCCAGACCGAGCCTAAGGCCGTGGTCACCACCGTCAAGGAGTACGACTTGAAGCAAATCGACTCTCAGATTAAGGGTATCTTCACCTCGTTGGCTATGATGGGTTTCATGCACTTATACATGAAGTACACCAACCCATTGGTCATGCAGTCGATCTCCTCTGTCAAGTCTGCTTTGGAGACCAACATCGTCAAGATCCACTTGTTTGGCCAGCCAGCCTCGGGTGACTTGAAGAGACCTTTCAAGGCTGCCCCAGGTCTTCTCCAAGCCTTGCAGGGTGCCTCCGCTGAGGTCAAGACCGACAAGGCCTCCATCGATGCTGCTGAGGTGTCTGGTGCTGGTGGTATTAAGGAAGATTAGAGCTTTCGTGGTTTGCTATTCATATGTACATTGCGTCCTTGTAATTCTATTCAAAAACTTTATCCAAACATTACTCGAAATCATTCACCAAAATACATTCCTGCTCTTTTCCCCGGACAAACCCAATGGTGTCCATCACTTTGGTGCTGACAATCAACTGTCTGACTGTCCACTGGCCCACGTTGTAGATTTCAGGAACTGCCTGGTTCATGGGCAAGATCAAGTTCTCGTACAATTCTCGGAACTGGAGTACTTCGGCAGCCGGAATGTCAATTTCCTGGTCCATCCTTTCGAAGCACTTGGTGATCCACTCTGGGAGGTAATTTTCTTCCTCGTCTTCCTCGGATTTCACGTATTCCTTCCGATTGTAGCATCTGATCAAGTACAACAACCAAACTTGATCCAGAAGCTGCTCCAGCAAAATATCCTCATAGGAAGTCACACCCATGGTAACAAGCAATGACTGAGCAAATTTGATATCACGTTTATAAACCGTTTTCAACGAAAGCAACTTGCCTTTATTATCTGCCAACAATTCCTTCTCCAAATGTTTCACCTTCTTAACTCCTCCCTCAAGCAACTTCTTCTGTCCTTTCAAGTAGATCTTGATGTTGATCTCATTGGATGCACCATTGGCTCTGTTGACATCGAGGAGCTGGGTCTTTGACTCCAAAGCCTGACGCAAGTGGTTCAAGCCACTGAGCTTCATTCTCAACGTCAACTTTTCACCTTCCCATTTAGACTTAACAAGCCACTGGAACACCAGCACCAAGTTCTCGGGAACTCTGTCCTTGGAAATAAAGAATAAAAGCCCATCCTTGTGCACTGCTTGCTTGTCTTCCACCTTGGCCGCCGAATGCACCACCGACGTTGTATAGTCCGAAAGTGAAGGAAGTTGCACGCCATTTTTCTCCAATTCCGGGAGCAACTCCTCAGGAACCTTTATTTTCAACACCACACTATCTGCTGGGTTGTTTTCAATACAGAATCCGTAGGCAAGAAGAAGCTCCTCGTTTCCCTTCTGGCCATAATTGTTGAAAACTTGGTCTCCACGAGAGTAATCGTCGTGGGATTCGAATTTGAACGAGCCAGAGGCACCACCCCACGAAACCAGCGCCTTGGGGTTATGGTTCAAGAGGTCCACAACGGGAATAAGCATGGTCACGTCTTCCTGAGCTACGTCCAAGGCGTCTACAGTTGTCAGACACTCTTTCAACAAGTATGATGGGAATGCCCGAGACTTCATGATCATAGATGCCCACAAGTAGCTGGCGAACGAAGTCCAATTACTATGGTTGTCTTCAGTCACGTATGCCGCCAAATCAGCCTCGGTATAGAACTTATGTTCGTAGTAGAATTTCATATTGAGAAAGTGGTTATCTGGCTTAGCTACCGACTCTGGCAAGAGACTTATCACCAGCCACCACTCCTCAATAAGCTCACCGATGTTCTGTCGAAGTGAACTGCCGAGATTACTACCCTGGAGACATGCCTTCTCCTCGGCAGACCAAACGTAAGGAGAGTTGATGGCCCTCATACTGGGAAGGGTCTCGATGTATGGTTTGAACTGCGATTTGTCCAAGTAGGCCGGTGATCTTTCTCTGGCCAAAAATAACTTGGTGACGCAGTTAATGTTGCGAGTTTGGCGACAAATGCTTTCAAACTCGTTGCCCAAATGCTTGACAGCATCCGATAGCTTGATAATGCACTGAGTAGGCACTTCAATGGACACATTGGAAGGTGTATCACTGGAGTAGACGGCGCCAAAGTTGTTTTCAGCAATGGTAGAGAACGAGACGTTCTGCGTCCACTTTCCTCCTTGGGACTTGACCCAGGTTTCAAGATTAGAAAGTGACATGAAGATGAGTCGTGCAGAGATGACTTCGCAGGTACATGAATAAGCTAGAAGAGACGTCCATTTGATAGTTTTTTTTTTTTTGACTTTTTGAGGATGGCGAAGTTTATGATGGAAATTCTATTTGATAATTTCGGTTTTGAAGAGAAAAATTGAAAAAAAGATTTAGTTCTATCCACCTCCTCATCTTCTGTTAGGTAAGACGGAAATGACTCCAATTCTTCACCAAAAGATCAACATGGAAAACTGGACAAAGTCTAAAACAAAAACAAAGAGGTTTTATGTTTAAATGAATCTTTCTTTTTCAAACCGAAAGTAACTATAATACTAAAATCAATGCTATTAATATTCAGAACTAGTAATTAAGATTAACTCACCAAATTGTCTGATCAATTGTCCTGCACGAAGTGTAACACATAACACCACCTCAATCTCTAATCCCATCTTTACCAAACTATGCTTTCACTAACTAAACGGATCGCAGTCCAAAGAGCAGTGCCTACTGCCAGTAGACTCATACACACATCTTTCACCAGATGGCAAAAAGCCGAGAAGCCAGCTCCTGTGGAAAAGGATCTGACGGTTCCAACCTACAAAAAGAGACCCTTAAGTAGAGTCGCTATTGGTGGCTCCCAGAACACTCAACATAAGTATGCGGAAGGTAATGGTATTGAATTTGCTGCGTGGAAGGCAGTGGTTGTGTTGATTGTTGCAGGTGGAGCATTCACGTGGTGGTTTTCCCACGAGAAAGAGAAGTTGAGAATCCAAAGAGAAGTCGAGAGTAAGAGAAGTATGGGAAAGCCTTTGATTGGCGGAAACTTCACATTGGTAGACACCAATAACCAGCCTTTTACCCAGGAAAATTTGAAGAACGACGAAAAGAAATTCTCCATCATCTACTTTGGATTCACCCACTGCCCTGATGTGTGTCCAGATGAATTGGATAAATTGGGAGAGATGTTGGATACGTTGAAGCAGAAAGAGAACATTGAGTTGCAGCCTGTATTCATCACGTGTGATCCTGCCAGAGACTCTCCAGAAATCATCAAGCAGTACTTAGAAGATTTCCATCCTTCCATTATTGGTTTGACTGGAACATACGAGCAGGTGAAGAATGTGTGCAAGAAGTATCGTGTTTACTTCTCCACTCCTCCCGATGTGAAGCCTGGCCAGGATTACTTGGTGGATCACTCGATTTTCTTCTACCTCATGGACTCTGAAGGCCAGTTCGTGGATGTGATTGGCCGTGAGGTGGATGCTGTCACTGGTGCAGAGAAGATCAAGAAGCAGGTGGATGCTTTCATTCCACAGGCAGAGAGGGACGCCAGAAAGGATTCGTGGTTGGGTTTCCTCTACAAATAGACATCTTGTACATAGAAATGTTAATTTGGATACTATTATCAGTAGAAACATCACCAGATGTACATAACCTATCATAGACTTTATTTAATCGTATCATCACTGACATCCTTATGTCACTGATCATGTCATATTACCATTATTTTGTCAATGGTAATTACCTCGTCCTTGCGACCTCTAACGTCATATGCGCTTACAGGACTTGGAGCTGAGAGATTTATATCAGCCGTACAGATTCTATAAAATAATGGTCAATTACTTCACACAATCATGTAGACATTAAAAAGATGGCACAATCAGTGGAAAAAATCGATCTTGTGGCCACTGAAGAGACAAGTGTCCCTACTCAGTTCTCAACACCAAGGTACATAGCATGGATGTACAATTTAGATAGTTTTGGAGTGGAGGACCGTGGAATCGAACGAGTCCTTCCTAGTGACCGTTTGGATGGTACTTGGTCACAATATATTACTGTTTTAGGTCTATGGTTTGCCGGATGTGGAGGTTTAACCACCATGTCATCGTTTTTTCTTCCAACCTTACTCTTCGGCCTCAACATGAAGCAGGCACTTGTCTCCGGCCTCATTGGAATGAACATTGGATGCTTTGTTCCTGCTTACTGCCTGACAATGGGTCCCAAATCAGGGTGTAGACAAATGGTCACTGCAAGGTTCATCTTTGGACAATGGGGTGTCAAGTTCGTGGCCATTATCTGTATCTTGGGTGGAATCGGATGGTCTGTGGTTAATTGTGTAGTTGGGGGACAAATTTTGTCTGCTATATCCAACGTTGGATTGGAAGTGGGAATAATCGTCATTTCTTTGGGCAGTTTGGTCATTGGAGTGTTTGGTATCCGAGTACTTCTCAAGTTCCAGACGGCGGTGGCTATTCCAACAAATGTTGCGATTCTTTTGCTATATATCGTGGTTTGCAAGAAGACAAAGTATATATCGGAAGCCAACGAGTTGGTAAAGGAGTTACAACACTCGTCTCAGACTACCACTGGTCTCTGGCTCTCGTTCTTCACACTTGCTTACTCGGTCACGGCCACCTGGGGCTCGTGTGCCTCGGATTACTACATTCTCTTCCCAGATACCACACCCGACCACAAGGTGTTTTTGCTTACGTATCTTGGAATCGCCATTCCATCCAATTTCGCTGCTGTGGTGGGTCTACTTGCGGGAACGATCTCATATGCATACACACCATGGAATGAAGCCTACAACACGTATGGAATTGGTGGAGTAATTGCTGCTGCATTTCAATCATGGGGAAAATTCGGCAAGTTCGTGGTGGTGGTGTTGTTTCTCTCGCTCATGTGCAACACCATCATCAACACTTACTCTGCAGCGTTTGAGTTCCAGCTCATTGATAGAAAAATGGTGTATGTTCCAAGATGGATCTGGGCTACATTTATTTCGGTTGCATATTTGGTGATTTCACTAGCTGGAAAGGAACATCTTTCCACTATCATCAGCAATGTTCTTGCATTATTAGGTTACTGGATTTCCATGTACATCACCATACTTTTGGAGGAGAACATTTTTTTCCGGAGAAGAAGCACCGCGGCCCTTCACTACAAGGAGTTTGAGGATAGCGATGCTACGCTGTATAATTGGAGTCAATGGGACCAGCCAAAAAAAATTACGTTGGGATTGGCAAGCAGTGCATCTTTTGCTATTGGAGTGGTTGGTGCAGTGATGGGAATGAACCAGGTGTATTACATTGGGCCCATCTCGAAGCTCATTGGAGATTACGGTGGTGATGTTGGAATGTGGTTATGTATGGGATTTTCTGGAGTGACATATCCTGTTTTCCGTATGCTTGAGTTAAAGAAATTTGGAAGGTAAGTACGTTATAGAAGTGAGTATTCAATGAAGTTCTAAAGAAATTTTATTAGCTGAATATTTTGATATACCTTGCTACAGTTGCAAGCAGAACCCTTTCGGTGCTGCAGTAGTTCTTAATTCCAAGCTCTCAAGTATATTTAGTGTTGTAAGACTACCTGACCAGTGTCTATTATTTGATTCAAATGGAAAAAGTCCAATTAGATAATATCCGTATAAAACATGAAATTATCTCATTAAGAAATCGTAATTGAAGTTCAATTGAAGCTACATTTGGCTGTATGTAAATCGGGTAATTCAATTCTCAAATTTTCGCAGCCACGTACCTTCCATTCTCGTTTCATTCTCTTGATCATTCTACTACAAAATGCTGGAAAAACAAAATAAATCACCCTTCAGACATCCATGGTGGTGTAATGATTCTGGGATGATTGTGGGCTTGGAGAACCTTGGAGAGCCCATGCGGTGCTTGGATGAGTAGCTCATCATCGAATTGTCCAAGGCTATAAGAGCTAAGCCTGACTGGACATCCAAATACAAGAACTTGGATATTGTAAACAAATCGAGGAAGGAGTTCAAGGAGCAAGAACCAAAGTCTAGACATGTGGATGAAGTCTTCGATTATATGTTGAGAGAACTACAATGGTACGACAAGATGGAGACGACACGTCCTGAATTTTCCGATAAGAAGTTCAAAATGGGACCAGACAACAGAATTGTATTCAGTGACGTTGCAATCGACAAGAAGACGGCTAAGTCGCTCGTGTCTGCAGTAACTGAATTTGAAAAAGTCACACCTAAAAATTATCACCCAGGATCCAACAATTTGGTGGTAGATCTTGTACATCCATCACTTTTTCACTTACAGTATGGACGTACGAAGATCTTTAGGGATGGCACGTTGAGTATTGTAGAAGAAATTAAGAATTTCAAGAACGGTGCCTTCCCTTCTGGGGGAAATTTCCAGTGGTTACCAGCGGAGTTGAGCCTAGACAACGAGTCTAAGAAATTTTCCTTTACCTCGTATATCAACAACCTTCATCCTTTGAAGCATCCTGAATTGTACTCCATCATTGCTGAAGTATTCAATCAAGCAGTTCCTGGCTTGAACTTCTCGCTAGCAAGGTACGTATCCGAGCACTATGTTCGTGTTCCAATTCCAGCTGGAATTGGGGCTTATAAAGGAACTGATGATGAATATTATGAATTATACTATCCGAAGGGCACCTACTGGCTCGATTACGAAGAGGAAAGGAGATGCAGCTTTGAGTTCTTAAGAGACTTCCCTCCAACCTACACGAAAGATCCTGTTACCGAGGACTTCGATGTTCGTGACTTCTCGAGATTAAAAGTGATTGTCAAGCTTGCCAATATTGAGCTTACTCCTGAGAATCCCAAGTACGCCGGTGGGACGTGGCACTTGGAGGGATTAATCAGTGAAGATATTGTTGCGACCGTTCTCTACTACTACCATGTGGACAATATCAAGGACAGCAAGCTTTCATTTCGGGCGGCTTTGCAGATCCTTTGGACCCTTATGTTGAACATGGTATAGCAATCGATGAATTTGTTTTGGAATATTTTTATGGGATCAAGGACCAGGACAAATTGACATATCCTTTGGGGGCAGTGGATGCCCAAGAAGGAAGGACAGTTGTTTTTCCTAACTACTTTGAGCATTGTGTCGACCCTTTGAATTAGAGGATCCTCTGAAACCAGGACTGAGAAAGCTCTTGTATTTCTTTGTGGTGGATCCATACAACGATGTCGTCAAGTCTACTAAGGATGTTCCACCACAGATTAAGGAGTGGGTGGAAGATAAAGAATTAATGTCAAAGTACTTCCCTGATGTTAGACCGGAAGAAGTCACTACAATGTCTTGGGAAGAGGCAATCAAAGCTAGAGATGAGCTTATGGCCCAGAGAAGTGGAAGGCATGATGCAGACTATGATGATGAGGATCCATACGAGCGACTAATCAATATCTGTTAGCATTGAGGATGTATAAGTGTTAGATACCCTATCTTGGCGGAGAGCTGAGGACCCGTATAAGATCTCTCCAGCTATAAATAATTCTACTCAACTCTACTTGGCTAGACTTAAGTATACTTGACTATTATATTCCAGATCTTACAATAAGAATGTATCTGGCGCTTCGAAAATGCCTTCTCATTCTTCTCTGATCCGTTTCAATACAAAAACACCAGATAAGTATGACCTTGGACCAATTCGCATCGTTATCTGGGTGTGCACATCATCAACCCAACCAACTACTTTCTTTCTAACTTCACCTACAATGATCGGTCTTACACAGGACCAAATCGACCAATTCAACACGGAAGGTATGCTTTGCATCCCAGAATTTCTCTCTAGCGACCAAACAGCCCAGATGTTGCAGGCTTCCCGAAGACTATTGGATGACTTCGACATATCTACCCATCCCAAAACTCAATTTAAAACTGGCGATAACGACCATATTGGTGACCAGTACTTCTTCGACTCTTCGGATAAAGTGTCTTACTTCTTCGATGTGGATGCCTTTGATTCCAATGGCACGCTCCAGATGCCCAAACAGAAAGCAATCAACAAGATCGGCCATGGGCTCCACATGCACGAGAAGTTGTTCCATGACATCACATTTGATGCTCGTGTAAAGGCGGTGGCGAAAAATTTGGGTTTTGGTGACCCTCGCGTACTTCAGAGCATGCTTATCTTTAAGAATCCAGTTTCATCGCAAGTCGATGAAAGAGACAACGCTGTGCCTCCACATACCGACGGAACGTTTCTCTTCACCAAACCCCAGCTGGCTGTAGGGTTCTGGTATGCATTAGAGGATTGTACAGAGGAAAACGGATGTTTGAAGTACAATCCTGGAACCCACAAGACAGTACCTATAACTAAGCGATTTGTGAAGATAGATGGAGGTAATAAGGGGTGTAATTTCATTGACGTGGAGCATAGCGATACAGAGATTCCTGAGGATCGTGAGGAAGACTACAAGCTGGTGGAATGCAAGGCAGGCTCCTTGATTCTTATCCATAATTCTGTACTTCATAAGTCGGAGAAGAACCGTAGTGGGAAGTCACGGTATGCGTATGCGTTTCACATTATAGATGGAGTGGAGGGATATGACGATTTGAATTGGCTCCAAGTTCCACCTAGTGGTGGGACTAATTTTCTGAAGTTATATGAGGAGTGAGGAAATCAGGGTAGTGGATGACACCTATCGAAGTTGTACAAGCTGTTGATATTAATCTGCTATTGATCTTGCTTATGGAGGTATTTACATTCAGCGTTCTGGTTGCGGACATAATCTGTCACTATCAGCACTATACCTTGACTATGTACTAATTGTCAATTAATTGACTTCAGCATACTTTATTTAATCGTTACTCATTACATTCTTGTCAACGTGTCCTTGTCCTCTTTTTCCTGCTTTCATCATTTCTCTACCAAATCTGCCTCTATCATATCATCATCACATTTGGTTTTCTACTGATCGTGTGATCTGTCTGAATTCATCTCTTCTCAAAATTCATCTAACTTACATAAACTAACCAAACAAATATATATAGAACTAATTTTAATCTTCGATTAATTTTCAAATTCACCTTTCATAAATTCATTGCCTTTCATATTACTCTCCCGTTTTTTCCCTCTAGTTTCCTTCCATCTCTATGTCATTATTATATGCAATACCATGATTACTAACATAAAAATTTCTACGCAAATTACTCCATTTCCTCAACGAAAAATCAATCTTCTTGTTTAATTTATTCAATCAACATCGATTAATCTACTTTCTTCCCCATCCCATCCATCTTGACACGTCCACCGTTTGTGTTTACAGCCACAAATCTTGGTTTGGTTCCCCTGATCTCACTATCGCTATCTACACTACCCTAGATAAGCTCCACACTCCTTATCCTTGCCACTACTACTTCTTCTTCTTACAAACAAAAACAAAGGTTCACAAGCGCAAGTTTTTGATATTTAAAGCAACATAACTCTTCCCAACAAACGAATTTTCAAATTAGCCGCCATGTCCGCTCCAGACTGTGCCGCCGATGACACCCCTGCTAACTCGCGGGTAGTTGATCTCTCTACGGGACCTCTCCCTATTGGAAGAGCATCCGCCCGGGATGGCGGGCGCAGTGCCAAACTTAACAATTTGTACATTCGCAATTCACATCTCTCCAAGATCCATGCCCGTGTGTGGGTCGAGGATGGTGCCGTGTACTTGGAAGACGTTGGATCCACGTTTGGCACCATCTGGAACAACAACTTGCTTGTTCCCGACAAGCCAGTGGCGATTTATACGGGCGACTCTATTGGTTTTGTGGTGAATCGCCCATCAGATGTGCTCAAGAACTTGATTTCTAAGACCCTGAATGGTCCCATGGTGCTGTTAGACAAATTGTTGAATCCCCGCGTGCAGTTGCAATATGTGGTGCACAGCGTAGACTTGGATAAGCGCATCTTGGTGTTGCTGCCTGTGAATGATACCACTGCAGATGCCTCAGTGGACTTAGTTGTGGACGGAAACGACTTTGAGGTCACTCCAGATGTGGTTCCTCAAGTTGTGAATGTTCTGGCTGCTGACTCCGATGACGACGCTCCTGTTGAAGAGCCAATTGTCAAGGATTCCTTTCACTACGACAAGACTCAGGATGTAGAGTTTATTGATGATGAGAGCGGCGACGAGTGCATTGTTGTGGTGGAGAATGCTGACCAAATCGATTCGTACTCGGACGATTTGGATGAGCATGACGATTCTGAAGTTGAGGATGCAGACGATTACTGTTGCGAGTGCAATGAAGATTATGACTATGCATATGAACTAGCAGATGAGGATGACTTGGTCCAGCGTACCTCTTGCCACTTGGTTGTGCCAACAGAGGAGTCTGAGGACGACAGTGATTACGACGAAGAAACTGATGACAATGAACTGAGCGAACTGGATTCTTCCCACGGAGAGATTTTGATTGTTAATGCCTCACTGGGAATCAAAGACTGCTGTGTTCCAAAAGTTGATGCAGTGTTGGATGAGACATTCTCATCGGAATCTGACGATGACACTTTCGACCCTCTGCAGCATGATAACGAGAATTGCGACTGTTCTGATGACTTTTCTGATGAAAATGACTCTGAAGTGGAGACTCCGAACTCGTGCTCAGAGTCTGAGTGTATTTTCAACTCCTTCCACTACTCGGATGACGACACTGTTTCTGAGAATGAAGCATCTGCCTGTGAATGCTGCGAGGCTAATTCAAAATGCCAGCTGTTCCTTCCTTTGATGATGGCATGTCCAACAACAACTTTTGAGGTAAGCAGGAAAAGAAGCTGCGATGATGCAGAGTTGGAGGACATTGATGATGAGAAGTTAGTAAAGAAGGTCAAGAAATCACAGCCATCGATGCTCCGCACCGTATTGAAGGAGGTCGGAAAGGGATTGTTTTATGTAACAGGAACAATCATTGCATTGGCTGCTTACGGTAAGCAATTAGATAACCAATGAAGTCCTTCTATTGACTGATCTGGTTCGTTTTCCTTTTCCATTTCGTTTTCGTTTATTATTTGTATAATGTTTTTGCCGGCACTAGGATGGAATCAATAATTAATTAGTACCACAGTCACCACAGTAGCCTTCCATCCATTAACCACGCTTGAGATTATTTCCCTGGTCTTGTTGCATATTCATTTGTTGCAACATAGGCAGTCCCATCAACTGCTGTTGCTGGACCATTGGCAGCGACATATTCATATTCATACTCTGTTGATGCTGGCTGTACAATGAAGTATCCATGTTACTCATGTTATTCATGTTTTGTTGACCCTGTTGCAGAGACTGTTGCTGCTGTTGCTGCTGTTGCTGTTGTTGAGCCTGCATTGCTTGTCTCTTTTGCTGCTGGTAGATTTGCAACTGTCTGAGCCTTTGAAAATACGTAGGGAACTTTTGCATCAATTGCTGCTGGATATTCTTGGCTTGTTGAATGGCCTGCTGTTGCTGCTGGGGCGTAAGTTGCGATCTATTGGGAGCGATTCCCGTGCTTCCCATTTGTGCAAGGGTATTCATCCTTCCTTGCAATTGTTTGAACGTCTCCTGCTCCTTAGGAGTCAAAGACCTTTGGAAAATCTGCTGCTGTTGCTGTTGCTGTATAGTGGAACGCGGAGCCTGGCCATTTGGTGCTGACTGTGAAGTGGACCGCGGGCCCATTTGCTGCTGCTGGGGTTGAGGCAGTTGCTGTTGCTGCTGTCTCTGCATTGAAGTATTCTGGGACTGTTGGCCCATTTGTTGCATTTGCAGCATCTGTTGACCCATATGTGGTGAATTCTGAATCATATTGCCCACACGAGGAGTTCCGACAATACCATTGGCCATCACTGGCGTACCAACATTGGAGCCGGGTTGAGAGCTGTTCATTTGCGGTGTTCTCATAGGTTGTCCGTATTGCTGGTTTTGCTGAGGCATTTGGCCCATCACACCACCCAACTTTTGTCTCTTGGCTGCAGATATCTGAGCTTGGCTCAAATTCTGATTGAGATTCTGCCCAATATTCTGGTTGAGATTTTGATTGAGATTTTGATTGAGATTCTGATTGAGATTCTGTCCAAGATTCTGTCCAAGATTCTGTCCAAGATTCTGGTTGAGGTTTTGTGTTTGTCCCAGGTTTTGGTTCTGCATTCCCATCTGCTGTTGTCGGAGCTGCTGTTGTTGACGAGCCTGTTGAATTTGGTACTGTTGCGCACGCACAAAGTTTGCTTGCTTAGCCATCTGTTGCTGCTGTTGGGTGGTCTGGCCCATACTCTGTTGATTGGCAACTGGGAGGCCCTGCCGAGGCACATTCTGCATTCTTTGTGCTGTATTCTGGTAACCCTGCGAAACATTGTTAGCCAAACCTTGCTGAAGCAGCTGACCTGGTCTCTGCGTCTGTCCACGCATCTGGTTCTGTAACTGCTGCTGCTGCTGGAGTGTCTGGTTCTGTGGTAAGTTGCCCTGAGTACCCTGTGTTCTCTGATACAGCAGCTGGGGAAGCAGTTGCTGCAGTACTGGAACCTGCTGCTGTAACTGCAGAACCATCTGTGACTGCGCTTGTGGCTGCTGTTGTTGCTGCTGCTGGTGTTGTTGTTGTTGCTGTTGCTGTTGCTGCTGCAATTGTGCAGTCATGAGTTTTGCCAGCGCCTGCTGCTTGAGCTGCTGCTGTCTTTGAGCATTAGCAAGAGCACTGGTTCCATCTGCATTTGGTGTAACTCCCAAGGTTCCTTGAGTTTGTGCAGCCACTGCGGCGCCAGCTTGAGCTTTCTGTGTTTCTTTCCTCTTTCTAATCTCCTCAATGAAACGCAAACGCATGAATTGGTTAGAGGTTGCATTACCTGTAGAAAGAACGGCAGCCGCGTTGGAGATTGTCGAAGGCTTATCAAGACGCTTATTCTTGTCTGCAGATGATGCGCTTCCAGTATTACCAGCAGATGGTGTAGCTTCCAAGCTGACCGCATCTGACTTCGAGGCAATATTGGGCCCAACAACCACGAGCTTTTTCTCTGAAGTGCTGTCCGCCGGATTTTTGTAGTGGTTGGAGAGCAAAAACATCAATTCCTCGTACTCAGAGGACTTCTGCATGACTAATTGGTCCTGGTGCAACTTGCGTGGATCTCTCTCCGTCTCCTGGAGGTGGCTGTGGATCAACTTCCAGTCCTGGGTCTTGTCATCCCATACCTTCTTTGGATACTCAGACTCTGGGTGTAGCAACTCGTCTTGAAAATATGGATTGAGTGGCGCAGTGAGATCGAGTTTACGATTTGTCAAAGTTAAAATCTCCGACTCCATCTGTAACGACAATTGGTCGGTAAATTTTGTTGGTGTTGGATCTGTGTGGTATAGGAGATCGTAGTAAAGCAGCTGAGCTGTAGGTTTAAGAAGCGTCCGGTAAGTCTTAGGTTTCCCGGGAGGTTTCTCGGCGTCGCCATTGACCTGACTCTCTCCTTCTCTTTTTACCACTGCAGGCTTTGTCTCTGCCTCTGAAGTTTTGCTGGAGACCAAATTGCGATGGTCATAGACCTGTAATATAATACAGCCGTCATAGAATCTGATGGCGAAATCCTTGAGCAACTCGGTCATTTCAGTAGGAATCTCCTCATTGATGATATGCTTCAAGAAGCTCTTGGCCATGGGGCTCGATTTGGGAATTATGCTTGAATCCTGGGTGTTGTTGAAGCGATAATGGGTATCATAAATATGAAACGTGAGGGACGCAGGAAACTTTGCATACTTACGCAAAATCTCTGCAGAGGTTGAAGTGAAATGGAAAGTGCTCAATTTGGACCGGACCTGGCGCATCTGTAGCATATGTTGTTGTTGGGCCAGTAGGGTGGATCCGTTCTTGGTTGGAGGAGCATTTCTAGTGGCTGCAGACGCCGTCGATTGAGTGGCAGTTTTTGTGCCATTCCATGAGTTCAACATCCTTATAAATCAAGACAGTATCCGGGTCTAAGAGCCGTCTGTTGACGGATATATGTTCTAAGTAGAAACCTGACTTCTGGCGCGGTTAACTTGGTGACCAGAGAGCGAAACTCGGCGCGGAAAAGACAAACACGAAGAATCACACGTAGAATTCACTTGTGTGTGGGTGATAGAGGCCGAGAGTGGCAAGAAGTGCAAGTTCTCGTAGAGACCGTGGTAGTTTTGAGTGTTTTTGAGTAGATTATCTTTTCAAAATGCTTCTTTCTGCAGGATGTGGAGGTGAGAGCCAGTAGTTAAGGTGAGATAGTGAAAGAATAGAAAAATGGGGAGGATTAGAAATTTGGAAATTATTGGAGGAGAAATGTTTTCTTTCGAAATTTCATCCATTATTGTTTTTGTGTGTGGCCTTGTGAAGTTTTGGTGTGAACACAAAATTGAAGTTATGATCCATAGGCATATTGAAATCTGGAAGTTAGGAAAGGAAAGGACATAAATACGAAGAGGATGAAGTAGGAAGAAACGAGGATTTAACAAGAAGTGAAATTTAGGAAGAAACTTTCTGAAGATTCTGGGTTAATTTGGACAGTGGAAAGTTTGAGTTAATCAAAAGGTCTTCTAAAGTAGGTGAAATGTAGACAAACTAAGCGCATAGGCAAAAAAAAATCAATAGAGGAAAATGAAGAAGAATTAGAAGGGTAATTATCATGTCCCCACTTTCTTAGACTTGGCCATGTTGCCCCGAAACTTACGTTAAGTAACGTAACATATTTTCAGAAACGTGTCCTACACTACAAGACCACCAATTGGCCAATGTAATCAAAATTTGTCTATTACAACTGACACAGTCAGCCATCTACTGTGCAACCTCGTTGTTCAAACAGAAACTCATCAACTTATACAATTTCTGTCTATCGTCTTCATTGAACACCCACAATCCGTAAATCTCCCCCAACAAGTTCTTCACGATGATCAAATTATCATTGATTTCCACATCCATTTCCGTGACTCCGTTGTTGTTCAAGCCATTCGGGAGATACTGTCTGGTTACCTTATTAGGCAAGAATCCAAGCGAAAAGCATGCGGGACTCAGTCTATTGAGAAGAATCAACCCGTAGCAGAAAAGGCGTTGCAAATCTTGATATTTGAAGGGTCCAGCATTGTTTGGACTGAGAAAATTACGCAAGTAGAGCGCTAACGTGCCCTGGAACTCACTCTTTACCCATTCTTGAGTGGATTCATCATACTTATAGATCACACAGTGGGATGTGGTGTATAGAAGCTGCTTCACAGCTGGGTCGTACCTGCTTATGACATTGAAATTCAATGTGTTTTTGTAGAGTTCAAATGCCTTTTCAGGTGTTATGCTCTGAGCTTCTGTAGCCATTGATATTTTGTTAAAGAAGTTAGCAGGTCCCATAGGAATTCACTAGAGGTAAGTTGGAATGTGCACGACCCTGGGTTGATGAAGATCAATTATTCAAGAACCAGTCATAATGTTATGGTGTTATGGCTATAGTATCTTGGATTCAATTTTCATATTCTAAAAGAATCTTATGATACAATTTTTTGTTGTGAGTAGGGGAGTGTGAAAAGTGGTGGGTGACTGAGCAAATGCTCACATAGATATGGACATTACGTCGTTCAGTTGTACGTTAAAGTTTTTATATGTTGGCGATCAATGATCTTTAACGATTTAATAGCACTCTATCGAACCTTCATCTTTTTTTTTTGTTGATTTGATTCCCTAATAGTGTTGCTATCACCTAAGTAACTTCTCTGAATGCAAGTATGCGATTTGGTGAACTAAGATCAGCGGTTTTTGGCTATAGTCGGAAAACGAACAGATTTAATTTAAAAATAAATTAATGGAATCTGGTTTAGTACACCCCCTTTCTAATAATTACTTCATCAATAATAGGATTTACTCACCCTAACTAACCTCGTCCTCTAACCTCCCTACATATAATCCAAAGCAATACTATACAAGATTCCACATTTCCAATTGGAGGAGCCCCCTAAGAAAACCACACAAACTCCCCCTTTTCCTACTCAATTGGTCTATTATCACGATGTTTTTGTCTAGAACCTTTGCCAAGCCCCAGTTTGCCCGTTGTTTCTCTGGCTCTGCTGCCAGATTCGTTGCTGTCGGTGATAAGATCCCTTCGGCCACTTTGTTTGAAGGAAGTCCAGGAAACGATGTCAACTTGGCTGAAGACGCTGCCAGCGGCAAGGCTGTTGTCATCGGTGTTCCAGGAGCCTTTTCTCCTGCCTGCTCCGCCTCTCATGTGCCTGGATACCTCAAGAAATTGAGAGAATTCAACGACAAGGGCTACACCAGCTTCTACGTGGTAGGTGTTAACGATGCTTTCGTCATGAAGGCCTGGGGAGATTCTCTTTTGGGTCACCTCACCGGCACCAACCAGGTGAGATTCTTGGCTGACCCCAAGGGAGAGTTTTCCGAGGCTTTGGATACTCTTTTCGATGCGTCTAAGTTCTTTGGCAACTCCAGAACCAAGAGATTTGCATTGTTGTTGGAGGATGGTGTTGTGACCAAGACGTTTATTGAGCCTGACAATGTGTCTGTGGAGGTTTCCGGGGCAGATGCTGTTCTCAAGGAAGCCTAGATGGTTAGCGGATAGAATGTGAAGAAAGTGCTTGAAGAATCAATGAATGTTAATGTTTTATTGTATTTACCTCACGAGAATCTGCTTTATTGACATTTTACCAGATAACTACGTTACTTTCAATACTATTAATGACATTTGTATGTGAATTATCACAACATTTCAGGAATTACCATCTCATATCAGGAATCTCTAAGCATCACTAACATCTCAAACATAGTTATTATTATTATAACTATAATTATTCGTATTACTACATCTATATTACTTACATCTAAACCCGGCCAAGCACAATTAATCTACTATCTAATCTGTAAACCCTCATACGTACTATTCCACTTTAATTCCGAGTCTCACCTCACTATCCATCTTCCTAATCCCCCACATTATACTGTATGCGAAAATAATCCATTCATACCCAACTCTTGTCCTCCGTAATACCTCAACTAAATGTTCTCTCTACGACTGATCCGTTCCCTCTCCACCTTCTCAAAAACAGAAATCGAAAACGCAAGAAAATGGCTAGATGCTGCCAACCTGGCCTCCATTCCCAGACACTTGTTTACGATTTCCTATAGCAGATCGTCAGGACCCGGTGGTCAAAAGGTCAACAAAACTTCATCCAAGGCGACGATCTCTCTCGAGCCTGACCAATGGCTTAACCCACAATTTTGTTTCTGGATGCCTGCGCCTGTATTGGACCAGATTAAACAGTCTACCATACGTTACCAAACCAAGAACGGCGGAATCTTGGTGCAGAGCGATGGGTCCCGGTCTCGAGAATTAAATACCGATGAGTGCTTCCGGAAACTACTTCAAGATATCAAGGATAATGTTTATTTTGCTGAGGAGGTGAGTGAGCAGGATAAGAAGAAATGGGAGGATTTGGCTATCGAGCAGAAGGAGAAGCGTATGTTCCATAAAAAGAGACAGAGTGATAAGAAGAAGCTGCGGCTGAAGCAGTTTGATATCTAATTGATGTTTTTGACATGACAAGAACTAGATAGTGTAAATAGTGCATGGTATTTTGAACATTACTTGTACTTGAACATCATTTATATCATGAGTATTATGACATGAAGATAAATTCATAAACATTGGTGCACTAAGACTGAATCGTCAATTACTCATTACCTACTCGTCAATAACTCATTACCTACTCATTGATTACTCGTATTCGTTATCATCAGTAGTTAACATAATCAATGTATGTCACTTCATATCTTTCAACCTTCATTCATCTCACCTGCACCTACACCAGTGAAGTCTATACTAGATTCAGAAACCATGTCTGTCTCCAACGACATCGACGAGGTGCTTCAAGCGGTGTTGGCGTTTCTTGATGCTGAGATTGGCCGCTTCACCCAGCCGATCCTTCAAAACCCCGTTCCAGCTGCCAAGCTCGGCGACATTCTGGACACTTTGGAAGCGATACTCTCCAATTCTAATGTCCCTAGTGAATTTGACCAAACCACCGACGCTGATGAGGCCACACTAGACAAAATTACACAATTCAACACTGCTCTTGCTCTGCAATGGCGGAGTTTTGTTATTAGAACTGGACTTGTCAAAGTAGCAGACACGCTATTGGGAAGAATCAGAAGCAACGACCACGACGAAAAATCACAAACATTCAAGGATTTTGCAGTGTCTACTGCCCATTGGGATGCATTGAATGAATTGCTGCTTCTTTTGGATCTTCTCGTTGCGTTGGCAGGTAAAGAGACAGTCTTTCCTTCGGCCCGTAGTGACTTTTACCACGTTCTCACCATAGTCGTCGAGTCATTGACGGCTCTTTCTAGTGACATCTTGGAGGTGTTTTGGTATGCGCTTGAAAGTCGCCAAACAGCGATCTCAGACTCTGTTTTCAACCCAAAGACGACCCTGGACAGAATAGCCATGTTGGGAATCTGCAATGGAATCACAGACAAATATTATCGCCGTGGGAGAACAGGAAAGTACGATTCATATCAGAAGGACACTTTCAACGACAAGCTTCATGCTCGAGTGCGGACTTTCCTCTCGGGACTTCTTCTGTTCGATGACCTGACAGGCTTAAACAAGTACTTTTCCATTGCCAATAGAGTGAATAGGGAGCCACATTTGGGAATGGCGAAAACTGGCGATGACGAACTTCTCCAGGATATCTTGCAATTTTACCGTCTTTTGCGGGATCCTTATGCATATTTAAAGAATCCACGAATGCTTTCCAAACAGGTGGACTCGCTCGATAGGTTGTACGGGTATTTGCTTGATGAAGAAGCCAAATATGCGAAGAAACACCCTTCGAGAGATATTTATAAAGTGAAGGAAGATCTTCTGGAGTCGAAAAAAGCATCCTTATCTAATAAGCACAAGAATGCTGTGTTTTTTTCTGAGAACTACTGGCTCTCGCCATTCGAAGAAATACAACGCGGCCAGCAGTTTGATTCGGTGAAAGCTGAAGACCAGCGTGTGGCCTTGAAGCGCTTCGACTCCTCCAAATTTCGCCAGTTATTGCTACTCCAGATGTACATGGTGAGTTCATTTTTCCTAGAGTTGCAAAGCTCGAGAAAAAGAAGTACTCTAGTGAAAGCAGGAGCTCCAGCTTCCACCAAACACGTTGCGGAAGATTCTACCCCTGAACTGCTTGTCAAGACTTTTGTAAAAATAAAGAGAGAGATTCCCAGTCTGATTCGTGCGTGGGATACGCAATTATCGTTCTTACTCCAGCATATTTCCCAAAGTGAGGAGTTCTGGTGGTCATGGTTGATTTGGGGTAAAAACAAGGACGGGAAGCCACTCTTAAACGAGACATCGATATCCGAAGAGGAAGCTAACGCCGCAAAGCAAAAATTCGATGCCTTTGCGCCCTACAAGACTAAAAGGTACTTCAACACACATGCTACTCCACAGCTTTCTCGGAAAATGCGCACCAAGACAGGTTTATCGCTTCTCGAGGATTCGGACACAGACGTGCAAGACTACGATCACCGGATTGAAGAGCTTAGTGAAAGACTAACCAGTGAACAAGACACGCAAGTCAAGCTGGAATTGGAGGAGGAGCGGTCTGTCTTGCTTTGGAAGAAGGCCAAGACGAGGAGGTCTGCGGAGTGGCTTCTGGTGAGCGAGGTAGTCGACCCTGATATTCTCGGAGTGGAGGAGGAAGAGCTACCTGAAGAAAATGAGGTGAAAGATGAGAAACCCAGTGAAGTTCGAGACGAGGAGGTGAATGCTGCTAATGATGAAGAGGCTAAAGAGTTGAAGGGTTTAGAGAGTGAAGATAAAGCTGGTGAAGACAAAGCAGATCCATCTCAAACTCTTGAAAAGGTAAAAGAGCCTGAATCAAAAGAAAATTCTGAACCAAAAAGGGAGAATATCGGAAATGGAGAAGAAAAAGATGAAGAAATGGAAGATGCTGAGGTCCAACCTGAAATTGCCAGCACTACAACACATTTGGCTGCGAAAGAAGACCAGGCGCAAAACGGAGAAACCTCACAATCCAGAAAACGTGCGAGATCACCCGAGGAAGACGATAGTACCAAACGGGCGAAAACAGACTAAGCATGTGAATTAGAAAACAAAAAATATTACCCAAGTTCCGATCTTCATTTTTCAGATTCCAATTGTCCTGCGAAGTCACCCATTACTTTCATTGTCTCACTCTCCATCGCTAAATGTCAGGCGCGCTCCACTATCGCCGGAGGTACAGGTGCAACTCCACGCGTTACTCCATCGCGTTAACCGGCTAGTAGATCAATCCATCCACCTTTATATATTTCTCATACACGTTCCTGCCATCGCAAAATGGCATCTGTGGCCGCCAAAGAATTGGCCAACTTAGGTGTCCGTGCCCGTGTTTCGCCATACCTGGCCTCAGAAGACCTGGCTGGCCAGCCCATAAAAAAGGTAATCCGAACACCTAAAACCCAGACAAGACGACCACGAACTCGGTCACTGGCTCTTGGTTCCAGTCGCTCTGCTACTGGTAGTCCTGCTACATTATCTAGTCGGGACAGAAGAGCGAAAACCCGCCAATCTCGTGAGAAATCGCCCGTGATAGACTTGACCACCGATGTGGACTTTGAGGTGCTTGAAGCTAACGGCGAGTCGCCTTTGAAGAACGCAACGAAACCCCGGAAAGACTTGCCCACACGCATATCTCATGGTTTTAGTGGCGATCATAAGTCTGCTGGACTCAATGACATCCCAAACCCGAACCTACACCACCATGCAAGTCCAGCTAACGAATTGAATCTGTCGCCGATCAAGAAAGACAGCCCCACACAACCATACAAAGTGCCGCAGGAGTCCCTGCCACGGAAGCTTCCTGTTGTGCAGCTTTTCCTGTCGTCTCCTTCCAAACGCCGGAAAATGGTGGCATTCTCCGATAACATCGTGTCCGATGCACCCAGCTCGCCTCTTTTGGGCGGTAATGAACCTCATATGACGCCCCGGCGGTCAATCTTGAAACCTGCGTCGGAAAATGTTGACTCGTCACCAGTAGACCCCAATAACTCCACAATGTGGGTGAAAACCTCGCATTCCATTCTGCATCAGTTCTCCACCACGTCACATGCGCCCAATAACCCAGAATTCTGGCAGCCCGGCACTATTATTCAACTCGAATGCAAGTCTTCTGATTTGCTTCAATTGGTCGACGGATGTGTGGAAGTTCTACGAGTGGAAGGCTTCTGTCGAAAATTTGAGGTATATGCGACCTTGAACCAGATCTTCAAGCTTAACGATGCAGTTGTCCTCTCCGATTTGTTTTCCGGTGATGCAACCACTTCGAACTGGGTGGCCATGATCGAGAAAACAACAGGTTTCAAACGCAAAAGACTGACACTGTATATCCACGATATTTGTGAGTGCGTCACAAGAGATATCCAAGCGATTGAGGAGAAAATTTTTACTACTGATGGCAATCCAAGATTGTCACTGCCTCGAAATGATCCGTTCAAGGCTAGAACGTTGAGCCAGGCTCTCAAATTGGTTTCTAGCCTATTAATGATCCCTTCCCTCAATTCATGCATTCCCGTGGCCACCGTCAAGTGGTTTTACTCTCACACATGCGAGATGATAACCAAACCCTCCATCTCCAAGTCATTGGTTTTGCCCTATCTAAGCATTATTAAGGATTGCCATTTCTCAGGAAAAAAGCGTCGCTTCATTTTTGAGAATAATCCCAATCCCCTTCTGGAGCGTATGTTGTTTGCCCTTCTTAATATCCGCAATTTTGTCAGCTCGTCATTGGTGAATGAAAAATTTATTGCATTGAAAAACCTCATCCAGAAGTTTCCAGCCATTATGGCAAAAAACTTCCACCTTTGGTTTGGTGGACTTGTGCTTAACCTCTGTGACATCACTTTCCCATTATATACGAAAATCGTGTCTATGGGGATTACGGCCCTTCTTGAAGCTGCACGAAACTTCCTAGATAATCCAGACGTGTGCCTTGCGGCAAGAAAGATGTTGGAGATGCCACTTCCAACCGAGCAAAAGTCATTTGCAAGTGAGAATCTCATTTCCATTTCCACCATGCCGCTGACCGTCACTATTGACTACGTTAGCGATAGCCTCAAGGAATTGATCGACAATGGGCATTATAAATATGCCATGGATATTTGGGTTGGCCTCACTCTTCTAATCGGAAACTTCGACAACGGAATTGAGAATTGGAAGCATCTTCACCCTTGGCTTCAAGTTCACAAGTATTGCTTCAATTCTCAGTCTATATTCGCCAAAATAACTGCGTTGGCTTCCTGGAAGGCTATTATCTACAAGGTATGCGTCATGGAGTTCAAGGATAATCGCCATGTGCTTGGCTATCCCGAAGGTTCCAAAGGCTCTGGAGAACTCAATAATATCCACACCACTCCTAACGCAAAACAGCAACTCAAACTTGAGGAAGTGCTTCGGCCAAAAATCAAGCTTCTAATCCACATTTTCATCAATATTTCATCTGTTGAGTTTCAGAGAGAGATTATCGATACTCTTGATCATTCTTTCTTGTCAATTCTTTACACGATATTGAACAACCAACAAAAATCTAATGCCAAGATGTTAGTCATATACTGGGACAAGATCATTCAGCCAGTTTTGATGAACTTTTATTTTAAGAAAGAAATCTCCAATTCGCATATGCATCACTTAGGTGTTGGAATTTTCAATCGCCTTTTAAAACCTTCCACTCCAGTGAATGAGAAAACTTACAGCACTATACGCTGTCTTTCGCATGAACAGGTTTCTTTAGGTGAGATCAACTCGTTGAATCCTCGATGGATATATCTTCGATTCGAAAAGTTCCTCCTGATATTGTTGGTTATATTCAAGCTGCATGATCTTGACATTGATGCAAAGATCGGAAGTTTCAATAACTTCTTGAACACTCTTAAATTCACCACCAAGAAGGAGTTACAACCTTCGGACACGACATATGATATCATTGACAATTTACCGATGGCTCTTCAGATTCTCTTTGATAACAGCAAGGCATCGTACGATTCGATCTTCAAATTGCTTGTCAATCTTAATGACACATTTGGCGCTAGCAATTTGGTTTCAGACACTGATGATTCACCATGTGTCTTTGATGTGATATTGTCCAGCACTATCCAGAGTTTGCAAGCACAACAATTGAACGCGATTCTCAGCATGTTGCATGGGGCGGTTAGTGAAAGAAAGAGCTTGTTCTTCCTATCTCGTCTCATTCAGACTAACAAGAAATTCAATCGTGAGGACTTGGCTCAGTTTGTTGGAGACTCTCTCAATAGCAAGAAGTCATTGAAGTTTTCACACCAGGACATGATATTGGTGGGTAAAATCTTCAAACTGCTAGACCAGAACTTTGCAGGTATTGCTAAGAAACTCATCCAGCATATTGTTCTTCTTAAGGTTAGCGACTTCGAGAAAACTGTGGAAGAACTTGGACTTGCGTCATGGAATATTCAAATATTCAAATTTTTCCTTACGTTGATGCATGATGCACCATATGAACACCTCAAGTTGACATGCTTGACCTTGATTAAGAGTAAATGGCAATCAGCTGAAGCTTTTGGTGAAATCTTCCAGTTCTTGATTGAGAATAAATTTGATTACGAGATCCACAGCTTGCGTGCATCTATAGTCGACAATCTTCAAAAGGAGGAAGGTGCACAATACTTGGGGATTTGGGAGGAATATTTAGCTCAGTTTCAAGGTGAAACAATGAAGCTTGATGAACTCATGAGTTGCTCAATTGCCTTGAGTATTGATCTCACTGCTATTCCCAATTTCCAATGGAAGAATTTCCCCCTTTATCAAGAAGTATTCGAAAAGAAGTTTGGATCGTTGCCAAAAGGGTCCAAATTGGAAGAGAATGTACAGACTGGTGTGACTCTCGATGCTAAGCAGGTTGAACTCGATAATATAATTCAATCTGAATTCAAACACGATTCCGCCTTGACCGAAAACATAAGTCAATCAACGGACATGGAAAAGGAAGAACTGGAACAATACTCACCGAAAGATAACATAACTATTGTCTTGTCTTCGGAACCCGAACTGAAAGATTCAGGAGAGATTGACGCTGTTGAGAAGGAGGTGAAAAGTAAGGTGAAAGAAAATGGAGGTGGACACACTAAAGAAAACAAAGTGGAGAAGCCACCACCTGTCAGAAGAAGCGAAAGACTTCAATCATCAGCTGCCAAACAGCTGAGTAGAAAAGAAAGAGGAAACAAAAGACAGACTACGGCAAATAACGGAGAAGTCACAAAAAGCATATCTCGTGTCGCGTCTAAGATCACAAGCGACGATAATACAGAAGAAATTGAAAGTGGGCTGTCATTAGAACATGAGGAGCCTGAGTATATTGAAGATTCTTTGGGCAAGGAGGAAACAAGAAAACGTCGGGCCGGAAATACCGAGAAACCTTCCTCTAAGAAGCAAAAAATCGAGGAGGATACCAAGCAGATCAGTGACTCAGACGAGAGTGTTAAAAATAAGACACTTCCTGAGAATGTTAATGGACTGATGGAGATTCATTCCAGCTCCAGCAATTCCAAAAAGAGTGACGCCGATAGTGCTGGGTCTGTTGAGTCTACTGGCGACGAGTCACGAGACGGATCGATTATAATCCACACTAGTAACTCAGAAAATGAGATGAGTGGTGATAAGATGAGCGCTGATAAGGTGAGCGGTGAGAAGATAGTTGTTAACTTGAGTACAGATGACAGTTTTGACAATTCGAGCAAGATCGAGGTCAATACAAGCAACATGGAATTGGTGAAGAATTCACCAGCCAAAAGACAGCTTTCGACTGTCAAGGAAGTCCCCGGTATGGAAGCTTCATCGAGTGAAATCACTAATCAAATTGTTCCGGCAGTGGAAACACGCGGATTTCTTCAATTGAAAGCCGCGTTGGAGAAGGTTGATCAGAGCGAAGTGGCAACACTCACGTTCCAAGAAAAGTACGACTTGGAGACCATGATGATGCAGTTTATCCTTCGTATGAGGTCCCAAGGTAATGGTGATAATAAGTAATGTGTGTAATGAAAGAATACGAATAGAAACATCATAATAGAGTAAAGATATGAGAGCAAGACAGATATTGTCAAGTACGGAGTGATCGGATTAAATAAGACAGAATCAGCCAAAAGAAGAATTAAAAGAGTAAAAATAAAAATACTTCGAAAATGAACTTACGTCAAATTTAGTGCTAATAAAGCTAATCATGTCATACGCACTGCACCAATACATATATACCCCAGATTCCGCATTTATCAACCCCATCTCACATTCTACGTCTGTTGCTGCTGACCAATGTCAATTGTGCCATACAATTCTAACAATGAAATTGTATACCATGACCCCACGCTGAGTGTCATGGTCATCCACAATAACCAGGAAAATACCATCCAGCTTGTGTTGTCAGGTTCTGGTTCTGATAGGTATTCACATCTTTACAACGCTCAGAATAACGACAATTCCGATGTTGACCGATGCCCCAACTGTGGAATCGTATTGGCAGAATTCCAGGATAAACGTGGTGAATTCAAAAGGCTGACAAGCAGCAGCCTGATTCCCCGAAGAAGAGGCTCCGATACTCGGTTTGATTCAAGGTTTCCAGAATCTTCCAGGTTTGCGGAAACAAGACTGGATAGACGGCTGGATCGGCTCCCAGATAGTCGATTAGATGATCGATTGCCTGCGGAAATCAAGGCATTGGTGCCCTCAGGCTTCATGCATCAGAATTACTTCAAATTGTTGGGAAACCTCAACTTCGAGCCTAACGTCATCGGCCTGCTGGAAACAGACACGCTACCCAGCGATATTTTCAATCAAGGGTACTTTGATCGGTTTTTCCGGAAAGTTCCCCCAGGAATTTTGGGTAGTGGTGCCCATGCTCAGGTATACAAGGTGATCCACATGTTGAAGAACATCCAGTTGGGAGTCTATGCGGTGAAACGCATCAATGTGGGCGATCATTCACATTTTTTGGACCAGGTGTTGAATGAGGTGGTGATTTTGTATGAATTGTCAGCGGAGGGTGCCAACGAGAACAACTTGATCCGCTATAATCATGTGTGGATGGAAATGGGAGACTTGAAGGATCTGAACACCATCTATCTCAATAAGGATGGCAATGTTTCCACGGAGAACGAGAGGATCCCCTATGTGTTCATTCTACAACAGTATTGCGACGGTGGACACTTGGAGAACTTGATTGTGGACAATTTCCAGCGGGAGCAATTCATGTCACCTAAAGAGAGAGTGGAGATGGAGCGTCAAAGAAGAAGAAGCCAAAAACTACATCAAAACGACCCACAGAGCCTTCCAAGCAAGAAATGGCTCAGCGATTTTGAAGTATGGAAGTTTTTCCGTGACATTAGTAACGGTGTGAACTACTTGCATTCAAAAGGCATTCTACATCGAGACTTGAAGCCTTCCAACTGCTTGCTTGAGTCTAAGTACATTTTTGAAGCTGACTCTCCGGGTACTTTTAGAAACGTTGCTGAATTAGAAGATATGGTTCATAGGCTCCCGAGGGTGCTCGTTTCGGACTTTGGAGAAGGCAAATTCATTGATAAACAACACTTGGCCGATGTCACGTTACAAGTGGATGATGAGAGACGAGGAAATACTGGAACTATTGAGTTCACTGATCCAAAGTTGTGGGTTTATGCTCGCTACGAAGGCAGTGGTCACGAACGCAAATTTGCCTATGAATTCACCAAAGTTAGTGACATCTACTCTCTCGGCATCATTCTCTGTTATTTGTGTGTTGGAGAATTACCATTCGCAGGGCATATAACAGATAGAACTGATCCAGAGAAAATTAGAGGTGATATAGCACGTTGGCATGACCAATTATCCCTAGAGAACTTCCATACATGGTTTGAGGAAAAATACGTTCAAGTTAGAGGTACATCTTCGGAATGCATGGAGGATTTTGAATTTTTGATTTATCATATGGTCAAGGCAGATGAGGACAAAGAGTTGTTAACGTCAAATGCTATTATGGAGTACTTAGAATCCATGAAGTGGAGTGCTTTTATTCGAGAGGGAAGGAAGCTATCGGAAGCCACCATCACGGAAATGCCGAAAAGGAGCGACGATACTGAATCTGAGATCGAGGATGATACTATTGATTTAAGGGAAACTCAAAATTTTGTCAGCGGACCCAGAAATCAACCTTCCAAACTATATGAGATGTTGCTTCCAAAAAATACAAGAAACGTTGTCATTGTTTCAGCCTACATATCCAATCTTGCCATTCTAGAGAGATTAGTTCCAGTCCAGGAATACCAGTTGGTAACTGCAGCCAAAGTATTTAATCTCTTAGGATTGTGTAGCGAGGTGTTTACTGGCGGTAGCTTATGGCAGAACTACGTCGGGGTCTTATGTGTGGTTGTGACACACTATGTTGTGTACCTTTTCTGGGTCTGAATTAAAATCTTACAATGGGGAATGTGATTTTGATGGTATTAGAACAAACTTTTAATCCAGTTGAAGATCTTGACGAAAATGGATGTAGTTCCCAGTGATGACGAGGTGGCTGTGGCCGATGACGAGATGTATGTGTTGTTCCCCCATAATTTCATGGTTCCATTAGTCAAACCGTCGCCCGTGAAGTTGATAGGCTGATAATAGTTGGGATTCTCATACGTCTGTCCGTCCCAGCAATAGTTCTCAAAACATTGCTTACATTGATCGGATTGTTCGATACCTTGTCTCTCTTGTTCTCTTCTGATCATGGCACAGCCAATGCATGCTCTCAAATCTTCGCCAAATGTTCCATTTAATTGCGAAGCCACATCAAATCCATTGGTAATCATACCTTTCTTTTCCTGGTCCGTATATGTGAGCTTGGTAGTGGAAGTGTTGGAGTAAAACTCAAAAGGTCTGTTTGCAATGTACACCACGATCGGAGGCACTACACCGTCTTTGGATAAGTCTGTCAAGTTCTTAGCGTCACATCCGAAGAATGTGGGTTTGGCTGTCAAGTTGAAGTATCCAAATGTGGACTCCCCGGGAATGTATGGGCACACAGTCGATTTACCTTCATAAGTGAATTGTCTCTCGTAAGTGCTGATGACAGCTTCTCCGTTGGGCCATTTTGCACCGTTGTTGTCGAATGCAAATACAAGATCCAATGCTCTTTCTTTGACCATAAGTGTGGAGAGTGGGATGATCTCGCCTGCCAATCCTCCATCCATAAGATAGAGAGTTTCACTATTGGTAATATTGTCCGAAGACGAGAACTTGGATCCGAAGAAGGGATTGGGTTTGTATAATGCAATGTCGATGTAGTTTTTGGACATGTAAGTCAAAAACCTCTTAAGGAAAAACTTTGTCAACCCAGTGTAGGTGTCACAGTCATCACAGGCCAAAGTGTTGAGATATTGGTTGAAAAGCGACGAAGAGGTGCCAAGAACAAAGGCTGCATTGTCAAATCCTTGAATACAAGTGCCGTTCGCTACACCATTGGAGACCTTGGTGCCCAAGTACTTGACGTCGTGGAAAGTGTTGATGGAGGTATCGAACGAGCCCATTTCGTATGGATTAAACTCCACAATTGGCGAGTTCAAATCGTACACCAACGAGCTGGGTCTACGAGCCAACGCAGTCACCAAAGGAAATGGCATTTCATGGTTAGCAAAGGAAGAGATTTGCCGTATGTCCGACCAAGTTGCTCCACTGAGCCAATTGTTGGTTCCTTCTGGAAATAACTGGTGAGCTAAACCTCTGCCCCATACGTCTGTAAGCGAAGTAGGAAATCCAGCAGCTTGCTTCTCGGCCACATCGTTACTGATGCCCTCATTGTCACCGTAGATCCAGTATCTGGCATGAGTGATAGCTTTGTAGTAATTGGTGGTGATAATGCTCCAAAGTAACGTGACATAGTTCGATGTGTTAACCAAACTGTTGGAAGCAGTTAAGTCCCATACACTGTAGGGGTCTTCAAGCACAACTTCGTCAATGGAAGGAAAGTTCTGGAAATACAACAGACTCAAGAGCCATGACCCTCCAGACAATCCAGCAATATACGACGAGCTCTGGAGCACTCCACCCAAGAGAGCATTGCTGGATCTATTATCTAAAGCAGCCAATTGACCTGCACCAGAAAGCATGGCTCGATAACCTCCGCCAGAGAAAGCTAATGCAATGTTGATGGACAGATTGGAGTCGGAGATCAATGACAGATCGAAGTCTTCGAGGCCAGCATTTTCCAAGTAATGGAGAATAGCAGCGTTTGTCTTATCGTGACGACTCTCTATCCATTCCCTTTCGTTCACCGAAATGGACGTTCCTTCTCTGATGAAGGACGAGTTACTTGGACATGAAGTTCTGCCTGGAGCATAACCACCTGAGGGAGAAAAAGCGGCAGCAATGCCAAAAAAAGTGCAAAGAAGATGACAAAGGAGTAAAGAACGCAGCAGAGACCTCATGGCTCGAAAATTGTCAGAATTTCTGCTGTCTTGGCCGTCTGATGTATTTTTATTATCTGTCAAGGTGCCCCGCAGTCTGTAGAGCCCGCATATCATCGGGTCCCAATGCGGAAACTATCATTAATTTATTTCCTGAATAGGAAATTTTGACATTGTATTTATGCATAAATTAGGCAAAAGTAGATGGAATTGACCCAAACAATCGACCTCGTCCTATGCGATGGTTGTGTGACGATATACTTTGGGTTATGTACGAGAGCTGGATCTGGTAATTTCAGGTTAAACAGCGTTGCTGGAAATTTACCTGGAAACATAAATGGAATAAAATACAATAAATGGGAAAATATCTGAAATTTTAAATGTGGAAAGTGTTCTGATAATTAATTTAAAGTACGTGGAATAGAATGAGCAGAAACTCATACAAGTCAATACACATAGCCTCTTCAAAAACTCTCTAATTCTTCCTTATTCAAATTTATTTACTACTTTAACCCTCACCCTACTATTCAGTCTCTTCCTTGGTGGCTGGAGCTTCTTCCTTAGCGGCTGGAGCCTCCGAAACTTCCTTGGATGCACGAGCACTCTTCTCAGCCTCCACCTTCATCTGATAAATCTTCTCCTTACCCTCATCGTTGGCAGAAGTCTCAATATCGTAAAGTCTCATAAGCAACTCCTGGGTATCGTGCTTGTTCACCATCAAGTTGACGTTGCTCTTACCCTTCCACAATGGGACGAACAAATCCTCGAGCGTATCTCTCTTGATGGTCAAGAAGAGACATCCCTCGTCCATGGCCTCCAACTTGCTGGTGAACTCCTCGTCCAAGCCAGACTCCTTGAGCTGGGCAATCTTTGGGAAAGCGTCCTGGAACAACACCTTCAAAACGTCCATGTTGGTGGTCAACTGTCTAGCAGGACCCAAGTGCTTGCTAATGACTGGCAAACTCTCATTCTGCATTCTCCAAGGACACAAGCCACTATCGTTTCTCTGGGCACTGAACAACTTGATACCAGCATGGATAAGCTTCAATTTTTGATTTTGAATCTTGAGAATCTGTGCAATAGATGGATTCACGTAGTAAATCACACGACATGCCTCACCAGTAGCGTTTCTGACCAACTCAGTGTCACGAGGGAACTTCTCATCCACATCGTAAAATTTCCAGCATTTCTGCAACAGCTCATTTGATGGGTCCAAGAACACAAAAGGCTCTTCGTTTGCACCTCTAGGGGTCTTCTTTTTGCTTGTTGGGACGTGCTTGACCTCGGTCTTTGGCTTCTTCAGCTCTGGCTCCTCAGTAGGGCTGGCTGCTCTCTTTGTAGTCTGCTTGGCCTTCTTCTCAAACACAGTAATAAAGAATCCTCCAGTGTTCTGTAAGTGAGGGTACACTCTGACACATCTGTCCAAGTGGAACTTCTCGGCCTCTTCCTTGGTTGGTGGGAATGCAGTGGCATGGATGTGGTCTTCAGGCTCGAACTTCTCAGTCATGTCTTTAGCGAAAACCTTCCACGATGACACACCGTGGCGTCTCTGCAAACCTGGCAACTCTTCAGAAACATCCACAAGGCTGACCTGGTCGAATTTTCTCAAGGCTTCGGCAACAACGGCCTCGTTCTCGATAGGAGACAACGAACAGGTGGAGTACACCAAACGTCCGCCCTCCTTTAGCAACTGCAAGCCTCTGGCCAAGATGTTAACCTGCAAAGGATGCAAGCCCATTCCGTCAGCAATGGTGAAGTCCTTCCACACGTTGATGTTCTTTCTCATTGTTCCATCTCCAGAACATGGAACGTCACACAACACTCTGTCGAATTTAATGTGGCCCTCCACACCATCCACCTGAATTCTAGGGAACAACTGTGCATCATGGTTGACCACCAAGAAATTTGGAGAGTTCAATCTCTTGACCTGATGCACCAACATGTGCGATCTCTTGTAGTCACTGTCGTTGGCAATTACAAAGCCTGTAGCAGGAGTTTCGGCATCCTTAGCATGCAAGGCCTCCACTAGCTGAGCAGTCTTGGAGCCTGGGGCAGCACACATGTCCAATACGGCGTGGTGAGGTTGAACGTCCATCAACAAAGGAGGAATCATGGAAACGGCTTCCTGTCTAGAGATGTTGCCCACAGTGGTCTCGAGAACCAAGAAGCGCTGGGTCTTTGCAAACTCAGCATTCTTACGGATGACAGACTTGGGCACATCCAATTGCCATCCCAACTGCTCAGGGTAGAAGGCGATGTTCTTTGGTGCAAGCTTCATACCATCGAACTCGACGTCTTTCAACTTAGACACATGGTCATCGATAAACTTCTGGTTGACTTCATGTGCATGGGCCTTTGATCCGGTAATACGGAAAGTCAAAGGCAAGTCACGCTGACAGAACAGCTTGAAAGTGTCCCATTCATCTTCTGGAATGAGTCCAAGTGCTTTATAATAATTTTCCCATTTTTCGTTTTCACGATTCACCTCAACCCATTGGCCACGGTTGTCTGATTTGTTGGACTTTGGGCCGTCTCTCTTGCCGAATCCCTTGCCAGTTCTGTGGTTTCTTTTACCCATTCTTGAGATATGGCTGGTTAACCTTTTTAGCATCCAGTGATTTTTTTCGTTCGCGATGGCATCGGGAGTGTATATGTGGGATTGAGATATGGGGACTTTTATGAAGAGATGAGAATTTACGGGTATTGAAGGGAATTGAGGGCAATAAGGAAAGATACGAAGGTTATCGTTGAAATTGGGAATTCAATTGAATGGCTTCGTAAGTTTGTTTGTTTTTTTTCGGGATGTTTTTGGCAGTGTTTGAGGATTTTGTAGGTTTTGACATAAGTGAAGAAAATGTGCGATAATGCGAGAGAACCGTTGGAGATGCAGAGGAAAAGAAAAGGACATGGAGAGCATTTGAAGAGACATAGTAAAGGAAGTACAAGGTAAAAATTAAAACTGCAAACAACTGAAAGCAATTGAAAACAGATTATTTAAGCCAATTTGTATCGTAGAAATACAGATTTTGTACCAGTAGCTGAAATTGGTGGAAGTACGGATTTCAACTTTACCAAACTCGTGACGTGAATTATCTGGATACTTGGACCACAATATTTGACATACCTTATAGGTGATTGCCCTGTTGATGTACTATAAATTGGACTTTGAATGAGACAGTGAAGAGTAGCTTGGTCGCAACCATCTGGTTTTGTAAAAGACAACTTAATACCATAAGACTCTTCTATGAATTTCCCTGGATCAATCTCACAATAAAACTCATCCTAAAATTCAAGCTATCCAAATTCTAAAAGAAAATCTGCAAACTCTCGAGCGAATAACTAGGTCAGTTTTGAGGTCATTTGCCTCGGCTCAAATGCCCCACTTATCGAAGGTCTAAAAAAAAAACACAATTCTTTCTGAATATCAAGCTCGTTAAGACCTCATTTTCCTTATACCTTTAATCTTCTTGCTGCTGTTTGTTTTCATTTGTTAATTATTTTTTTTTATTTTTTTTTTTTTTTTTTGTTCGTTTTTGATTGCCGATGCTTCCATTTTCTGCATTCACTCGCATCTCCAAACTTCCGTCCTTCCCGTATCTTCGTCAGGCAAAAAAACATATAATTTCCCACCTGATTCTCGAACTAAAACTAATTCCAAAAAAATTGAAAATTATTTCTTACCTAGTCCAATAACCCCTTCCAATCCAATCGACTAACCAACCTAAATACACACTCCATCATTTCACCATCTCATCACCTTATCGTGGTATCTCAGTCCTGCCTATCGGTAGTGTGTACCACTTCATTTGTCACACTAGTCTAAATATAATGACCCATGGCTTCTGTCTACCGTAAACGAATCCTAGGGACCGTATGTACTAGCAAACACATTTCTTCTTCACATACTAACGTCAGTTTGGTGCCCTTCTAGGTCTTATCTACAACAGAGGCTCGTCACCGTCCGATGTCTCTCAAAGACTACGAGACTATGTCATGATAGTATCGTCGTTCAGGTTCAGACTTGTGCATTCGTCACTTTTTGGCTTTTTGATCGTGGCCAACTTCTTCAAGTGGCTCTTCTTTGGCAAACTTACCCCTTACGAAATCGCCACCGTTCGGGAAAAGGCAGGTTACACAGCATGGGAATTCATTTTCGGTTTTGTAGTGTTCTACAGCAGCACTGGAAGTTTTCTCGACATCTACACGGAGCTATTCAAGTTTGCCGGGTTGTTTCTATGTGTATGGCTTGTGAAGGTTTTTCATTATTTGACCGCTGGCCGAGTCCAGTTTGCCAATACCGGTCATGAGGACTATGATCACACAAATGAAGAAAGAAATATGAACCATATTAACAATGATCAAGGTACTCAAACGTCCATTATAGGTCATGGAGGCGCTGCAGGCGGCATTCACGCTCCTTTCCTAATTCTACGTTTGGGTTTAGGCATTCTCTGCTTGAATTTCGTGGACGGTTTGCTCATCTATCGCTACTGGTACGATATCATATTTCAAAACTACTTGAAGCATAACGTTCTCATCGCTATCTTTGGCTTCGAGATTATGAACCATTTCCCCATGATCTTGAGCACGTCATTGCAATTTGGTCTCAACACCTACGAGATTCTAGCGGTGTCTCCAAGGTCTTGTGAGTGGAAAGAGTGGAAACTACGAAAGATCCGGGCCACCTTGATGGCAGAATTTGTCTTTAACCTAATTCGATTAGCGATGTCATTAGTGTTTTCGCTTTTGTTTCTCTACTACTATACGGTACCCGTGCATATGTTGCCCGCTGCCTATAACAGTTTGAAGATTGCAGTGTTGAAGACTCGCATCTACGTGGATTTCCGAAAACGGGAGTTTTCGCTTCAAAAACTCCGCAAGTCGGGCGTTTCGCTGGCTGAAACTTGC
>Ga0160505_100108_pt1 | contig 64185 bp, 60 predicted proteins | sample DIDeMG_FD_108225 | JGI IMG/M metagenome (GOLD analysis project Ga0160505, IMG submission 108225) | Enriched chicken feces microbial communities from UW Madison campus, WI, USA - DID2874_E49_Stillage MG | ecosystem: Host-associated > Birds > Digestive system > Large intestine > Fecal ... | reverse complement strand
CTAGTCCGTTCTAGTTCGAGTTTTTATCGTGAATAAATTGTTATTAAACATTGATTTAAAGCGTTTTTTGACTAGATTGAACAAGCGATAGAACTGCAATATTAAAAGACGCTGTAAAATAGTCAACGAACGCCCGCTCATCTGAGTGGGCTTTTTTTGTCCCAAAAAGTTGTGAAAACCATAAAAAAGTCTAAAAAAAAGTTTGTGAATTAAATTTTTCTTGTGTCTTTTGAGCAAAAAGAGTATATCTTAAAACAGTAAAAAAAATGGAGGACACCCATGTTTAATTTTTTGCCACATTCAGTTTTGCAGATGAGTACGATCTTTCTATCGATCGTGATCGAAGCGATTCCCTTCGTTTTATTAGGGTGCATCATTTCAGGTGCCCTGCAGGTTTTCTTGACCCCGGAGAGAGTCCAGAAGATTTTACCAAATAACAAATTTTTGGCTATTGTAGTGGGTTCATTTTTAGGATTCTTTTTTCCTTCATGTGAATGCGGGATCGTGCCGATCATCACACAGTTCATGCGTAAAGGGGTGCCTGAGCATACAGCCTTCGCATTTATGGTCACGGCTCCCATCATTAATCCGATTGTGTTGTTCTCAACATACATCGCTTTTGGGAATAGTATGAAATTCGCGCTTTTACGTGCGGTAGGCAGCTTGCTTGTTGCGTTGCTTATTGGCTCCTGGCTGGCCTACTTCAAGCACGCGCCGATTTTAAAGAAGGAGCTGCACCTTCATGAAGAAACACACGAGCCCGAAACGAAAAAGACTTTTCGCAGCAATAGCTGGTCCGCGCTCACCCATGGGATTGATGAATTTTTCGATACGGGGCGCTATCTAATCATTGGTTCGCTGATTGCCAGCGGGATGCAGGTTTACCTGCCAACACACTTTATGCTGCAATTGACTTCGACGAAAATCGTCGGAATTCTAGTCATGCTTATTTTGGCTTTCACAATGTCTCTTTGCTCAGAGGCCGATGCGTTCGTAGGCTCTTCTTTGTTGAGTCTTTTCGGAACAAATGCGATCGTGGCTTTTCTAGTCTTCGGTCCAATGGTAGATATCAAGAATTTATTAATGATGAAACGCAGCTTTCACACGAAATTTATCATTCAATTGATTGCTTTGATCAGCGTGATCGTTACGATCTACGCATTCGTGATATAGGAGGAGACCCATGATACGCTTTTTAATTTTATCCGGCTATTTTGAATTGATGATGTATTTGCAGGTTTCCGGCAGATTGGATCAATACATCAATGTCCATTATCGCTATCTGATTTTCTTAACGATGTTTTTATCGTTAGTATTGGCCTTGGTCCAATTAAAAATTTGGGCGGGAAGTGAGAAAAAGGGGACACATGATCCTGCTCATCATGACCACGCAGGACATGACCATGGACTGTCAAAGCCTTACCAAAGAGCAATTGCTTATCTTCTATTGGCGCTGCCTTTGGTGGTGGGGACACTGTTTCCAACGATCAGCTTAGATACGACGATCGTTGAGGCAAAGGGCTTCAGCTTCCCAATCAGCAAAGAGTCGGTGGGAGATCCCGAAATGACGACGCAATATTTAAAACCCGATACAAGTATTTATTACAATAAGAGCGACTATAATGATCAAATGACGAAACTAATGAAAAAATATGAGACCGATCAAAAATTAGAAGTAACAGATGATAACTATTTAGAAGTGATGGAATTAATTTACAATTATCCAAATTCCTTTGTCGGTAAGACAATTTCCTTTAACGGTTTCGTTTATGAAACAAAAAAAGACACCCAAACCTACGATTTCTTGTTCCGATTTGGGATCATTCATTGTGTGGCTGATTCCGGCGTTTTTGGCTTGATGACCAAGCTGCCGCCAAACATATCTGTAAAAAACAATGAGTGGCTGCATGTCGAAGGGACAATCACGCTGGATTTCTTTGAACCCTTTCAGCGGCAGATTCCATCAGTTGCTGTAACGAAAGCAACGACTATCAGAGCACCTAAAAATCAATACGTGTATCGTGCGTTTTAAAAAAACAATGCAACACGTTTATCCCCCTGCGTATACGCAGGGGGATCGTTGGCGTCTCGTCATGGATCACGCCCCCGTAGCCAGTGGTTGACGAGGGCGATGATCAGTCCCACGAAAAGAGGGGCGAAGACGTATCGAATCAGATCGCTCACGAATGCATCACCTCCTTTCCGTGTGGGAGGGTGTCACAGTGAGCGACAGGTTATTTTTTCTGCGCGTTTTACGAGAAAGGATGCGAAAAATACGCGAGGTTATTCCTGCTGTTTACTCTGATGAAATAGCTTCTGTAATAGACGTTTTCGCGGCTTGAGTGGGGAGGACGTCACTTGGTTGGATGACGCCTCCCAAGCTTTCGACCCACTGACAGTCGGGAGTTGTTCGAAATTTTTGTGCGTGGCTCCGATTGGTAATGCTTTTATTATTAATGACTGTTGGTTGACTTGGTTGTCTGGTCCGTCTGTCAGTGTGACCGTCGGAAAGACCGGCTTCGGCGCGGGTTTGGCTGTGACAAGGACTGTTTCAGGTGTTATTTTACATACTGTTTCTGGCATTGCTTTACGTACTGCTTTAGATGTTGCAATACCCGCCACAGGAAAGCAGGCGGCAGGACGCTCAGATGCCCCATTTTCTGCGTGTTTTTCAAAAATCACGGTCTCTTTTTTCGTCACGATCTTTGCCGTTACGACGGTATCAAATAGTTTTACGCCGTCTTGTTCAAAGATATTTAAGGTCGTCAGGAGTTCGCAAGCTTCTTTGATCTCGTGAGCAGGCAGGGTCGTGTCGATGTTCTTATAGGTCCAGCGATGGTTTTTGCCATTGGCTTTCGTGAAGGTCGTTACTAGATCATGGGTCATCTTTGTCATCCTCTCTCGTTTTTTTTGCGCAGAAAAATCATTAAACTCACGGTTCGTTTGTTTCTTCAGGACGGGCAGTAGCAATTAACGAACGCAAAACAGCCAACGCTTTTTGTCCGAACTTACGGATCGGAAACGTCCGCAAGGTCAGGGCTTGCCATTCAGGCGCCATGAAGTAATCTTGGAAATAGTAGAAGAAGCGCTTCATGGTACTGGTCGCTTTGGTTTCTAAGAAGACTTTGCGGACCAGATCCCGGAGAATGTCCTTAAACTCCTGCGCCCCCAGCTTAAAGCGTACTCGCAGAGCCAAGGCATACTTGATTGTCAAGCTGCTGTTTTGCGTCGTATAGTAGTGTTCGGAAATTCGTTTTTCAAGTGTCTTTGGTCTCATGGAAAAAAGCTGACGGTGGGTCAAAATTGGATCATTCATGGGATCTTGTCCTCCTTCTTAGGGTAATTGATAGTTTCGATCGTATTGATCATATGTTGCAAGTTTACGCGCTTCTTTTTTCGAGTCTTTGCTCCATTAATTCTTGTAGCTAATTGCCTAATTTTTGATACCTGCGTTTTTCTCTAGTAATCAGGTTGCTGTTCCGGCCGGTGACTACAAGATAACGGATTTTCAAAAATAAAGCGAACCGCAATTTCGATGGTTACCCTCGGAAATCGAGTATTTGGGAAGGGAAAACGTTGATTTATCAATAGTAAATACTCTAAGTTGGCTAGAAGCATTCGAAGTTGCGCATTGACAGCGGATAACAAAAAAGACTAAGATGGAAGGTTTTTACTGATCGGAGAGGGTAAAGCAGTCTTACCATGAAGACATGCTACCGTTGAGGCGGGATGAGCACCATCTTTATAGCTAGACGAGGCGGATTTCCTATGAAATCCGCCTGAAAGTCGTTTTTTTTGCAAAAAATCAAAACCAGTAATCATACATACCTTGAAGCATAGCTTTGGAACAACTGCATCATTAACATAACAAGGGTAACTATATGTCTTGCGCAGCCGGTCAATTAAAGGCCCCATCGTCTTACCTAAGTGGTGAGCCGTTCTCATATTTAGTATAATAGAAAGAAAAATAGAAGGAATAACGATGACAAACAAAATTTTTCTAGTAGAAGATGACGTAACAATCGTTTCTGTGATTCAGCAGCATTTGACACAGTGGGGATTCACATGCGTAAGAGCGACGGATTTCCAAAGGGTCTTTGAGGAGTATCAAGCAGAGCAGCCGGACCTGGTCGTCTTGGATATTTCGCTGCCTTTTTTCAACGGCTTTTATTGGTGTCAGGAGATCCGAAAAGTATCGGAGGTGCCAATTATTTTTCTTTCGTCGGCTAAGGATCAGATGAATCAAGTAATGGCTTTGAATATGGGGGCGGACGAATTTATTGAAAAGCCGTTTGAATTGAGTATTCTTCAGGCAAAAATCCAAGCGCTGTTACGGCGTAGTTATCAATACGGTCAGCAGCTAACCTACTCCTTTGGATCGTATCAGTTTTTGCCGTCAATGAACCAGCTTCGTTCATCGGAGGATCATCTGCCTTTGACGCCGAATGAGTCACGCATCTTGAGTGTCCTATTTGCTGCGCAGGGACAGGTCGTTCCCCGCGAGCAGATCATTGAGAAGCTGTGGCAGAGTGATGATTTTATTGATAACAATACATTGGCGGTCAACCTGACACGTTTACGAAAAAAATTAAAGGATTTTGGCATCGACAGTCTGATTCAAACGGTCAAAAATAAAGGGTATTTGATCGAGGAGACGCCATGAGACGACTAAAAGCATTTCTTTTTGAGCGCCGTGTCCTCTATGGCATGTACGTTGTTTTCTGGGGATTGATTTGCCTAACGACATTTCTCCACGACGCGAGTTTTGTATCGATTTGGGATAGCCTATTGTTTACGCTGTTTGTACTGGCGGTCTATTCCATCGTTTCCTTTTATCGCTTTTCTCGAAAACAGCAGCAACTGGAGTTGTTGGCAACGAAAGATTTGCAGGTGAGCAATCTGCTATTTTTGCCTAAAGCCGAAACGCTGGCAGAAGAGACGTATCAACAAACTTTGCAGGTTGTTTTAGAAAATAAAAATCAGCAGCAAGAGGAGCTGCAGCAAAAACAAAAGGCGATGATGGATGATTTCGGGCTTTGGTTGCATCAGATCAAGACGCCTGTCGCGGCTTTAGACTTAGTGATCCAATCGGGCCAGTTGGACCCTCGAACGATGAAAAATGAAGTGTTTAAAATCAATGAGTACCTGCAAATGATCTTGAATTATATGCGGCAGCATTTAGACCAGACAGACTTTGTGTTTCAGCAACTGTCTATCGAAGCGATCGTTAAAACCGTTGTTAAAAAATACGCGACCTTTTTTTCTCAAAAAAATTTGAGTCTGCAGCTTGAACAACTGGAAGGCACTGTTTATTCGGACCAAAAATGGCTGATATTTATTTTGGAGCAAGTGATTTTCAATGGCATCAAATATACGGAGAACGGCACGATCACGATTTTTTTTGTGAAAAATCAGCTTACGATTCAAGATACCGGTATCGGCATTCGACCGGAGGACCTGCCGCGGGTCTTTGAAAAGGGCTATACGGGAATAAATGGGCGGGAACAGCAACGTGCGAGTGGACTGGGGCTGTATCTTAGTCAGCAGGCGGCTGAAAAATTGGGCTGTCGCATACTCATCGACTCTCAGGTAAATAAAGGAACAACGGTAACGATCCTCTTTCCTGAAGAAATCCCTGCCTTTGAATAAATCCAAACTTTCATGATTGTAAGTTTGGATTTCTTTTCGTAAGTCGTGTTTTTTTAGAGAAGGTTCTATGATGAAGTAGAGGAGCAAACGAGCAGCTTCAAGCTGCTTTACTGCTATCAAAAGAACTAGGAGGATGCCGCAATGAATGAATTATTACAAGTTGAGAGCGTCAAAAAGATTTATCAAACACAATTTAAAGGGCTGCCGGTGGAGGCACTGCGGACGATCAGTTTTTCTGTTGACGAGGGGGAATACGTCGCGATCATGGGGGAGTCGGGTTCTGGAAAAAGCACCTTATTGAATTTGATCGCGACACTGGATAAGCCGTCTTCTGGGAATATTTTATTAGATGGAAGAAGCTTGAATACCATCAAGGAGAAAAACGCGGCTGCTTTTCGGCGGGATCATTTAGGCTTTGTGTTTCAAGATTTTAATTTATTAGATACTTTTTCGGTCAAAGACAATATTCTATTGCCGCTGGTGCTATCCCGCACGCCAGTCAAAGAGCTGTCAAGCTTACTAAAGCCCATTGTCAGCGCTCTAGGAATCGAAAAAATGATCGAAAAGTTTCCTTATGAATTATCAGGCGGGCAAAAGCAGCGGGTCGCCATTGCACGAGCGATCATCACTGACCCTGAATTACTTTTGGCAGATGAGCCGACAGGGGCGCTGGATTCTAAAACCTCACAGCAGCTCCTTCAAGTTTTCCAACGGTTGAATGAGAAGGGCCAAACGATTTTGATGGTGACCCACAGTTCGATCGCCGCGAGCCATGCCAATCGGGTTCTTTTTATTAAGGATGGACAGCTTTATCATCAGTTGTATCGTGGAAACAAGGCCAATCACGAGTTCTTGGAGACGATCAATGAAACACTGACAGCCTTACTATCAAAGGAGGCGTAGCAGATGTTTTATGCAAAATTAGCATTGACGAACTTGAGAAAAAATCATCGCGGCTACTTGCCCTTTCTGCTGTCGATGCTCTTTCTGGTAGCTGTAAACACGATTTCGCTAATGCTCGTTAAAAATGAGGGAATGCGTACCTTGCCAGGGGGAGCTTCCGCAAGCACGATGTTCGGATTAGGACAGGTGATCATTATTATTTTTACGGTCATCTTCTCGTTTTATACGAACAGTTTTTTATTGAAACAACGAAAAAAGGAACTGGGACTGTACAATATTTTAGGCTTAGGAAAACGGGAGATTTATCAATTGCTGCTGTGGGAATCCTTGTTCAGCTTTCTTTTAGTGATCACCAGCGGCGTCATCACGGGATTGGTGTTGGCAAAATTTTCTTTCCTTGTTTTGCATCGGATGATCGGTGCGGGAGTGAATTTTGTTTTTTATACGTCTTTTGTAAGCATAGGGCTTCTCGTGGCTTTATTCGCTGTGGTCTTTCTTTTGTTATTTGTGATCAACTGCTTTCACATCCATCGAACCAATCCCATTACTCTTTTGCAGGGAACCAAAAAAGGCGAAGAGGAACCAAAAGCTCATTGGCTCTTGGCACTCATCGGGTTGGGCTGTTTAGGGAGTGCGTATTGGATCGCGGTGACCATTGAGGCGCCATTAGCCGCCTTGTCACAATTTTTCATTGCGGTACTCTTAGTAATCATAGGGACGTATTTCTTATTTACGACAGGAAGCATTGCGTTACTAAAGCTTTTAAAAAAGAACGCGGGATTTTACTATCAAACCAATCATTTCATTTCTATCTCAAGTATGATGTATCGAATGAAGCAAAACGCAGCAGGGTTAGCAAGTATTTGCATTCTATCGACCATGGTCTTAGTGACCGTTGCGACGACGACAAGTCTTTATATCGGAAAACAGGATGTCGAAAACGGTCGTTATCCGCGGGATATTTCCATTTCAACGAATCAGCACCCGGAGAAGGTAGAAAAGATAATCGAAGACGTTCGTAAAGAAGATAGTCTGTCGTTTTCTGACAAAGTCTATCTGACGTCAACGCAAAGTATGATGTTTTTGAAGAAGGAGAACCGGTATCAATACATTGATATAGATGACTTTTATCGGGTGAAATCAGCGAAAGTTGCGATGATGCTTTTCATGACTGCGCAAGAATACGAGAAGCAAACCAATCAAAAAGCAGAATTATCTCAAGACGAGATCTATTTTTATCCAGTCAGCGGTACGCATTCAGGAAAACAATTGACATTGAGTGATCAGACCTTTCAAATCAGAAAGCGCATTGACGCCTTTCCAGGTATCAATCAGCAGGTCGAATTGACGGATTCTTTTGTTGTCGTGATGGCCAATCAGGGAGTGATTGATCGCTGTTTAAAAAATTGGCTGCCCAAAAATGCAAAGAGTGAGTGGCATCTTCCTAAATACAGCTTCTCTTTCAATTTACAGAACAGCGGTGAAAAGCAGCAATTAGACGTCGCTCATACATTGAGAAATCGGCTGCAGCAGGAAGTAGGCATTGAAAACTTTAAATTTGACGACAAAGCGACTTTTGTTTCTGAGAATCGCTTGATCACAGCAGGCTTCATGTTTTTAGGGATTATTTTTGGCGGAACGTTTATTTTGGCGACCGCGTTGATTATCTATTACAAGCAAATTTCTGAGGGATTAGAGGATCGTGAACGCTTTGAGATTCTGCAAAAGGTGGGGATGAGTCATCAGGAGGTCAAACGAGTGATCAGCAGTCAAATTCTGATGGTGTTCTCCTTCCCATTGCTTATGGCGATCATTCATTTGTGCTTTGCGTTTCCTTTGATCAAGAAATTACTGATTTTATTTGGTTTGGTAAACGGACAGCTTTTCTTGATGGTGTGCGGAGTCGTGACGGTCGTCTTTGCCGTCTTGTATTTCATCGTGTATCGTCTGACGGCGAGAAGTTATTATCAATTAGTTGAACGAAACGCATAAAAAGGCATTGGTCGTTTGTCGACCAATGCCTTTCGTTTTATAGAAGATAGGTGCGATCAAAGGTGATCACTAGTTTTGCGGGTTCCCCTTGTGAGATGAAGCGGGCGCTGATTTGGTCCTGTAATTCTGAGTTCGATACTTTCTTTAATTCTTCAGGAACCACCAAGTCAAAATAGATCGTTTCAGGCGTGGTGTTCTTATCTACCCTCAAGTCGTGAAAGCGAAGGTGTTGATGGCTTTCTTTTAAAACCTTTTTTAGTTCCGGCGCAATCCGTTTGAAGTCTGGATCGTCAAGGGGGTAGGGGTCCACGTGACACACCAAGTCAACGCCTAAATTTTCTTTGACCTCGTATTCGATGGAATCAATCACCTCATGGGCGTGTGACAAGGTCCAATCCTGATCGACCTCGATATGGACAGACGCAAAGATGCTATTTGGTCCATAGCTGTGAATCAATAGGTCATGGTACCCGATAATATTAGGGAAATTATCGAGGTGCTTCCGAATGGCTAATACCTCGGTATCTGGCGGGCGAACCCCCATCAAATCATTGATAAAGCCTAAGATCATTTTGACCCCTGAGTAAATAATGTACAGAGCAATCAAAAAACCGATATAACCATCGATGCGCCAACCGCTGAACCATTCAATGATCGCGGAGATCAAAACAGCGATGGTCGTATACACGTCATTAATACTGTCCTGCGCAGTGGCCTTTAACGTATCTGAATGAATTTCCTTGCCTAATTTTTGATACATAAACGATTGCCAAAATTTCATTAAAATGGATAAAATCAAGACGATATAGACAATCGGAGTCAGCAACACACTGCTGGGATGAAGAATCTTAAGAAAGGAACTGTCCAAGAAACGGATGCCGACATAGGTGACTAAAATAGAAATAATAAAGCCGCTGATGTATTCAAACCGTTCATGTCCGTAGGGGTGTCCTTCGTCAGCCGGTTTTCCGGCAATCTTAAAGCCTGCTAGGGTGATAATTGAAGAGGCGGTATCTGACAAGTTATTCATGGCATCTGCCATGATCGAGACGCTTCCTGAAATAGAACCGATAAAAAATTTAGCTAAAAAAAGCATGAGATTAGAGATCAACCCTAAAATCCCTGCTAGTATGCCGACGCTTGTCCGTTTGTTGCCTTTCCAGCGTTGGGTAATTTTGTTTATTAAAAATGGTAACATCGTAATCATCCTTCTCAAATCAATTAGTACCAGTATAACTGAAAGTTCTGACAATAAGAAGTTAAATCTACTGATGCATATTATTTTAGGTAAACTCCATTTATTTGAAGTTTACCTAAAAATAAATGTAATTTTTTGACGATTTTTAATAAAAAATTTGCAGATATCTCAGCCATTTAAAATGTAAACACTTTATAATGTAGTTGTAAAGGGATTCAAAAACGGGAGGATCAAACATATGGAGAACCATGTAGATATAACCTTATGGAAAATTCAAACGAACAACGTTGTGACAGCGCTAGATGATTTTATTGAAGATTGGAAAGTTTCAAAGAACAGTGACCTTGATGAGTACCTGCGCAGCTACCCAGGGTATTTCAAGAGTGACGAGCCGACACGAGAAGCTATTCGTCTTGTTTTGGGCTATGCGAAAGAGTTAATGGATGGCAACCGTGACTGTGTTGGATTTTATGAAAATAAGATTTGGCGCACAGAAAGCGGCGAAAGTGTGCGGATGACCCATTTCCACGAGCGCTCCATCTCAAAATTGATGCAAAAAATCGTGAAGGATCGAGCGTGCGAAGAGAAATAACAAGTGAAGATCCTTGCTCTGGCGCGAGTGAGCAGCTTTTATTCATTGAATGGATTAGGTAGAAAAGTAAAAGGGTTGAAAACGATTTCTTGACGTGGTATATTGTCAGTGGTTGACAGACAAACAAGCGAAAGGCAACCTCCTACTTGGAGTGTGCCTTTTTTTGTGTCTAAAAATGGAGGAGGAAGAAACGATGACCAAAATTTTTGTAAGTCCATCAGATTTCATATTAGGAAAAAATATTTTAAAAACGGGGAAAGACTATTTAACGAAATTCGGAACGAAGCCCTTTTTATTAGGCGATTCTTTCGTCATGGAAATGGTCGGGAACGACTTTGCCGATTATCTCAATGGGGAAGAATTTGATGTGCAGAAGCAGGTGTTTGAAGGGGAAGCCTCGATGGCAGCGATCGAGAAGTTCACCTCTCAAACTAAAGACTTGGCGGCGGACTTCATTATCGGGATCGGCGGAGGAAAGACGATCGATACCGTGAAAGCCGTGGCCCACAATCTATCCATCCCACTAGTAATCATCCCCACCTTGGCGTCAACAGATGCGCCGACATCGCGAATGTCTGTTATTTATAAAGAAGACGGCAGTTTAGAAAATTACTTGTTCTATGGAAAGAATCCTGATTTGGTCATGGTAGATAGCCAAGTCGTCGCAAATGCCCCTTCTCGATTCTTAGCCGCTGGCTTTGGCGATGCGTTATCCACGTGGATCGAAGCGAGAGCCATCAAAAAAGCCGAGCAGTCTACGATATTGCAAGCCAATCAAACCTTGACCTCACTTGCCATCGCGGAAAAATGTGAGGAAATCATCTTTAACTATAGCCGTCAAGCCATCCAGGCGAATGAAGCGAAGGTCGTGACGCCCGCATTAGAATACGTCATTGAGGCGAATATCTTAATGAGCGGACTGGGCTTTGAAAGTGGAGGAACTTGTGCGGTTCATCCGATCCAAAATGCCTTTCTCGTTCTTGGTCGCGGCAAAAACTTGATGCACGGCGAACGTGTGGCATTTGGTATTTTGTGCCAATTAATGATGGAAGGGGTAGAAACGGAAGAATTCGATCGTTACCTTGAGCTATTATTAGAATTGAATCTGCCGACTACTTTAGCCGATCAAGGGCTTGAGGATATTACTGCGGATGAATTAAGAGCAGTTGGAGAAACGGCAACGGCCCCATGGGAGTCTATCCATAAATTGCCAGCCGAAGTCTCTGCGGAGAGTGTGATAGACGCGATCTTAGCAGTGGATCGCTACGTGAAGGCGTACAAAGAGAAACATTAATATTGACAGCGTTTTCCTCTGTGGGCTACTATCGATCTACAGCACCCGATCTACACCACCGTTTTACAACTTAACAGGGGGAAAAAGAGATGGCTTATTTGAAAGAATTGATTGAGGACAATCCGGTAATCCCGGCTATTAACCATATGAAGCAGATCGATGAAGTGATCGCGCTTGACGCGGAGATCGTTTTTGTACTATGCGGCGACATCATGAGCTTGCCCAAAATCGTCAAACGCCTAAAGGATGCAGGCAAGACCGTTTTAATCAACATCGATTTGATCGACGGTCTGGCAGGAAATCGAATCGCTGTTGACTATATTCGGCGCACGGCGAAGGCAGACGGCATCGTCTCTATGAAGGCAACCTTGATCGTTGAGGCGAAACGGTTAGGTTTGATGACAGTCCATCGCTATTCTATGATGGATTCGCGCTCACTGATCGCTTTGAAAAAGCAATACCAGATCTCAAACGCTGACGTGGTTGAGATCATGCCTGGCTTGATGCCTTCAATCATCAAGCAGGTGAATGAAGCGGGACCAACACCCGTGATCGCCAGCGGACTGGTTTGTGAAAAGCAGGATATCTTAAATGCGCTGAATGCCGGCGCGATCGGCATCTCAACGACGAATAAAGAGTGCTGGAGCATTTAACAATTAAATAGTAGAAACTGACAGGTTGCTAGAAACGAGGGAAAGGCAGGCTCTTCATTGAGTGTGCCTTTTTTTATTTTAAAAATTAGGAGGAACTAGAATGGGGAAATATATTTTATCCATCGACCAAGGGACTCAATCGACAAAAATCAGTGTGTTTGATTTTGAAGGCAATGAGCTGTGTTCAGCCAAGCACCCTTTACAGGCGATGGTCACGGCACCAGGCGGGGTCGCTGAACAGCATGAAGATATTTACGAGAGCATCGTGGAGACCATGCAGGAGCTGATGGAAAGATTCACTGGTGATCCAAAGGAAATTATCGGAATCGGGCTGGGGAGTATCCGTTTTGATCGGGTATTAATGAAGAAAGACGGCACATTGGCAGAGCCGATCCAAACATGGATGGATGAACGGATCGGTTATCCATATCAAGGCACAAATCCAGAAGTGGCTTATTTATCGGCAGACACGGGATATTTGACGGTGCGGATGACAGGGAATTTTGTGGATACCTTTTCGAATTACGCAGGAGCATGGCCGATCGATCCTGAAAAGTGGGATTGGAGTGACAATCCTGATCTATTTGACTACTTTGGGATGCCGCGAGACATGCTATTGGAGTTGAAAATGCCTGGCGACGTTTTAGGAACACTGCTGCCGGATGAGGCGGCACGAATGAATGTGCCCGCTCATTTACCAATCATCGCGACAGCCAATGACAAAGCGGTAGAGGCATTGGGGGCAGGCTTGATTGATGAAGATACGGTCTTGATCTCGTTAGGGACGTATATCGCGGGAATGATCGCGAATGAGTACACCCCCTTTGATCCCGAATTGCCTTATTGGTCAAATCCAGCATCGATACCGAATGTTTTCTTAAATGAATCTGGCGGCATCCGTCGGGGGATGTGGATGGTTAGCTGGTTCATCAATGATGTTTTAGCAAAACCATGGCAGAAAGAGGCGTTGTCTCTGGAGACGATTCCTGAAGAACTGATGAACCAAGCAGGCTTGGATGTTCCAGCCGGAAGCGATGGCTTGATGACCGTCCTTGACTGGCTGCCCCATCAGCAAGCGCTGTACCGCAAAGGAACGATCCTTGGCTTTGATGAACGGCATACGAATGCCCATATCTATCGTTCGATTCTAGAGGCCATCGCCTACACGATGAAATTAAATGTAGATGCCATGCTGGATCGTCAGAAAATCACTCGCAGTAAATTAGTGATTACTGGTGGGGGATCAAATAGTGATCTCTTCATGCAGATCTTTGCGGATGTCTTCAATCTGCCAGCTACACGAAATGTCATCAACGGTGCAGCTTCCCTCGGGGCAGCGCTCAATGTCGCTGTTGGATTGGGTGTGTATCCCGTTTATGAAACAGCGATCGAAAAAATGGTGCGTCAAGCAGATACCTTTGAACCAAATGCGGAAAACGCAGACGTCTATCAAACAGCCGTTAAAAACTATGCGTCTATTCGCGACACCACCGATCAATACTATAAAACAGCAAATGAAGTAACGGAAGGGGCGTTTACAGAATGAAAACAACAGAAAACTATGTAGCAGATATTACGATCGAAGAAGCGAAAAATAAAACAATCACGAATCAAGAGATTGTCGATAAACTTATTGAAATTGTCGGAAAAGACCATGTCGAGACGGATCAGAAGGAACGAGAAAAGAACAGTATCGATACCTTCCGAAAATGGCAAAAGGCACAAGAATCCTACACACGGCCGATTCCAGAAGCCATCGTCAAGGTGCACACAGCAGAAGAAGTCTCAAGGATTCTCGTTTTTGCGGATCAAAACGGGATCAATGTCGTTCCGCGGACGGGAAATTCCGGCATCGAGCAAGGCCTAGAGAGTGCCCGCAAGCTGTACATTCTAATAGACGGCTCTGAAATGAATACGGTCATCAACATCGATACAGAAAATATGCAGGTGACGGCACAAGCCGGGACTTCCCTAGAGGAATTAGAAAACCACCTGCGGAAGATGGGCTATACAACGGGGCATTCACCCCAGTCTAAGCCGGCCGCACAGCTCGGCGGATTAGTAGCGACGCGCAGTATCGGTCAATTGTCTACCTTATATGGGGGAATTGAGGATATGATCGTTGGTCTCGAGGCGGTCTTGCCGACGGGGGAAGTGATTCGCATCAAGAATGTGCCGCGACGCGCAGCAGGCCCGGATATTCGGCATATTTTTGTTGGGAATGAAGGGGCGATCGCCTTCATCACCGAAGTGACGGTGAAGTTGTTCAGCTATCTGCCAGAGAATTCCCAATACATGATTTGGCAGTTTGAAACGTTAGAAAAGGGCTGGGAAATGCTGCGGGAAGTCATGATAGCTGGATACAAGCCTGCTGTTGCTCGGGTTTATGATGCGGGCGATGCCAGCATCCACTCCTTCTCAAAAGGAGTCGAGGACAAGCACATCTTGATGTTCTCAACAGAAGGAAATGCCTTGATCTCTGAGGCGACAGCAAAAGGGATCAAAGAAATCGTCGCGCAGGATGCTGAATTTAAAGAGATGGACAATCAAGTAATGATTGATTGGCTAAATAACTTAAACTGGGATCACCAGCGGATCAATGAGGAAATCGCGGAGTTTGGACAGACAGGCCATGTCGGCTACACGACAGAAATATCTGCGGGCTGGAGCGAGATCCACGCGATTTTTGAAGCAGTAGTCGCACGGGTGATGAAGGAAGTGCCGAACATGGATGGCATTGGCGGGCATTCGTCTCACAGCTATATCAATGGAACGAATATCTATTTTGTTTATGGCTATCAGGTGAAATCGGATGATCCAGAGGATGAAGTGACGAAATACCATCATTTAGTAAATAAAATCATTGTGGAGGAAACCTTGAAACGCGGCGGCAGTATGTGTCACCATCACGGAATCGGTAAAGCGCGTGCACCGTATGTGAAGGATGAGTATGAATCTTCATTTATCGTATTAAAGAAATTGATGCAGGCATTTGATCCAAACAATACGATGAATGCGGGGACGATCATCCCGATTCCTTTCTACGAAGAATAGGAGGAAAAAACGATGGATATGTTTTTAGCATTGGTAGGCGCTTTTGCCGGCGGGGTCTTCGGTGCCTTGTTCGGCGGCACGACGCTCTTCATCTTTATGGGATTGATGGTGCTTTTGGGATCAGCGATCGCGTTATCTGGTGGGGGCGATACATTTTTACTGCAGGTCGCATTTGGAACATCCTTTGCGCCTCATATCGCCTTTGTAGGTGGTGTAGGGGCAGCGGCCTTTTACGGGCGCCACCGAATGAATTTGTCTCATGATGAAGAATTTGCCAAAAGTATCGAAGGATTTACCGGGGCGGACACCATCACCCCTTTAATGAAAATGAAAGATATTCCGACGTTGCTTGTCGGCGGTTTGTTCGGAGTGGTGGGTTTTCTACTCGTTACTGCCTTGACAGTGATAGAATCGCCGATGGATGCTAGTGCAACAACGGTAGCTGCCACAGGAATATTGGCGCGATTGCTATTTGGCAAAAGCGGGCTGACTGGAAAGTTTTCGACCGGGGAAAAGCGTTATGATCTCTCGGCGAATCATTTATTTTTCACGGCTATCTGGATAGCTGCACTGGCTGTCGTCACCTTCCAAGTGGTGAGCATGACTCAAGTAGATGTGCTGATGTTCGGATTTAGCGGATTGTCCTTGATCGTCTTATATTTTGGACTGCCGATACCAGTGACCCATCATATTACTTTAGTGACGGGAACAGCGACCTTGATGTTTGGAAATATGGCGATTGCGATCGCCTTTGGATTACTTGCGGGCTTTTTGGGGAATTTTTTCCAACGGAGCTTCAATACGAATGTTGACAGCCACGTAGACAACGCGGCATTGACGATCGTGGTATGCACGCTGCTGATGACAGGAATACAGGCGATACTTTAAAAAATCTCGGATTGTCGTATTTATTATGATAATCCGAGATTTCTTTCATTTTATGCGTATGTTTACTATATAAAAATGTAAAAAAATAATCATTAAAACGATTCGTATTTTAAAATTATTATTAATAAATTGATTTCATTCGCAATCATATTTTTTGAATATATCTTTTAAGAAGAAAATATAAACACATAAATAAGCTGATTTATCAGTATTTTGAGCGGTGAAGGGGGAGTGCATCAGCAATACATATACTTTATTTTTGATAAAATTGAAGATTCTATGAAGTATGGTCGTGTCTTTAGACACACCATTAAATTAATGTTAATATAGTGAGTAATTAAGGAAAATAATTATATACCACCGTGTATTTAAATTAAGAAATGAGGTATACATGTGAAGTACAACAAAATGATAAGCTTGCTAGCGCTGGGAACTTTATTTGGGCCGACTCTTTTATCTTCACAACAAGTTTTTGCGGATGAAAGCAGCACCGTCGCAAGTACAACTCCTGCGCCGCAGCCAACAGAAAATTCGAGTACAACTCCTGCGCCGCAGTCAACAGAAAATTCGAGTACAACTCCTGCACCGCAGCCAACAGAAAATTCGAGTACAGAAGGAACAGACACTTCTGTACCAGATAATTCAAATTCATCGAATGAAATAGAAAGTTTGAATATTGTAATTAATGGGAAAAATGGGACTTATTATGAAGATGATGGGAATTCTTTTAAATTAGAAGGTAATCCAAAACCAAATACTAAAACATCTTATACTATAAAAATCAAGGATGGTTTCGAACTAAATAATTTGGAAATTACAGATAGTAATAACAATTTGGTTAATATTGATAAAATGAACAATAGTTTTATCATGCCTTCGAATGGTGCTATAATACATTTTATTGTTAAATCAAAGTCAAAACCAAAACCGGACAATGGCAATGGCAGCAACACAAACAATCAAAACAATCACACTGGCGGAACAGGTACGTCAGCCAATAATGGTGCTCAAAACACACCAAAACCGGCAGAAAATCAAGCAGCTTCTAGTCAGCCAACGCAACAGGAAGCTCGGCAGCCAGAAGGGGACGCCTCTGCTGCACCAGCAGATGTTCGTGTGCCTTCAAATCAACCAGCACCAACATTTAGCAACGATGTACAAACCGCGATCGTTCAAGAGGCGTATCGTTACCTTGGCAAACCGTATGTATGGGGAGCTAAAGGACCTAATGCCTTTGACTGTTCTGGGTTAGCCTACGTTGTTTATGCAAATGCAACAGGTCACAATATCGGCGGATGGACGGGCGACCAACAATACGCTGGAACTCAGATTCCTGTTAGCGAAGCACAACCAGGGGATTTACTCTTTTGGGGAGCGCCAACAAGTGTCACGACTCACGTGGCGATCTATATTGGCAATGGCCAATACATTCACGCACCGCAGCCTGGCGATGTCGTTAAGATCGGAAACATTAGCGATTTTACACCGACCTTTGCCGTTCGAGTGAACATTGCTGGCTTACCAAAGGCAACAGGCTCGTTATCAAATGCCTTCGGGGAATACAGCACCAATCAACCATTCATTTTTAATAAAAATCAAACAACCGATCAATTCATTAAGAAAATCGGAGAAACTTCTCGTGAGATCGGACAGAAGAACGATATCTATTCTTCCGTTATGATCGCTCAAGCCATCCTGGAAAGTGGTTCAGGAAACAGCTCATTGGCAAGCGAACCAAATTATAATTTGTTCGGGATCAAAGGGAAATTCAAGGATCAAGGCGTGACATTCCAAACGCTTGAACAAGACAATGATGGTGCGAATTTCCAAATCACATCAGAATTCAGAAAATATCCTTCCTATAAAGAATCGTTAGAAGATTATGCGAAGCTGATCAAAAAAGGTATCTCAGGCAACGAGGAGTTCTATAAGTCTGCTTGGAAAGACCAAACGGACTCTTACAAGGATGCGACGAATCACTTGCAAGGCCGCTATGCCACAGACAAGCAATACGCTGAAAAGTTAAATGCGATCATCGCTGCCTACGATTTAACTGAATTTGATCATGCAAAAGAAACGAAAGTAAAAGCGGCTGGACCAGAAGTTCAGTCTGCGAAGACAGTTTTTGATGTCAACGACCGCATTCAATCCAAATTGATTGCCAGTCTGATCGACAGCCCGCGTATTCCGCAGATCATGTCGACGAAACAATTTGTTAATTTGTTCCGTGGTGAAAGCTTGATCGCGTTAGCAACGACAGCTCTACCAACGAAAAAAGCAGCGGTAGACACGTTGCCGACAGCCGCATCAATCTCCATCACATTGAGCAATGGATTATTGGCGATCATCCCGCCGATCAACTAAAGAATCGTTACAAAAAAGCTGCTGAGTGAAAACTTAGCAGCTTTTTCTCTTTTAAAAGGAAGAAAAGTGTGTGAAAATGTAATCGTATTCTATTTATATTTAAGTAAGTAAATGAAGGATTTAGAAAAGAAAAATTTCACAAAGTAATACATTTCGTGAATTTATTTTAGAAAGTAAGAAAAATAAAAAAAGAGAGAAAAAGACTCTATTTTTGTTTTTTTAACGCAGGAGAGATGACAATGAAAAGAAAACAAGAGAGCCTACTGACGAAGCGGCGTTTATTAGAAACCGCGTTTCAAAATTTTTATGAAGTAGGATTTGAAAATACGTCTTTAGACAAAATATCAAAAGATGCCAATGTCAGTCGCGGTGCGGCTTACTGGCATTTCAAGAATAAGTCAGAGATTTTTAGTGAAGTGATCAAAATGACCATCGAAAAAATCAAAGAAGAGAAACGGGCGATCATGCGTGACGAGGACTTGAGCTTTGAGGAAAAAGTCGTAAAAATACTGATCGTACCGTCACAAAATCAAGCGGAATTCAAATTTATGCAACAATCACTGAAAACCATGGAGGTCTATCCAGAATTTGCGGAGCTGCTGGATATTTTCCGTGAGACGCGCGGGCGTTTGTACGAGTTCTTTTTAACGGGATTGAGAAAAGAAGGACTAAATGAGAATGAGGCAGCGGCTGTTTCCAGTATGCTCTACAATTATTTTGAAGGAATGTATGGTTCTGGAACGCCAGACGAGGTCACAAAAAATTACACACCAGAGGCTTTCACCTGCAGTATTTCGATTATTTTTAGGAACATTTAAAAAAAAGGAGAACTTGTTCACAGCAGCCTTTCGTGAACAAGTTCTTTTTTTCACTAAATTGACAGCGCTTTCATTAATTCGTATATTGGAATTGTTAGATACATACATGTGTGTATGTAAAAATGAAAGGAGCTTGGGAAAATGGCAATTGAGGAAATGGTACAACAGGCACGTATCGCAATGGACAAAATCAGTGGGTACGATCAGGCACAAGTGGATGAGATGCTTTACGTAATTTCGAAAGCAGTATTTGAGCAAGCAGAGCCGTTAGCAAAGTTAGCGATCGAAGAGACCAGATTAGGGCGTTTGGATCATAAAATCGGTAAGAACCAAGGCATGGCGACGAACATCTTTGCGAGCTTAAAGGACAAACCTTCTGTCGGCGTGATTCGGGAGATTCCAGAGGAAGGCTTAATTGAGATTGCACATCCTCGCGGCGTCATCGGATCAGTCACGCCAACGACAAACCCGACGATCACACCTTTGGGAAATGGATTGATGGCATTAAAAGGAAGAAATGCCATGATCGTATCCCCGCATCCCCGTTCAAAGAAAACGACAAAGGAAACCATTGAATTGATGCGCGAAGCACTTGTCAGCATTGGTGCGCCAAGAGACCTGCTGCAGGTGATTGAAGAGCCAAGTATCGAATTGTCACAAGAACTTATGCGGTCAGTCGACTTGATCGTAGCAACAGGCGGACCAGGATTGGTGAAATCGGCTTATTCTAGCGGTCACCCAGCCTATGGGGTAGGGCCAGGAAATGTACAAGCAATTTTGGACCGGGATTACGATGTTGAGATTGCCGCAGAGCTTTCAGTGATCGGGCGTTCTTTTGATAACGGCATCGTATGCGCGTGTCAGCAAAGCTTGTTCTACCCAGAGGAAAAAGAAGTGGAATTGTTTGAACAATTGAAGGATAAAAAGGCTGCGCTGTTCACAGAAGAAGAAGACTTAGCAAAATTACGGGACGTACTCTTTATAGAAGGAAAAGCTAATCCGGAAATGATCGGACAGGACCCTCAACGAATCGCCGAAGCGGCGGGCGTTAGCATCCCAGAAGATAGCGAGATCATCGCTGTGAAGGTCGACGCGGTCGGCAAGAAGGAGCTGTTCTGTAAAGAAAAAATGGCGCCGGTTCTCGCATTGAAAAGCTACGATACCTTTGAACAGGCTGTCGCTTTTGCTCGGGAAAACCTATTGTGGGAAGGTTCAGGACACTCGGCAGGATTGTTCAGCAACAGCAAAGAGCACCGAATTTATGCAGGAGAAGTATTGCCAGTCAGTCGTGTCGTGGTGAATCAGCCAACGATTGATGCGGGCGGATCTCCAGCTAATGGATTGAATCCGACTGTTTCGCTAGGCTGCGGCTCTTGGGGAAACAATATTATCTCAGAGAATCTGAATTATACTCATTTGATCAATATTTCCCGCGTTGCGATGCCGATTGCGCCGAAGCATGACGGCGAACCGTGGAATTAGGTGACGACGATGCAGAAATTTGATGCGTTGCTCGCAAATTTTTCTAGTAAGGAGAAGATTCGCATCGGTGTGGTTTGTGCCAATGACGAGGTGACGATTCAATCTGTCTTTCATGAAAAGGTGCGGGACTACTTGGAGCCGATCTTGATTGGAGCCGAGGCAAAAATACTCGAAATCGTCACCCAAAATGCGTTTTCTGCACGGATCGTTGCGGCGGAAACGGAGGAAGAATGTGCCGCGATAGGGGTAGAAATGGTACGAGCGGGCGAGATCGACTTTTTGATGAAGGGCCATCTTCAAACCCGGACCTTTTTAAGAGCGGTAGTGGATCGTGAAAAGGGCATTGCTGCCAGTGGCTTATTGAGCCATGTAGCATTGAATGAAATTCCTAACTACCATAAATTATTACTGACAACAGACGGCGGGATGGTCACCGCACCAAGTAAAGAAGAGAAAAAGACACTGATCACCCACGGAATCGAAGTCATGAATAAGATCGGCGTTGCCAAACCAAAAGTAGGCCTTTTAGCTGCGGCGGAAACAGTGAATCCGAAAATTTCGTCGTCGGTAGAAGCCGAAGAAATCATGCGGGAAATACAGTCTGAAGCACCAGAAAGTTGCTGGATCGATGGCCCGATTTCGTTGGACTTGGCTTTAAGCAAAGAGGTGGCGGCGATCAAGCATTATGAAAGTTCTGTTGCAGGCGATGCGGATATCGTCGTAGGCCCGGATATCACCACGATGAATGTTTTAGGCAAAAGTCTCACTGTTTTGGCGGGTGCCAAAATGGCTGGCCTGATCATGGGCGCTAGCGTGCCGATCGTTATGGTGTCACGCGGGTCAACGGAAGAGGAGAAGGTCTACTCAATTTTAGTCGCTATGTATTGCAGCAAGAGGGGATGACAAATGAAAATTTTAGCAATCAATCCTGGATCGACCTCTACGAAAGTTTCCTATTATGTGGATGGAGAAATCATCAAGGAACAGGGCATTTCTCATTCAACAGAAGAACTAAGAAAATTTCAAAAGGTCGTCGATCAAATGGAATTTCGTCGAGATATATTATTAGCCTTTATGAAGGAGGAGGGCATTGATCCTAAAGAATTAGACGCTGTAGCTGGACGCGGAGGGAGTTTGCCGCCGGTTTCTTCTGGGGCATATGAAGTCAATGCAGAGATGATCGACTATTTAAGAAGGGTCACGAAGATCGAGCATCCTTCGAATTTAGGAGCGATTCTAGCAAACGAAATCAAAGAACAGGGAAATGAAAAAACGCTCGCCTTGATCTATGATCCGGTGTCAGTAGATGAATTTGAGGATGTGGCTCGTATTTCTGGATTGAAGGGGATCGAACGCAAGAGTATCGGGCACGCTTTGAATATGCGGGCGGTGGCGATGAAGGTTGCACGAGAAGAAGGGCTGGAGTATCAAACAGCGACGGTGATCGTCGCTCACTTAGGTGGAGGAAATACCATCAGTATTCATCATAAAGGCAAGATGATCGACTTGATCTCTGATGATGAGGGGCCGTTTTCAACAGAACGTACGGGCGGATTGCCATTGAAGTACGTGATGCCCATGTGCTACGAGCATTCATTGGAAGAAATGATGCGGATCTACAAGCGGGAAGGCGGCTTGAAGTCCTACGCAGGGACGAGCAACGCAAAAAAAATCGAAGAACGCGTGGCGGCTGGCGATGAAGAGCTGAAGACAGTCTATGAAGGGTACATTTATCAAATTGCCAAAGGAATCGGGAGCCTGGCAACCGTGACAAACGGACAAGTGGATCGAATCGCTTTGACCGGCGGCGTCGCTTACTCAAAAATGGTCGTTTCTGAACTAACGAAACGGGTAGGCTTCATTGCGCCGATCATCACTGTTCCTGGGGAACATGAAATGATTGCTCTGTCAAAAGGAGCAGAACGGGTCGTCTTAGGACAGGAAGAATTGAAACAATTTACCAGCTCGGATGTTTAAGACGATCAGTCTTAATAAAAGGACAAAAGAAGCGTACACATTTCGTAAAAAAACAAATGAACAGGGAAAGGGGCAACACACATGAAAATCAAAGCAGCATTAGTAAAGGAAAAGGGTGCACCCTATGAAATTACCGAACTAGAATTGGCCGAGGTCGGGTCGAAGGACGTTTTAGTAAAAATCGTCGCGTCTGGACTGTGTCGTTCAGATTACGGAGAAAGAAATGGAAACAGCATCAACTTTCCAAATGTTTTAGGGCATGAGGGTGCAGGGATCGTTGAGCAGGTGGGAAATGCGGTAACTTCCGTTGCACCGGGCGACCACGTGATTCTGTCCTACGCGTATTGCGGGGAATGCAAGCACTGTGTAGAAGGACACCCATCCTCTTGTGAAAAATGGTTTGCGGTGAACAATATCGGAAAAAATCCACGGGGGGAATTTGTGCTGCACACAGAAGATGGTACAGAGGTCAACAACTTCTTTAATCAATCCTCCTTCTCTACCTATAGTTTGACTGAGGAATCCAATATCGTGAAGGTAGATAAAGACGTGGATCTGCGCTTATTGGGACCATTGGGCTGCGGATTAGGAACAGGAAGCGGTGCAGTCCTGAGTGTCCTGCAACCAAAGGTCGGTGAAGGAATCGCGGTGTTTGGAACGGGAGCGGTTGGTTTCTCAGCGGTCATGGCAGCGAAAATCGCAGGCTGCTACCCGATCGTGGCAATCGACATCAATGATGGTCGTTTGGAAAAAGCGAAGGAATTAGGTGCCAGTCATATTTTCAACAGCAAGGAAAATGATCCGCAAGAATTCATTATGGGATTAACCGACGGAAAAGGGTTGGATTACGTCATCGACTCCACAGGCGTTGGACCTGTGATGACCAAAGCGCTGCACTCCCTCAGCAATTCTGGAACCTTCGTCCCACTAGCGGTTACGCAGAAAAACTTTGAAGTGAATACGTTCTTTGATCTTGTTTTCGGGAATAAAAAGGTTCGCGGGGTATTGATCGGAGATACGATCGCTAAATACCATTTACCGAATCTGATCGAATTTTACAAACGCGGGGAATTTCCATTTGACCAATTTATTAAATACTATGATTTTGAGAATATCAATCAGGCAGAGGCGGATTCTCTTAGCGGCGAGGTTATCAAAGCAGTGGTGGTGATGGACAAAGAATACCAGCCGCCTAAATGATAGGAGGAGGAGACTATGAAAAAAGGAGACATTATCTGGGTTCTTTTGTTGGCTGGATTACTGGCGTTGTTCGTGATCCCTGTGACGAGAGATCCAATCTTAGCGTCAAGTAGTGCTCATCCTTATATCGGCGGCTTTATCAAGTTCGCGATACTGGCGACGATGGGGGATATTCTAGGCAAGCGGATCGCTTCGGGAAACTATCAATTGTCGCTGCAGGTTATATTCCGGGCGATCGTTTGGGGAATCATCGGCTGTATGGTTACCCTCGTTTTTCCAGTCTTTATGGGTGGTGCCGGCGCGGCACAGGCAGGAAAACTGCTTCCTTTTGCCGGAGTGACTTTCGTCCAGGCCCTTTGCGGCAGCAGTATTATGAATCTGACCTTTGCCCCTGCGATGAATACCTTCCACCGTGTCATGGACATTTGGATCGAATCAGCAGCGGCTAACGAGCCAGTGACGTTAAAAAAAATCATCGGGAAAATTGATTGGGTGTCCTTTGTGACCTTCAATTGGTTAAAAGTTGGGATCTTCTTCTGGATTCCTGTACACACGATCGTGTTTTTATTACCAGAAAATCTTCGTGTGATCGTCGCCGCTTTTTGTTCGATCGCCTTAGGGATCATTCTCTCCTTTGCCTCGAAAAAGGGGAGCAGTGACCCGAAAGTAGAAGAAAAATTGGCATAAAAATGGGACAATGAAACTCGCAGCTCTACAAATAAAAGAAAACCGACTGTCTGATTGCTTTCTACATTGAAAGAAATCAAGCGTTCGGCTTTCTTTTTGTTTAGGGATTGATATGCAGCTCCATTTCAGGAGCATGGACGATCGTGTCTTTGACTGGACACGTTTTTTCGATAAAAGCCACCAGTGCTTCGATCTCTTCCTCGGTATTGTCCGCATCAATGTAATAGTTGGTAATGATTTTAGAAAAACCGATCTTTACATCCGGTTTGCCCTTTAAACGGTCCGAATCGATCTCACCTAAAATCTCGACCCGCATTGAATGCAGGTTTATCTGTTTTGCTTGATAAAAAAACCGAACGACCATCATTTTGCAGGCGCCCAACGAACAAAGCAGCGCCTCTAATGGATTCATCGCTTCGTTTGTTCCTCCGACACCGGTTGGCTCATCGATCATAAATTCAAATCCGCGAGAAGAGCACTTCAGCCGCATGCCGCCGAGTGATTCAACTTCAGCTTTTAAAGTTTGCTTTGCCATGAAACATTCCTCCATTCTTTTACTCAATCATACGGTTTTTATTAAAAAAAATAAATAACTTGTGCAATTTTTCTCAACATTACATTTTTTTACAACTTTTCATTGAAAATATTTTGGAAATCCTGTATGATACCTGTACATTATGGCTTTTGCCAAGAAGGAAGGAACCTTATGAAATCGGATTTATTTATGGAAATTGAAGAAACACCTGCGTCTGAAAACGAAAAGCATGTGAAGCCTCATTCAGACTTGATGGCTCAGTTGGAGTATTCAATCAGTAAAAAAATGGATTTGTTTAATTCGAGTTTGCCTCGTTATGCAGTACGTTCCATGCTTGCATGTCTCTTTTTAGCTTTAGGAACGGCTATTGCTTTTTATATCGCTATTCGAATGCAGGAAGCAATTCCTGGTTTGGAAAAAATGGCGTATGCCTTTATGTTTAGCTGGTCATTGGTCATGATCCTATTTATGAATGCAGAATTAGGGACGTCGAATATGCTGTACACCACGATCGGTGTGTACAAGAAAAAGATGTCCGTCTCTTTTGCGGTGAAATTATTATTTACGTGTATTTTGTTCAATTTGATCGGCGGCGTTCTATGCGGGTATCTATTGTCATTGACCGCTCCTTTTGGACACCTAGAACCAGACAACTATATGTTTACCGGGATCGCGTCTAAGTTGACAAAATCCACTGGTCAAATCTTAGTAGAAGGGATGTTTGCGAATATCGTCGTAAACACTGCCGTTTTAGTCAGTCTGCGAATGAAAGACGATGCAGCGAAGGTCATGGCGATCATCTTCATCATCTTCATCTTTGCCTTTTTAGGTTTTGAGCACGTCATCGCGAACTTCCCAGCATTTTCTTTAGCTTACTTTGCTTCTCATGGCACGATCGCTGAGATGACGGCTGGAAATGTCGCCCACAATCTATTCTTCACGCTGATTGGAAACTTTATCGGCGGTGGATTGGTCATGGGACTTGGTTATGCATGGTTGAATAACACAGAATCAAAATATGTCGATTAGGAAGTATCGGGGATTTTTCCCTGATGCTTTTTTTGTTGCGAAGGAATGAGATGTATCCTATAGTGAAAGAAACGAGCGGGAAAAGGAGGCTTTTTATGACGTTGTATTCAAGTATTTTCACACGAAAATCGACACGTAAGTTCACGGACCAGCCGCTATCAGAAGAGGCATTGGCTGATATCAACAGCTTTATTCAAACAATCCCTCCCTTAGTGCCAGATGCGGAGATTACCTATAAGATCGTGGGTCCAGAAGAAGTCAAGGGTATGGGGATTCCCAAAGCGCCTCATTATTTTTTGATTTATGGCAAGGAACAATTTTTAAGAAACACCTGTGCAGGATTTTTGTTTCAGCATGTGGATCTGTATTTATTTTCCAAAGGGTATGCTTCGCGTTGGCTGGGGATGCTGAAGCCGAAAGAAGCCGATCCGAATTTTATTATTGGGATGGCCTTTGGGTATCCAGAAAAGGAAGAGAAGCGAACATTAACGGATTTTGACCGCAAGCCGCTGAAGGAAATCTCTGAAGGGACGGATTCTCGCTTAGATGCGGTTCGATTAGCGCCCTCTGGCTTAAATGGTCAGCCGTGGTATATTATTGCAAAACCAGGTGTGCTATTTGTATACAGGCAGAAGAAAATCAACGGATTGCCGGGGATCATGTATAAAATGACAGATTTGGATGTAGGGATCGCTCTATGTCATTTAGCTGTAGCGACAGAAGAGAGCGGAAAGAATTTCAACTTTGGAATCACAAAAGGTGCACCGGGCGCTCCAGATGGTTTCCTGTATTTGGGAACAGTCACGTGACACCTCTTCAAACCGTTTTGAAGAGGTGGGGTGCACTTATCGAATAAGTGAAATTAAATCTAGCTGCAAAACCTCTTTGACGACAAAAGAGGTTTTTTTGCGGTAAGCGGCAGCGCCACTCTCAAATAGTGCGAAGAGTGTGTTGCCTTCTACATAAATCTGTTCGAGATAAGGGGGCGCCTCGATGATTTTTATGGCTTGGGAAATATCTGAGAAATCAGTGGTTTTATGAATATCAAAAATAAAAATTTGCCCAGGCTGCTTGCCCCAAGACTTTGAAAGAAGCATGAACTGTTTATAAAAGGTCACGCCTTGAATCTTTTTCGGAATCGCCATTGAACCAAAGGGTGAAGCAAGGGGTGTAAGGTTCGGTGAGTGGATTGAAACATTCGGTTTCTGCGTCAAATTCCCCTCGTCATCGATAGGGTAGCACACGACAGTTCCACGTTCCTTCAAGGCGAACAAGGCAACCACTAAATATCCATTGTCATAGGTCAAAGCAGAGGCGCGAGGCAGTTCTTTCAAAGGGACTTTTTGTTCATAAGCAATCGGGCCCTGTTTTTCTGAATAGTGAAGGATCGCTTCGAGAGTGATTGCTGCAACCGCCGCGTTTTTTCCAAGTGTATTACTGACCCATAGTTTGCGATGGATCGGATCATAGGCGAGACCGCCTGCGTGGGGCAGATCTGGCAGGAGGATCGTCTTGAGCTTGGCGCCATTTCGGCGATCCACTACGTAAATGACAGAATGATGTTCGTGGGTGTGACAATAGGCAGAAATCAGCAGATAGTCTTCCGTCAGCGTCAGTCCTTGCGGTGTCATGTCTAAACACGTTGCTTTTTCGCCTTCCCGCGTGATTGAGCGGGCCTTTTTCAAGCCGGGAACAGGGTATGTTTGCTCCTCCGCAGATTGAAAAAACTCTGGGAAAACACGCCAGACATTTCCACGATTAAAGTAACTGCCAGATAAAAAATGGCGCAGCCAAGTGAGTGTTCCAATGTGCATGTTTTTCATCGAACTCGCCTCCAATACATTTATTTTAGCAATATATCGAAAATGGGAACAGTTTTAGGCTCTCATAGAAAAATAGTTGTCAAAAACGGTTGACAAGTTGAAGGATAACGCGTAATATTCAACGAAATAAGCGTCTTACAAAAGAGAAGTAACATAACGAACCCTTTTTCAGAGAGCTGATGGTGCTGCGAATCAGTAAGGAGAATTATGCGAATGGACTTTTGGACGAAGTTTTGAACGTATAGTAGGAACTTCCGGGAACTCTCGATATAGAGTAAGGTCGTTGTTAGACGACTGATTGAGAAATGCCTTGTTTGGCATATCCTTGAGGTGGCACCGTGGATTATCCGCCCTCAGACCAAGTTTATTTGGTCTGAGGGCTTTTTTGTTTTTAAAAAAAGGACCACACTTGAAAAGAGTTTTTCCTCAGGTTAATGATAGGCGCATGAATTTGTCCTTCAGAGAAGCATCAATTTAATAAAACAAAAGCATAAACAAGAGAAGTAGCTAGGATAGAAAAAATCACAGAAAGTTTCGGTTGATGAGAAGAAACATTTTTTTCTTAGTGAATGGACTTGTTGGCGCGTTCTTGAACTACAGTAGGGAACGACGGGTGCTCCCGTTACAGAGTACGATCGTTGTTAGACGATTAGAGTTGCTGTTTACGAACAGTAAAAAGAGGTGGTACCGTGCTATTTGCGCCCTCAAACCAAAGTTTATTTTGGTTTGAGGGCTTTTTTTGCGAGTTTTTCTTCACGCTTTAGCGTGATTAGAAAAATCGTATGCGTGATGAAAACAGAGTTGCTTTTTCGTTTTTTTGAAAAAGTAACCCCTCTTAGTTGTAAACGAAAAACATTTTACAGTGAGAATCAATAAATAAAGGAGCCTTAAGATGAAAAAAATTAAACAGTTATCTAATAAGAAGTTTGATCCAATCACCATTTATTATCGCTTGAAGAACCGTGGAACTTGCATCTTTGAACGAAGATCTGAGGTTCAGGATTATGCGATCATCGCATTTGATCCAGTCAAGCTGCTGACTTTTCAAGCGGGAGAATTTCGTATCAACGATGACAAAATTTCGTGTACCGATCCGTTAAGGGAATTGGAAAAGCGGGTTCTGATTGATGAGGAGTGTCAGGAGGAACTTCCTTTCCAAGGCGGGGCAATAGGGTATGTTGGTTACGATGTTGTTGCATGCTACGAAGACATCGGAGAGATACCGAAAGATGAGCTGAATGTACCAGACCTACAATTTTATCTGTATGAATCCTACGTAATTTATGACAAGCAGAAGCAAATCACTACTTTGGTGGTCGGAAACTGCTACAGCGAAGATTCAGAAGCTCGATTAGAAGAGCGAATGGGAAATCTCGAAGAAACGCTTCAACAGGAAATCGAATTGCCGGAGGGGAATCTTCCTCCGTTGACATTTACCAGTAACTTTTCTCAAGGCGAATTTGAGGCGATCGTCAGGCAAGCGAAGAAACGAATCGTGGAGGGGGATCTCTTCCAAGTCGTACCTTCGCAACGATTGTCGGCGGCATTCACGAGTGCGCCTTTTGACTATTATCGTCAGTTGAGAAAAAGCAGCCCGTCAGCCTATCTTTACTATTTGGATTTCCCAGATGTTCAGGTGATCGGCAGCTCGCCGGAGAGCCTAGTCACAGTCAAAGGCGATACCGTAACGACGAACCCGATCGCGGGAACGCGAAAACGGGGGGCGGATGAACAGGAGGACGAAGCATTAGCAATCGAGCTGCAAAACGATCCGAAAGAAATCGCGGAGCATCGGATGCTGGTGGATCTTGGCAGAAATGATTTGGGAAAAGTTGCGGTTTGCGGTTCGCGGTTCTGTGACGGTGCCGACCTATTTGACAATCGAGCGATACCGCTTCGTTATGCATCTTGTCTCCGTAGTGGCAGGAAGGCTACAGCCAGGACGCACCGCGATGGACGCGCTGAAGGCGACCCTGCCGGCCGGAACTGTCAGCGGCGCACCGAAAATTCGAGCGATGACTCGGATTTATCAATTTGAAACGGTCAAACGTTCGATCTACGCAGGAGCGGTCGGATTTTTAGGTGTAGAGGATCAAGCGGATTTCGCCATTGCGATTCGCACGATGGTCATCAAAGACAACAACGCGCATGTGCAAGCCGGGGCAGGAATCGTTTATGATTCTGATCCTACGAGTGAATATTTTGAAACATTGCAAAAAGCCAAAGCATTGATGGAGGTAAGAAAATGATTTTACTTGTCGATAATTACGATTCCTTTACGTATAATCTGGTCCAGCTTTTGCCAGAGGATTTAACTACTTTACGAAACGACGATCCAGAATTATTACGCACCGCAGAGAAGGCTTCCGCGATCGTACTGTCGCCGGGACCGGGAAGGCCTGAAGAAGCGGGGAAAATCGAACTGCTGATTCGCCGCTTTTATCGCAGAAAGCCGATTTTAGGCATTTGTCTCGGACATCAAGCCATCGGTGAAGTGTTCGGTGGAAAAATCATCGGTGCACCCACGATCATGCACGGGAAACAATCACGGGTCTCAGGGGAGCGGCAAGTCATGCGCTACCATTCGCTAATGATCGATCCAGAAGCTGTACCGCAGGATTTAGAAGTAACAGAAAAAGTGGACGGCTGCATCATGGCGATCCGTCACAAAAGGTATCCCGTTTTCGGATTGCAATTCCATCCAGAATCAATCGGAACAGAAGACGGAGCCAGTTACCTTACGCAATTTTTACAGAAAGCAGGGATTTAAATGCAAGAATTATTTGAAAAAGTATATCGCGGCAATGATTTATCCATTCGTGAGATGCAGCAGGTGGGCAAAGCCATTTTTGACCGGCAATTGACCGATAGTCAGATCAGCGGATTGTTGGTAGGGCTGAAAGTAAAAGGCGTTGCGGCGGCTGAATTGACAGGCTTAGCACAAGTCATGCAAGGGAAAGGGACACCCATGATGGCGGCTCCCTCCGGCGTGATGGATAACTGTGGGACAGGCGGCGATCATTCCCACAGCTTCAATATTAGTACGACGGCGGCTTTTGTTTTGGCTGGTGGAGGAATTCCGATGGCGAAGCATGGCAACCGCAGTATTTCCAGTAAATCTGGCAGCGCGGATGTCTTGGAGGCGTTAGGGATTTCGTTAACAGTCAGCCCAGGGAAAATTGATTATTTATTGAAGGAAACAGGTATTGCTTTCTTATTTGCACCGAATTTACACCCAGCGATGGGGGCGGTTATGCACATTCGAAAAGAATTGGCGACGCCCACGATTTTTAATTTATTAGGACCGATTATTAATCCGTACCCGTTGGAACATCAATTGATGGGGACCTATGCAGGGGAAGCCCTTATGGAAACAGCTAAAACTTTGGGACAGCTTGGGCGAAAACGCGCCATTGTTGTTCATGGACATGGTGGGATGGATGAAGCGAATTTGGCAGGAGCGACGCATTGCGCGCTGTATCAAAACGGTGCGGTGGAAGAATTTTCTTTTGAACCTGAGGAAGTTGGCTTTCAGCGGGTCCCTCTGGAGGGAATCGTCGGCGGTTCGGTTGAAAGAAACAAAGATATTTTATTATCTGTTTTGCGAGGCGTTCCTTCTGCTTATTATGAGACAGTGTTACTGAATGCCGGCTTAGGCTTTTTAGCTAGCGGACGGGTAAAAACATTGGTAGAAGGAATCAAAGAGGCGGAGCAATCCATCCTCTCAGGAGCAGCCTACGATTGTCTCCAGCAATTGATCATGAAACAACAGGAGGTGGCGTAATGGATTTTTTAACCACGATTTTGAAGGAAAAAAAACAGGAGGTCGAGGACCTAGCTTCTGTAAAACCAATGCCTGTTAAGACACGGCCTTCTTTTTATCAAACCGTCAAAGACCAGCCGGAAACCATGCATGTGATCGGCGAGATCAAACGTGCCTCGCCATCAAAGGGAGATATTAATGAAGAGGTCGATATTTTGAAGCAGGCCAAAGCGTACGAAGCGGCGGGGGTTAGCGCCATTTCAGTATTGACCGATCCTGTCTTTTTCAAGGGACATATCGAAGATCTGGCGGCAGTCGCTCAGACAGTGAATGTGCCGATCCTTTGCAAGGATTTTATCATTGATGTGCGCCAGCTTGAGCGGGCCAACCAGGCTGGAGCGAGCATCGTACTGCTGATCGTCGCCGCCTTGTCCGCCACAAAATTAGCCGCCCTTTATCAAGAAGCAACGGCTCGCGGTTTGGAAGTGTTAGTCGAGGTACACGACGAAGACGAATTGAAGCAAGCGCAGGCAATTGGGGCGAAAATTATCGGGATCAATAACCGCAATTTGAAAACCTTCCACGTGTCAGTGCAAACCAGTCTCGATTTGGCTCAGGCGGAAGGTGAAACGGTTTATATTAGTGAATCTGGTTTTAAAGATAGAGAAGATGTCGAAAAAGTCAGCCAAAGCTATCATGGAATACTCGTAGGAGAAACACTGATGCGGGCAAGTGATCCAGCAGAAAAAATCGCGGAATTGCGGGTGAAACGAACATGACCCAAATCAAAATCTGCGGGTTAAAAACTTCGGCTGCGGTCGAAGCGGCGGTAACTGCCGGGACAACGTATATAGGGTTTGTCTTTGCAGAAAGTCCTCGTCAAGTGACTCCGCAACAGGTTCGAAAATTAACACAAAATCTGCCAGAGGAAATTCAAAAGGTCGGTGTATTTGTTTCACCGACAAACGAAGCAGTGGAGGACATCATCGCGGAAGCGGGATTAGACATGGTCCAGATCCACGGGCCAACGAATATAACAAAGCTTTCTCGACCAATCATTCGAGCCTTTGGCAGTAACGAAGCTGAAACGATGACTTACGGGCAATATCCGTTTTATTTATTGGATGCCCCGCCCGCCAAGCTGATGGGAGGGAATGGCTGCACATTTGATTGGCAATTAATTGATCAGCGAAATCTTCCGAAAGAAAAACTTTGGCTAGCGGGAGGATTGACGTCTGAAAATGTGGGTGAAGCCATTCAGTATTTTCATCCGCGTGTCGTGGATGTCTCCAGCGGCGTAGAGAGAGAAGGAGAAAAGGACTTGGCTAAAATCCAGCAATTTTGTGAAGCTGTAAAAAGAACAATACGAAACTAAAAATAAACCACAAAAAAATAAAAACAGGAGTGATTAGATGTATCAAGAACCCAATGAAGCAGGTTTTTACGGAGAATACGGCGGGAAGTTTGTTCCAGAAACCTTGATGTACGCGGTGAAGGAATTAGAGGAAACCTACGAGTCTTCAAAAAAAGATCCCGCTTTTCAAGAAGAACTGGATTATTATTTGAAGCAATACGTAGGCCGTGAGAATCCTCTTTACTTTGCGGAGCGCTTGACTCGTGAGCTAGGGGGCGCAAAGATTTATTTAAAACGGGAAGACTTGAATCATACAGGAGCCCACAAAATCAATAACGCCCTTGGACAAGTGCTGCTGGCAAAACGAATGGGTAAACGCAAAGTCGTAGCTGAAACAGGCGCGGGCCAACATGGCGTAGCAACAGCAACCGCAGCGGCACTTTTCGGTATGGAGTGCACGATCTTCATGGGGGAAGTCGATGTGAAGCGTCAAGCCTTGAATGTTTTTCGGATGGAGCTGTTAGGTGCCAAGGTGGAAAGTGTCACTTCTGGCAGCAAGACCTTGAAGGATGCGGTGAATGAGGCGCTGCGTTATTGGGTGGCGACGGTAGAGGATACGCATTATGTGATGGGGTCTGTTTTAGGCCCGCATCCGTTTCCCGAAATCGTACGTGACTATCAAAGTGTGATCGGAATCGAGACTCGCAGACAAATTCTGGAGGCAGAGGGCTGCTTGCCCGATTTAGTGATCGCCTGTGTCGGCGGCGGCAGCAATGCGATGGGGATGTTTTATCCATTTATTGAAGACGAAGATGTTCGTTTGATGGGGGTGGAGGCTTCAGGACACGGCTTGGACACGGAAGAGCATGCGGCTTCCATCAATAAAGGCAGTGTCGGCATTTTACATGGGGCTAAGATGCATCTACTGCAGGACGACGACGGACAAGTGCTGGAGGCTTTCTCGATTTCGGCTGGGTTGGATTATCCCGGTATTGGGCCAGAGCATTCCTACTTGCATACTATCGGTCGAGCAGAATATGCGGCGATCGACGATGAGGAAGCGGTGGAAGCCTTCCATTATTTGTCACGTTTAGAGGGTATCATTCCGGCGTTGGAAAGTTCTCATGGGTTGGCTCAAGTTATGAAGGTCGCACCAACGATGAGGAAGGAACAGATTCTTGTGATGAATCTTTCTGGTCGTGGAGACAAAGATGTCCAGCAAATCAAAGAACGAATGGAGGCAGCAGAATGAAACCTTTAACAAAGACGTTAAAAAGCCGAGGAGAAACGGAAAAACTATTTGTGCCCTACATCATGGCCGGCGCACAGGGATTGGATAAATTGGAAGAAGAAATCGAGATGCTAGCGGAACAAGGCGCAGCGGCAATCGAATTGGGCGTGCCCTTTTCCGATCCAGTTGCGGATGGACCGACGATTCAAGCTGCTGGCCTACGAGCTTTTGCTCAGCAAGTGACCTTAAAGAAGCTGATCGCGAAGCTGCAAAACATGCGTTCAAGTGTCCCGCTGATCTTGATGGGCTACAGCAATTCTTTTTTCCATTATGGTATCAAGGAGCTGGTAGAAGAGTTAAAGGAGACGGATGTCCAAGGCTTTATCATTCCTGATCTGCCTTATGAACACCGGGATCTAGTGGCTCCTGATCTAGGAGATATGGCTCTGCTGACGCTGGTATCCTTGACGAGTCCAAAGGAGCGGATCGAGGAATTGACAAAGGATGCGGAGGGCTTTATCTACGCGGTCACAGTCAACGGCATCACCGGAACGGATCAACACTTCCGCCAAGATCTGATGGACCATTTGGCTACCGTCAAAGCTGTCAGTACGATTCCTGTGCTGGCAGGCTTCGGGATCTCGACCAAGGAACAGGTACAAAATTTCCAAGAAGTCTGTGATGGGGTGGTGATCGGTTCAAAAATCGTTCGTTCATTAGAAGAACAGGGAACTGAAAAAACAGGAGAACTGGTGGCGAAAATCTTTGAATAGGGTTTCGTTTGGTGTTTATTTTTATTAGCGTTATACTTGAGATACCATGAAAAGGGAGAGTGTTTCAAGTATGACAAAGAGAGTAAAAGGTTCATGTACCAGTATTTTAGTCGGAAAGAAAGCATCGATCGATGGCTCAACTATGATTTCAAGGAACGATGATGGGCATGAAGCATTAGACCCACAACGTTTTGTGGTCGTTCAACCAGAAGACCAACCAAGATCTTATCAATCTGTGATCAGCGGAGTAACGATTGAATTGCCTGACAATCCAATGCGTTACACATCTATGCCAAACTCGATCTTAACGAACGGCATTTGGCCCGCAGCAGGGATCAATAGCGAGAATATCGCCATGTCTGCGACAGAAACAATCACGACAAATCCACGAATCCAAGGATTTGATCCTTATGTTGAAGGCGGCATCGGTGAAGAAGATATCGTGACATTGGTCTTGCCATACATCCACAGCGCCAAAGAAGGCGTGGAACGGATGGGCTCTTTATTAGAGGAATACGGCACTTATGAACCAAACGGTATCGCTTTTTCTGATAAAGAAGAAGTATGGTGGTTGGAAACGATCGGTGGTCATCATTGGGCAGCCGTGCGTATCCCAGATGATGCTTACGTCGTTGCACCAAACAGAATGAACATTGATCATTTTGATTTTGATTCCGCAGATACTTTGTGTTCAAAGGATTTAAAGGCATTGATCGATGACAATCAGTTGAATCCAGATTTTGAAGGCTACAACTTGCGTCATATTTTTGGCAGCTCTTCTATTAAAGATACGGTTTACAACAATCCTCGGGCATGGTATGGCCAAAAATATTTCACACCAGACGTAGAACAAGAAGTTATGGATCAAGATTTGCCATTCATCTGTCGGGCAAACCGTAAGATTTCGATCGAAGATGTAAAATTTGTCTTGAGTTCTCACTTCGAAAACACGGAATTTGACCCTTACGGTGACGGGACTGAAACGGAAAAAACGAAATTACGTCCAATCGGGATCAACCGTAACCACAACGTCCACATTTTGCAAATTCGCAACAATGTACCAGCTGAAATCGCTGGGGTTCATTGGTTGGCTTATGGGGCAAATACCTTCAATACAGTGGTGCCTTTCTACTCCAATGTCAACGACACACCATCATGCTACAAAGATGCGACGGGAACTTTTGATATGAACAATATGTATTGGTTGAGCTGTGCGACTGCGTTGCTTGGGGATACAGATTATGACTTTTATGTAGATTTCCGCAACACCTTTGAATTAGAAGCAATGTCCGCTTATCACGTGATCCAAAACGAAACGGATAAAGCAGCAACAGGTGAAAAAGACGTTCAAGGCTTCCTAGCAGCAGCCAACGAAAAATTGGCAGATGAATCCTTCAAACGTCAAACAAAATTATTTGGCGATATGGTCATCTCAGGCTCAGAGCATATGAAATTACGCTACAACTTGAATGACTAATTGACTGAATCAAAAAAAGGGACTTTCACAAATCTGAAAGTCCCTTTTTTTTATATGAAAAATCGTTGATGATCAACTTCACCTAACTGTCTTTTAATCCTTAATACGTTCGTACTTCAGGCGGAGTGTACTCTTGGATAAATTCACTGATTTCATTGAGTGAATTGGAAAAAAGTGTTTTTTCTCTGTCTTGAGTTGAAAGAAAGCCACTTTTGACCATATGATCGTACAGATCTTTTAATGGGTCATAGAAGCCATTTTCGTTAAATAGCACACATGGGTTGGGATTTTGACCGACTCTTGACCAAGAGATCATCTCAGTTATTTCTTCTAAAGTGCCAGGTCCGCCAGGAAGGGCAATACAAGCATCACCTAAGTCCAACATCTTTTGTTTTCTTTCAGACATAGTATCGACCGTGTACATTTTTGTCAGATTGGGGTGTGCCAATTCTCTATTCCTTAAAAAAGTTGGAATGACACCGATCACTTCACCGTTTTTGGCAATCACTGAATCAGCGATGATCCCCATCAATCCAGCCTTTCCGCCTCCATATATTAATGTATGTTTTTGTTCAGCGATCCATCCGCCAAGTTTTTCGGCAGCCTGCTGATAGATAGGATCATTCCCGCTGCTGGCACCACAATAAACAACAATATTCAATTTCTTTCAACCCTTTCTTTTGCATTTAAATTAGTATACCATAGAGTCAGAACTTACGTTCGCAAAAGGGGGAGCATGATGGAATTGAATGAGTATCAAGCATGGATCAGTGAATTTTATAAAAAACGAAATTGGTACCAGTATGATCCGTTTATTCGAGCAAATTTTTTAGCAGAAGAAGTGGGTGAGGTAAGTCGCGCAATTCGAACGATTGAAATTGGCAGAGACCGTCCAGATGAGGAATCCTCAGATTTTCCAACACAATTAGAGAATTTGACAGAAGAATTAGGGGATGTGCTGGACAACATAGTTATTCTCGCAGACAAATATGGAATTTCATTTCAAGAGATCATGTCTGCCCACAAACAAAAATTGTCACAGCGCTATGATGTTTAAAGAAGGCTTTGGGTTCTTTTTACGATGCGCATATAGCGAATAAAAGGTTCCAATAGCCAATGTCAAAGATTCTGGCATCTGATTTTGGCCCTGTTGCCACAAAAACAAGCTTTCATTATCTGACGATTTCTTTATTCTGTCAGAAAAAAGCTATACCTATCAAAAATACCCGATATAAGAAAGCATAAATTGATTTTGATTTACTACGGAAGTTCTTTGATTACTATACAGAGACGCTATGGATAAGTCGTCTCCCGCTGGAAATCAACCTGTACCTGTTATACTTAAAAAATAGAAAACGGATTCGCAGTATTTTCCAGATAGATGGAAGGGGAGAAACGAACAATGAAAAAAGCAGTCTTGATTGTCAATCCTAGTTCTGGGAATGAAGAAGCTAAGAAATATAAAGACCGTGCCCAACAGAAATTGCAGCAATTTTATGAGGAAGTCGAAGTTCTTGAAACGGAGCAGGAGGGAGACGCGACGGCGTTTTCCAGAAAAGCCGCAGAAGAAGAGGTCGATAGTGTTTTTGCGATGGGCGGGGATGGCACGGTCAATGAGGCGATCAGCGGATTGGCGGAACAGCCGTATCGTCCAACATTCGGTTTTTTCCCGTTAGGAACGGTGAATGATTTAGGTCGTTCACTGAATATTCCGATGGATCCTGAAGAGGCGATCGATTCTTTTGACCCTAAACGAAAAACGGCGCTAGACATTGGAAAGCTCAATGACGACTATTTTATGAATATCGTTTCGGTGGGAAGTATTCCTGAAGCCATTAGTGATGTAGATGTGGAAGAAAAGACAAAATTTGGGAAATTGGCTTACTTTGTGAATGGCGTGAAAGAAGTCTTTAACGATGAAAACTATCATTTCGTATTGGAAATTGATGGCGAGAGCACCGAGATCGACAGCAGCGCGGTGGTGATCGTTTTGACACGGACTATTGGCGGCTTTACCCACATCGTTCCTGAAGCAAAAAACAACGACGGAAAATTATACCTGCTGTATTTGAAGGATCAGAGCATTGCCGATCGACTGAAAAGTGTACCGGACATTATCAGAGGTATCGATGAATCGACAGAAAATATCGGGTACACTCCCTTTACTGAAGGTCGTCTGGAAGTAAAAGAATCCGCGGACCTGCACCCAAGTGTGGATGGCGACGAAGGGCCTGAACTGCCCTTGTCATTCAAAGTATTGCCGCAGCATCTCGAAGTCTATTGCGGTACGGAGTAAGTAACCAATCAACGTGCACCAACACCCAGCAATCAACTGCAGGGTGTTTTTTTGCGTTCACAGAATTTTAGGCGGAAGTTTGGTTCTTTCTATCCTTTGTAAATTATATTGAACTAAATGCAATATATAGTTTACAAAATGTCTGCTATAAGCTACAATGAAATCGTAGAAATGAAAAGGGAGGATTGTGTTGAAAAGTGAAAAATAAGCGAATAAAGATCGCAAGATTGGAAAATGATATGAGCCAAGAGGATTTGGCGAATGCCATTGGTGTGACCAGACAGACCATCGGATTGATCGAAGCGGGAAAGTACAATCCGACATTAAAGCTGTGTATCGCCATTTGTAAAACACTCAACAAAACATTAAACGATTTATTTTGGGAGGAATCATAAGATGAGAATGCATAAAAAAGTCCGTGATGAACGGATCACGCAGTTAAATAATCAGCTTCAAAGTGAGGCGTTCATTTTAGTGAGTACGTTGGTAATGCTGTCAATTTTTATTAAGGCATACCTCATGAATCAGCCGGTCTCCGAGTATATGACAGAATTGATCGTCTTAATCGTGTCGGCGTTTTATCTGGCGATCAGAGGTTCTTTTGCAGGTTATAGCACGACAAGTAATCCGAAAACGAGAAAAAAAGTATGGTCAGCAATGATTATCGGCATAAGTATCGTAATCTCAATAATCAACGGAGTAAAAAATTATTCCATGTACGGCGAAAAGTATACTGGGATTTTTGATGGTCATTTCTTAGCAGTGTTGGGGATTACTTTTCTTTCATCCTTGGTATTTACTGCTGTCATGATTGGGGTCATATTCTCCATTGAGGAATACGGGCAAAAGCGCTTAGAAAAGAAATTGGACGACGACGAAGACTAGTTTAACAAAATCGATCCCTAAAGCGGGGATCTTTTTTTTATTTTTTCTTTTAATAAGAATTATTCCTGTCCCTCAAATTTCTCATCTGAAATTGGCTATAAAAATAGCTTTTTAGTGAGATTCTTAAAAAGGAAAACGAATACATAGCCTTATTATGACCAAAAGTCTGTGTAAATTTTCTTTGAAATAGTTATTTTCCTCTTTTCTCAAATTTCATCAATAAAAAGCGCTTAAGCTGAACATTTGGCAATTTATTCCTTAAGGACTATAGTTATTCCAGAGGGTATTTTATTTTTAGTTTTGTTATTCACAACAGTAGGGGAGGAATTAAAATGGATATAGTGACGTTGGCCCGTTTTCAGTTCGCCATGACAACGGTTTTTCACTTTTTTTTCGTGCCGTTCTCAATTGGGATGGTATTAGTTGTTGCCATTATGGAAACATTATTTGTTAAAACGAAAAATGAAAAATACCGTGAATTGGCGAAATTTTGGGGAAACATTTTCCTATTAAGTTTTGCGGTAGGCGTCGTGACCGGGATCATCCAAGAGTTTCAATTTGGAATGAACTGGTCAGATTATTCACGGTTCGTCGGAGATATTTTTGGCGCGCCATTAGCAGTAGAGGCATTATTGGCCTTCTTTTTGGAGTCCACATTCTTGGGACTCTGGATTTTCACGTGGGATCGGGTAAAACCGCTCATGCATGTCACCTTTATTTGGTTAGTTACTCTAGCTTCGATGTTATCTGCTTTCTGGATTTTAGCGGCAAATAGTTTTATGCAGCATCCAGTTGGCTATGCCCTTCGTAACGGTCGAGCAGAGATGATTGATTTTGGTGCTGTGATTGGAAATCCTAAAGTGTGGTATGAATTTGGTCACGTCATCGCGGCTGCGATCACGATGGGCGGAATGATTGCTGCGGGACTTGCGGCTTTCCAATTATTGAAGCGCAAGGACCAAAAAATGCGAGAGTTTTTCATGAAATCGATGCGTATTGGTTTAGTGATCACATTGTTTGGCTCGGTCTTAGTTTTAGGCGCGGGCGATGCGCAAATGAAGGCCTTGATCGAAGGTCAGCCAATGAAGTTTGCGGCGATGGAAGGGACCTATGAGGATACTGGAGATCCTGCCGCATGGACGTTGATCGCTTGGGACAACGAACGGGAGCACAAGCAGGTGTTTGGCGTGCAGATACCGTACATGTTGAGCATTCTTTCTTATAATAAACCCTCTGGTTCGATTAAAGGGATGGATACCATCAACAAAGAATTGGTCAAAAAATACGGGGATCGGAATTATTACCCACCAGTCAATGTCTTGTTCTGGAATTTCCGGATCATGGCAGGCTTTGGAATGCTGATGCTGTTAGTATCCATCATGGGCTTGTTCTTTACCCGCAAGAAAAATCCTATTTTATATGACAAGCGCTGGATGCTTTGGGTGATGGGGCTTTGTACCTTCGCACCTTTCCTAGCAAATACAGCGGGGTGGCTAGTGACGGAATTGGGTCGTTATCCTTGGACTGTCTATGGCTTGTTTACGATCGAAGACAGTGTGTCGCCTAATGTGTCGGTCACCTCGCTATTGATCTCAAACATCATTTACTTCTTATTATTCTCAGGATTAGCGGTTACGATGATCTATTTGGTGAGACGTGAATTGAACAAGGGACCTGGTCTTGATCAAATGAATGAAGATACTGGCCCTGTCGATCCTTTTGATAAGGGGGCGTTCACACATGAGTAGTTTACAATTATTATGGTTCGTGTTAATCGGTATTTTGTTTTCAGGCTTTTTCTTCTTTGAAGGTTTCGACTTTGGTGTCGGGATGTCGGTGCAATCATTGGCACACGACGAAGGAGAGAAGGACCAGATCGTTGAAACGATCGGACCTGTTTGGGACGGCAATGAGGTGTGGCTGTTAACCGCGGGCGGGGCGATGTTCGCTTCTTTCCCTTATTGGTATGCGTCACTCTTCAGCGGCTACTACTTGATTTTGTTTATCATTCTTTTTGGCCTGATCATTCGCGGTGTTTCTTTTGAATTCCGCAGTCATATGCCAAAAGAGCGCAAACAGCTATGGAATTGGACATTGAGTATCGGCAGCTTTATCGTGCCTTTCTTCTTTGGTGTTTTGTTTATCAGCATGATTCAAGGGATGCCGATCGATGCGAATGGCAACATGACCGCGACGTTTACAGACTACATCAATCTTTATTCGATCGTAGGCGGCGTAGCGCTGACATTGTTGTGCTACTTACACGGCTTGAATTACATCGCGCTGCGTACAGAAGGGCCGATTCGTTACCGTGCGAAGAATTATGCGCAAATGCTTTATGGCGTGCTTTATTTTGGATTAGTGGCTTTTGCGGCACTGATGTATATCAAAACCGATTTCTTTCAAAATAATTTTGCCGTGACGTTGGGCTTGCTAGCGTTGATCGTTGTACTTACTGTGATCGCAAATGTTTCTGTCTTTAGAAACAAAGAAATGATTGCCTTTATTACAAGCGGTTTGACATTGATCGTGCTAGTCGCATTGTTGTTCAGCGGATTGTTCCCACGGGTATTGATCAGTTCGATCCCTGGCAATGATCTATTGATCCAAAATGCGTCATCTAGCCCGTATACGTTGAAGATCATGTCCTATATTTCTTTGACGATCTTGCCATTTGTCTTAGCATATACGGCTTGGTCGTACTATATTTTCCGCAAACGGATCAAGAATCCACATGAGATCACTAATACTGCTCTAAGCAGTGGCGAAGGTCGTTCGTATTAATCAAAAGAGTCATTTCAATTTAATCATTTAGGAGTTTACTCATGATAGACAAGAAGTTATTACAACTTCCCGGTATCAAAAAAATTCTGATGTTGCTTGCAGGATCTGCTGTCCTGCAAGCAATCTTTATAATTGGGCAAGCGTATGGTCTATCCATGACGATCACTCATTTATGGAACGGGGAAGGCTTAAACAATCAAATCAATTGGCTGCTGCTGTTCTTTGGTTCTTTCGCATTGCGGCATGTGATGACGTATCTGCGAGAGCACGTTTTAGAAGAATACGCGTACCAGCGGTCCAAAGACTTGCGCAGCGAGCTGCTGCAAAAGATTTTCCGCTTAGGTCCGCAGGTAGTGCAAAAACAAGGGACCGGGAGTGTCGTCACAACAGCGTTAGATGGGATCGATCAGGTAGAAGAGTACCTTCATTTGATCTTGCCCAAAATGCTGAATATGATGATTATTCCATGGATCTTATTAGTCGCCATTTTTCTGTTGGATTGGGAATCGGGTGTGGTTCTATTGCTGGTATTTCCTTTGATCATCATTTTTATGATCATTTTAGGTTATGCGGCACAAAGCAAAGCGGACAAGCAATACAAAGTGTTCCAAGTGCTGTCGAATCATTTTATTGATTCTCTGCGAGGGATCGACACGCTGAAATTTTTTGGCATCAGTAAGCAATACAGTAAGAGCATCTACACCACCAGCGAGCGGTTCCGTCAGGCTACGATGAATACCCTGAAAATCGCGATTCTTTCAACCTTTGCGTTGGATTTCTTTACGACGCTGTCGGTGGCGGTAGTCGCCGTTCTTTTAGGGCTGCGTCTAATCAATGAAGTCATTCTTTTATTCCCTGCATTGACGGTGCTGATTTTAGCGCCAGAATATTTCTTGCCGATCCGCGATTTTTCGAGTGATTACCACGCGACCTTAGACGGGAAGAATGCGATGGATGCTGTGAATGCTATTTTAGATCTGCCGGAGAACAAAGGGTTGACGATCGGTCTGCCGACGTGGGCCCAAGAAAGTCAACTGCAGGTAAAGATGCGCTATGATTATGAAGAAAAGCTGGGTGCAGAAGCAGACTTTACAGTAAAGGGGTATCAAAAAATCGGGATCATCGGCATGAGCGGATCAGGAAAATCAACACTGATCAATGTCTTGAGCGGGTTTTTACGTCCTAATGAAAGTCAGATTCGCTTTAACGATCATGAGTTACCTGCGTTTGATCAGCCTCAGTGGCAGGAACAATTGATCTACATTCCGCAAAATCCGTACATTTTCCAACGCTCTGTTCGTGAAAATATTGCCTTTTATCATCCAGAAGCAACGGATGACGAGATTTTAAAAGCGGTGGAGGTCACAGGCTTAACGGACTTGGTCAACGAATTGTCGGAGGGATTGGACACGAAATTAGGAGAAGGCGCACGCACACTTAGCGGCGGACAAGCCCAGAGAATTGCCTTGGCACGGGCCTTTTTAGATCAAGAACGAAAAATTCTATTGTTTGATGAGCCAACTGCCCACTTAGACATTGAGACAGAAGTCGAGCTTAAGGAACGGATGCTGCCGTTAATGGACGATCATTTGGTTTTCTTCGCGACACATCGGCTGCATTGGTTAGCAGAGATGGATTATCTCTTGGTAATGGACCACGGTCAATTGGTGGAGCAAGGAACCTTGGAAGAATTAAAACAAAAAAATGGCGCCTTTATGAGGTTGAGTCAGGCATTGCGAGGTGAAAAAGGATGAATCGAATCGGCTTGTTTCAAGTATTAAAAACAGATGAATGGGTCAAACCTTTTTTCAAGCAGTACAAGAAATCGTTGATACTGGCGTTAACGCTTGGTTTCATCACGTTTTTCTGTGCAGGTGCGTTGATGTTCAACTCAGGCTTCTTGATCAATCGTGCTGCCTCGTTGCCTGAAAATATTTTGCTGATCTATATCCCCATCGTGCTGACACGGGCATTTGGGATCGGTCGGCCAGTCTTTCGCTATGTGGAACGGTTAGTCAGTCATAATTGGGTCTTGAAGATGACGTCGAATTTACGGGTGAAGCTTTACGATTCATTGGAGCAGGACGCGATTTTCTTTAAACAGAACCATCGCACCGGAGATATTCTGGGGCTTCTTTCAGAGGACATCAACCATATCCAAAATCTGTATCTGCGAACTATTTTTCCAACGATCATCGCCTGGTTGTTGTACGTCTTTATTATTATCGGCATCGGGTATTTTTCGCCCTTTTTCGCATTGGCAATGCTGTTGCTGCTGGGGATCGTCGTGTTTTTACTGCCTTTATGGTCGGTGATCATCAACGGTGCACGGCAAGAGCAGCAAAAGCAAATGAAGAATCAACTGTACAGCGATTTGACCGACAATGTGTTAGGGGTGTCGGATTGGATCTTTAGTCAACGGGGGCAGGATTATGTGAACCATCACGAAAAATCCGAAGAAGCACTACGAGAAGTCACGCGCAAGCTTCAAAGCTTTCAACGAAAACGCAATTTTATTTTACAATTGATGTTTGGTGTGATCACCATTGCGTTGCTGCTATGGACAAGTCGGCAATTTCCAGGAAATCACGGGGGAGCCGCGAATTGGATCGCTGCCTTTGTACTCTCGGTCTTTCCATTGATCGATGCGTTTGCACCGTTGCCGGCTGCGGCGCAAGAAACAAATAGTTACCAAGACTCCATTAAAAATCTTAATGAGCTGCCGGAAATCCAAGAACATCTTGAGACGATTCCGACGGTTTCAGGACCGGTGACATTGACCATTGATCAGGTGCATTATCATTATCCAGACAGTCATAAGCAAGTGCTGTCAGGGATTGATCTGACGTTGCAGCCGGGTGAAAAGATCGCGATCCTTGGCCGAAGCGGCTCGGGAAAGAGTACTCTGGCGAATCTGATTCGTGGCGATTTGAAAGCAACCGAAGGAAAGATCACGCTGAATGAAGAGGAGACTTATGCATTTGGTGATACCATCAGCAACTATCTAGGGGTGATTCATCAGACACCGTATCTATTCCATACAACGATCGCGAATAATTTGCGCATCGGAAATGAAGCGGCGACAGAGGAAGCACTCTGGCAAGTTTTAGCGCGTGTAGGATTGAAGGAATTGGTCGAGAGTTTATCGGAAGGACTAGAAACAATGGTGGACGAAGCCGGCTTACGCTTTTCTGGCGGGGAACGCCAACGCTTGGCGCTTGGACGAATCTTGCTTCAGGAAGCACCGATCATTTTGTTGGACGAGCCTACGGTGGGACTTGATCCAGTGACGGAGCAAGCCTTGATCGATACCTTTTTCCATGAATTGCAAGAGAAAACGGTGATTTGGATCACCCACCATTTGCAGGGGATCGACGCAATGGACCAAGTCATTTTCATTGAAGATGGACACTTGACGATGAAAGGCAGTCCAGAAGAATTGCAACGGACCAATGCCCATTATCAAAAGCTAAAACAAATCGATAAAGGCATCATTTAATAAGAACGGCTTCTCTGGTTTACACTGGAGAAGCCTTTTTTTGTTTCAGTGGTACTAAGAAAAAGTATTGACTCCCACGTTACGTGTTGGTCTACAATAAGTGTATCAAAGAGATTCGAGGAGGAGTTTATTATGGGAAGACCGACAATAAAAAAAGAGTTGATTCAAGCAGGGACTGACACGTACGAAAAAATGAACGCGCTACTAGAGACGATTCCAGAGGAAAAATTAATGAGTACGTTTCAGTTTGATGTTGAAAATGAGAAGCAAGCTCATTGGACGCGGGATAAAAATCTTCGCGACGTGCTGATCCATTTATACGAATGGCATCAATTGCTGTTGGACTGGGTGACGGCCAATCAAGCAGGGGAGGCGAAGCAGTTCTTGAAGGAGGGTTACAACTGGAAGAACTACGGAGCAATGAACGTAGAATTTTGGGAGAAGCATCAAACCACCCGCTATGAGACCGCACGCCAGCTTTTAACGGAAAGCCATAAGCAAGTGATGGCATTAGCAGATACGTTCTCAAACGACGAATTGTTTTCAAAAGGCAGCTTTTCGTGGGTGGGAGGCAGTACGTTGGGGAGTTACTTTGTGTCCGCCACTGCGAGTCATTATGAGTGGGCAATGAAGAAAATTCGCAAATTCAAGAAATCGCTATAGCAGGGCGGACATCATTTGAGAACAGCCGCTAAAAATATCGCATTAGAAATAAATACTTTCCAAAGACCACTGTCACTAGCGGAATGACTACTTCATGTTTTTTCTGTTACAATAAGAAAAAAGCGTGTTAGGAGGCAGGGTATGAAGAAAGCCAAGTTTATTTTGACAGCGGGAGCGTTAGGAGCTCTTTCTGTTTTTGTGAAACGAAAAATCGAAACAGAGACCGTGACCAATCAATTAATTCCTCGTCACTGGGATGAAGCAGAGATCACTGAACGGATGCAAGCATTTACGCAGGCATTGGCAGAGGGGGATACAGAAAAAATCGAACGTTTTGTTTTAGGCAAGGAAGCTAAACACTTTCGCACCTTAAAACGACAAGAACTGATTTTTTTAGAGGCGCATTTTACGAGTCTATTCAAAGTCAAAGGAGATTCCCACAACAATTTGCGGGGCATCGTGTCTTATCGCGTGGCGACCACAAAAAGAGAGTATACGTATTCCCTCAAGGTTGCTCGCTTAGGCGTGAGGGAGCTGAACTGGTATATCCAAGAGGTGATTGCTGCCGATCAAGGAATCAAGTACCCCAATGATCGCCTAATGCAGTTATCGGCTGTCGGGCCAAACGAAGAGCTTTGCCAAATAGCAACGGATGCGGGGACAATTACATTCCGAATGTTTCGGCAGGATGCACCAAAAGCCGTCAAAAATTGGCGTGGACTAGCTAAACAAGGGTTTTATGACAATACCCCCTTTGCTCGAGTGATCAAGGACTTTGTCATTCAAGGTGGTGCCCTGGACGGTTCAGGGCAAGAGGAGCACTCTATTTACGGCGGGTATTTTGAGGATGAAGTCGATGAGGGTCTCTATCACTTTGATGGCGCGGTTTGTTTAGGCAATCATGGTCCGAACACCAATGGCAATCAATTTTTCATCGTCGAACGAAATCAGGCAGATAAGGAACAACTGTATCGCATGACTCTGCCAGAGAAAGTTCGTTCCCACTATGAAGCGGTCGGTGGTCTCCCAGAACTGGACGGGCGCTATACTGTTTTTGGACAAGTCATCGATGGCCTATCGGTTGTCCGAAAGATTGCCAACCAAGAAACAGACGATCAAGATGCGCCGTTTGAGCCCATTATGATAAAAAGCATCACGTTTAAAAAAGCAAGTCAGATTTAATCTGTCTTGCTTTTATTTGTAGACGTAGATTAACGAATGATTGATGAACGCCGTCTTATTTTCGCCGTTTTGATTGGAGTCGTCTTGAAGTGACTGAATAGAGAAAGATCAGTAGTACAAGTAGAAAGAAGCGTAACGGCGCGGCGGGACTCCAAACCCATATCAGGAATACAGCGGCGAGAAGATAGAGCAAGGTTGCTTGAATCATAATATGCTCCTTTTGTTATTTTTATTTTCTCAAAATTTTTAGATACAAAAAATAGGCAATAAAAAAAGTTAAGAAAGGCTTAAACAGACTCTCTCAATTTTCTTTATAATACCACATTTTTGACTAAATTTCAAGATTGCCTTTTCGATTGACCTGTGCTATTACGTCTATGAAAGGGGAGAATGAAGGGATGAAGATATTTGATAGTACGTTATTTAATCAGTCGCTGTCTGAACAAGCACCCGACGTAAATTTACAGATCAATCAATGGCTTAAAAGGGGAAATAAGACGTATCAGTTGTCGCTAGCAGATTTCACAGCAATCACTGATGAACGCAAGGTGCTCTTTGAAGAACATCATTTAGTCGATTTTAGTTGGGGGAACACCAACTACTTCGCTTCTTTTTTAGCTTTAGAGCCGCTTTTTTATAAACGTGAGTACGTGACCCATTTATCCGCCTGTCAATCGATTTTTTATTATTTGCGCGCCTATCATTCTGGCTCTGTCACTGACGAGGAAATTCGTGAAGCGATCGAAGCCCGTTACCGAGAATATCAAGGAGATTTAGACAGGTTGATTGGTTCCTTTGAAGGTTTCCCAGTATTGGAGGAATAAAATGAAAAATTACTTGAGCGATCCAACCTTCTATCCATTCTTTTTGAAAAAAGTTCAAGAGCGACTTAGCGGAACCACTGTTATGACTATCGAGCAAGCGGAAGAGATTCAACGATCCATCGAATATGTCTTGGAAAATGGTGGAGAGGGGACAGTGCCTGTTCGCTTTGACCAAGGGAAAAAGCAACTTGCGAAACGATTCGATGCACTGCAGCGCCTTTACAAAGTCCTTTTGAAGAATGTTAAAACCTTTGGAATAGAGTCACTGGAGGAAAGTCTCGCTGAGATCGATCACTTCTTTGCAAATTATGATATGGAGTATGCTGCCGCAGAAGTTGATCACGCATTTTTAGAAGACTATCAGTTGGCGGAAGCTGTTCCGTTAGATTTTGTGGGCTTGGATTTTTACGAACGCTATCTGCAAAATTTGGCTGCTGAGGTTTTCTTCATCACGTATATTCCTGAGAAACAAATTGTTGAGTTACTAAACGTGTATCAAGAAAAGCTAGGGTTTGATTATCGAAGGGACATCAATAATCTTTTTGACTGTGTGTTTAAACAATTCGTTGGAAAAGTATTAGCAGAAAAAAGAGACAATGAAACCCTTATGCTGAATACGATCGAAGCGCACTATGCGCTCCATCAATTAAAAACACAGTCAAACTTTCCAGCACTTGATTTTCTTTTTCAGAAAAATACGTATTATCAGAGAGCCTTTTCTCGTTTTCAGGATTACGCACATCATTTAGAAGGTACGGAGAGCGCGGGTTCATTCTTTTTAGTGACCACTTCTACGAAGAAGCGATTAGAATTGCCTCCTATGATGCCTGCAGACCGGTTTAATCAGCTTATAGAAGCCTGTTCTAATGCGGATCAGGAAGAAAAAATAGCGCAAATAAATGTAGCAATTTCTTCACCAGAAGATTTAGAGGAATACATCCACATCAGTTTTGAAGCAACTGATTTTTATAAAAGGCTTTTTAAAGAACTCGATGACGATCTTTTAAAAGTCTCTACATTGTTTGTTGTACATCGTAATAATTTGAATAGTCCTTTAAAAATCGTTGATTTAACAACAAACCGCCCTTTAGACGTACTTTTAAAAGATTTATTAAAATCACTGACAATCGATGAACGGTATGCACGCTTTTCTGATATAGAAGATTATGAATTAATTTCTTATGACTTTAGTTAAAAAGAGTTTCGCCAAAATTATTAATGTTTTCCCTAATATTTTGCTCGACCAGAATTATCTTTAACAAGGAAAGTTATGAAAATATTGCTAGAAAACGGGCTGTTGTCCGTTTTTTTCACCTATCATATAATATCAATAGTTATTTTACGAGCCGGGATTCAGTGAAAGGGCTTATTTTCCGTTACTTTTAAGGCAAGAAGAACAGCCTATGTATAGGAGGAAACGGAAAATGAATACCTACTTGAAATTTACTATCATCGCAGCCTTACTCATAACGACCGGCGCGATTTCTGTATTAGGGGAGTCACAGGAATCTGCCTCTAATGGAACTGAACCAAATGTTGCAGTGCAATCGTCGAGCAAGAAATCAACGGAAGCCGCCTCTTCGTCAACCAAATTAGAAAACGAATCCACTGGTTCTACCAGTGAAGCTGCTGCTGAACCCGCTACCACTGATAGCAGTGCGGTACCAGTTCAATCAGAAGAAGCAGAACAGCCAGCAGAAACAGAAGAGGTTCCGGTAGTTAGTGAAGAAGCGCAAACGGCTCCTGAAAATACACCAGAGCCAGCACTCGAACCAAAAGAAGCTCCTGAAGTCAACACACGTCCGGCCCCGCCAGTGAATGAAGCTGTTTCTGAGCAAGTGACAGAAGCCCCTGCAGAATCAACGAATGCTGCACAGCCTGCACCTGTCTCTATTCAAGCCAACCAAATGAAAATCAATGGACAGTTCATTTCCTATTCAAATGCGGGACAAGGCAATGGACAGGCCATCATTGATGCCAATCACAACCAAGTAGCCACTTGGGGCGGCGCCTCAGTGCAATCGGGGAACGATGGCGCGAATACACATTTTATCGGACACAATCCTGGTATCTTCAATGTGCTGTTTTCACTTGGAAACGGCCAATCAATTGAAGTCTCCGACAGTGCCAACAACGTCACAACATACACGATCTCCCATATCGTAACCGTTGATGACTATGGCATGGCCGCAGATGGCACTGATTATTGGGATCAAATCACTGGCTCAGGCGGTGGCGAACGTATCACACTGCAAACGTGTATCAACGATGACTACAACCTGATCGTGTTTGCGAATAAATAAAAAAGCGACCATTCAACTTGATTCAGTTGAATGGTCGTTTTCTTGATTAATTGAGGATCTGTTGAGAAAAATAAATTTCTTTGGCCGTCTTCATTTTGATGTTGCCAAGCTCCTTAAGGTGCCTGCGGGCTTCGTTTTTTTGGACAGCAATGATGAAATTCCACAGGTTGTCACGATCCGAAGCGGAGAAGAAATTGTTGACGATCAAGACGTTACTATTTTCGTATCCCTTGATAGGATTATTGCTCAAAACTATGTCGTACTTGGCGAAGGCTTCGAAATCCTCAGGGCCGGTTGAGATCACCGGTTCTTTGAAGGTATCCACTGAGATTCGCTCATGGTAATTGGCGATCAAGAAATCCTGAAGCATCTCTGCATGCCGCCGTCCCAAATCACTCACGATCATGATGGACACTTTTTGGCGCATATTTTCTAGATGGATAGGAAGATGGGTCCACTCCTTCATCAGTAAGAAAAAGACATTGTTTAGACGAATATCTGTCCAAAGCTCCGGAGATTTTTTCTCGATATCCCTTAAATGGATTTTGACCAACGCAGAAAAAATAGGATATACCAATTGAATTTCCCGCGCAAATTTTTGGTGCTTATCAAACAGCATATTCGGTCGATAGGGATAGAAATTGTATTCTACGTACCAAGACATCATCGCTTGAATGATTTTCCGACGGTCATCACGATCTAATGGGAATTCGATCGCATGAGACAAGTTTTTTAGAAACGTATCGATTTTCCCATTGATGCGGACGATCTGTTCAGGATTGTCCCAATTATAAAATTCATGGAAAACCGTTCGGCTCACTTCTTTGTACCATTTTTTAGGCAAACTAAAATCCGTATCGGCCAAGAGGTGTTCCGCAAAGGGACGGCTGAAATCCAATACCTTATCAATCGTGTCGTCCTCTTCAACATAGACATTCTCCGGCAAATAAAAGCCTTGATGCATCCGATTCAACGTCACCATGAATAGGTACGCCGCTTCTTGTATCTCACGATCGTCTAGCGACACATCAAAATCAGTCGAGGTGCGCATAATGAAGCACGTCGTTTCTTCATGATCCAAGGTGAAGGGCCACTGATTGACACCATACGCCTCGGTAAAATATTGCTGGTAAAAAAAACGGACCCAGCGTTCGTCCGGACCAGTGATCCGAAAAGGGGAGCGTTCAAGCGTCAGTCCTCGACGCTTCAAAAAATCCTCTAGCGCATTCACCATACGATAAAAGGACGCCTCGCTCATAAACAGCTCGTTGATCCAATACTCGGCATCCTGATTGGATTCATAAAGCATTTTTTCAACAAACTGAAATTCTAATGATTCGTGATAGATCTGACCATAGACATTCCCCAGCTTATTTGAGGTGATGTTGTTCAGGCGAACCCCCTGAAATTTTGAATAGTCAATGTAAATGTAGTCTCCCCAGAATTCATTGATAAAATCAATGTCTGTTAATAGCGTTTTCACGGAACAATCAACGGTTCTTGCTGCTTCTTTGATGTCGCACCAAGAAGGAAGCTGATCTAAAAATTCAACGAATTGGATTCGTCGATACGTAGAGGAGTTAAGTAGCTGCTTCATATTGACTCCTTTCAAACAAATAGTTTTTCTCGTTATAATTTTACCGATTTTCTTCAAAAAAAGCGAGCTATTTAATTAATCTATTCTTTAAAAGAGTGAGTTGATTCTATAAAAGAAAACTATACAACGTATTTTCTCATGAAAAGCTATGTTATGATAGAAAAAAATAAAGGAGTTCATTTACTGTGATTAAATTAGCGAAAGTAACACCACCACATTTAGATACGAATGTCGTACCGGTTCAATTGACCGATGAAACAATGGCGGCGCGCAAAACGCAACTGCTGACAAAAATGCAAGAAAATAATTACGATGCAGTCGCGATCTATGCTGACTTAGAGCATGGCGGCAATTTTGAATACTTTACAGGCTTCGTTCCGCGTTTTGAGGAAGCCTTGCTCGTGGTTCATCAAAACGGAGACGCTTATCTGGTACTTGGCAACGAAAATCTAAATAAAGCCCCTCTTGCTCGAATTGCGGCGGAGGCTGTCCATATGCCGCATTTTTCTCTGCCAAATCAACCCATGGAGACCACATTGACTGTGTCAGAAATTTTGCAACAAACACAGCTGCAAGAGGCACGAACGATTGGATTGATTGGCTGGAAGAAGTTTACCAGCTCTTCCGAAAAGAATACTGCACTTTTTGATTTGCCGTACTTTTTAGTTGAAGGCCTGAAACAAGCTTCACCAAAGGCGACGTTTACAAATGCTTCATCTATTCTAATTGGCGAAAACGGTCTGCGCACCAGTAACAATGCAAATGAGGTCGCTCATTACGAATTCGGCGCTATGCTTGCTGGCAACGGCGTGCTAAAAACCATGGAGCAGCTAGAGATCGGCAAAAGTGAGCTGGAGCTTGGCGGATTGTTGAATGATTACGGGCAGACACCCAGCGTGGTAACGATCATGGCAACGGGGGCTCGTTTTGAAAAAGCGAACCTTTATCCAACGAATAAGAAAATTCAGCTTGGTGATCGGATTTCCATGACTGTCGGCTATAAAGGCGGTCTGCAGAGCCGTGGCGGTTACGCTGTCCATAGCACGGAAGAATTGCCGGAAAATGAAAGAGATTATCTGGATCGCGTCGCAAAACCTTACTACAACGCAGTCAAAACGTGGCTCGAGGCAATTACGGTGGACATGAATGGCGCCGTTTTGTATGACAAGATCGAAGAAGTGCTGCCAAAAGAAACCTACGGCTGGCACCTGAATCCAGGTCATCTTTGTGCGGATGAAGAATGGTTGGCTTCACCGATCTATCCTGCTTCTCAGGAAACGATTCAAAGCGGTATGCTGTTCCAATTCGATATCATTCCTTCTGTTCCCGGCTATTCGGGGGCAAGCTGTGAGGGCGGTATCCTGTTGGCAGATGAACGCCTCCGCGCATTGATTCAGGAGGAGTATCCTGAAATGTGGGCCCGTATGCAGGCACGCAGACACTATATAATAGAAGAAATCGGCATCAAGCTAAGTGAAGAAGTATTGCCAATGAGCAATGCCACTGCCTATTACCGGCCTTTCTTTTTGAACAAGGAAGACGCTTTAACTGCACGATAATTTCTCTCTGACACTCAAAGATCCGTTCTTTGAGTGTTTTTCTATTTTTTCTTTCGCTCTAAAGAGCCGCATGCTATCCTGAATAATGAGGGGAGGGCGCGTCATGATCGAAAGTCGATTGTTGCAGATACTTTTTATTTTAATGGAAAAAGGGTCCGCCACCGCCCCAGAGCTGGCGGAACAATTTGAGGTCACCCCAAGGACCATCTACCGAGATATCGATGCGTTGAGTGCCGCAGGGATTCCTGTCTATGCGGTTAGAGGAAAAGGCGGCGGTTTGTTCATCCGTGAAACGTATGTGCTAGAAAAAGCTCTCTTTTCCGAAGAAGAGCAGCAGGAGATCCTCCTCGCGGTACAAAATCTAAATCTTACGAACGGCGGACGATCACGTGCGTTGCTGTCAAAAATGAATAGCCTATTTGAAAAGAAGGAGACCCCCTGGCTGGAGATTGATTTCTCTGACTGGACGGGGCTGCGCAACGGTCTTTTTGAAACGCTGCAGCATGCCATCATCGCCAAAAAAGTCGTTCACCTCCATTATCTAAATGCGAAGGGAGAATTTTCTGATCGAGCGCTGGAGCCTCTGAAGCTTGTTTTTCGTGAGAAAGCGTGGTACCTCTATGCCTTTTGCCGTCTGAGAGACGAGGCGCGCCTGTTCAAGGTGGCTCGTATGCGTGATGTGAGGCTTCAAGACGAAACTTTTACCAGACAAATTCCCGAAAAAGTGTTTAAAACGCTAAACACTTCGCCGCAAAAGCGGATCGAGTTGACCTTGTTGTTTGATGCAAGTGCGGCTTATCGTGTATTGGAGGAATTTAGAACGGTCACATACCTAGAAGATGGGCGCCTGCAAGTATCGGTTCTTTTGCCGGAAGACGAAACCACTCTTGACTATTTATTCTCATTTGGGGATCATGTAGAAATCTTGAAGCCTGCAGCTTATCGTGAAAAAATCAAGCTGCGTATTGAACACTTGCGAAATAAATACAAAACTTGACATGGATTTTCAGGTTTTACTTGGTAGACTAGAGAAAAAGGAGGCGTTTGTATGAAACCTATTTTAAAGGACCCTGAGGAATTTCCATCGATCGAACATTTAGCGAATCACTTGTCAGCCGAGCATCTGGCGCTTTATCAGCAGCTTCTTGAAGCGCTCCATGACTTTTCTTATCAGGAGGAATGGCACTACTATAAGGACGGTCATAATTGGTTGAGCAAAATCCTTCTCAAGAAGAAAAATCTTGGCTGGATCTCTGTCTGGGAGACGGGAGTCAAGGTGAGCGTCTTTTTCGGAGCGCGCATTTGGCCGCAGCTTGTGGCGAATGAACTATTCCAAAGACTGGAGGCTCACGGCGCCACGATTGACCAATCGGGAAAACTAACTGCCGTTTTGGTTTCTATCCAAGATGAAACCAGTTTACAGACGGCCGTTGACTTGGTGAATTTTAAAAAGTCTATCAACTAATCATCATCGTATAGCGTCTAAGTTTCTTGCGGATGCTGCACGATGATTTTTTTGTTTTTTTACTCCGCGGGCAGCATTAAAAAACGGCATATTTTTTATGAACAGCATGGTATCATTAATTAAACATATATATTTTTGTATTGGAGAAAAAAATGACAAATAAACTTGGAATTATCCACGGAAGGTTTCAAATCCTGCATAACGGACATTTGGAATATCTATTGGAAGGCTTGAACCGATGTGAGTATTTATTAATTGGCATTTCAAGCCCCGATAGCAGCTACACGAAATTTACGGCAGCCAATCCACACCGCTCATTGGATAGTGCCAATCCAATGACCTACTACGAACGGTTTCAAATGATTCGGGCAGCTCTGCTTGAGCAATCAGTCCCTAGAGAAAGATTTGATATCGTGCCTTTTCCGATCAATGTCCCTGAGAAATTATTTAATTATGTTCCGAAAGATGGGACCTATTTGATGACGTTGTACGATGAGTGGAGCCATGAGAAATACGCGACACTCTCAGCACTTGGCTGTGAGATCGAGGTCATGTGGGAACGGACAAATGAACAAAAAATAACGAGTGGAACGGAAGTACGTTCAAAAATTATACTTGGCGAACCATGGGAAAAATTGGTTTCCGACAGTGTTTCCACATTCATTAAAAAGAACGAAATCGACCAAAGAATTATTCGGATGTCGGAGGAGGGGTAATCGATGCTGCATAGTTGTTCTCTCGAAAATTTTTCGTCCTCCTATCCATATGGAGGCAAAGCAAACGGCTTACATGAATTGTATTTAAACAAACTGCCTGTCCCTGAAAGCATCTTTATCGAAGCAACGGATGATCCTGCGGAAGTAGATTGTCCTTCGTTCCAGCAGACGCTTTTCCAGCATTTGGAAGCCTTCAAAACTCAAGAGGATTTGTATGATCTTGCGATTCGATCGTCTGCTCTTAATGAAGATGGGGCCAATGACAGCTTCGCAGGGCATTACGATACGATTCTGGGGCTCATGTGTTTTGAGGATGTCCTGGCAGGAATTAAACAGGTGCTTTTAAGCCAAGAAAAAGGGGAGACATCTTCTTCGAATAAAATGGGCGTCGTGATCCAACCGTTTATTCGTGCGGATTACTCTGGAGTCTTTTTTTCATCTAGTCCCTTTACTTTTTCAAAAAAAGAATGCATCGTCAGCTTCACGGATGGCTGCGGCGACAAGCTGGTGTCAGGCGAAGAGGCGGGCACAGATGTCCTTGTCACGCTCTCAGAAAAGGGCTGGTCACTACCTCATGAACAAGTCATTCCGTTCGGGGAACAAAAATTGTTTGAATTATGCCAGAAGGTAAAAGAGCTGGAACGCGTCCTAGGGTATCCGATTGACGTGGAATGGACCCTAAAAGAGAACATTTTTACCTATATCCAATGCAGACCATTGACCTCTATTACAAAAATACCGTCAACAACCGTTCCTGTAACAGCCGAATACCTAGACAGTATCCCTAAACAATTGCTGAAGAGTGACAAAGTTTCACTAAGGATCGATGCCCAGAAAAAAAACACCCATGTCTCGGACGCTTACGTCATCGTCAGCAACACATCAAGCACGCAGCAAGAGCTAGCCTCTCTGGAGACGATCAGAAGAAGTCCTCTCTGTCACGGATACAGTGCGGTCGTGATCTATCCAAAGCTCATTTCAGAAAAGGTAGTTCGGTCCTTTATTGGCGATACTGACCGTATCCACTTGAATTCACTAGAAGATTCAGGAAGTACCATGAACACGGCACCAAAGTATTCAACTATCGGGGAGTGCGTCGCCGAGTTTGTGACAATGGCAAATGATGACTTTTGGGTTTCCTCTATCATTATTCAGGAAATTTATTCGCCAAAATTCACCGGTGTCGTCAAAAAAGAGGGCGAAAACACCATCATTGAAATAATTAAGGGGCATTTCTTTACTAAGGGAACGATCCCAGCTTCTAGTTACCTTGTTTCACGGGAAGGAACAGTCCTTTCTAAACACGAGGTTTGCCAAGAAGAGTGGTATGATATCTCTGAGGGAGCCGTGATCCAGCATACAGACAAATCTAATCAAAAGAATTGTTTAACCGAAGAGGAGATTCAGCGTATTCTAAAAGAGTTTGACACATTTTTACAGGAGCAGGAGGCTTTGATCGAATTCGGACTATTGGAAATCAACGATACCCCCAAACCTTATTTGATCGATCTTGTTAAAAATTCTGAGGATTTGCCAGAATTAACCTCTAAAGATATTTCTCAAGGCATTTTATCTCATGGAAAACGAACGGGTAAGCTACTTTACGTGGATTTAACCGACGAGGAGTCTTTCAATCTTCATTTTCATAATGCTTTCAATGAAGAAAACAAACCAAACGACGGCGAGAATCTTATTTTTGCCTGCAAAAAGACCAGCATCGAACTGCTGCGGTTCATCTATGCGAACAAGCCAGAGAACATCGGCTTTCTTTTCGAGAGCGGGTCCATCTTGTGCCATTTATCGATCGTTCTAAGAGAGAATGAGATTCCTGCAATCCAGATTGGCTCGTTTGATGCGCTTGATTTGGAATATGGCGCTAGCTACACGATTGATGCAGAAAGTGAACAACGCACTAAAGCTCAAAGAGTTCAGAAATTGACGTATTAAAATAAAAAACTTTTCGATGTTAATCGTCGGAAAGTTTTTTGTTTAGTGTTTCAGGCCGTAAGTGAGGAATGAAGACACTTTATGGTTTGAGAATAATGTTAGTTTTTCTCAAACCATAAAAGAGGAAAAGCGTCAGAGCTATCAACTAAGTATCTTCACGAGTCGCAGCAAATCATACATCTATAGAAACAAAACTTTACAAATGAAAAGAAAAACCACGAAATTATTTACGATTGAAAAGAAAATCGTGATAAAAGTTTACGATCGTTAAGTCGTCATTGTACAGAACCAACGGTCAGCAGTAAATCAAAAAAGACGTTCTCGAGTCAAAAACGGATCATTTGGTACGGATCATTTGTGCAACGAACGGTCCATAAAGGATGTTTTAGTACGCATATACAATGGAGCCATATTAATGGAACACTTCAAGCGTCATGGATCACTTTTATCAAAACATGCGAAGTAAGTCGTCAATGAAGGATCTTTAGCAATTTATTTACTGAGGAAGGCGTTTATTAAGCAATCAAGGTTTCGTAACAATATGTATTTTCCCGAAAGCATGATTTTTAGAACTCATTTGTAAGGTAAATAGTCTGATTTTTATAGCTAAATCTATTTGTCGCATAGATCCCATAAATTCTCACTGACGCGTTTTTTCTACGGATTTCTGAACAATTATACTTGATCTAATCCGCTCATGGTTTTAAAAATGCTGTAAAATCAGTGATCTCAAAGTTTTTTTGTTAACAGATGGATTCAAATTTGTTCCTTTAATTTAGTTTCAAATTCATCAAACATTTATCTAGCACGATCAAGTATTTTCTTTTTTCATATTTACCTCCTCTGCACATTTATATTCTAGTTATTTATACCTTGCTAAAACACCTGTTAAGCATTACAAAAAGAACCATTTTTCAGTAATCCTTATAAAATAAAGGCACCTCTACCCTTTTATATAATCGTTATTTTATTCTTGACAAATTGGTATATACCTATTATCATAAAGATAGAGAGATCACCACGTCTCTCCTACTCTAACTGAAAGGACTGTATGACATGAGTCGCGAATTACTAAAAGAGCGTTATGAAAAAGAATTTGAAAAACTCCCCGACTTTATTCAAAAATATTTATTGTACTTAGAAGCCATCCCCCGTTCTACCAATACGTTGTACGAATATGCCAAGGAATATCGCCGGTTTTTGACTTGGCTCTCTTCTGAAACGATTATTCAAGTTGCTGATATCTCAACGATTCGTTTGGAAGATTTTGAAAGACTAAACAAAGACAATATCGTTTTATATAAGTCCTTTTTGAATCAGTCCCCTAAGCGAACCTTCGAAGGCAGAGCCGAAAAAGATCTGGCACAAGCCCCCTTAACTGAACGAAATACACATCGCCTAAAAGTCACTGTTCAGCGTAGCATCACTGCACTTCGTTCCCTGTTTAAATATCTCGCAAATGAAGAAATTGAAGAATTTGACGAGCAGCTTGGGGATTACGTGATACGCCCGATGCTTCGTAGAAATATCATGGTGAATATCGAAAATGGCGGCGTCGACGCATCAGATGCCGTGCGGAAGGATAAAATCGAAAAAATGCTGTATTTAGATTCGGATGCGATTGATTTTGTCGATTATGTTTATAGCGGCTACGGCACTACGTTGACCTCTCGTCAAGCCAAGACCGCCTATGAAAAAAATCGTGTTCGAGACACGGCGATCTTAGCCCTCTTTCTTGGTTCGGGCATTCGGTTATCCGAATTGGTAAACACCAATGTCCATGATCTTAATTATGACGGTCTGTACATTCAAGTACAGCGAAAAGGCGATACGCTTGACCACGCGATGATCTCACCCATTTTTATCGATTATATTCAAGAATACATCGATCAGCGGAAGGCACTATACAATGCTGACGATTCGGTGGCCGCCCTGTTTCTGACCAAGCACAAAAATGTGGCTAAACGAATGGAGGGTGGTTCTATCGAAAAAATGATCGATAAATACTCCACTGCATTCGGCAAACGCACCACTCCTCATAAGCTGCGCCACAGCGTCGGCACGATGGCCTTCAGAAAAACCAAAAATTTGAAGACCGTCAGCGAGATTCTCGGACAAAGCGGCACCTCCGCGACAGAAATCTACACCCACATCGTCAAAAAGGAAAAGCGGTCGGTGATCAATGATCTTTGGACGTAGACAAGGGACATTCCAGCAATCGGAATGTCCCTTGTTTTTCTAATAGATTCCCTTTTCATTTTGCAGTGTGAGCACATCTTCGTACAGCATCGCAACGTTGCCTTTGTAAAGCGACTGCCGGCTTGTCTGTTTGATTTTCTTTGGCAGGAGTGTTCGAATCTCCTCTTCATTAAAACCAATTAGAAGTTTGCGTTCATCGAAAATAATTGGGCGTTTCACCAGTTTAGGGTATTGACTGAGAAGCACTAGCAGTTGATTGAAGGATAGGTCTTCAAAATCGATGTTCAGTGATTTGTATGCTTTGGATTTTTTTGAGAGGATTGGATCGACACCGTTTGGGCACAGCGTGATCAATTGCCTCAATTCCTGTTGCGTCAAAGGCTCGTGGTCAATATTTCTCTCAACGTAAGGGATGCCGTACGCCTGAAACCAAGTCCTCGTTTTCCGACAGGATGTACAAGAATTGCCAATTAAAATAGTCACCATCGTGATTCCTCCTTTTTTCTATGATAAAAGAGAAAGCGGAGGATGGATTCTTCTATTTTTATTGAAAAAATAACTAAATTGTAGAAAACGGCTTATTCCTGACGCAGGTCAAAAATGTGATCGGATAACTGTTTGAACAGCTCTTTCATCTTTTTCGAGGTGATATTTCCATCAATTAAATAGACAATTCTCGTTGTTTCCGGCAAATGGGTTAGCGGACAGTCACTGATAACGATGTCGCACTGATTCATGGCTTTCTTCTTCAACAAGACATTCTTCGTCCCGAAGTGCTGCTCGATCTGGGAGCAAAGGTCGTCGTTGATATAATAATCCCTTGTAAAATTGACACCGATCACGAGCTTCTCTTTCTTTTTATAGCGATCGTAAATATGGATCAGGTCCTCTAGCAGCCCCTGTTCACTTTGCTTCTCCATGAAGGGATAGTCCGTTTTCTTCAGTGACTTGAATTCTTGATAAAAGCCTTCAATCGCCTCTTTTACCTCTTGGTGTTTCTTTTCAGTATAAATAAGGAAACTTGCCATCGTTGTGTTGGGATTGTTTTTACTCAGCACGTCGTAATAAACTTGGTTCCGAATAAAATTTAAAGTATACAAAATGCGCTCATTTTCTGGAATGGTCAATTCGAATGCTTTTGAAAAGGTAGCGATCATTTCCTCTGCGTACTGAAAATAAAGTGTTTTTTCTTGCTGCAACACAGCGTATTGCTCGACGTTGACGTCGCTTGTTTCGGTTTTTGACACTAGCAGGCGTGACAGGATATTGATCGCCATTCTTGCTTCATCGCTCAATGGAAGATTAGGCTTCAACAGGTCAAAGGTCGGGTGCGTAAACAATTCCACATTCGGGATCTGTTGCAGCTGCCTGTGGAATTTCGCTAAACTTGTAATCGGGAAATTTTTCAAACACAGATGGATCAACAAGTACAGCTTGTCCATCATGCCGTTTTCTAGATGCTGCAGTACGTCCTTTTTAACATACAGATTCAGCGTATGAACGGCGTGCTGATAAGACTCGTCGGATGAGTGGATCGTTACATTGGAATGAATATTCCAATAAATGTCGACCAGACAATAATGCAGCTGAAGCTCGTTTCCTTTGATCGTTTTTTTACCTGGCTTTGAAAAGGTAATGGCGATCCCGTAATGGAAAAGAAACGCATTGATGTTTTTCATCCGAGAATAGATGTAGGAAACACTGAAATTGGTTTTCTCACTGATGCTTAAAATAGAATTGGTATCTTTTTGCAGCAGAGATACTAATATCAGGTAATTCGTCGACTGCTCACAATAAGCCAGCAGCAAGCGGTAATAATACGTAGCCAGATCTGCATAAGGCACGTTGATTTTTACAAAATTTCCCTTTTTTAAAATAGGCTGCTCACTTAACTGTAACGAAAGAATATCTGCTTCCAGCTCTTTCATATACAGGGTAAAATTCAGCGTGGAAAGCTGGAACTCTTCAGTTAAATAATCACGGGTAATATAAAAGGGATTATCCGAAAGAAATTGCAGGATCGCTAATTTGATTCGGCTCTTTTTATCTAAAAGATACTTGGTGATAAGTTCTTGACTGTTCATTTGTGTCCGCCCCTTTACGTTTGATTCTATTCTAACGTAACAGAAGAGATTTCAACCAAGATGACGCCTAGCCTAGTTAAAAATGCAAATCAAAAACGGAAATTTCCGGCGGCACGCCAAATCGTGCATGGATCGCAGTCGTTCCCAATCCTGTATTGACATACAATTGGGTGTGATCGCTAAGCTCGTATAGCCCTCGAACATATTTTTCCGCTAAAACATTTTTGACTTGGTAAAACGGCAAACGAACCTGTCCCCCGTGGCTGTGGCCTGCTAAAACAAGCTGGGTATTCGTTCCGACAAATTTGTCCGCTACATCAGGCTCATGGGTCAACAATACGGAGTAATCGTAGCGGTCACGATAGGCCAATGTCGCCTCTACGGAGGGATTCCCCAGCAAAGAATCATCCAACCCGCCGATAAACAGCTTTTTGCCATTGGGCAGCGGCAGTGTCTCGCCGGCATTCGTTAATACCTCGAACCCTCCACGATTCATCACACGTTCATAGATGTGTCCTGCACCGCCGCCATAATCATGATTGCCCCAAACGGCATATTTTCCAACCGTCGCGGTCATTTCTTTTAATTTCTGAATGATTTCCTCTTCATGGGCGTACTTCGCGTAATTATCAAACAAGTCTCCAGTAAAGACGATGATATCTGGTTTCTCGCGGTTTACTTTACGGATCACCTTGTCTAAGCGCTTCGTTTCATAACTTTCGGATACTTGAATATCTGAGAGCTGTACTACCTTGAGCGCCTTAGGCTTGGTGCGATCCCCTAAATCTAGCTGATGAACGATCACGATATTAGGCTCGATAACGAAGGCATAAATAGGCAATGCGAGCACAATCAGTACGACACCAAGGACGATTCTCTTGATCATTTGTTTCACACCTTCCCTTTTTTGACCATCGGACGGACCGATTGGTAATCTTGCAAAATCAATAAAAGTAAGAGCCCTCCAGCTACGATCAACGCAATGGATAAACAGCCGATGATAAGCGTTCGTTTTGTTTTATTTGTCATGCTCATCCCTCCTATAAGTAGAAGGATAAAAAACAATTATGCAAAACTTGTGCAAAAAAACACCCCTTTCGAAAAAAGGATGTTTTCGTCGATGCTTTAGTTACTTTGTCTCGCTCGTTTCGATGGGAAAACGCAGAAGGACACGAAACCATCCGTTGTCTTGCTCCAACTGCAAGGTGCCGCCTAATGCATGGACCGTTTCTTGGACGATCGACAAGCCGAGCCCAGTTCCCGACAGGTGATGATTTCGAGATGCTTCCCCCACCACAAACGGTTCGAGCAAGTGAGAAAATTGCTCAGGAGTCATTGGCATTGCTTTGTTTTCAACGAGCAGCTGGTAATGAGTGCCCCTTCGTTTTCCCCGTATAATCAGGTGACGGTCAAGGCTGTATTTGATTCCGTTTGTCAGCAGGTTGT